>OHYN01000322.1_pt1 | contig 15270 bp, 9 predicted proteins | sample 1580251 | NCBI WGS metagenome assembly OHYN01 (sample SAMEA3882523, study PRJEB24775) | human gut metagenome | biome: human-associated habitat; feature: intestine environment; material: feces | place: Netherlands | collected 2009/2010
CAGCCTCAGCCCCGCATCTTTCTTCGCATCCCCCGTGCTGTTGTAATACAACTCGCAGATGCGGCAGAACTCCTCGATGATGACACGGTAAACCTCACGCTCGACGTCGGACGGGCTGACGGTATGTGTCCGTATCCTGTATTTCTCTCCGGCAAAGTCCCTGAACTTGCGTGTAATGACGGTCTTGCCGATAAGCCCGGCCAGTTCCTCCTTGTTATAGACATCCTGGTTCTGCTTCTCAATGCCGAACACGGTGGATTTCCCCGGACAGTGGCAGGCACGGAAAAGCACATGCCCCCTGAAGGCAGGGAACGGCTCGCCATAGTGCGGGTTGCTCTCTTCCTCTATCTCCTTGTCCCTGTTCTCGTGGTACACCCTGCCGCTCCAGCAAATCATGTTTATGGAGTTGTTATACAGCAGTTCGAACTGGCTGTACAGTTCAGAGATGTTGTTACGTGTGGTCGTACCGGTGTCGAGTATCTTGTATTTGAGGCGGCGGAAGAGACCAAGGATATGCCTTGTACGTTGTGACGACGGGTTGGTTATCTCGTCCGACTCGTCGAAAACAAGGCACAGTTTTCTTGAACTGCGTTTGACAAACCTTGCCAGCCCCCGTTTCAGTTTTCCGAGCATGGAGGTGGAGAGCACAAGGAATACGCCTTCCGGTACGGTTTCAAGGTCGGCATTGCTCCTTACTACCCGGAACTGTTCCCTGTTTATCGAGAGAAAGGGTATCCATGTCATATTGGTGGCGATGGCGGGAGCCAGTATGATGACATTCCGTACTTTGCGGAATTTGAGCAGGTATTTGGCACGGTGGTACACGGCGGCTGTCTTGCCCGAGCCTTGCTGCCAGTTCAGCAGCGCGTGGCGTTTCTGCAAGACGAGGTTCAGGTCATGTTTCTGGAGCGTGGTGAACTCGCAGGTCTCGCCGTCCTTGTTGATGAATGCACACCGGTCCAGGCATTCTTTCAACCTGCCATCCTCCTCCATTTCCGAGAACTGCCTGTTCTGCATTTCATACTCTCTCCGCTTGCGTCGTATCAGTTTCTCCGCCGCACGGATTTGACGCATGTTCTTTTCTGTCGGCACTTCCGGCATGGGCAGTTCGGCACGTTCCAGCACGAGGTCGTTGATACTCGCCGCCTTGTGCGGAACTTTGTCAAGGAGTCGCGGGGCATATTGTTTCAGTTTGAATCCGTATGAGGTCTTCACCAATGCCACTTCCTTGCGAGGTACGGTATTTTGCGAGGTGATGTACCTGCGGATGACGGCAAGCACTTTCTTCGGGGTCAGCTTGTTCTTCTCCCATTGGCTTACCTGCTCCCGTGTGGCGTTCTCAGGCGGTTTCTGGTTACGGAACTTCGTGACCAACGCTTCCGCCTTGTCTATATGCTTGTTCAATTTGGCGTGCGCTTTCAGTTCGTACAGGTACTTGGCAAGTTTGTACTCGAACAGCTCAAGTTCTTCCTTGTCGATCCGGTTGGTTTCGCGCATCAGGTCGAAACGCAACCGGTGTTTCATCGCCCTTGCCTCGCCGATGCGCTTTTTCAGCTCGTCCGCCGTTATGAATTCCTCCGCATTGTAAGCCTGCATCTCGATGTGGACTGATTTACGGAGAAATACCATGATTTTCGTATTGAAGTCATGGACTCCGACTGCGGCAAAGGCTGACGGAACCAATTTAGTCTGACCGACAAAAGAGAATTTGCCGTTTATACCGGCTGTCCGTGCCTTTTCCCAAAACTCGCTCTGCATAAAGGAGCAAGGCACGATGACCATCAGGATTCCTGCCGGATTGAGCACATCGTATGCCTTGTCCATATAGTATTCCTGCGACAGTTTGTAGTCGAACTTCAAGTTAAAAGGAGGATTGCCGATGATAATATCGAAGCGTTGTTCCGGGGAATATTGCCGGATGTCGCATTTCTCGATATGGGCTTCCGGGTAGAGGTATCGTGCAACAGCCACGGCTTTGCCGTCTATGTCGAAGCCGTAGGCATTATGCGGGTTGGGCAGGTGGTTGAAGAAATTGCCCATGCCGCAACACATGTCAAGAACCATTTCGGACGAGACAGGACTAAGCATATCCACCATGTCCCGGCATATTTCATGCGGGGTGAAGAACTGTCCCATCTCGAACTCTTTCTTGGCCTCGGCATACTCGTGGTAGCTGGCAAAGTCGGACTGCCTGAGGTTGTGCAGCCCTCCGATGCCGGTATAGCAGTTGTAGATGCTTTCAGCCGGAATGATATCCTTGCCGGAGTCTATGGAGAAAAGTATCTTCTCGTTGACTTCGGCACGCATACTTTGCGGTATCTGTTGGGGGATAATGGCATACATATTCTGTCGGTTGTTTACGGTTGAAAATGAAAACACCCCGCAAGGATGGTCTTACGGGGTGCTGTGTGAATCTTGTCATGGTCAGTTCTCTCTTAGAATGATTTCATCCAGACGCAGACGCTTGAAACAGCTCTCGGCTGCCGCGCTGTCCTTGAACCTGACATCGATGCGGCCGTTCTTGTAGAACCGGATTTGCTCGGCATTGACAGTCGTGAGATCGTACCAGTCGGTAACGGAAACATCGTTGTCGTCAAAACGGATGATCATCTTTGAATTTCCGTTCAGTATGTCATCCGCACCGTAGGCAATGCCGGCGCACAGGGTTTCCAGTCCACCGCCGTAGTTGTAGGAGATTCTGTTCCTTTGGTTGTATTGCATGGAAAACTCGTCAAAACGGATGATTTCGGGAAAGATAATCTTGTCCTTTTTCAACTCCGTCTTGACTTTGCTCCAGTATGCCGGTTTGACAACTTTGTTCAGGCGTGCAAGCAGTTCTTCCACGGCCGTTTCCCGGAAACTCTTGCCGCCCAGATGTTCTATGACGGCATCCACGTATGTTTCATAGACAGGACGGAAGCCCATCGGAAGGGTCTTTTCGTCTATTTTATACTCAGGAACCGACACGTTGTAAGTTTTATTAAAATAGGAGATAATACGGTTAGCAAAGTTCGCGTTGGCGTTTCGGTTTTTATCCACCAGGTCGTTAATCAGGTCGAACGGCTTGAACTCGTTGTGTGAATAGTCGTCCCTGTCGTTATGGTAAGTGTAGAAATCACGCATGGAAACCTTGCCGTTCTCCTCGTAATGGAACTTGCGCTCGGCTTGGTATTGTTCGGCTTCTTCCTTGAAGACGGCGTACCAGCGGTCAATCTGGTCGAGTGTCTTGTAGAGCATGTCCTGTTGGTGCTGGCAATAGACACGGTCCTGTTCCGTGATCTTGTCCTCGTTTCTCACTTGTACGCTCAGAATGCCTTGGAGCAGGTCGGGAGCGTTACCGGCCTTGGTCGCTGTTGTCGTTTGCATATCTGTTGGATTTTAAGTGTTAGAAATTCTGTGGTTTGATTCGGTAGAAATAGGTGATGTGCCTTTCCATGTCCTTGACAATCTTTACCTGTTCGGGATAAAAGTTAAGCCTCCGTTCTTCGGCAGGGGCATCAACCGTTTCCCATTCGGCAAGGGGCAGGAACACATATTCCCGACGGAAACACCATAACACGATTTGATTTTCCCAATTCCCTTTGAATACCGTTCCTTCGTAATCCTTCAGGAACTGTTGGAACTCGGCTTCGTCCCGGAAAGCGATATCAAAGCCTTGATAGAGGTTTCCGTTTTCCGATTCCTCCCTTTTGTTCAGATAAAACTTCCGGTAGGTTTCGGTAGTGAAGTTTCCATACCTGGGATTGGGTTCGGCATAGAACCATAACGGTACTTTGGCCAGGAATGTAACAGAACCGTTTCCGCACGTCCCGCAATGTCCCCAGTCCTTGAACGCGCCTTCCGTCCATTTCAGGAATTTCAGTTCCTTCGGGTTCACGGAGTGGAATGCGCCTCCGCTGACACTCAGACGGATGTTGCCGTCCTCTTCCCACACGAAAGGCACATACGGCTGTTCGCATACAGAAAGGTATCCTTCTTTTGCGCTCCTGCTGTCAATAAGGGCGTGGCCGTAATAGTCCCCATGTTCGGTTACATATACCAGCCTGTCGCCGATTTGCGGTGTGACTTCAGAGCGTGTCCGCTCGATGAGTTTTACATAATTGTTGGCCATATCCACATCTTCCTGTGTCAGCCAATGCTGATGGTCGTATGAAACATTCCGTTCTCTGAGTGTTTCGATACTGTACTTTTCTTTTGTTGCCTGCTGTGACATAACAATTTATTTTTATTGCTCCGGCTTTTCGGGGCCGGAGTTCCCGTAACTACAGGCTTTAAAAGGTCGTGTCCCGTACATGCAAGGTTGGCGGGAAAAATACCGCAAGCCCTCCGGGCGAGGATGATTTTTCCACGACACCCGGAGGGCTTGACCTTGCTTGTACGAGCAGGACACGGGTTACCTTTGCCTGTGAGTTACGGGGATTCGGCTACGGTATGGCTGTCATGTCCGCTGTATATGTTTCTTGAAATGACCGTGATATTTTATGCCCGAAAATTACCGGCAATCACCAAAAAATGCTACCTTTGCATCAAGAAAAAGAGTTATTTGAAAGCATGAGGAATATAGTGATTCTGAACAGCTTGGCATTTTCTTATCCGTTGCCCGTTCTCATGCGAGTTGAATATAATTCGTTGATAGTCAAATAAAGTACTTCATACTATCACAAATATATAGATAATCTTTGAAAGAAGATAATACAAAAAGGAGATTAATCTATATAGTTCATAATCAGAAGACTATTTTGCCAACGTTTTTCAAGCCTTTGGCAAAGTTTTGCCACCGCGTTGGCAAAGTCTTGCCATAGGCATGGCAAAAGTTTGCCAAGCTATTGGCAAAAGCTTGTTTTCTCTTTTCTTGTTAAATATCATCAGAGAGGTTTCGTGTTATCGAACTATTCACTATTTTTGCGGTAAATATCTGAAAGAAGATGCACAATGAGTGCATTGAATAATTTATAAAAATATGGCACAAGGCTCCCGACAAGTACAGACCCAAGCGCAACAGCAGATACAAACGCTGTCGCCGCAACAAATTCTGGTGGTAAAGCTGCTGGAACTTCCCGCCGTGGAACTAGAGGACCGCGTACGTGCCGAACTTCTGGAAAATCCGGCACTGGAAGAGGGTAAGGAGGATACTCCTGGCGACGAATACCCCGACACACCCGATGCGGAAACCGGCTCAGAAGATGGTGGAGACACTAGCTATGATTCTTTAAGCGATTATCTGAACGAAGACGATATCCCCGACTACAAGCTGCAGGAGAACAACCGCAGCAAAGGGGAGCAGGCAGAAGAAATTCCTTTCTCCGACGCCACCTCCTTCTATGAAACCTTGCGCCAGCAGCTCGGCGAACAGGACTTGACTCCGCACCAGCGCGAACTGGCCGAATATCTCATCGGCTCGCTGGACGACGATGGCCTGCTGCGCAAATCGCTGGACAGTATCAGCGACGAACTCGCCATCTACGCCGGTATCGACGCTTCTCCCGAAGAGCTGGAAGAAGTATTGAAGATTATACAAGACTTCGACCCCGCCGGTCTGGGCGCCCGCACCCTACAAGAGTGCCTGCTCATCCAGATTCGACGTAAGGAAGCGCAACGGCCCATGCCCTCGCCTCCACAATACTATATAGAAGAAGATATTCTTACCCAGTGCTACGAAGAGTTCACCCGCAAGCATTGGGACAAGATTATGCAGAAATTAGGTATCAGCGAAGATACCCTGCAACAAGCCGTTAAGGAAATCTGCAAGCTGAATCCCCGTCCCGGTGCCTCGCTCGGCGAAGCCATCGGCAAGAACATGCAGCAGATTGTGCCCGACTTCCTGGTAGACACTTATGACGACGGTACCATCAACGTGACACTGAACAACCGCAACGTGCCGGAACTGCGCATGAGCCGCGACTTCACCGAGATGGTGGAAGAACACACCAAGAACCGGGCCAACCAGTCTAAGGAATCCCGCGAAGCCATGATGTTCCTCAAACAAAAAATGGATGCCGCACAAGGTTTCATCGATGCCGTGAAGCAACGCCAGAATACGCTGATGACCACCATGCAGGCCATCATAGACCTGCAACGTCCTTTCTTCCTCGAAGGAGACGAGTCATTGCTCCGCCCCATGATTCTGAAAGATGTTGCCGAACGTACCGGGTTGGACATCTCGACCATCTCCCGTGTGAGCAACAGCAAATATGTACAGACCAACTACGGCATCTACCCGCTGAAATTCTTCTTCAACGACGGCTACACAACCGAAGACGGCGAAGAGATGTCTGTACGCGAAATACGCAAGATACTCAAAGAGTGCATTGACAACGAGGACAAGAAAAAGCCTCTGACCGATGACGAACTGACCGAGCTGCTGAAGGAGAAAGGCTATCCCATAGCCCGCCGCACGGTGGCAAAGTATCGCCAACAGATGAATATCCCCGTGGCAAGACTGAGAAGATGAGAGAAAAGGATGAGCGATTAGGGATTAAGGTTTAAAGATTAGTGCATTCAAATAGTAAATTGTAAATAGTCAAATCGTAAATAAAATTAGGTTGTGGAAGAGCATATTATAGCAGATAAAACTTTAATCAGAACAGCGAAAGTGATTTCGGCGGTATTCACACCGTTCTCCATCCCTTTCCTGGCATTTCTGGTTCTGTTTATATTCTCGTACCTGCGCATCATGCCGTTGCAGTACAAGTTGATAGTATTGGGCGTGGTGTATTGCTTCACCATCCTGATGCCTACACTGACTATCTTCATCTTCCGCAAAATCAACGGTTTCAGTCCGGAAGAACTGGTGGAACGAAAAAGGAGATACATTCCCTTTATTCTGACCATCACTTCTTATGTATTCTGCCTGCTCATGATGCACCGGCTCAATATCCCGTGGTACATGACCGGTATCATACTCTCCGCCCTGGTAGTGATGATAATCTGCGTCATTGTCAACTTAAAATGGAAACTGAGCGAACACATGGCAGGCGCCGGAGCCGTAATTGGTGGACTGGTAGCTTTCAGCGCCTTGTTCAGCTACAATCCCGTATGGTGGCTATGCCTCTTTATACTGGTGGCTGGCGTGCTGGGCACCGCCCGCATCATCCTGCGACACCACACACTGGGCGAAGTTATGGGAGGCTTTGCCGTAGGGCTTATCTGCTCGTTGCTGGTACTCCACCCGCTGAGCAACATACTGTTCCGAATCTTCCTCTTTTAAGAGCCTTGTTTAATTTTTAATTTTCAACTTTTAAATTACATAGTATCAACCCTTAAAAACTAATGATCATGAATTTCCCGACTAATGTAAAGTACACCAAAGAACACGAATGGATTCGCCTGGAAGGTGATGTAGCCTATGTAGGTATTACCGATTATGCACAAGAGCAACTGGGCGACATTGTGTTTGTCGACATCCCGACCGAAGGTGAAACATTGGCTGCCGACGAAGTGTTCGGTACCATCGAAGTAGTAAAAACCATATCAGACCTCTTCCTGCCCGTAACCGGTGAGATTCTGGAGCAAAACGAAGCCCTTGCCGACCAGCCGGAACTGGTAAACCAGGACCCATACGGCGAAGGCTGGCTCATCAAAATCAAACCCACCGCTGATGCCGACTTCGACAGCCTGCTGGATGCCGAAGCCTACAAAGCGCTGATAAACGAATGAAATGAAAGGATTAGGGGTTAGCGATTAGCACCGGACGGAATGATAGCGCAGTCCCTAACCCCTAATCGTTAATCCCTAACCCTTATAAAATTAACCCTTTAATAATTTAATGATTCATGTCTCCAATCGTTAGCATCATCATGGGCAGCACTTCCGACCTCCCCGTTATGGAGAAGGCCGCGCAATTGCTCAATGACCTGCATGTACCGTTCGAAATGAACGCTCTCTCTGCTCACCGCACACCGGAAGCAGTGGAGGAATTTGCCAAGAATGCTCGCCAACGCGGCATTAAAGTGATTATTGCCGCTGCCGGTATGGCTGCCGCCCTGCCCGGCGTCATTGCTGCCAACACCACACTGCCGGTAATCGGGGTTCCCGTAAAAGGGTCCGCACTCGATGGCGTAGACGCCCTCTACTCCATCATCCAGATGCCTCCGGGCATACCAGTAGCCACCGTTGCCATTAATGGTGCCATGAACGCTGCCATCCTTGCCGTACAGATGCTGGCATTGAGCGATTCCTCATTGGCTGAAACATTCGCCGCCTATAAAGAAGGGCTGAAAAAGAAAATAGTCAAGGCAAATGAGGACTTGAAGGAAGTGAAGTACGAATACAAGACTAATTGAGGGATTAGGGATTAAGGATAAGGGATTAGTAAGATGAGATATAGTCACTTATCCCTTATCACTAATCACTTATCACTAAACGCTAATCACTTATTACCGTGGATTTATTCAACTATTCCCGACGGGAAACATCAGAAGTAAACATCGGAGCCACCCCTATGGGCGGCTCCAATCCTATCCGCATACAAAGTATGACGAACACCGCTACGCAGGACACAGAAGCCAGTGTGGCGCAAGCCAAACGTATTGTCGACGCCGGAGGAGAGTATGTACGCCTCACGGCCCAAGGCATCAAAGAGGCTGAAAACCTGATGAATATCAACATAGGCCTACGCCAGGACGGATATATGGTGCCGCTTGTGGCCGACATTCACTTCAACCCGAAGGTAGCGGACGTGGCAGCACAGTATGTAGAAAAAGTACGCATCAATCCGGGAAACTATGTGGATGCAGCACGTACTTTCAAACATTTGGAGTATACCGATGAAGAGTATGCTCAGGAGTTGCAGAAGATACACGACCGCTTTGTCCCCTTCCTTAATATCTGCAAGGAGAACCATACTGCCATCCGCATCGGCGTGAACCACGGTTCATTATCCGACCGCATCATGTCGCGCTATGGCGATACACCGGAAGGCATGGTGGAATCTTGTATGGAGTTTCTGCGCATCTGCGTGCAAGAGAATTTCACGGATGTAGTCATTTCCATCAAGGCATCCAATACAGTGGTCATGGTAAAGACAGTACGCCTGCTGGCAACCGTCATGGAGCAGGAAGGTATGCGATTCCCGCTGCATCTCGGTGTAACGGAAGCCGGAGACGGAGAAGACGGACGCATCAAATCGGCCTTGGGCATCGGCGCCCTGCTGGCAGACGGCTTGGGTGACACCATCCGGGTTTCCCTGAGCGAAGCTCCGGAGGCGGAAATCCCCGTAGCCCGCAAATTGGTGGACTATATCGTGCAGCGCCACGACCATCCTTATATCCCCGGAGCAGATGTGCCGGAATTCAATTATCTCTCTCCCACCCGCCGCGAGACTGCCGCCGTACACAATATCGGTGGAGACAATCTGCCCGTGGTCATTGCCGCACGCTTAAACGGGGACATGGACTTCAATCCGCAATTCATGCCGGACTATATCTATACGGGACGTTCCATCCCTGAACAACTTCCGGAAGGCATGCAATGCATCATCGATGCCGATGTCTGGATGGAACAAAGCAACAGCGAGACAAAACCGGACAATGCCTGGCCCGCCTTTAAAGGAGACCAGCTTCCTTTCCTAAGCAGCTGCGGCGCTTCCTTGAAATTCCTCTTCATCACGTATATGGGGCTGAATGACGAAGCCATCGCCTGCCTGAAGTATCATCCGGAAGTCGTATTGATTTCGCAAAGCAATCATCCCAACCGGTTGGGCGAACAACGCGCTCTAGTACACCAGATGATGAAGGAAGGCCTAAAAAACCCGGTAGTCTTCTTTGAGCACTACGCAGAGAGCGAACTGGAAAATCTGCAAATCAAAGCGGCTGCAGATATGGGAGCACTCATCTTCGACGGTCTGTGTGACGGTATCCTTCTCTTCAACCAAGGAGAAACCATAAGCGGCAAAGTAGTGGATGCCACTGCTTTCGGTATCCTGCAAGCCGGACGTGTACGTACCAGCAAGACCGAATACATCTCTTGTCCCGGCTGCGGACGCACCCTCTACGACCTGGAAAGTACCATTGCCCGTATCAAGGCAGCCACCGGCCATCTGAAAGGACTCAAGATAGGAATCATGGGCTGCATTGTCAACGGCCCCGGAGAAATGGCCGATGCTGATTATGGCTATGTAGGCGCCGGACGAGGCAAAATCAGCCTCTACAAAAAGAAGGAGTGCATCGAAAAGAACATTCCCGAAGAAGAGGCGGTAGAAAAGCTGATAGAACTGATAAAAAGTAACGGAGATTACGCTGAAAGGACTTAAGTCTCAGCGCAGATATTCGTCAAAGTCCACCTCTCTGAACTTAAAGTTATGATGTTCGGAGGGGTGATAGGCTTTATTCCAAGTCGAATAGGTCTTCACATCTATCTCCCTTGTCTTCCGGTTAAAAGTTACAATGCGTAAGTAGCCCTCACCTCCCAATCTACTGCCTTCCACACCACGCTGATAGTTTGCCAGCATCTGATACACTTTATTTCCCTCTTTCCCTATAGAGACCAGCGTGCCGACTCCGCTTTTCAAGACATGCCCACAAAAGACAGCTATCACATTGCGATGTCTGAGAAGCAATTTCTTCCAGATTCCAGCGCCATCGTTCACTGTGCGCCCGAGCTCTTTGCCGATGCCATATCCTTGAGGGCGCCACCAGTCTTTCCCGTCATGCAACGTACTGTCACAATACAAATAGGCGTGTGTATTCAATATGACAAGCTTATCCGGATGAATACCCACTATGGAATCGGCCCATTGCAGAGCCTCATCAGAAGGTCCGAATTCCAGATTCAAGACCATCCAATCGGTATCGCCCGACCTGAAATTTATGTAATAGTTATCCAATGTCTTTCCATCCGCACTGCCTCCCCAATAACTCTTCTGCTTATAGTCAGAAAGAGGGAAATACTTGTTGGCCATTGCAGTGTTATGCACGTCCGAAAACTTACCGGGCTTACTGCCAATATCGTGATTTCCCCATACGACAGAATAAGGTATTCCTGCTTGGCTAATACGATGAAAGGCTTTCTGCATATACGCCCATTCCACCGGAGAATTATCTTGTGTCAAATCTCCCACTTGGAACACGGCATCTATTTTCTTACGATTGGCAACCAACCAGTCCACTTGCGAATCAAAGACCTCCGGACATTGTTCCAGATAAGTCTGCGTATCCGGCAATACCACAAAAGTACTTACCCGACCAGAAGTGATGCAAGAAGTAAAAAAAGCGCCCCCTAAAAAGAGAATTCCGATAACAGACAATACTCTCATCATTTTTTCTTCTGATTAAACAGCCAACCCATAAACTCAGAATCATTGAACGCCGGTGTCCAACTGCCATGATTGACTCCAGGGAATTCGATATACTCAACATCGGCACCGGCAGCCTTCAAGGCCTTGTAAGCCTGACGCGAACCTTCTACCGGAACAATGTTATCGGCATCTCCGTGATAAATACGGAACTTCACGTCTTTGGCGGCAGAAAGCCTTGCCGGATTCACAATACCACAGATGGGAACGGCTGCGGCAAAAACTTCGGGATAACGTATCGCCAAATCAAACGTCCCCATACCGCCCATGGAAAGTCCCATCACATAAATCCGGTCTTTATCCACCTGGGGCATAGCCAAATAGGTATCCAGCAACTCCTTCAATGTGCGGAATATACGCGTAGGCTCCTGTACCTCGGGCATTTCTCCAGGTACAAACGACTTGGGACGACCCACATAAGCCCAATAATCTTCCTTAGGACACTGGGGAGCCAATACAAAAGCCGGATATTCCTCTCTGTTCACCGGATTGAGCCACATCTGCCCACCATGCACCAATTGCTTCTGATTATCATCTCCTCGTTCGCCCGCACCATGCAGAAAAAGCACCAACGGATATTTCTTCCCTGCCTTTTCTGCTTCGGGACGCAGCAAACGGTACTTCAACGAATCTCCCTGCGAAGAGACATACACTTTCTTTTCATACTCTCCATACAACTCCTGCGCATACATACACACAGACATCAACAGCATCAAGGCTGTACAAACTGTATTCTTCATATCCTACAAAATTAATGTTCAATTAAAAAGTCTACTATCTCACTCTTCTTATATCCCACCCGGAAAGCCTGCACTGCCACCCGGTCTCCCTTATGGACAACAAACGGCTCAACATATAGATTCCAATGTTTCTCTCCATTCCGTCCCCGACCATTCAACTGATAGGCATAAGAGACTCCAGGAGTGGAACACTCCAGCTTAACCTGCCCCCCTTTTGTACAATCTGCGGAGCTGACACGAGCGGCTGTACACCGTCCGGCCACATAGTTTGTACTATTTCCGGTTCTGTCAGCGGACGACATTGCCAATATTTCCTTTCCCACTGCCGATACACCTTCCGCAAACGGTTAATGTCTTTCCGGTAAGCCGGATCATTAATCAGATTGCAGATCTCATGAGGGTCTTTCTCCAAATCATAGAACTCTTCACGCGGACGGGGCCAAACAAACCAGCTTTCCTGATTCTCATCGAGCGCGCCTTCTTCATGGAGTTGAAGCATACGGCGCATCATCGGCATGTTCAGACGAAATCCTACCGGCTGATAGCCGGGCTGATTGGGAGTATAATTACAGATATAACGATAACGGCGGTCACGTACGCCCCCCTGCTGGTCATAACACTTATCCATACGGTCACGTGCGGCAAAAACATAGCGCCGCGATGGCGAAGCATATTTCCCAGCAAATGCCTTGCCATCCATATAGGCAGGAGGCTTGATACCCGCCAATGAAAGAATCGTTGGTGGAATGTCAATGACACTGCGAAGTCCATCATCAATACTGCCGGCCAACCGTCCGTCCGGATAACGGATAATGAGAGGAATATGGGTACCAACCTCTGTTATTTCACGTTTCTGCCGAGGAAGCGGTCCACCATTATCCGAATAAAAGATAAGAATGGTATTATCCCACTCGCCTGCCGCCCTCAATTCATCAATCATCTGGCGGACAAAACAATCCATGCGGTAAATATTGCTGTACATGACAGCAATATCGCGGCGCACAATGCTGTCCTCAGGATAATAGGGTGGCAACACCACATCGTCGGGAGAGACGTAAAGCGTATCCTTCGCACTTTCCCACACCTTTTGCTCATGCGAGGCAAGGGTATTGAATATAGCGAAAAAAGGCATCCCTTTAGGACGGTTGCGCCAATGCGCCTGCCTGCCACATTCGTCCCAAGCGGTCAAAGGCGGTAGAAACTGATAGTCGGTTTTCGGGTTGTTCGTACAATAATAGCCAGCGGCACGCAACAGCTCGGTATAGCACTTTATTCCCTCGGGTAACACAATATCGTAACCGGTTACCGCCGGTGGACGTGCAATCTGCCCCCCTTGCGTACGCATATAGTTGGCATTGATATGCGTGGGATACATTCCCGTAATAAGTGCCGCACGCGAAGGAGCACTAACACCCACTGTCCCATAAATGCTGGTATAGCGTATACCCTCTGCCGCAAGGGCGTCAATAGTCGGAGTCACTGCCACACTGTCACCGAAACAGTGCAGCCAAGGACCGATGTCTTCACATACCACACAAACAATGTTTGGGCTAACAGCATCTCCATCCTCTGTGGTAGAGACAGGGATCCCACCGGCCTTGACCTCCTGCGATACAGTACAAGCAGCCCAAACGGTACTACCATATAAAAAAGAGTGTATTATCTGTTTCATTACTGTTCATTTTACACAATCAGTGCGCCTCTCGAAGAAAAACACGTTGCGAAATACCATTTTCATTGAATGCCTCGATGGCAAAATAATATTTTTGTCCTACCGTGAGGGCACGTAAGTCTAATGAATTATCGCCATATACCATCCACGAACTATACAATTTATCAGGAGCAACACCCCACAATACATTATAGCCTTGCGCACCCTTCACCGCTTTCCAAGAAATGCGGACATTACGTTCGTCCGCTTCACGCACTACCGTAAAACCTTTTACCGTAGCCGGTTTTTTCCCACGTCCCAAACCGAACACGCGAATATTCCCCATTGCCAGATTCTTGCCCGGCACGTAATGGTGGCGATAACGAATATAGCGTGCTTCTATCGGTTGATCCAGTTCTATGTAATTATGAGGGGCATCACGGAAACTGTTGCGATAGTCCACCAATACCCGCCAACGGGCACCATCCACCGAAGCTTCTACAAGATAGCGTTGCCGGAGGTTTGGCATACGTCCCCAAAATCCGGTTTCCTCATAGTCAAAGAAATTCAGTTGCAAGGCATACACGTCACTCACTTCTTCAAGGTCTATCTCCACCCATTGCTTATCGTCATTTTTTCCGGCCACCCAGAAGGTTTTCAAGTTCTCGTCCGTCACATTTTCCACCGGATAACTTTCCAATTGCGAAGAAGCCTTCACGGGTTTGCCATAAGAAAGCAACATCCAGCCCCGGAAACCACCGCTTGTCGTCTGTCGCGAAACCTGGTCGGGAGAATAGTGAGGATAGTCACCGAAGTAAGTATCAGAGTACATCACACCGTCTTCATCAAAAAATGTAGGAAACATACATAACCTACGCTCAAACTTATAATTAATGGACAGATGGATTGTACCGAAATGCCAGTATATTCCTCCCGGACCACAAACCGTACTTCCATGCCCGGCACCGGTAGCAAATCCTCCCGGCTTGTAGCAGAACGGATTATGAGCCGCGTACTGAAAGGGACCCAAAGGAGATTTTCCTACATAAACACCGTCACCATACACATTGAACTGAGTGCCCGGAGCGGCATATTGCAAATAATATTTCCCATTGTGTTTCGTCATCCACGCACCCTCGATGAATGGCTTGATGTCACTGGTATGATTTTCGCCAAAACGTTCCCACCCATGAATGTCAGGACGGAGAAAGAGCAGTGAATCCGGCTTTTTCGCTATCGGCAGGAATTTATTCTTCATATCAAGTTCCTTACCACGGATAGGCCAACGGTTGGAAGACCCCCAATACATATAAGCACGTTCATCATCATCAATGAAAAGGGCAGGATCCTGAAGGTCGTGGAGTACCGATGGCACTGCCTTCCAGTCCCCCCGTTTGGGATTATCGGTATAAAGTATGCTCATGGCTCCGGATGGATTCCCACAAACATAGAGTATGGAATCTTTATAATTATGGGCAGCAGGAGCATTGCAACCTTCGAAATACCATTTTTCGGGAGTAATAAAGTCCCAATTCAGCAAGTCCTTGGAATGCCAGTAACCCCAGGAACGGGTAACGAACATATAATAC
>OHYN01000324.1_pt1 | contig 15212 bp, 10 predicted proteins | sample 1580251 | NCBI WGS metagenome assembly OHYN01 (sample SAMEA3882523, study PRJEB24775) | human gut metagenome | biome: human-associated habitat; feature: intestine environment; material: feces | place: Netherlands | collected 2009/2010
GTGAATCCACTGGTGTTTGAGACCAGCGCGTCTACCGATTCCGCCATCTGGGCATGTTTGACTTCTCAAATGCGGTGCAAAGATACAGCTTTTTTCTAAACCTGCAATACTTTTCCTAAAAAAAGGCGAAAAAAACGATAAAACCTGCTTGAATCATTCCTTGTTTGTAAAATATGCAGTACATTAGCAGAAACTTTTAAAATCAATAGCATGGTAACCAATAAGGATAATTTCTGTGTAATTATGGGCGGAGGAATCGGCAGCCGTTTCTGGCCATTCAGCCGCAAGACACTTCCAAAACAGTTTCTGGATTTCTTCGGTACAGGACGTTCCTTGCTGCAGCAAACCTTCGACCGCTTCAAGCAGGTAATCCCCATGGAAAATATACTTATCGTAACAAATGACTTGTATGCCGACCTTGTAAAAGAACAGCTTCCCGAACTTAAACCCGAACAGATTCTACTGGAGCCGACACGCAGGAATACAGCCCCCTGCATTGCGTGGGCTTCCTATCATATCCGCGCCTTGAATCCGAACGCCAATATAGTGGTAGCTCCTTCGGACCACTTAATCCTGAAGGAAGGCGAATTTCTGGCAGCTATCGAAAAAGGGCTGGACTTCGTTTCCCAATCGGACAATCTGCTGACACTCGGCATCAAGCCCAACCGTCCGGAAACCGGATATGGCTATATACAAATAGCCGAAGCCGCCGGTGATAATTTCTACAAGGTAAAAACCTTCACTGAAAAGCCCGAACTGGAACTGGCAAAAGTATTCGTGGAAAGTGGAGAATTCTATTGGAACTCTGGTCTGTTCATGTGGAACGTAAATACCATCATCAAGGCAAACGAAGCCCTGCTGCCCGAGCTGACTTCCAAACTGGCCCCCGGCAAAGATGTGTATGGAACAGTCCAAGAGAAACAATTCATTGATGAGAACTTCCCTGCTTGCCCCAATGTCTCCATAGACTTCGGCATCATGGAAAAGGCAGACAATGTATATGTGTCATTAGGCGATTTCGGCTGGTCTGATTTAGGAACCTGGGGGTCTTTGTATGATTTGTCTCCCAAAGATGAAGCAGGCAATGTAGCCTTAAAATGTAAATCCCTCATCTATAATAGCAAAGACAATATCGTGGTGCTGCCCGACAACAAACTTGCAGTTATCGACGGTTTGGAAGGTTATCTCATAGCCGAGTCGGACAATGTATTACTGATTTGCAAGAAAGATGAAGAACATACCATCCGCAAATATGTGAATGATGCCCAGATAAAACTGGGAGAGGAATACATTTAAATTAAAAATTAAAGGATAGGTGCCGAAGGCAAAAAAATAGCGGGAGCTGGATGAAGTCCAACTCCCGCTTCCGTTTATTTAGGGGAGGAAAATAAACCGATTAAAGCACTGCACGGATAGCTTCTGCCACAGCCTTGAATTCTTCGTCCGTCAGTTTCAGTTTGGGATTGGAGAAAAGCATATCTTTTTCGTTCTGCATAGGAATCAAATGTATGTGCGCATGAGGCACTTCCAGCCCCAATACCGCTTCTCCTACCTTTCTACACGGAAAGGCCTTGCCGATGGCAAGTGCCACTCTCTTGGCGAAAACATGCATCGCCGCCAAATCCTCATCGTTCAAATCGAAGATATAATCCACTTCCTGCTTGGGAATGACCAATGTATGACCTTTTACCAACGGATTGATGTCAAGGAACGCAAAGAATCTGTCATCCTCCGCCACCTTGTAGCAAGGTATTTCACCTGCGATAATTCTACTGAATATTGTTGCCATAGCTATAAATTATAAAATAAGGCAAGCCCGTATGCGGACCTGCCTTCCTTTAAAAGGATATGTTCACTACTTCCAGGTTAATCATGCCCTGCGGAACTTTAATTTCTGCGATGTCACCTACTTTCTTGCCAAGCAGACCTTGTGCAATCGGAGTATTGACGGAAATCTTTCCTTCCTTCAGATTGGCTTCACTTTCGGAAACGATAGTATAAACCATCTTCATGCCATTCTTCACGTTCTTAAGCTCTACCTTATTGAGAATCTGTACAGAATCGGTTTTCAACTTCGACTCATCAATAATCTTAGCGTCGGCAATGGTCAGCTTCAAGTTGTTAATTTTCATCTCAAGCATACCTTGAGCTTCCTTGGCAGCGTCATACTCTGCATTTTCCGACAAATCACCTTTGTCACGCGCTTCGGCAATGGCAGCCGATATTTTGGGACGTTCCACCGTCTCCAGGTGTTTCAATTCGGCCATCAATTTCTTGTAGCCGTCTTCTGACATATAAGCCATACTTTTTCCTCCTTAAATGTTATGTTAGTTTTTAATGGTACTATAAACAAAAAAGAATTCCAACATGGTCAGCATGCTGGAACCCTCTTTCCGATTTTCCTTTGCAAAGATAGCCTTTTATACAATGCGTGTCAAGCATAAAAGGCTGCTTTGTAACATATTTAAACGAAAACTTCTTATTTATAACATGTTACAGCAATGCTTTCACTGCCGCCTCCAGGTCTTTAATGCTCTCTCCACGGGCACTCAACTCATTGTTCTTGTTGACCAGGAACACAGAAGGCACATTCTTCACATTATAAGAAGCCGCTATAGACGAATAAATTCCATTGCCGTCGCGCACACAAATCCAAGGTAGATTGTCGGCAGTTGTTTTCCAATAGTGCTCGTCTGCATCCAGAGAAACCTGATAGATTTCCAATCCCTGGGCGGCATACTTGTCGTACAAGTCGCGCAACATATAATTATGTGTAGCAGAAACGGCACTCTGATAAACAGTGAAGTCCACAATAACAGCCTTGCCCTTCAGTTCGCTCAACTTACGTGTATTGCCCTTCATGTCACGCAGGTTAATGTCGATGATGCCGGTTTCGGAAATTGCCTCTTCGGGGATTTCCACCACCTTCTGCTGCGGAGTACGGGTATTCTTCATTCCCTTTATCACAATATTGTAGAGGTTCTTGGAGCGGTCGGCATCCGGATAATAATTGTTCAGGCTGGTTGCCACGGCTGCAAAACACTTAATGTCTTCCTTATTGTTCAGAGGGTCGAAAATCAAATAATTATTCAACTTCTGGAACAAGGCGAAATAGGCAGCAGCCGTATTGGGAGCGGCAAAAATATAGCTGATTTTCACTTCATCCTTATAGTTCTTCAATAAAGAGGCAAGACTGTCCTCAAAAACATCGGCACCTATCTTATGTGCCTGCACCGACTGCAGCAATGCATTCACATTATCCTGAAGCTTCATCTGCTTCAGCGTCAAGTCCTTTATCTTCGAGCTATTCGGAGAACCTTCCACTGTATAGGCAGTGGCGAAATCGGTATAAGGTGCCTTTACCAAAACCGTTTCCGTCGAATCTACCGAGAAATTAATAACCTTGTCGTCTACCCGCAGACGGTAAAATTCCGGAGACACCGGACGTACCTGCTTGAAGTGGAAAGAGCCATCCCCTTCCAGTTTTACAGAATCCAAAGGAACAATACCTTCCAATGCCGAGGCTTCCAAATAAAGCATCTTGCCGTCGGCACCAGACACTTCACCCTCTACTTTGAATTTCGGTTCGGAATTACATGCACCCAATGCTATTGCAGCAAGTGCCATAAAAAAGATTTTCTTCATATCGTATCTTCAGTTTTGTTTTGCAAACGTGCCTGCAAATATACTTCTTTTCAAGTTCAGTCAAAGCATTTTCCCTCGTTCTTCCATATAGAAAACTGCAAAAAACAACAAAATACAAACTTTTTATCTCATTCCCACCATTTTACATGAATAAATTATGTATCTTTGCACGAATTTTGAAAGAAAATTAGATATAAAACATTTTTTATGATTAACCCAATTGTTAAGACGATCGAGCTTCCTGATGGCAGAACCATCACGCTCGAAACGGGAAAGCTGGCAAAACAGGCAGACGGTTCTGTAATGCTTCGTATGGGCAACACCATGCTTTTAGCTACTGTTTGTGCCGCCAAGGACGCAGTTCCCGGAACAGATTTCATGCCGTTACAGGTAGAGTACAAAGAAAAATTCTCCGCATTCGGACGTTTCCCCGGCGGTTTCACAAAGCGCGAAGGACGCGCTTCTGACTACGAAATCCTCACTTGCCGCCTCGTTGACCGTGCTCTCCGCCCCTTATTCCCTGATAATTTCCATGCAGAGGTATACGTAAACATCATTCTTTTCTCAGCAGACGGCGTAGATATGCCCGACGCTCTGGCCGGACTCGCAGCTTCTGCCGCACTTGCAGTTTCAGATATCCCCTTCAACGGACCTATTTCCGAAGTACGCGTAGCACGCATCAACGGACAATTCGTCATCAACCCTACCTTCGAACAACTAGAACAAGCCGATATGGACTTGATGGTGGGCGCCACTTACGAAAACATCATGATGGTGGAAGGCGAAATGGACGAGGTTTCCGAGCAGGACTTGCTGGAAGCGATGAAGGCCGCACACGAAGCCATTAAGATTCAGTGCAAGGCACAGATGGAACTGGCAGAAGAAGTAGGCTCTACCGTGAAACGCGAATATTGCCACGAAGTGAACGACGAAGAACTCCGTAAGGCCGTTCACGACGCTTGCTACGACAAGGCTTATGCCATTGCCGCTTCCGGAAACAAGAACAAGCACGAACGCATGGATGCTTTCGATGCCATCCGCGAAGAATTCAAGGCACAGTTCTCCGAAGAAGAACTGGAAGAAAAGGCAGCCCTCATCGACCGTTACTATCACGATGTGGAAAAAGAGGCGATGCGCCGTTCCATTCTGGACGAAGGCAAGCGCCTTGACGGACGTAAGACGACCGAAATCCGTCCTATCTGGTGTGAGACCAGCTACCTGCCCGGCCCTCACGGTTCCGCTATCTTTACACGTGGCGAAACACAGTCTTTGTCTACTGTGACTTTAGGCACCAAGTTGGACGAGAAGATTATCGACGACGTATTGGAACACGGAAAAGAACGTTTCCTTCTGCACTACAACTTCCCTCCGTTCTCTACGGGCGAAGCCAAGGCACAGCGCGGTGTAGGCCGTCGTGAAATCGGCCACGGCCATCTGGCATGGCGTGCATTGAAGGGTCAGATTCCTGCAAACTATCCGTATGTAGTACGCGTGGTATCCGATATCCTCGAATCAAACGGTTCTTCTTCCATGGCTACCGTATGTGCCGGAACTCTGGCATTGATGGATGCAGGTGTGAAAATCAAGAAACCGGTATCAGGTATCGCCATGGGATTGATTAAGAATGCAGGCGAAGACAAATATGCCGTATTGTCCGATATCCTCGGTGATGAGGACCACTTGGGCGACATGGACTTCAAGGTGACCGGAACAAAAGACGGTATCACCGCCACTCAGATGGACATCAAAGTGGACGGTCTGTCATACGAAATCCTCGAAAAGGCATTGCTGCAGGCTAAAGAAGGCCGCGAATATATCTTGGGCAAAATCACCGAGTGCATTGCCGAGCCTCGCGAAGACCTGAAACCTCACGCTCCGCGTATCGAGACAATGACGATTCCTAAAGAATTCATCGGTGCTGTCATCGGCCCTGGTGGAAAGATTATCCAAGGTATGCAGGAAGAAACCGGTGCTACCATTACTATTGAAGAAGTGGACAACATCGGTAGAATCGAAATCGCCGGTACCAACAAGAAGAGCATCGATGATGCTATGCGTATCATCAAAGGGATTGTAGCTGTCCCCGAAGTAGGCGAAGTCTACAAAGGCAAGGTACGCTCCATTATGCCTTACGGTGCATTCGTTGAATTCCTGCCGGGTAAGGACGGCTTGCTCCATATCTCCGAAATCGACTGGAAACGTCTGGAAACAGTAGAAGAAGCCGGTATCAAGGAAGGTGATGAAATTGACGTAAAACTTCTCGACATCGACCCGAAGACCGGAAAATTTAAGCTGTCACGCAAAGTATTGCTTCCGAGACCGGAAAGACAAGAAAGACCGGAAAAGAAATAAGAAATTTCTTATTCTTTAAGTATATAAAGCCTGGTGGAACCCCATCAGGCTTTCTTTTTGTCAATACTGCCAGAAATGGCTCTGAAAAAACAAGGCATAATGCTTGCATATTCCAAAAAGATTATGTTTTTTTGCTATGTAAAGCCTTATATTCCATAAAGAACCTCAATTAATGTCCGGTTTAAGGAGCCTACATACTATGAATCTTTTCTCACGCTTTTTCCAGGAAAACCAAGAAAAGTTTCTGGCTTTTGCTTATTCTTATCTCAGGGATAAAGCAGAAGCGGAAGACGTTGTGATGGAATCCATGATTGCCTTATGGGAAAACCGAGACCGCTGGGAAGAAAACAGTAACCTGCATGCCCTGCTGCTGACTATCATAAAGAACAAAGCCCTGCACGTACTCGAGCACAAGCAGGTGCGTCTGCGAGCGGAAGAAACCATCAGCAGCCACAACCTGCGCGAACTGGACTTACGCATCTCCACCTTGAAAGCCTGCGAACCGGACCAGATATTCAACACGGAAATACAGCATATCGTAAATAAGACCTTACAGGAAATGCCCGAGCAAAGCCGGAAGATATTCATGTTGAGCCGATACCAGAACCTGGCAAACAAGCAGATTGCCGATAGTCTGGACATATCACTTAAAACCGTAGAGGCACACATCACCAAAGTGCTGCGGATTCTCCGGCTGAGACTGAAAGATTATCTTGTTACCATACTCATAATATTAATATCCTAAAAAATGCTTCTACGGAATAGGGTTACCGCCCACTTTCCGGTTATATATACAAAAGGTAAAAAGAGCACGTTTTAGAAAAGAAATAAATTATTGACAATGAACCAAGAGCTATTATATAAATATTTCAAAGGTATTACTTCCGTTGAAGAAGAAAAGATGATACTCGACTGGATAGACGCCTCGGATGAAAACCGGGACATCTTCCTGAAAGAGCGCATGATATACGACATTTCCTTGTTCTCGGACAAGCAGGGAAACAATGAAAAGAAAACGGTGCGCATCATGCCGATGCTCCGCTGGGCGGCCCGTATAGCCGCCGTCACCATTGTCGCCATTGCCGGTTATTTCATCACCTCCGACTTTTTATATAACAAGGAGGTGCAGTTGCAAACAGTCACTGTGCCTGCCGGACAACGGGCCCAAATTACCCTCGCCGATGGAACACGCGTATGGCTGAACTCCAAGTCCACCATGAAATATGCCGCCAACTTCGGACGCAACGAACGAAATGTGGAATTGGACGGAGAGGCCTACTTTGAAGTAGCCAAAAACAAGAATATCCCATTCTATGTACATACAGAAACGAACAAGGTAAAAGTTGTAGGAACGAGTTTCAACGTCTGTGCCTACAGTGGGAGCCATGAGTTCGGAACCACATTGGTGGAAGGTATCGTCGATATCTATCCGGCCAACAGCAGCCAGATAATCACCAGGTTGCAGAAAGACGAGGTATTTCTCAATGAAAACGGAAAATGTAGAAAGGCCGTCCTTCCTTCCTATGAATATCTACGCTGGAAAGAGGGACTATACTGTTTTGACGACGCTCCATTCAGCGGTATCCTCGGTAGACTGGAGAAATACTATAATGTAAAGATAACCGTTGCCAGTCCTCAACTGCTGAACTACGGCAGCTTTACCGGCAAGTTCAGAGAGCAGGACGGCATCGAACATATACTGCGGACCATCTCGAAAGACCATCCTTTCAAGTTCCGCATCAACGAAGAAAAGGATTCAATTGTTATATATGAGTAAGAAAAAAAGATCGGAAAGTACCCCCATACTTTCCGATCCGAAACAGTCAAAAATCGACCTTAATCAATTTATTAACTTAACACAGTGACAAAGATATGAGAAAAATTTTGTTGATGAGGCTTTTTTATCTAAAAAAATTAGATTTTAAGCAATTATTGCAAACCTATGAAAATCACATTATTCCTTCTCCTGCTTGTTATATTTCAGGTGTACAGCGGGAACTGCTACTCTCAGAATGCCAGGGTCAGCATTCAAAATGCCCGGCTGAGAGTAGGGCAAGTTCTCGAGCAAATTGAATCGCAAACAGAATACTTATTTGTATATAACAAACAGAACGTCGATGTACGCCGTACCGTCGACATCAATGCAAGCAACCAAACTGTTTCCGAAGTACTTGACCAAATGTTCAAAGGGACAGACATCAAGTATGTGATGGAAGGCAAAAACATCGTTTTAACCAAAAACAGCAGGAGTGCTGAGGATAAGACAGACACTCTGCAGGAAATGGCTACTGTAAGAGGAAAGGTGACGGACTCCAAAGGCGAACCGATTATCGGTGCCAACATTCTTGAAAAAGGGACCGCCAATGGTGTTATCACCAATACCGAAGGAGAATTTAGTATGAATATCCCTCCTTATGCCACTATTGTCGTATCCTACATCAGTTATGAACCGCAAACCATTGCCCTGAACGGTAGAAATAATCTCCACATCCGGATGGAAGAAAAGAGCCTCGCCCTGGAGCAAGTAGTGGTAACCGCCATGGGTATCCAGAAGAAAATGTCCTCATTGACCTATTCTACCCAACAAATAAGCAGCAGTGAGCTGACCCGTGCCAAAGAGCCGAACATGATTAATACACTGGCAGGAAAGACGGCCGGAGTACAAATCAATAAAACCGCCAATTTAGGAGGTTCTGCCAAAGTCGTCATTCGCGGTGCACGCTCTGCATTTGCCAGCGGCAACAACCAGCCCTTGTACGTAATTGACGGTGTTCCTATGCTGAACAGCTCAACAGAATCCACCTCCACCGTAATCGGCGGTAACTACGATGGATTGAACCGTGATGCCGGTGACGGGATTTCCAACCTGAATCCGGACGACATAGAAAGCATCAACATCCTGAAAGGTTCTTCTGCCGCCGCGCTTTATGGTTCGCAGGCAGCTAATGGCGTCATTCTGATCACCACTAAAAAGGGAAAGGCCGGACTGCAGCGCGTTACATTCTCCTCCAACCTGACCGTAAGTCACGCCATCAGTACCCCCGAATTCCAAAATACATACGGCCGGAACGAAGATGGCGGTACGGCAAGCTGGGGTACAAAAGGCAATGTAACGGACTATGACAACATAGGCGAATTCTTCAGCAATGGCATCACCACTTTCAATTCGCTGGCCATCACTACCGGAAATGAAAAGGTACAAACTTATTTCTCATACGCCAACACCACGGCTAAAGGAATTGTGGACAATAACAAACTACAGAAGAATAACCTGAACCTACACGAAACGGCCAGCCTCTTCAACAACAAGCTGAAACTGGACGGCATTGCAACACTAATGACCCAAACCGTCAAGAACTCCCCTGCTACCGGCGGCTATTATCTGAATCCGCTGGTCAGCTTGTACAGTTTCCCACGTGGCGTAGACATGAGCACTTACAGAGAAAACTTTGAAACGTGGAATGCCGACCGCAATATGATGACACAAAACTGGATTGAAAAGAATGGAGATGGTACCGTCAGTGAATGGGGACAGAATCCCTACTGGCTGAAAAAACGCGTGCTCAGTGGCTACAAGCGTTATCGCGCTGTGGCATCGGCCAGAGCCAATCTGCACATTACGGACTACTTCAACCTGCAGGTACGGGGTAATGTGGATTATATCAGTGATAAATTCGACAATAAGATGTATGCCACTACAGCTCCCAACATCGCCGGCAAATACGAGGACAAGGAAAACGGACGTTACATCTGGTCGGACAGCCAGGAAATCCAAGTCTACGGTGACGCAATGGTCTTGTTCAACAAGGAATTTGATGACTTTTCCCTCAATACGGCACTGGGAGCCAGCATCAACATGAGTAAAGTCAATTCACTGACAATAGACTCAAGGCTTGCTTCCCTCTACAAACCGAATGTATTTACCGTCCCCAATGTAGTGATGGACTCCAAAGCAGCCGTAAATCAGAGCATCGACAGCAAACGCACGCTCCAATCAGTATTTGCCACCATGCAGTGGGGCTGGAAAGGACTACTATACTTGGACATTACCGCACGTAACGACTGGTCATCCACATTAGCCCACACAGACAGCAAGAATACCGGATTCTTCTATCCCTCCATAGGAGCTACCTGGATTCTTAACAAAACCTGCTCCCTGCCCAAATGGATAAGTTTTGCAAAAGTGCGCGCTTCATGGGCGGAAGTCGGTAATGACCTCCCGATAGGAATCACCAATCCGGTAGACATCATCATGGTAGGCGGCAGTATCAATGTAAATACCGTAGAACAGCGCGGTGACCTAAAACCGGAAATCAGCAGCTCCATCGAATTCGGTACAGAATGGCGCTTCTTCCATCACCGCTTCGGGATAGACTTCACTTGGTATCAGACCAATACCAAGAACCAGTTGTTGAGAATGGACAATCCTACGGGCTCCACCTATAAATACCGGTATGTCAATGCCGGAAAAATACGTAACCAGGGTTTTGAACTGACGGTAGACGCCACTCCGCTACTATACAGAAACTTTTCGTGGAAGAGTCTCATCAACATGTCCGCCAACAAGAACAAAGTAGTGACCCTGCATCCTGACTATCCGGAATTTTCCTACTACGAAGAAGGTTTCAACGCAGGCTATCAGATGCGTGTCAAAGAAGGAGGCAGCCTGGGGGATATTTATGGAAATGCTTTCCGCCGTAACGAGGATGGCAGCATCATGGTTGATGAAACCAGCAAAAGGCCTTTGGGAAATACCGGAAACAAGGATTTGCTTGGGAATGCCAATCCTGACTTCACGATGGGATGGAGCAACACACTTACCTACAAGGACCTGGAGCTCTATTTCCTGATAGATTTCCGCTTTGGCGGCGAAGTCATGTCACTGACACAGTCTGAGTTGGATGCCAACGGCGTGACCAAAGTCACCGAAGATGCCCGCGCCCGAGGATATGTAGAATACCAGGGACAGAAGTTCAACGACCCGAGAGCATTCTACAGCGCAGTAGGCGGCAGAAATGCCATCTCCGAATATTATATGTACGACGCAACCTGCATCAGACTCCGTGAAGTATCACTGAGCTATTCTTTCCCGAAAACGATACTGGAAAACAGTAGATTCATAAAGGGAATCGACGTATCATTGGCAGCGCGCAACTTGTGTTTCTTAAAGAAGGAAGCACCGTTCGACCCCGATGCAGTAATGTCCGTAGGCAACAACAATCAAGGAGTAGACGTGTTTGGCATGCCTACTACCCGGAATATCGGCTTTAACCTAAGATTAACCTTTTAAAATGAATACCTTATGAAAAACAAGTGCATCATATTCCTTTTCTGCCATAGCATATTGCTGCTTGCAGCTTGCACCGGCGGTTTTGAGAACGACAACGAAATCAAGGGAGGTTTCTCGGACGACAAAAAGGAAATAGATTTCCAGAACCTGACTGCTCCATTCGAACCCATACAGTCGGGTATCTACTTCAATATAGGTTCTGTTGGCTTAAATTGGGTATGGCAGATGACACAATCCCTGAACCATGACATGTTCTCCGGCTACTTCATGGACCCTATTCCTAAATTCATGAAATCCAACGCCTGCTACAACCTGAACTCAGGCTGGACCAATGCCGCATGGCAATGTACTTACGGATATGTCTACACGGAGGTGCAGAAGGCAGAAAAGAACTTTTATGGCAATGACAACTTGAAAGGCTACCTCGGCATTACCGAAATTTTGAAAGTGGAACTGATGCACCGCATTGCCGATACATACGGTCCGCTGGTCTACCATCAACTGGGTGAGACACCCCGGGTTTACGGACTGCAAGAAGCCTATACACGCTTCTTTGCAGACCTGGACGAAGGGCAGCAATTGATAAGGGAATACCTGGACGAGGGCGGTGACAACAACAAATTCAAAGAGTATGATATGCTGACCAACGGCAAGACCTTGAAGGAGTGGTTAAAGTTTGCCAACTCACTACGTTTGCGCCTTGCCATGCGCATCTCCAATGTGGATGCAACACTTGCCAAAGACCAAGCAACCAAAGCACTGAATGACAATCAAGGTGTACTGGAAGGTGCAAGGGAAACCATCGCTGTAATGGGCAAGAACTATATCAATCCTTTGTGTGCCGTTGCCGGTTGGGGTGAAGTCTACATGAATGCCTCGATGGAATCCATTATCAACGGTTATGAGGACCCGCGTGGCAAGAAATGGTATAACACCGCCCTTCTCGAAGGTTATCAAAAACAGTTGTTAGGCATTCCCATCGGGTTACCCATGAAAGACGGTGACGCCAACATTTACAGTTTTTGCTCTTCCCTCAACACAAGTACCATCGGCGAAAAGACCGGAGCCGTATTGATGAGTGCGGCAGAAGTCTGGCTGCTCAGGGCCGAAGCAGCCCTCCGTGGCTATACCAAAGAGAATCCCCGCACATGCTATGAATACGGGGTAAGTACTTCATTTACACAGTGGGACTGTGCCGGTGCCTCCGAATATCTGGAAAGCGACAAAACCCCTGCCGATTATAAAGATGTAGTCTCAGGCGGCAAGGTAGGCAAGGACATGAAAGCCTTGATTACCATATCCCCCAAATGGGAAGAAGATGCAGACATAGAGACGAAACTCGAAAAGATTATTACCCAGAAGTGGCTGGCATGCTGGCCCGAAAGTTATGAGGCATGGGCTGAGCAACGCCGTACCGGATACCCCAAACTTTTCAAGGTCCAAAGCAACACCGGAAAAGTGATTGATACGGATATCATGATCCGCCGCCTTCCGTTCTCAACGGACGCCGCCACTGCCGACCCGGCACAATACGCCACCCTCACGGAAAAACTGGGTGGCGCAGATAACGGCGCCACCCGCCTTTGGTGGGATACGGGGAAAAACTCTTTCTAGAACAGACTCCACGCAACCGTAAGCCCTGCCATCACAATGGCTACCATGCTCATCAGCTTGATTAGGATATTCAAGCTCGGACCGGATGTGTCCTTGAACGGGTCTCCTACGGTGTCACCCACGACTGTAGCCTTGTGGACTTCACTGCCTTTGCCGCCAAAGTTGCCTTCTTCCACATACTTTTTGGCATTATCCCATGCACCACCGGCATTTGCCATGAAGATGGCAAGCACGAAACCACTGCTCAATCCGCCAATCAGCAGGCCGAGCACACCGGGAACACCGAAAATAAGTCCCGTCGCAATCGGAGCAATGATAGCTATCAGTGACGGAATCACCATCTCGCGTTGCGCCCCTTTCGTCGAGATTGCCACACAACGCTCATAATCAGGCTCCGTTTCTCCCGTAAGGATTCCCTTGATTTCGCGGAACTGGCGGCGCACTTCGTCTACCATATGGGCCGCTGCACGCCCTACCGCATTCATCGTCAATCCACAGAAAAGAAATGCCATCATCGAGCCCAGAAACATACCGGAAAGAACTTTCGGATTCATCAGCGTCACATCGTAGTGATGCATAAAGTCGAAGAAAGTGGCATCTTGAAGAGCCACGGCATCGCCATGAGGAAGCGACAGTTCGGTAGTCCCGAGGCGGGTCAGCCCGATACGGATTTCCTCGACATAAGAGGCCAGCAAAGCCAATCCCGTCAAAGCGGCGGAACCGATGGCAAAGCCTTTGCCCGTAGCGGCTGTAGTATTGCCCAAGGAGTCAAGCGCATCGGTACGCTTACGCACCTCTTCACCCAGACCGGACATTTCCGCATTGCCACCCGCGTTGTCAGCTATCGGTCCGTAAGCATCTGTAGCAAGCGTGATGCCCAATGTAGAAAGCATACCTACTGCTGCAAGTGCGATTCCGTAAAGTCCTGCAACTGAGTAAGATACAAAGATACCTACACAGATCAGGAGCAGCGGGATTGCTGTAGATTTCATTCCTACCGCAAGACCACTGATGATTGTAGTAGCTGCACCAGTCTCTGACTGTTCTCCGATTCCCTGAACCGGTTTGTAGTCTGCTGATGTGTAGTACTCTGTGATGTTACCGATGATCACACCAACAACCAGACCTGCGATAACGGCAATTGCCGCACTCATCTTTCCGAAGAGTACATTACTCAGTACAAGTGCTACAACAATAACTACGATAGAAGCTGCATAGCTTCCTTTTGTGAGAGCTTTCTGTGGATTCGAATTCTCATCACCTTTTACAAAGAAGGTTCCGACGATAGAAGCAATCAGACCACATCCTGCGATCGCAAGCGGATAAAGAACTCCGGATACAGCTCCTGCTGCTGCTCCAAGAGTCAGTGCTGATACAAGTGAACCAACATAAGATTCAAAAAGGTCAGCTCCCATACCTGCAACGTCACCTACGTTATCACCTACATTGTCAGCGATAACAGCCGGGTTACGCGGATCATCTTCCGGGATACCTGCTTCTACTTTACCTACAAGGTCAGCTCCTACGTCAGCAGCTTTTGTATAGATACCACCACCAACACGGGCGAAAAGTGCGATTGAAGATGCACCAAGGCTGAATCCTGAAAGCACATCTACGTTCTTTGTAACAATGTACACAAGGCTTACGCCAAGTGCTCCAAGACCTGCTACGCACATTCCCATAACGGCCCCGCCAGAAAAAGCGATTGATAATGCTTTATTCATTCCGCTTTCTTTTGCTGCGTTAGCAGTTCTTACGTTCGCTTTTGTAGCGACTGTCATACCACAGTATCCTGCAACTGTTGAGAAAAGTGCTCCAATTACAAAGCATACTGCTGTTACCCAGCTGATACCAAATCCGATCAGTACAAAAAGCACTACTACAAAAATGACCAGAATCTTGTATTCAGCCATGAGGAAAGCTCTTGCGCCCTCCGCGATTGCGCCTGCAATCTCTTTCATGCGGTCCGTACCTGCATCCTGTTTTCCTACTTTACCAGCAAGATATGCTGCAAATAATAAAGCAATAACAGCTGCAATCGGGACCAGATACATGTAATTATTCATTTCTTGTTCCTCCCTGAATTATTGTACCTCTAAAGACAATATCATAAAAAGAACAAGAATGCAAAACAATTTTTTAAATTTTCAATAAGTTTTATTTTGTTTATCTATAAGTGTGGTCTTTCTCTATTTTTTTAATTTGTATCTCACCGTCCACATTCCATTGGGATTTACACAATATCAAGATATATTTTTTTCCGAGGTGCCGGAAAAGCAGCATCTAATCTGGCATATTCCTCCACTGTCAA
>OHYN01000325.1_pt1 | contig 15189 bp, 12 predicted proteins | sample 1580251 | NCBI WGS metagenome assembly OHYN01 (sample SAMEA3882523, study PRJEB24775) | human gut metagenome | biome: human-associated habitat; feature: intestine environment; material: feces | place: Netherlands | collected 2009/2010
ACCACGGTCTGTCCAAATGACTGGAGGTTTTCGATGTGCTTATCGAGGTTCTTTACACCTTCCTTCAAACCGTCCATGTTCGGTTCCTTGATTTTGTCTACATCTACCCCGCCGTGCATCTTCAATCCCTGAGCTGTAGCCACGATGATGGTCAGTTTCGGCTGAAGTCCTGCTTTGCGGCATTTGATGTTGTAGAACTTCTCTGCACCCAAGTCGGCACCGAATCCGGCTTCTGTTACGACATAGTCACCGAAAGTCATCGCCAGTTTGGTAGCCAGTACCGAGTTACATCCGTGTGCGATGTTGGCAAACGGACCACCGTGTACGAAGGCCGGTGTATGTTCCGTAGTCTGTACCAGGTTAGGCGACAAGGCATCTTTCAGCAATACCGTAATCGCTCCAGCTACTCCTAAGTCTTTCACTGTGAAAGGCTTGTTGTCGATGGTGAATCCTAACAGAATGTTTTCGATGCGGCGACGCAAATCGTCTTCATCTCTTGCCAGACAGAGGATAGCCATGATTTCCGATGCCGGTGTGATGTCGAATCCCGATTCACGGGTGATACCGTTGGTCTTTCCTCCCAGTCCGGTAACGATGTAACGTAAGCCACGATCGTTTACGTCGAGCACACGGTTCCAGAGCACTTCTTTCATGGCAAAACCATTGTCCTTGTTCTGGTACATGTAGTTATCGAGCAAGGCCGTAATCATGTTGTGGGCCGAAGTGATGGCGTGGAAGTCACCTGTAAAGTGCAGGTTGATTTTGTCCATCGGAAGCACCTGTGCATAGCCACCTCCGGCAGCTCCACCCTTCATACCGAAGCAAGGACCAAGTGATGGTTCGCGCAAGGCACAGAAGGCTTTCTTTCCGATTTTGTTCAGTCCCAGCGCCAGACCGATAGATACGGTAGTCTTTCCGATACCGGCTTTGGTCGGTGTGATGGCCGTTACCAGAATCAGGTTACTCTTTTTCACCTTTTCTTCATCGATCAATGTTTCGGGAACTTTAGCAATGTAGCGTCCGTAGTTAGAGATTTCTTCTACGGGAATACCATACTCGCGGGCAATCTGCTTGATTTTTGTCAGCTCGATACTGCGAGCTATTTCAATATCTGATTTCATAGGTTCAATTTTTTTATTGTGACGCAAAGATACAAAGAAATTCTTTAACTTTGTCGTACTACATGTAAACCCTATAATTTATAATAGATATGAATAACTTCGCTTTTTACAGTCCTACCGAATTTGTATTCGGAAAAGGAACAGAGAGCCAGACTGCCGAGCTGGTGAAGAAATATAAAGGTACGAAAGTGATGATTGTATATGGAGGAGGTTCCGTAGTGCGCAGCGGACTACTCGATAAAGTAAAAAAATACCTCGATGAAGCAGGTATTGCTCATGTGGAACTGGGAGGTATCCAACCCAACCCCACCGATCCGAAAGTGTACGAAGGTATCGAGCTGGGACGTCGTGAAAAAATTGATTTCCTGCTTCCGGTGGGTGGTGGTTCAGTCATCGATACAGCCAAAGCCATTGCAATGGGTATCCCTTATGAAGGTGACTTCTGGGATTTCTATATAAATAAGGTGGTACCAGAAAAAGCTATTCCGCTGGGTGTAGTACTGACTATTCCTGCGGCTGGAAGTGAAGGTTCCGGTAATACGGTCATCACGAAACTGGATGGGCTGAAGAAACTAAGTGTTCGTACGCACGGATTGTTGCGTCCTACATTTGCCGTGATGAATCCGGAACTGACCTATACTCTCCCCGCCTGGCAGACAGCTTGTGGGGTGACCGACATGATGGCGCACATCATGGAACGTTATTTCACCAAAACAGAAGATCAGGAAGTACCCGACCGTATGTGTGAGGGAACGCTCAAAGCCATTATCACGGAAGCTCTTCGGGTAATGAAAGAGCCGGAAAACTACGGAGCCCGTGCCAACCTGATGTGGGCAGGTACCATTGCACACAACGGCACGTGCGGCGTGGGAGCCGTGGAGGACTGGGCTTCTCACTTTATGGAACACGAAGTGAGTGCCGTGTACGACGTGACGCACGGAGCCGGACTGGCTGTTATTTTCCCTGCCTGGTTAACCTACATGGCTAGCCATAACGTGGGCAAGGTGGCACAGTATGCTCATCGGGTGTGGGACGTGTCCGAATCGGACGACAAGAAAGCCATGGCGCTGGAAGGTGTAACCCGTCTGAAATCCTTCTTCCATGCCATCGGTATGCCTGTTACCTTCAAGGAACTGGGTATCGAACATCCTGACATCGACCTGCTGGTAAAGAAACTGCATGAAAACAAGGGTGAATACGTGGGGAATTATGTTCGCCTGAATGCACAGGCTACCCGTGAAATTTATGAATTGGCCAACCGATAAGCGCTATCATTATGGAATATACAAATCAAGATGTACGCCGGCAGGACCGCCTGCTCGATGAAGTACGAGCATTTGAGATATTAAAGGAAGGTGAATTCGGTATCTTGTCCATGCGGACTGAAGAGGGAGATGGTGCATACGGTATTCCAATCAACTATGTGTGGGACCGTGGCAACTCCATTTATATTCATTGTGCGCCGGTGGGACGTAAATTGCGCTGCATTGACGCCTGCCCTAACGTGTCTTTCTGTGTCACCGGTCGCAGTAAGGTTATTCCCGACAAGTTTACTACGGGGTATGAAAGCATTGTACTGCAATGTACGGCACATCACAGTTTGCACGAAGCAGAGCGGATGTCTGCTCTCTCCCTGCTGATTTCCAAATATTGCCCAGAGCATAAGATGCAGGGTATCGAGTATGCCAACAAGTCTTTCCACCGCACGGAGATTATCCGCCTGGATATTCAGAAAGTCAGCGGAAAATGTAAAAATATGGGATTCTAATCCTGATTTTATGACATTCTGAAGGATCTTTATGTACTCTTTCAAAACGCCCTTACGTTTGATTCAGAACGCAAGGGCGTTTTTTTGGTATCCAAAAACAGACGGATAATCCCGTTTTTAGTCATGATAACCTAAAATATCACTCTTTTACGCTTTTTCATGTTTTGTAAAGTTTTGATAATTTGAGATAGTTTTATACATTTGGAAACAATCACAAACGAAAGCAGGCTTTTCTCCTTATATATTATAAGAGAAAGCGGTTCCTCTGCTTCCGGAATAAAACAAAGTGGTTCAAGGGAACAGAACCTAAAACTAAAAAAAGAGAATTATGAAAAAGTTTTTAATGACCGCTGTATTGGGAATGTTTGCATTGGCTGGTTTTTCTCAAGTAAAATGGGATGCTAAGTTCGGTATGAACTTTAGTAACATGACTAAAGCTGAAGGTACAAAAGCACTTCCTGGTTTTAATTTAGGAGTAGGTATGGACTATGGATTCAGTGAAAATTGGTCTTTGCAGTCTGGCCTGATGATTTCATCTAAAGGTTATAAAGTTAAGGAAGGAGAATACAAAGAAACAACTCGTCCTATCTATTTAGATATTCCTATTTTGGCTGCTTATAAATTCAATATTAGTGATAACACAAAATTTGTTATCAATGCAGGTCCTTATTTAGCATTTGGATTAGGTGGTAAAAATAAAGTTGACGGCATTGATGAAAGTGAAAAAGTCTTCGGAGATAACGGATGGAATCGTTTTGATTTGGGTATCCAATATGGTGTCGGTCTTGAAATAAGTGAACATTACTTAGTTAATTTGACTGGTCAGAATGGTTTTATCTGTCCTTGGGATACTGAAGAAGGAGAAGATAAATGTAAGAACATGACCTTCTCTATCGGCGTAGGTTACCGCTTCTAATTTGAGAAATAAATCTCATATTCATCTATAAAACGAAAGGTCGGCATGAAAAATCTTCAGGGCCGACCTTTTTTATGTGACTAATAACCAGCCATTCAGAAAAGAATTGAAAAAATATTGTAAAATAAACTGCAAAAACGTTTGGCTGTTTCAGGTAAAAAATATACCTTTGCACTCGCAAATGAAAATAGTGATGCACTCTTAGCTCAGTTGGTAGAGCAACTGACTCTTAATCAGTGGGTCCAGGGTTCGAATCCCTGAGGGTGTACAAGACAAATGCGAGGGTGGGTTCATCTAACGGTTAGGATACATGCCTCTCACGCATGGTATACGAGTTCGATTCTCGTACCCACTACAAAAACAAGAAAGCGGTTGACTGATGAAACGGTTAACCGCTTTTTGTTTTTCATTTTTCTGTTGTAATCCGAAATAGTTTCTATATTTGCACCCGCTATGGCGAAATGTATATTCTATATCTTGTTAGGGTTGTTCCTCATATCGAAGTTCACTTCCGTTTCTGATGATATGGAGGGATGTAAGACACTCCCTACTGCGGATGTGCATTATTTCTCCGGAGCCCAGCACAGCTTGTCGGGGGCAGATGGCAGACAATGCCAGGAAAAAGGGGAGGACGCGAATTATAATTGCCTGGCAGATGCCGGTTGCATAGGAAATACCTTCTCATTACGGCATGCCTCTTGCTCGAAATTGTTGAGGCTTAATCCGGACTTCATTGCCGCCAAGGTTGCGAGAACCCTGAAAACTCTGCTCCCGGAAGAAAAGACAACTTCTTTCCCCTTTACTTTCCATCCCCATAAGATTTCATATAGATATTATGTATATACGCTGAGGCGTATTCTTATTTAGTACTTTCCCTTCCTCTCTTTCGGGAGCCAGAGAGATTGCCCGTCTCCCCATGCCGAGTTTTTCTCTATTTTTTAAGTACTGATAATCAATATATAATGGATTTTCTATTAGATTTTATTCTCCATATCGATCAGTATATGATTGATATAGTGCAGGAATATCATATGTGGGCGTATGCCATATTGTTTCTGATTATTTTCTGCGAAACGGGGCTGGTGGTCACACCTTTCCTGCCGGGCGATTCCCTGCTTTTTGTGGCGGGAGCTATTGCCGCACTGCCCGACATGCCTCTCGAGGTCAATGTGCTGGCTTTGATATTGTTTGTTGCCGCGGTATTGGGCGACTCTTGCAACTACATGATAGGGCATTTCTTCGGGCAAAGGCTCTTCAATAATCCCGATTCCAGAATATTCAAGCAAAGCCATCTCGACAAGACCCATGAGTTCTATAAGAAGTATGGAGGCAAGACAATTATCATAGCCCGTTTTGTGCCTATCGTCCGTACGTTTGCGCCATTCGTGGCGGGGATGGGTAAGATGCATTACTATTACTTCATGCTGTACAACCTGATTGGGGGCGCCTGCTGGATTGCCATCTTCTGTTATGCGGGTTATTTCTTCGGTGACCTTCCGTTTGTACAAGAGAACCTCAAACTGCTGATTGTGGCCATTATTGTGGTTTCCATACTGCCGGCCGTGGTAGAAGTGCTGCGTGCAAGACTGAAACAACGAAAACAAAAATAAATTAATATACTTAGTACATTTATCCATTATGAAGAATTCTTTTTTTAGCCGGTTCACACCGAAAGAACCGAAATTCTTTCCTTTGCTGAAGCAATTGTCTGAGATTTTATTGTCCTCGTCGGCTCTGTTGATAGAAATATTGGGCCATGACTCGCCTGAGAAGAGGGCGGAAGATTATAAACGAATCAAAGATTTGGAGCGCGAGGGCGATAAGCTGACCAATCTGATTCTGGATGAACTGGGCACTACTTTCATTACTCCTTTTGACCGGGAGGATATCCATGACCTGGCTTCGGGCATGGATGATGTGATTGATGGAATAAACAGCTGTGCCAAGCGTATCACTATCTATAATCCGCATCCTATTTCGGACAAGGGGAAAGAGCTGGGACATATGGTTCAACAAGAAGCGGCCCTCATCGGCCAGGCCATGGATGAACTGGAGGCATTCCGCAAAAGTCCGGATAAGCTGCGCGCATATTGCAACCAGCTGCATGACATAGAAAACCGGGCAGATGATATTTATGAATTTTTCATCACCAGGCTTTTTGAAGAAGAGAAGGACTGCATTGAACTCATCAAAATCAAGGAGATTATGTATGAGTTGGAAAAAACGACGGACGCAGCCGAACACGTGGGCAAGATTTTGAGGAGCCTGATTGTGAAATACGCATAAACGAACGGACGCATGGAACTATTAGTGATTATCATTGTACTGGCTCTGATATTCGATTATATCAACGGTTTTCATGATGCGGCCAATTCTATTGCCACCATTGTGTCTACCAAAGTGCTTACACCGTTTCAGGCGGTGATATGGGCGGCTTTCTTCAATTTTGTGGCCTTTTTCATCGCCAAGTGTGTCATCGGCGGTTTCGGCATTGCCAACACCGTATCGAAAACGGTGATGGAGCCTTACATTACTTTGCCTATCATTCTGGCCGGCGTGATTGCGGCTATTGCCTGGAATCTGTTCACTTGGTGGAAGGGAATCCCTTCCTCTTCTTCGCACACGCTTATCGGAGGTTTTGCCGGAGCTGCCATCATGGCACACGGTTTTGAGGCCATCCAGTTGAGTATCATTCTGAAGATTGCGGCATTCATTTTTCTGGCTCCCTTGATTGGTATGGTGGTGGCATTTGGTTTTACGTTGTTGGTCTTGTACATTTGCCGCAGGGCGCATCCCCATACGGCCGAGGTGTGGTTCAAGAAACTGCAGCTGGTGTCTTCGGCTTTGTTCAGCATCGGGCACGGTCTGAATGATTCACAGAAGGTAATGGGTATCATTGCTGCGGCTATGATAGCCGGACATTCGGAAGGACTGGGAATGGGGATAAACAGTATTGATGACCTGCCGGACTGGGTGGCATTCTCTTGTTTTACGGCCATTTCACTCGGTACCATGTCCGGCGGGTGGAAGATTGTGAAGACCATGGGGACTAAGATTACGAAGGTGACGCCACTGGAAGGGGTGATTGCGGAAACTGCCGGTGCGTTTACGCTTTATCTGACGGAGTATCTGAAGATTCCGGTAAGTACGACACACACCATTACGGGAGCTATTATCGGAGTAGGGGCCACGAAGCGGCTTTCGGCTGTGCGTTGGGGAGTTACGAAGAGTCTGATGACCGCTTGGGTGCTGACTATCCCCGTCAGTGCTTTGCTGGCAGCAGGGATTTATTGTATCGTATCCCTTTTTTAGAAGTGCTGCCGCATAAAAAATAGACGGGTTCGTTTTATTTTGCATGAGGTTTGCACTATCTTTGCAGCCTGAAACTGTAAAATAGAATGCACATTGGACTGGCTATATAGTTTATTCGTCGAGCACTCCGCCTTGCAGGCGGTTGTGGTACTCTCACTGATTTCCGCTATCGGATTGGGATTGGGGAAGATACATGTTTGCGGCATTTCATTGGGAGTGACGTTTGTATTCTTTGCCGGCATCATTGCCGGGCATTTCGGGTTGTCCATAGACCCGCAGATGCTGAATTATGCGGAAAGCTTCGGGCTGGTGATATTTGTGTATGCTTTGGGTTTGCAGGTGGGACCGGGTTTTTTCAGCTCTTTCCGTAAAGGAGGGGTACAACTGAATATGCTCGCCACGGGTGTAGTGCTTATCGGCACCCTGCTGACTGTACTGGGCAGCTATGGGTTGGGAGTATCCCTGCCGGATATGGTGGGCATACTTTGCGGTGCCACGACAAACACACCGGCACTCGGTGCGGCACAGCAGACATTGAAACAGATGGGATTGGAGTCCAGTACCCCTGCTTTGGGGTGTGCGGTGGCATATCCGCTGGGGGTGGTAGGGGTCATTCTGGCCGTACTGTTCATCCGTAAGACGCTGGCGCATAAGGAAGACCTGGAATTGAAAGAGAAGGATGACGTGAACAAGCCTTACATTGTTGCGTTCCAGGTGCACAATCCTGCCATCTTCAACAAGAGTATCAAGGAAATAGGCGGGCTGAACAGCTATCCGAAGTTCGTGATTTCCCGCTTGTGGCGGGATGGGAATGTGAGTATTCCTACCTCGGAAAAGATTATAAAGGAAGGTGACCGCCTGCTGGTGATTACCTCGGAGAAAAATACGCCGGCTCTGACCGTGCTTTTCGGCGAGCAGGAGCATACTGATTGGAACAAGGAAGATATAGACTGGAATGCCATAGACAGCCAGTTGATTTCGCAACGTATCGTGGTGACGCGCCCGGAGTTGAACGGCAAGAAGCTGGGTTCTCTCCATCTGCGTAATCATTACGGTATCAATATCAGCCGGGTTTATCGTAGCGGCGTGCAGCTGCTGGCCACAGCGGAACTGACCTTGCAATTGGGTGACCGCCTGACCGTAGTGGGCGAAGCCGCTGCTATACAAAATGTGGAGAAGGTGCTGGGCAATGCTGTGAAAAGCCTGAAGGAACCGAACTTGGTGGCGGTATTTATCGGCATTGTCATCGGTCTGGCTTTGGGAGCAATTCCTATTTCCATTCCCGGCATCAGCGCTCCCGTGCGGCTCGGATTGGCAGGAGGCCCTATCATCGTAGGTATTCTTATCGGGACATTCGGTCCGAGGATGCACATGGTGACTTATACTACGCGCAGTGCGAACCTGATGCTCCGTGCATTGGGATTGTCTCTTTACCTGGCTTGCCTGGGACTGGATGCAGGCGCACATTTCTTCGAGACAGTGATGCGCCCCGAAGGAGCCATCTGGATAGCTGTAGGCTTCGCCATCACCTTTATTCCGGTAGTCATTATGGCATTAGTGGCCCTCCGCATAAGCCACCTCGACTTCGGAAGCACCTGTGGCATGCTGTGTGGAAGCATGGCAAACCCTATGGCATTGAACTATGCCAATGACACGTTACCCGGTGATAATCCGGCAGTGAGTTATGCCACCGTATATCCGCTGTCCATGTTCAGCCGGGTCATTATAGCCCAATTAATACTTATGTTTTTTATATAATTTCCAGCTATGAACGCTTATAATTCTATCACACCGGAAACCATACAGGAAGATATGCGATACCTGCAACTGCTGTCGCATAGTTTCCCCACTATAGCCGATGCCAGTACGGAAATAATCAACCTGGAAGCTATTCTGAACCTGCCTAAAGGTACAGAACATTTCCTTGCCGACCTGCACGGAGAGTACGAGGCATTCCAGCATGTATTGCGGAATGCTTCCGGGGCCATCAAAAGAAAAGTAAATGAAATATTCGGCAATACCCTGCGCGAGAATGAAAAAAAAGAACTATGTACGCTGATTTATTATCCGGAACAAAAACTGGATCTGGTAAAAGCAGTGGAAACGGATTTGGACGACTGGTATGTCATCACGTTGAACCAACTGGTACGTGTATGCCAGAATGTATCCTCCAAATATACCCGTTCCAAAGTGCGGAAGTCGCTTCCCAAAGAATTCTCGTATATCATTCAGGAGTTGTTGCACGAAAACTCAATGGATCCCAACAAACAGGCGTATATTAATGTCATCATCAGCACCATCATTTCTACCCGCCGCGCCGATGACTTTATCATTGCCCTATGCAACCTCATCCAACGGCTCACCATAGACACACTGCATGTGCTGGGTGATATATTCGACCGTGGCCCTGCCCCCCACCGCATTATGGACATATTATGCGATTATCATAATTTCGACGTACAATGGGGAAACCATGACATTTTATGGATGGGAGCCGCAGCCGGCAACGACTGCTGTATGGCAAACGTGCTACGCCTGGCCATGCGTTATGGCAACCTTGCCGCTCTGGAGGACGGATATGGCATCAACCTTCTGCCCCTGGCCACCTTTGCCATGGAAACATACGCTGATGATCCCTGCACCCTGTTCGGACCGAAAGTAGAGAAAGAAGACTGTACGTACAATGCCAAGACGCTGCGCATGATAGGCCAGATGCACAAAGCAATCAGTGTTATCCAGTTCAAGCTGGAAGCGGAGATTATCAGGCGCCGCCCCGATTTCGAGATGGACGACCGTATGCTGCTACACCGTATAGACTTCGAGCGTAAGACCATCACAATGCCCAATGGAAAAGAATATGAGCTGAAAGACAGTTTTCTTCCTACGGTAGATCCTGCCGATCCTTATAAGCTGACAGACGAGGAACGGGAAATTATGAACAAACTCCATCGTTCATTTGTCAGCAGTGAGAAATTGAAAAAACATATCCGCTGCCTGTTCCGTTACGGATGCATGTACACGGTGAGCAACTCAAATCTGCTGTTCCACGCCTCCATTCCCTTGAATGCCGACGGTACGCTGAAAGATGTGTCCATAGCCGGAAAAACGTACAAGGGAAAAGCCTTGCTGGAAAAAGTAGGGCATTTGATCCGTACCGCCTTCTTCGCTGAGGAAGACAACGAGGACAGACCCTTTGCTGTAGACTATGTATGGTACTTGTGGTGTGGCAAAGACTCCCCTGCTTTCGACAAAGACAAAATGGCTACTTTTGAACGTTACTTCTTAAAAGAGAAAGAGTTGCACAAGGAAGTGAAAGGTCACTATTACAGCCTGCGCAATGAAGAAAAAGTATGTGACATGCTGCTGGACGAGTTCGGCGTGATAGGAACACACCGCCATATCATCAACGGGCATGTACCCGTAAAAACCATCCAAGGTGAGAATCCGATAAAAGCAAACGGCAAGATGATGGTCATAGACGGAGGATTCTCTAAAGCGTATCATTCGGAAACCGGAATTGCCGGATATACACTGGTATACCATTCGCGCGGATTCCAACTGGTACAGCACGAACCGTTCACCTCAATGCAAAAAGCCATTGAAGAAGGGCAGGATATCAAATCGAGCACTCAGATAGTAGAAATGAGCACCCAACGCATGATGGTAAAGGACACTGACAAAGGACGGGAACTGGTGACACAGATCAACGATTTAAAGAAATTGCTGATGGCCTACCGGACAGGACTTATCAAGGAGAAATCCATATAAACAGATTATCCGCAATCATACTACCGGATAATAAATGAAAGTTTATTGCCCTATGATTGCGGATAAAAAAATAAAGCCCGTATCAGACTCACGTCTACCGGGCTTTTGGATTACCGAACAAAAATATCGTTATACAATCTTGTTCATCGCCGAATCAGGGAAAACCACCGTCGGCTTGAACGATTTAGCTTCCTCAAAATCCATCATGGCGTATGACATGATAATCACAATGTCACCCACCTGTACTTTCCGGGCAGCAGCCCCATTCAGACAAATACATCCCGAACCGCGCTCACCCTTAATAATATAAGTTTCAAACCTCTCGCCGTTATTATTATCCACAATGTGCACTTTCTCGCCGGCAATCATGTTGGCGGCATCCATCAAGTCCTCGTCAATCGTAATACTACCCATGTAATTCAAATTGGCTTCCGTTACACGGACACAATGCAGTTTCGACTTTAATACCTCAATCATCATAATTCTAATGGTTAACGATCACTATCCCTTATATTTTATATTATCTATCAAACGTACCTCTCCGCAAAATACCGTAATGCAACCTACTGCATAATCCGTATCTTCCCAATCCGTTATTTTCTGAAGCGTAGTGCCGTCTACTATTTCAAAATATTCCAGACGCAAACCCGGAGCGGCAGCAATCGCATCTTCTACAAACTTCTGAGTCTCAGCGACCGGATGAGATTTTGCAAAAGTACAACTCTTAAATAAAGTCTGCGAAATATTCAGCGCATACTCTCTCTCCACCGCAGAAAGCCGTGCATTGCGGCTGCTCAATGCCAGCCCGTCTTCCTCACGCACAATAGGACAACCTACAATTTCCAGTCCGTTGAACCCTATCTGTTTCACCATTTCACGAATAATAGCCAACTGCTGGAAATCTTTCTCGCCGAAATAAGCACGGGTAGGATTTACAATCATAAACAGCTTGCTCACTATCTGGCATACTCCATTGAAATGTCCCGGACGGAAACGGCCTTCCATCACTGTGTCCAACGGCGCATAGCTGAACTGCCGGGTATCAGGCTCAGGATAAATCTCTTCTACAGACGGAGCAAAAACAAAAGCCGCCCCTACTTTTTCCAACAATTCACAATCGGCATCCAATGTACGCGGATATTTTGCCAAGTCATTTTTGTCGTTAAACTGGGTAGGATTCACAAAATCACTTACCACCACTACATCATTTTCTGCAACAGCACGTTTCACCAACGAAGCGTGTCCGGCATGGAGTGCACCCATCGTAGGTACCAGACCTATTGTCTTTCCCTCACTACGCAGGGCATCCAGCTCTGACTGAAGCTCTTTGATTGTTTGAACTAACTTCATCTTTTTATCTCTTTTGTTTGAGTAGTTTCATTTAAAACGGCTGCAAAGTAAACCATTATTTGGGAGATAACGAAGAAAAAAAAGAATTTTAATTAATGATGAGTAATTAGTAATAAGCGGTTAATACCTTGCAGATATGGCGCAATAAGCCCTCTTCAGCCACCGGCGGGCCACTTGTTCTTTCCCGTTTTTCACCTAATTCCGCAAGACATCGGCCATTAACTTCAAATTGCTAACGACTAATTACCAGCCACTTAACATATCATAAGGAATTATTATTCCTCGTTTCTTGCCACTCTCATCTATTTTTTTTATATCTTTGCAAAATGATTATGAGCAACAAAAAGTTAAGATGAAGGCAAATAAAGTTTTATTTATTACACAAGAGATTACCCCTTACGTTCCCGAATCCGAAATGGCAAACATGGGAAGATTTCTTCCTCAGGCTATTCAGGAAAAAGGCAGAGAAATCAGAACTTTTATGCCAAAATGGGGCAATGTCAATGAGCGCAGAAACCAATTACACGAAGTCATCCGCCTGTCCGGCATGAATTTAATCATAGACGATACGGACCACCCGCTGATTATCAAGGTAGCATCTATCCAAGCTGCACGTATGCAGGTTTACTTCATTGACAATGACGACTATTTCCAGCACCGCCAAATGGTAGCTGACGAAAATGGTGTAGAATACAAAGACAATGACGAACGTGCTATTTTTTATGCACGCGGCGTATTGGAAACGGTAAAGAAATTACGCTGGTGTCCGGACATTATCCATTGTCAAGGATGGATGAGTGCATTTGTGCCCCTTTATATTAAGAAGGCTTATCAGGATGAGCCGTCATTCAGAGACTCAAAAGTAGTATTTTCGGTGTTTGAGGATGAATTCAAATCGAACTGCGAAGGTAATCTGACTGAAAAACTCATGCTGAAAGGCATTGAAAAGAATGATGTGGAAAGCATCGTCAAATCTCCGGCAAATTACGAGGAACTGTGCAAACTGGCCATTGCCTACTCTGATGGTGTGATACAAAACAGCGAGAAAGTGAATGAGAATGTCATGAAGTTCGCCCGTGAATCGGGTGTGCCTGTGCTCGACTATCAGCCTGCCGATACCTATGTAGATGCTTTCAATGAGTTCTATGACAAAGTATGGGAGTTTGAAAAGAAATAACTCACTAAGAATAATAAAGATGAAAATCAAATACTTATGCGCATTGTTGTTGGCTGCACTTATTTATAGTTGCGATGATTCAACAACCGGCATCGGGACCGATCTTATCCCCGGTGGAGATAAGATTCCGGCAAATACAGACAGTTATGAGTTTACCACCAAATCTCTGTTGGCCGACTCTGTTTATGCACGTACCAGTACTGCATATTTAGGACGATATACCGATGAGCAATTTGGAGAATTTACTGCCGATTTTATAGCACAGTTCACCTGTATGGACAACTTCAAATTTGAAGAAAATATAACAGATATCACAGGTCTTAGTCTATTTTTACAATATTCTACTTTTTTCGGTGATTCTTTAAACGGTATGCGTTTACAAGTTGATACGCTAAACAAGGTTATTGCAGAAAAAGACATAAACACTTTTTATACAAGTGTAAATCCTTCGGATTATTATAATAAACAAGCTAAACCTATCGCCTTAAAAGCATATTCTGCCGTTGGTCCTTCTGCAATGGACGACACTTACTCTGGCACTAGGGTAATAACCCAAGCCGTCAAATTACCTAAAGAATTAGGAGAATTCATGTATAACAAGTACAAAGAAGACAAAAATTATTATAAAGACGCTAGTGCTTTTATCAAAAATGTATTAAAAGGTATTTACGTACAATCCACTCATGGAGATGGTACTATTTTGTATATAAACAATATAACGCTTCGCCTATATTATGACCTCATGCTGGAAAGTTCTTCAGGAAAAAAAGATTCCCTATCCTCTAGATTTTATGATTTTGCCGCAACCAAGGAAGTAATACAAGCCAACCACTTTAAGAATGACAACAGACTTAATGACTTAGTTGAAAATCCCAATCGTACTTATATAAAAAGCCCTGCAGGTATTTTCACCGAAGCAATTTTCCCCATTGCAGAAATTTACAGCGAGCACAAAAATGACACTCTAAACGGTGTGAATGTATCATTTACCCGTTATAACGAAGAGGAGTCCAAATATCCAATGAATATACCTCAATATGTATTGATGGTTAGAAAACAGGATATGTTCTCATTTTTTGAGGAAAACAAGATCACTGATAACAAAACATCTTTTTTAAGTCAATATAGCAGTAGTAATAATACATACACTTTTACTAACATTGCCCCTTTAATTACTTATTGTATTGAAGAGCGGAAAAGAGAGATAATAGCATCAGGAGGAAATCCTAATAAAGAGGAAGACTGGAAGAAATGGGAGTCCGAGAATCCAGATTGGAATAAAGTTGTATTAATTCCTGTTAAAGTAGAAAGTAACTCAAACAATGAAGTGGTTGCTATATCCAATAGTTTAGACATGGAAAGTGCGGCACTAAAAGGAGGCACAAACGAAAAAAACAAATTAAAGATGCAAATTTTCTATACAACATTTTAAGAATGAAAACATTATAATTAACAATAAGAGTAAATGCCATTATTTTCGCAAATAATGGCATTTACTCTTCAAACATATACAATTTTCGGAAAGTTCCATCTCATCAAGACAACACATATAAATCTTATTATTTTGTCTTCTCCAAAAGGAAGCTTGTTTTCATAAAAAAAAGAATCAAAATTATTTTATTTTCTACAATAAAATCCATATATTTGAAAGTGCTTATTTATTAACCAATAAAAAATAATAGTTATGAAGTAAGCAGTCAAAAATTGGCTCATAATTGAAATCTCTATCTTCGCTGCGAACAAAAATTTTAGAATTTATGTATAGCAGTGAAGATCT
>OHYN01000330.1_pt1 | contig 14949 bp, 11 predicted proteins | sample 1580251 | NCBI WGS metagenome assembly OHYN01 (sample SAMEA3882523, study PRJEB24775) | human gut metagenome | biome: human-associated habitat; feature: intestine environment; material: feces | place: Netherlands | collected 2009/2010
TTTTCAATCATTCCGCAAAGTATCATATTGTCTTCAACTATCAGAATTTTCATATTTTTTCAGTTCATTTTTTGTTTCTTCTATTAATTTTTTAAGCCACTCTATAGTCTGTATTGCATGTTCATGAACAGTTTCATTTTGAATATCACTATCATGCAGTATCCTTTGAAAATCACGTAAGATATTGTCTTTCCCGAGCATTTCCCATACTGGCATCATCCGATGTATTATTTTCCTCATGGTCTCACGGTCGGTTATCCTGTCAGCTGATTCCATCTCCTTCAATTCTTTTTCAGATTCCATAACGACTAGAGAAAGCATGTGACAATAATCATCCGTATTCTCCAATAAACTGGAAAAATCGAAATATCCGGAAACTGAAACTTGTGTACGAGATACAATGGTGGATAAAAAAGCAAGCAGTCCGTGGATATTGAACGGCTTATGAATACAGCCTGCAAATCCTTCTTTTTCATAGATTCCGGAATTGCCGTCACCACGGGCAGTCATGACTGCTACTGGAACAGTTCTAGAATTGCCGATGTCCGAATTGCGAAGCAATCTTAACAAACCGAATCCGTCAGTATCAGGCATTTGTACATCTGTCAAGACCAAATCATATTCAGAATTTTCAAGAGCGGCCACTACTTCACGTGCATTCTTACAGGTTTTACAGGATATACCTTTGCGCCCGAGCATATCTTCCGCTATTTTCAGTTGTATAGGATCATCGTCCACTACAAGAACATTCTTAGGCAATATAGTTATTGTATTATGGTCCGATTTGTCTTCCTCAACTAACTCATCCGTTTCAGGCAAAGGAAGTTCTAGTCTGAACACACTTCCTTTACCGAGTGCACTTTCCACATCCATTTTCCCTTCCAAAACCTTTATCAATCCTTTAGTTAGGAAAAGCCCCAAACCAAAACCTTCAGAATTGACATTTTGTGCGGCACGCTCAAATGGAGCAAATATTCTTTTCAGTGTTTCCTCGTCCATCCCTATACCGGTATCCCTGATTTCAATCCGAAGTTTCCCATCTGAATATTCTGAATGGAAATTGATGTTTCCTCTGGAGGTAAACTTGATTGCATTTGTAAGCAGATTCGCCAGTACCTGTTCGAGTTTGTCTGCATCACTCTTTACAGTTACATTTGATCCATTATGTTCAGAATATAAAATCAGACCTTTAGACGTTGCTTTACGAGAAAACTCATCTGAAATTCTTTTTAAAAAACGGTTGAGATAAAAAGGTGTATCATTATGTAAATCTCCGGCTTCATTGATACGGTAAGCATCCATCAGATTGTTAACCAAATGCAGAACGTGCTGGCAAGAATGACGGATGTCATTTAAATAGATTTCACGCTTTTTCTTTTCTCGCGTATCTGAAACCAAATCGGCACAGTTATGGATATTACCAAGTGGACCTCGAATATCATGTGAAACAGTGAGAATAATCTTTTTTCGCATTTCAAGTAAATCCTCGTTTTCCTGAATAACCTGTCGCAATTGAGATTTTATCTTTTCTTCCTTGTACAAATCAAGTCGTACTAAATAAAACGAAATAATAATCAGAAAAACAGTTACAATCATTACAGTAATAAATAAACAGAAGGAATTTTGTCGTATTCTCATTATTTCCTGATTGTATTCTATAAATGTTTTTTCTGTTTGGCTATCAAGAAAATATACTAAATCTGATAATTCTCGATTCAACAGTCTATTCTGTAAACGTAAACTGTCCACAATAGTTTCCATCTGAGTCTCTCTCCATTCTCTGATAGATGTTATCTTTTTATTAAAATTATGTATTTCATTTGTATAATATGGAATCTGAATCGTATCCTTTTTCCCAAATAATCCGGCTATTCCTTTCTTTTTTCTTGTAATTGTCTTCATTTTAATTGTTCTCTTAGCTATTAAAGGCAATTCATTGGAAATAAGACTATCGACCTTTTCTATAGACTGAATAGCTGTCATTATTTGATACAAATGTATCTCTTTTATTTCAAGCAATCTACATAATGAATCGATATGGGCAGGCTGAACAAATTTACCACATCCTAATTTTATCCCAATCAAAATACTATCTGTTTTAATACGCTGACGATGAAATCTTTTATAGTCAGAAGCATCCCATCCTATAACAGACTCACCTAAGGTTGCTAATTTAGTAATATGCGAATGAACTTTATAGATATTCTCACGTGTATAATTCATGTCATTTATAACACCCTCAATTTTTTGAAAGTGAAGATATCCATCTATCATAGCGACAGACAAGAATAGAACAACTGCAATCATTACGATATAGTTTAGCAATATTTTTTTATGAGAAAATGTACCCATCAGAATTGTTTTTGTATAATAATACAATAGAAGATATATCCTACATAAATATAAATCTTCTCAAAATAATAAAGGGATAAAATCATTGAATCTTGATAAACAAGATAATATTAGAAATACAAGCAAATTCACACGTAATTCTTAAATTGTTCTACAAGACTTGTATTGCAAATTTGTAAAAACAAATTTCCATCTTCAGAAATATTATCATTAGCTCTATTAAAGGTAGTAAAAATTATGTTTTTTTACCTTAAATAATATCAGATGATTCTCTTTGAAGAAGCAAATAACTAACATCATAAATATCAATAATTAATGTCTGTTTTTATATAAAACCATTAATACAGTCAACAAGCCAACAATAATCTTTATATTATATATCATAACCACGTATAAATACAAGTTATCATATTTCTATCATTTTTAATTTATCAGCATCGAAATTTTAATAGGTAAAGATTCTGTATTTATGATAATTATATAGAGCCCAATGCATAATATTTAATTACAATTAGACTCAATAAACATATCAAAAAAACTGGTTATAGTATGGGTAATGAAACCTCTGTTCAGAGTTCTCTTTACCAATATCTATTTCTATTTTATCCTCATGAGCCAACCAACCGATAGCGGCTCCGAGTTCCATATCAGACAAATGACTTTCGATTCTCAACTCTGTATAACTCCAATAATATCTGGTATTCAACAAATTCCATATTAGACCTGCATTTTTTTCTATTTCATACTTATTCATACACAAATGACTTAATATTAAACAATAACTTTTTGAGTTTTTCGGAAAACATAACAGACAACTTGAATAACAAATTACTTTCTGCAGTATTTAAGAGATTGCAAAATAAAAAATATACCCTGCTATTCAACACCTCCACCAAGTGCATGATAAAGAGAAATGATTGCCTGTATCTTTTCTATACGATCTTGTGCCAATGTCAAACGGGCATCAAGCAACGACTGTTGAGCGGTAAGCACTTCAAGATAAGTAGATGAAGTATAACGTACAAGCAGTTTTGTTTTTTCCGTTGCAGCCTCAAGATCTGCAATTTGTTCCTTATCAAAACGAATACGCCTGTCGGCAGTCTGCCATCCGGTAAGAGCATTATTTACCTCATTTCCCGCATCAAGTAACGATTGTTCAAACTGCAGAACGGCTTCCTGCTGACGCGCTTTGGCTACTTTCAGATTAGCCACATTCGTCCCCTTATTAAACAATGGAGCGGCAAGCGAAGCTATAGCCGATGACAGCCATTTACCAGGATTAACGGTTACGCCGTTACCGTTGTTCGTCCAACCAAGTGTTCCTGAAAGTGTCAGACTTGGATAAAAAGCCGCACGGGCAGAATTGGTTGCATAAAAAGCTTCTGCAAGTGCTGCTTCCGCCTGTCGTACATCGGGACGATTGGATAAAAGCTGAAGAGGAATCCCCACCGAAATATCGTCAGAAAAATACTGACTACTCAGTGTTCCTCGTTCAATCGTGTGAGCCGGTTCTTTCAGCAAAGCAGAAAGAGCATTTTCTGTTTCACTGATACTTTTACGAATGGTCTGTATAGAAGCCTCAAGTGCACTCCGGTTTGCCCGAGCCTGATGGACAGCTACATCATTTGACTTTCCCGCTTGTACGAGTGCTTCCAATGTAGCAATGGTCTCAGTCCAGTTAGCCAGTGTTTCATTGGATATATCAAGTTGTTCGTCAAGCATCAACAGTGTATAATAGCTTTCGGCAATAGTTGCCACCAGCTGTGTTTGTACCGCTTGTACATAGGCCCGACTCTGTTCGAAAGAGGCAAGAGCTGCACGTTTGGTATTGGTCATACGCCCGAAGATGTCCATTTCCCATGAAGCGGTTATCCCAAGATCATAGACATTCTTAGTCTCACCGTTGTAACGGCTGATGCTTCCCTGTGGTGTCAAGCTGATTGATGGCAGATAGGACAAGCGGGCATTCTGCAATACGGCACGTGCCTCTTCTACCTGTAACCGTGCTATATCAAGGTCGGTATTGCGCTGCAAACCAATGGTTATAAGCGTTTGCAAGCATGAATCAGTAAACAATTCACGCCACGGCTTTGAAGCAATTGTAGAACTATCCGTCTGCGCCACCGCTGACCGATAAAGACTGTCCGTACAGATATCCAATTCTGGCCGCGAATAACGGGTATACAGTCCGCATCCATTCAGAATGGAAGCAGCGAGAAATAAAAACAAATAATAATGTATGTGCTTCATATTGTCTCTATTTTATTCTGTTTATTTTTTTTCTTCGGCTGGAAATACTCCTGTAAATATTGAAAGACAATGAACAATGATGGAACCACAAAAAGTAACCCAATCGTCCCGAACAGCATGCCGCCTACAGTGCTCACGCCAACAGAAATATTTCCGTTAGCTCCTACCCCATGTGCAAACATCAGTGGCAACATGCCAAAAATCATTGTCATAGAAGTCATCAGAATAGGACGTAAACGTGCTTTGGCTGCCCACATGGCAGCGGCAGGAATACTCATACCTTGACGACGGCGATCGGAAGCATATTCTGTCAGCAGGATGGCAGTCTTGGCCAGCAAACCTATAAGCATGATAAGCCCTGTCTGCATATAGATATTGTTTTCCAACCCCCAGAATTTAGCGAAAAGGAAACTGCCCATAAGCCCGAACGGAACAGACAAAATAACGGCAAACGGAATCATCAGGCTTTCATAGAGGGCACATAAAATAAGGTAGATAAAAACAATGCAAACAATAAATACCAATGTAGTGGTATTGCCTGTCGAAGCCTCCTCACGTGACATTCCTCCAAACTCATAGCCATACCCTTCAGGCAGCGTTGCCTTGGCAACTTCTTCAATTGCTTTCAAAGCCTGACCTGAACTGTATCCGTCAGCCGGTGTACCGGAAACACTGATGGCGGAAAAAAGATTGAATCGCGACAAACTCTCGGAACCATACACTCTTGTAAGCGTAAGATATTGAGCTATCGGCGACATCTCCCCACTGCCATTACGTACAAAGATATTATTCAGAGCTTCCGTGTCGAGACGATATTCCGGAGCAGCCTGCACCATGACACGATACAGTTTTGTGAAACGGTTCAGGTTGCTGGAATAACTTCCTCCCACATATCCAGCCAACGTGCTGAGTACATCTGCCGGTGATATGTCATTACGTTTGCATAAGGCTGCATCCACTTCTACCAGATATTGTGGATATTTGGTATCGAAGGTCGTATAAGCGCGAGAAATTTCCGGACGCTTATTCATGGCTTCAATAAAATTGTTGGTATATTGCAGTAAGTCGTCTATACTGCCCCCTCTTTTATCCTGAACATAAAGATCGAACCCGTTGCTCATTCCGTAACCTGAAATCATCGGACTGGTAGAAACGCGGATTGTAGCAGCCTTGATACTATCCGTACGGTGATAGATTTCATTCATTACAGAATTCACATCGTCACCTTTTTTCTTACGCTCGCTCCAATTTTTCAAACGGATAGTGAACGAACCGGCAGATGCCGACTGGTTATGAACGGCATCTTTTCCCGTTACTCGCGAATAGATCTTAATCTGTGGTATATCCCGTATAACTCTCTCCACCTCGTCCATTACACGCCCCGTTTCTTCCAAATTGGTACCGGGTGCAGTCTGTACATTAATGTTGATGGTTCCCATATCTTCCTGCGGTACAAGTCCGGTCTTTGTAATGCTCATTAACACCAGAAGTGCAATGACAGCTATAGCTATGCTCCCCACAGCAAGTTTCTTATGATGAAAAAGAAACGATACACCTGTCATATATTTCTGCTGCAGATGCCGGAAAGAGGTATCAAAGGCATAATGAAAACGGTCTGAAAATCCTAACTTTTCACCTTGGGCCACATTGGCACGAGGACGCATGATAAGCGCACAAAGTGCCGGACTTAATGTCATGGCATTAAGCAGCGAAATAGCTACAGCTACCGCCATCGTCAAACCAAATTGCGTATAGAAAGTACCGGTAGTTCCGCCCATAAAACTCACTGGAATAAATACAGCCATGAACACGATGGTCGTTGTCATCAACGCTGAAGACAGTCCGCTCATTGCGTCGACTGTAGCTGTATAGGCAGATGTATACCCTTCTTCAAAACGGGCCTGCACAGCCTCGACAACCACTATACTGTCATCAACCACGGTACCGATAACGAGAACCAGAGCAAAAAGTGTCAATAGATTCAGGCTGAACCCGACAATATAAAGGAAAGCAAATGTGCCTATGAGTGATACGACAATAGCCAGCGAGGGAATCAGCGTAGCACGGAAATCATGCAAGAAAAAATAAACGACCAATATTACGAGCAGTATAGCCACAAATAATGTCTCCACCACATTGGCAATGGAAGCATCCAGAAAGTCCTTGGTACTCGTTATATCAGCCAATACCATACCTTTGGGCAACGATGCAGATATGTCAGCTGTTACTTTATCCATTTCTTTAATAATCTCGTTCGCATTCGAACCGGAAGTCTGAGCTGTCATACAGTTAGCTCCCGGATGTCCGTTTGTCTCACTGAGCATAGCATAATTTTCGGCACCCATCTCTATACGGGCCACATCCTTCAAACGCAACACATCACCACTAGGTAAAGACTTGATAACCATATTACCAAAGTCTTCTTCTTCCTCATAACGCCCCCGATATTTCAGAACATACTGAAACGTATTGGCCGATTCCGCACCTAGTGTGCCTGTAGGAGACTCCACATTCTGTTCGTTCAGCACCGTTTCAATATCAGAGGGCATCAGTCCATACTGGGCCATACGTTGCGGATCAAGCCAGATTCGCATTGAATAACTGGCTCCCCAGATATTGACATCGCCCACGCCGGCAATACGCGAAAGACGCGGTTCTATATTGATTTTCATATAGTTTGTCAGAAAATTCGCATCAAAAGAATCATCTGGCGAATAAAGCGAGATGGCTTTCAGGGAGTTGCTCTGCCTCTTGCGTACGGTTACACCAGACTTCGTAACCTCGGCCGGCAACAATCCCTGCGCCGAAGCAACACGGTTCTGCACATTCACTACCGACATATCAGGATCTGTGCCCTGCTTGAAGTAGACATTGATGGAAGCTGAGCCTGTATTGGTTGCAGTAGAAGTCATATACATCATGTTTTCCACACCATTCAACTCCTCTTCCAACGGGGTAATGACACTCTTCATCACTGTTTCCGCATTGGCTCCGGTATATGTAGCAGACACGTTTACTGTTGGCGGAGCAATGTCAGGAAACTGTTCTATAGGAAGCTGGCTCAAGCCGATAAGTCCTACGATAACTATGGCAACGGAAATTACACCCGATAATATCGGGCGGTCTATAAAGGTTTTGACAGTCATGACTTACTCCTTTCCTTGCTTGATATTTACATTTACACCTTCCTTCACCAGTCCTGCACCTTCGGCTATAATCACGTCGCCCGGCTGTAAGCCTTCCTCTACCACATATTCCGTACCATTATTCAGCCGATAAAGCGTAACCGGAGCAGACTGAGCCTTACCGTTCACCACTTTATAAACAAATGTCTTGTTCTGTAATTCGTAAGTGGCACTCTGCGGAATAACAACAGCCTGTGCCAACGTAGTAGGTACCATAACCGTTGCACTGCCTCCACTACGCAGCAATCCCCTATCATTAGGAAAATCTGCACGCAATATTACTGTTCCTGTACCAGTAGTGACAATGCCGCTCACGGCCGAAATGTGCCCCTTTTCGCCATACATCCTACCTCCGGCCATCTGTAATTCTACGTCCTCCATTCTCTTCATAAACTCATCCAATGAGCCATACTGTTCTGTCAATGATGTTATTTGACTCTCATTCAACGAGAAATAAGCATACACATTACTATCATCCGATAATGTTACAAGCGGTTCACTGATACTGCTGCTCACCAACGCTCCTACACGATAGGCAATCATGCTTGCAACACCGTCAACCGGACTTTTCACTTCTGTATACGAAAGATTATTACGGGCACTCATTTCCTGTGCCTGTGCCTGCGCCAATGCAGCCTCAGCAACAGCCAATTCGTTTCTGGCGGCATTGAGGTCGTAGTCCTGTACCACGTTCTTTTCCCGTAACACCTCAGTACTTTCAAGATTAAGCTTAGCGGTAGCCAGATTAGCCTCTGCGCTTTTCACATTAGCCGTAGCCTCGGCCAATGCCGCCTGATAAGGCACTTGGTCAATGACAAACAAGACCTGACCTTTCCGTACTTTCTGACCTTCATCTATACAGATACGTGTAATAAGCCCGCTCACTTGCGGACGAACCTCAACCACTTGTTGCCCATCCAATCGGGCACTATACCCCTGCATCAACGTACGGTTTTCCAGTTTCACGGTCAGAGTTTTATAATCGGACGTCTCTTCTTCTACCGTCCTACTCTTGCAGGAAGCTATCGACAAACCTGCAAGAACAATCAACAAAGTTTTATGATACATAATGTCCCAACTATGGTTTAATTCTGTTTTCGTTGTCACAAAAATAACCATCTGTCATAAGAGAAATCTGTCTTGTCATACGAACGGGGGTCAACAACCGATTTTTGGTGGTGAACGAATGGAATGGAATTTTGTTTTCAAAATAAAAGAGCGTAATTTTGCACTATCCAGTCAATGAGACAGATACAAGAATTTTATATTTTGCATTTATGAAAAAGAGAACAATTATCACAATGGTTCTGGTAGGAATCCTCGGCTTGGCACAAGCCCAAAACAACTCCATAAGTGACAAACACTTGCAGTCTGTAACAGCGATAAGTCGCGTATTAGGAGACGGTAGAAAAGTTGAAACCGTTGTACTTCAATACGACACTCCAATTAGTAACAAAAGTCTTTCTGCCGAAAGTTATCGTGTAGAAGATAAGGAGGTGACACGCATATATGCCAACAATGTTCCCGAACGAGCACAACAAGGAGCAGACGGACAGTATGTCATCATTGAAGTAAAGGCAGAAGTAGATTTGAATGCTCAGCCTCAAATGCCTACCGAGGCTGACAAAGAAAAGAAACAGGAACGCGATCGCATGCAGGGAGGTCCGGGATTACGTGCAGGATGGAGCACCGGAGGAAATGACAAATATCCCGGTAATGCCGTAGTAACGCAAACCGCCGATATAAAAACCAGTGCAGGAAAAACCTACAAGGCAAACACCTTGCCGATAGAAAGTACTTCCGAGAAATGCCTCGTTGCAGATGATTTCAGACAAGAAGAATTTATAAGTCCGTACACCGGACAAGTATTACCTTATAATATATACTTGCCGGAAGACTATAATCCGGCTGAACAATATCCTCTGGTACTTTTCATCCACGATGCGGGGGTGGCCAGCGGAGACGTCACGCACACTCTTTATCAGGGGAACGGTGCGACTTCGTGGGCAGAGCCGGAAGCACAAGCACGTCATAAGTGCATCGTTGTTGCACCGGAATATCCGGTCATTACGGTAGATGATAACTGGAATTACAGCCACCACCTTGATGCTACCATTGCTTTATTGAAAGAACTCCAGACTAAATATTCCATTGACCCGAAACGCATTTATACCACAGGTCAGTCAATGGGATGCATGTCATCCATTGTATTGATGTTAAAAGAGCCGGATTTGTTTGCCGGTGCACTACTTGTAGCAGGAAAATGGAATCCTTCCCTAATGGGTCCGTTGGACAAACAGAACATCTGGATTATTTCATGCGAAGGCGATACTTCGTCCAATTCATTACAAGGACAAGCCGTAGAATTGTGGCGTAGTCAGGGTAGCAAGGTATCAGAAGCAACATGGGATATGACGTTGCCAAAGGAACAACTCTCCGAGGAAGCCAACAAAATGCGTGCTGAAGGCAACCATCTGCTGTTTACCCATCTTACAGGCGGCAATCATCGCGCCACATGGTTCGTGGCATACGGCATAGAAGGTGTGCAGGATTGGCTGTTTGAGCAGCATAAATAATAAGCATCCCTTTTTCAAGGAAAAAACAGTTTATAAAAATGAAAGTCTGATGAAAAATGCAACGCTTTACATCGATCTGGCATTCTGCTTCATCCTATTGCCATTGGTAATATATGCATTCCCGGTGGAAAGATGGTGGGGCACATATCCTTTATTTTTCTGTTCGTTTGTCGGATGGCTGTATGTTACCTATTTTTTATACAAATACTTCATTATTCCCAGGCTGTTTCTGAAAGGCAAAAAGCGTATGGTAGCACTGATAACGGTGCTACTCTCGCTGTCTGTCACCTTCTTTTTTTCAGCCTACGAAATAACATCACCACTTTACCACGTCCATCAGCAACAACGTGAGATTTCTCCGTATCCCAATTGGGGAATCAGGCAGAACCAACAGGCGATATGGCTACATTACATTCTGGTTGTCATTTTTTGTTTTGCTGTAGGAATGCTAAAAGAAGTATACAGACAAAAGCTGGCGCGGGCAGAAATGGAATATGAGCGTAACAGGGCGGAACTCGCACTCTATAAAGCACAGATAAATCCGCATTTCCTCTTCAATACGCTCAACACGCTCTACGGATTGCTTATTACCCAGTCTGACAAGACAGAGGTAACTCTTGAACGTTTTATCAACCTGACCAAGTATATGTACAACAATGCCAACCGGGAATTTATCCCTCTGGCAGAAGAAGTGGATTATATCGGACAATACATAGCTCTTCAGCAACTGCGATTGAATGAACTGGCAGACGTCCGTTTTACACACGATGTGGAGAGGGAAGAAATTCCTATTCCCCCTATGATGCTTATTACATTCGTGGAAAATGCGTTTAAATACGGAATATCTTCCAACGATCCTTGCTTTATACATATCCGGCTTAGCCAACAGGCTGATAAACTATATTTTGAAGTAACGAACTCTACATTCGACCGTGAAGTGAAAAGTTCCGGACGAATGGGTATAAAGAACTGCCGTCGCAGGCTTGAATTATTGTATCCCGACCGCCACCGTTTAGACATTGAACAGGGAAATGAAGGGATATTCCGTGTCCGACTTGAAATAAAACTGGAAGAAACAGCATGAAAGTAATAGCCATAGATGACGAACCCATTGCACTGAATATCATAGAACGGTATTGTGAACGCCGTGGAGGTATAGTGCTGGAAACATATAGCAAGCCACGCATGGGAATGCAACGTATCCGTGAATGGTTGCCTGACATCGTACTGCTCGACATTGAGATGAACGGTACGTCCGGCATTGAACTGGCCCGGCAACTCCCATCGTCTTGCTGCCTGATATTCACCACTGCATACGCACACTATGCATTGGATGGATTTGAAGTAAACGCTGTGGATTTCCTTCACAAACCATACTTCTACGAGCGTTTCGACCGCGCCATGCAAAAGGCAGAACAATGGTTGCGTATGAACGATTTGCTCCGCACATCCGAATCTGCCACACGTCAATTCATATTAAAGTCGGAATATAAGAATGTAACCCTTTCTATAGATACGATTCTGTACATTGAATCTATAGACAATTACGTCAAGGTACATCTTGCAGATGGTACGTCCGTACTCTCCAAAATGCCTCTGCGTACAATTGAAGAACAATTACCGCAAGGAGAATTTATCCGAATCCATCGCTCGTTCCTAGTATCCCGTTGCCGTATTTCACGTTTCTCGCGGTCTGAAGTTACACTGACTAAAGATGAAAAGATACTTCCAATCGGTAAGAAATATCTGGATAATGTAATTCAACAGCTAAAAGATTGCTAACAACAAACTGCCTTTTCTTTCATTTTCTTTTTGATAATCTTATTCCAATAAATAAATGTTAGAAATGCCAGTACGGCTCCTGCATAGCCTATGTCCGACATAGAAAAGTGTGTACATACCTGACCACCTATATAAGTGCCGCATGCTATTCCCAAATTAAAAATACCGGAAAATATTGACATCGATACGGATGTAGCTTCAATTGGTGAGTTGTTTATTGTTTCAGCCTGCAATACCACGTTAGAGGCTGTAAATACCATTCCCCACAAGGCACACAACAGGATAATGGTTAAACAGCAACATGCAGCGGCTTGAAGTAGCATAAGACAACCAAAGATACCCAAAAGTACAAAGTCTGTGAACTTGTAAGGATTCTTATTATAAAATCTGGAAAAAGCAAGACTACCTAATATACCCATGGCGCCAAATATTACCAATGTGACCGTAATCCAGTTATCCTGTAGTCCTGCAACCTGTTTTAAAAATGGCTCTATGTAACTATATCCTGTGTAATATGAGGTAGCGATAGCAAATGAAATAATAAAAAAATCCAACAAGATGGACTTTCTAAAAAGGAACGGTAGCTTTTGCAATGAAAAAGTTCCGCGACTCGGTACTTTCGGAAGCATCAACATAAGGTAAATCATGAGGACAAAAGCAAATATTCCTATGCAAAGAAATGTCATCCGCCATCCAATATGCAAGCCTATGATTCTACCAATAGGTAATCCAAATATCATAGCAACTGACGTGCCGGTTACAATCATGCTCAATGCAAGCGATTTATATTTCTCCGGCACAGTTCTTACGGCCAGTGGCGAAACAATAGACCAGAATATAGCGTGAGCACACGCCACGCCTATTCTTGATAACATCAGCATGTAATAACTTGTGGATACTGCTGAGAGAAGCTGAAATCCTACAAACACAAAAATTACAGTGGAGAGGAGCTTTTTCATCTCAAATCGGGATACTACAATCATAAGAGGTAACGAAAGCAGCATGACTACAAAAGCATAAATTGATATAATCATTCCAGCTTGAGCTTCTGTTGTCAAAAAGTCATTCGCAATATCTGTCAAGAGTCCTATCGGAATGAACTCAGAAGTGTTAAAGATAAATGCGGCACAAGTTAATCCTACCAGTGCCATCCAGTTTTTTGTCTGCATCATGTTGCTCATTATCATTTTTTTTGTTGCAAAATTATAGATATTGTCAGATTTTGATAAAAGAATAAACAAAATATAGCGATAAAAGTATCAATTTTACATTAATAAGTTTGACAATCGAGAGCAAACCCAAGTCAAAAGGGAAGTTGACAATGTAGTAGAAGGGAATTATGACCACCAACAGTAAAGAAGATTTTCAATGAGAAGATAATCAATAATCCGAAGATAATCGTAAATATACCAAATTTCTTGCTACTTTTAGATTCTGGACTACCTTTACTTTAAGTGTTTATTTTAAAGGGTCGTATTATTATTCTATATCAAGTTGATACGACCCTTTATTTCTCTATTTAAGATGTTCTAGTTTCAATCATAAGTTCATATTTCCAACAATTGAATCTGGCACATTTCCTCTGGCTACCAATCCTTAGACTGTTGTATAGCTTAAGGCTTATCTAATAAACTTTTAATCCACTCAAACATTTCGTTCAAAGCATAGTCACCGGAATGAGGACGATTCCACGCGAGTTTGAAATTGACATCTTTTTCTTCGTTCTGAAGTTTGGTCGCAAGATTTATTGGAACAGGAAAAGCCGTATCCCGGTCTATCGCGCCATGACGGATATACCAATGCTGGGCTACTGTCGTGTTAGGCGCAGAAATGAAGTTCATCGGGTTCATGAGCTTCACGGCTGTCTTAATTCTTGAGTCGACTTGCGCATCTTCATTTCCAGTAGACTTTTGAAGGGAATAGTCGGTGAAATTGACAGAGCTACCATTCTCATCGCCAAATTCTTCGTTCTCACCACTTGCGTTGTTTCCAGCTACTCCTTTACTATCAAATGCTGGAGGTGTCTTTAGTAGTGTCATTGAAACTACATAATTCAAATACCGTTCTAAATCCAAATCCGTAATATATTCTCCTTGACTTTTTGCACTCCTTTCCGGTCTCCTCTCATACCTCCGTTTACAGGAGCGATGAATTGGGGCATTCCACTGAATGCAAATCCGATGCTATCGGGGATTGTGGCTCCATAATCTTTGGCTTCCTGGGCGCTTTTCATCAACAGTTCTTTGAGGTAATCCAAATAATTGTCTGATGTGAGAAGGGTACCATCCGTTTTTTTAAGGTTCAGACTGTTGAGATAAGCTGGATATTGCGAAGCCAATTGTGACATTGTTTGTACAACCATAAAGCCACTCATAGGCCGCATCGGCATGATCCAAGTCTGTAATCGGGCAAAAACAAACGGCTGCAAAAATATCATCCCGTTCATTTGCCGCACCCATTTCCTTCAAGTATTCTTCATAGACAGGATTGTTACCTGTAGCTCCCAATAGGGCAGACATGGCTCCTCCCGCACTTGTTCCATTGGTTATGATTTTTTCAGCATCACCGGGCATCTCTTTGTCGAAGTGGCGCAGATAACGTACGGCTGCTTTCAAATCCAGCAGGGCTTTGGGTGCACGCCCTGTGTATACGTTTTCACCATCGGCATTTGTAACGACTGAATTACGTCCGCGGACTCCGGAAATTGCTACAACGTACCCTTCCGCCAAAGCGCGGCCTGAGGCGTCGCCTGCATTGACAGACTGTGGTTTTGCTGCCATATAGCCCCCCACATAATTGGGCAT
>OHYN01000342.1_pt1 | contig 14689 bp, 10 predicted proteins | sample 1580251 | NCBI WGS metagenome assembly OHYN01 (sample SAMEA3882523, study PRJEB24775) | human gut metagenome | biome: human-associated habitat; feature: intestine environment; material: feces | place: Netherlands | collected 2009/2010
CACGGTTGTGACCCAAGCTAGATTGACGAGACGGCGGATTACGACGAGATGTTCGGCGACAATGACGACTGAAAGCAGAATTTGTTTCAAAAAAAGAATCGAGCAGATATACGCTGCTCGATTCTTTTCTCTTTTATCGAATGTTGTTTTTTATCACCGACCAGCTGTCTGTTAACCGTTCGAGATTATATGACGCATTGGCGGGACTTGTTGACGGCAAAGCCACGGTATCTCTGCCTACGGTATCTTTAATATACTTATTAAACAATTTTTCGCTTGTTTTGCCGTTTGAGTAGATTTGTCTTATACTGCAGGAGGATAAAATTGCCCCTATATCATTCGGTACAACATTTTTAATAGAGCTGTCGGAAGAACCCACTATATCGCAACTTTTTATAACGTCCCAAAGCGCAATATTATGGCTCTGCAAAAGAGCTGTTTTTTCTTCATTAGACGATGGCACCGCACAGCCGAGTACGGCGGCGAGCACACGCCAAAAACGATTTTGGGGATGCCCGTAGTAAAAGGATACTTCCCTTGATTTAACCGACGGAAATGAACCGAGAATCAATATTTTGGAATTGCCGTCATAAATCGGCGGTATAGTATGCAAAAGGTGCTCCGAAGTCATTGGTTTTTATCCTCAACTATTCTGTAATATGTTCTTGCCGTTACAGCATACACCAAAACGTAAATAATTGCAAATACGGATATTGTTGCGACGGTGCACCAGAAGAACAGCGTAACATTGCTGAGGTTCAGCAGCTTTAATAGCTTTGTAATTACTTTAAATCCGAAGCAGATATGAATTACGGCTGTAACGAGCGGCAGGAAAAATACGGTGAGCACCTGGGAATGGATACTCTTTTTGACCTCTTTTTTGCTCATTCCGACATTTTGCATTATTACATAACGCTGCTTATCGTCATAGCCCTCGGAAATCTGTTTATAATAAATTATCAAGACCGTTGCAACAAGGAAGAGAAGTCCCAAGGTTATGCCTATAAAGAACAGACCGCCGTACAGAGACATCATACTGTCGCGAGAGATTTCGGCACAATTTAAATCGACTGCGGAGGTCTCGCTTATATCGCAAAAAAGAAGCGATATATCCTTCATATACCCCTTTTGCACGTCTTTCGGCGCATCGGTATCAAAGCCGTAGGCGAAGCTCATGTCGGTGTGAGAGGCGTCTGCACCCTCGCTTTTGTAACCCATGGAATTATATATCGACATGGCGGTTTTCTCATCGGAAACAATATAGTAGCTGTAATTTGAGGTAAACGCCGAATAAGAGTCAATAGTAGGGAAAACGTCCACGGTATGCTTTATTTTATATGCGTCGTCGCCGAATTTAACCGTACCCGAAAAAGCCTTGCCGCGCGGCGTACAAGACAGCACCTCATCGCTTTGGAGTGTTTCGTTTTTTCCTGTTATCCTGTTGTATTCCGATACCGGTATCAGCGTCACAATGTCTACTCCGAGTCCGTCGTTGTAGTCGGGGGTTACGGTAGCCGTATAGCCGCTGTCGTTAGCGTAAGACGAAAATGAGAGATAGCGGTAATAAAGCTCGTTCTTACTTTCTATACCGTATTTTTGAGCCTGCGTCGTCATAACATCGGCATAATCTTTGCAATTTTCCGTTGTTGCGTTTTGCACGTCGATATAAATATTGCGAGGATACCGCGTGCGCATAATGTCCTCCGTACCGGCATATAGCGATACCGTAGTGGACACGGTGACAAGCACCGCGGTGGAAAGAATGCAGATGCTCGCAAGTCCTGCCGCATTTTGCTTCATACGGTATATCATACTTGAAACAGAAGTAAAATGCTTTGCTTTATAGTAATATTTTTTATTTTTTCTGAGAGCTTTTAATATCCATATACTGCCCGAGGAGAAAAGCATAAAGGTTCCGACTATTACGAGCAAAACCGCCGCAAAGAACGCGCCCATCGCCGTTATCGGTGATTTTACAACGAGAGCTATGGTATAGCCTGAAGCAAGACAGACTGCACCTAAAACAGCCGTAAGCACCTTTGCCTTCGGCTCTTTTTCGCCCTTGTTTCCACCTTTTAAAAGTTCAACGGGATTTGATAGGCTGATGCATAAAAGATTATGTGCAAGATTTAAAAGAGCTATTACGCCGAATACCAAAGCAGTAATGTCAACTGTTGACTGATAAAATCTAAAATCAATGTTTCCGCCGAATTTCAGTATTTTAAGCAGCAACAAAAAGGTCAGCTTTGAAAAAAGCGCACCTATGGCGATGCCTGCCGCAGTTCCGAAAATATAGGTATAGGCAGTTTCAATAAAGAGTATTTTCGCTATATGGCGTTTTTCCATACCGAGAATGTTGTATAATCCGAATTCCTTTTTACGTTGTTTAATAAGGAAGCTGTTTGTGTAAAATAAAAATATGGCAGAGAAAATACCGACTGTTGCAAGGGCAAACGTCAAGAGGGAATGCAGAGCGTCGCTATCTGCCCATTTTATGTTTGCTATTGTACCGACCACAAAAAACATAGCTGTTGTAAATATACACGTCAAAATATACGGCACATATGTTTTACGATTATTTTTAAGATTTTGAACGGCAAGCTTTGAATAGAAAAAATTATTCATTGCTCTCACCTCTCGTTGCCATTGCGGTCAGAGTGTCCGAAATCTTCTGGAACATCTCGTCGTTATCCATACCTCCGCGATAAATCTGATTGAACACCTCGCCGTCCTTTATGAACATAATCCTGTTGGCGCAGGACGCCGCCTTTGTGGAGTGAGTAACCATCAAAATGGTCTGACCCTCCTCGTTAAAATCGCCGAACAGCTTTAAAAGAGCATCGGAAGCCTTTGAGTCAAGCGCACCGGTGGGCTCATCAGCCAATACAATCTGCGGATTTGTTATGAGAGCTCTTGCGACGGCGGCACGCTGTTTTTGTCCGCCCGAAACCTCATATGGAAACTTTGAGAGTATATCGGTAATTCCCAACTTTTCGGCAAGAGGCTTCAGTCTCTTTGCCATTTCATCGTACGGCTTGCCTGAAAGCACAAGAGGAAGGAAGATATTATCCTTTAAAGAGAATGTGTCCAAAAGATTAAAATCCTGAAATACAAATCCGAGATTATCGCGTCTAAACGCCGAAATTTCTCTCTCTCCTATTGCTGATAGACTTCTGCCGTTCAACAGCACCTCTCCGCTCGTAGGCTTATCAAGCGACGCCAAAATATTAAGCAAGGTTGTCTTACCGGAACCCGACTCTCCCATTATTGCAACATACTCGCCCTTTTCCACGGAGAAACTGACATTGGAAAGAGCTTGAACGTGCGCTCCGCCGAAACGGGTCGTATAAACCTTTTTCAAATTGTTTACTTCTAAAAGCGGCATAATAATTACCGTAGCCTTTCTGCTACAAATATTACATAAACAAACACGGTTAACCCTTGCTGTAGCCGTACAAGGCGTGACGGGAATTTTGTCTGTCTCAAAATCATAACCGAATAGCTTTTCTTTTTCGGTGTGATTTTACGTACCGAATGTATCCCTTTGTTTATTGCACGTTCAGTATATCAAAACGGAGAATCGCAAGCCATCGAAAAGGCTTACAATTCCCCTTTTAAACTTACATTTATGTAAGGTAGCGTTATTCCACTCCGAGGCTGACGGTGTCAAGACAAAGTTTGACCGTAGTCCCCTTTCCCACCTCGGAGGTCACCGTAATTGTATGGGAGAGCTTTGTAAGTATCTTTTTGCAGAGAAAAAGTCCTATTCCCGTAGATTTTTTATCCTCTCTGCCGTTGAAGCCCGTAAAGCCCTTTTCAAAAATACGCGGTAAGTCCTCAGGCCTTATTCCGATACCGTTATCGGAAATGACAAGCGTTTTCGCAGTATTTTCATCCAAATAAATATTGATTTCACCCTCGGACGTATATTTCAACGCATTCGAAATAAGTTGTTCGATTACAAACGACAACCATTTTTCATCGGTAAGCACACGGCAATTGATGTCGCCCACAATAACCTTTGTCTTTTTACGCAGAAATTGCTTTCTGTATTTTTTAACCGCCGCTCTGACTATTCCGCCTAAATCATAGCTTTTGATTTCGAGGTCGGAAGAGATGCTGTCGGAACGGATGTACTGAAGCACCATTTCAACATATTGCTCTATTTTAAAAAGCTGCTCTTCAAGCTCGTCGTTTTCCGGAGAACAGTCTGTTTGCAGCAGCAACCTCATGGCGGCTATGGGAGTTTTTATCTGATGCGCCCAGAGAGTAAAATAGTCCGCCGAATCGCTGTATTTGCGATTCATACGTGTTTCGGCATCTGTTTTTAGTGCGGACATCTTTTCGGCAATATCGGCAAGGTCCTTTTTTATTGGGTCATTATAATCCGGCAATTTAAGAACGGCATACTCTGCGTCGTTTTTAATTTTTTCAAGTCTCTTATGCTTTTTGTATACCGAGGAAAAACGCAGAACAAATACAATCAATAGAATTACGGCGGAGATGAGCGTCGCATACAGCACCGGCTCCGTTTCCACTCCGTAAAGCCAGAACACCGTATAAAATACCGCCGCTGCAAATACAAACGATAATACGGACAAGATATTGCCCGCCGTATATCCGAAAAGTGCTTTAAACCAATCTTTCATAAAACCTACCTGACTATATAACCGAGACCCTTTTTGGTAACTATAAAGTCGCAAAGCCCGGCATCTTCAAGCTTTTTGCGAAGCCTCGTCATATTTACCGTGAGTGTGTTGTCGTCAATAAAGCTGTCGCTTTCCCAAAGCTTATCCATAATCATATCGCGCGGGACAACCTTGCCCGAATTCTCCATAAGCAGCTGCAAAATTTTAAACTCATTTTTCGTAAGCTCGGTTTTTTTGCCGTTAAAATCTATCGTCGCGTCATTGAGGTTGAGTATTGCACCGCCGTGTTCGATAACCGACGTTGTCCCCGAAAAAGAATACGTGCGGCGCATTACCGCCTGCACCTTTGCAGTGAGAACGCTCAAATCGAACGGTTTGGATATAAAATCGTCACCGCCCATATTAACAGCCATAACTATATTCATTTTGTCGCTTGCCGAGGAAATAAATATTATAGGCACATTTGAAAACTTGCGTATTTCGCCGCACCAATAAAATCCGTTAAAATACGGCAGAGATATATCAAGGAGTATAAGCTGCGGCGCAAACGACACTACCTGTTCGGTTATATTTTTAAAGTCAACAACAAAATCCGCATCATAATCCCATTTGCAAAGATGCTCTTTAAGGGTTCTCGCTATGACCTTATCGTCTTCAATTATAAGTATCTTTTGCATAGTTTCACCTTCATATGTATTTTAACACGAATATGGCAACTTGTCGATATAAAACAAAAATCGGCGCGGTATAAGACAATACTACCCTATACTGCGCCGAAATGAGCGGTTAAATTATATCAGTCTACTCTCTTGTCGCCGAAGAAGAAGAGCGCAACGGTACCGGGGCCCGTATGTGAGCCGATAACGGTGCCAACGCTGTTGATTTCGACCTTGCCGTTGAGCTTTTTGAATTTTGACTCAACAAGGTCGGCAACGGCTCTTGCGTCATCATAGCAGGCGGATTCGGAAATGTAGCACTTGCCGCTGTAATCAAGACCGCCGTCTGCGTGCTCGACCATACGGTTAACTATCTCTTCAATAACCTTTTTCTTACCGCGATACTTTGTTCTCGGTATAAGCTTGCCGTTATTATCCATATTGAGGAGAGGACATATGTTGAGCATTGTGCCGAAAATCTGCGCGGTCTTTGTTATTCTGCCGCCGCGATAATAACTTGTAAGGTCGGTAGAAAAGAACCAATGATGAACATTGAGCTTACGCTCCTCGGCAAAATCACGAACCTCTTCTATGCTCTTGCCGCTGTTTTTAAGCTCTGCCAAAGTGTCCATTAAAAGACCGTAGCCGGAGGAAGCACCGAGAGAGTCTACTATATATATTTTTCTGTCGGGGTACTCTTCGAGAAGCTCGTCACGCGCAATGCAGGCGGAATTATATACGCCCGAAAGTCCGGTTGAAAGAGAGACGTGAAGAATATCCTTGCCGTCCTTTAAGAACTCTGAAAAATACTCCTTAAACTGACCGACGTTGACCTGGGAAGTGGTAGGCTCGGCTCCGTCGGCTATTCTCTTGTAGAACTCGGCAAACGGCATTGATTTACCGAGGTCATCGGGATACTCCTTACCGTCCATATTGAAGTGAAAGCAAACATAATGCACTCCGATTTTATCAAAATGCTCCTGTGAAAGATCTGCCGTGGAGCAGCAGCTTAAAATATAATCTGACATTAGATATACTCCTTAATTTTCTGTATCTGTCACCGGTAAAACTTCCGGTATTTTTGTTTTAGGTTTGCTCTGAACGCTCCAGGCTATGTTAATTGCATGGTCTGCCACACGTTCAAAGTCTGTTATTGTGTTTATAAACAGCATTCCCGCACGGGTTGTACATTCGTGACTGTTGAGCCTGTCAATATGAGCTTGCTCAAAAGTCTCCTGCATTTTATCAACCTGCGCCTCAAGGGAATTGAGTCTTTCCGCCGTTTGTACACTCAGATTTTGCTCCGAAAAAGCATCTACCGAGCCGTCAATCAGCGAAATGACGGTACTATGCATAGTTTTTAACTCTTTTTCACCCTCCTCTGAAAGCTCTATATTTTCATTTACACGCGACAAGGCGGCTTCCTCAAGGTTTGTCGCGTGGTCGCCTATGCGCTCTATGTCGTTTATAACATGGAACAGTCGACCGATATATTTAGCGTCCTTATAGCTTAAATCAAGAGAGTTTATCTTGACCAGCACGGGCGTTATATTGTGATTGAGATAATTGATAATCTTTTCGGTGTGATTTACTTCGTCAAAATGCTTAATTTCCTTGTTTATAAGGTCGCTTGACGCAATATCGAAATTGCGTCTTGCCAAAGCAGCCATACGAAGGACCTCTTTTCCCACCTGCACTACGGCAAGCGGAGGGGTGTTGAGCATTCTCTCGTCAATAAACTGAAGGTGCATTCCGTCATCCTCTTTACCCTTTTTGTCGGGGACAAGAATGCAGGAAAGCTTTACAAGGGCGCCGGCAAACGGGAACATTATTATGGTGCTCACTACGTTAAATATGATATGAACGAGCGATATCTGCATCATCACGTTGTCACTCATAGCCTGTATCCACTTTGTAAACGGAAGGAACGTAGATATGACAACAAAAACAACCGTGCCGATTACATTAAAGAGAATGTGCATAACCGCGGTACGTTTTGAATTTGTCTTTGTACCGATTGTCGAAAGAAGCGCGGTAACACAGGTACCTATATTCTGGCCGAAAATAATATATACCGCAAACGAAAGCGGCACAAGCCCCTGCGATGCGAGAGCCTGAAGTATGCCTACGCTTGCCGCGGAGCTCTGTATAACGCCCGTAACTCCGGCGCCTATGAGTATGCCTACAAGAGGATTGTCCGCATTTATAATCCAATTGCGGAAAACCTCGGAATCCTTAAGCGGATCCATGGCGTTTTGCATAAGCTCCATACCCATAAACAGCATGCCGAAACCGGCGAGTGCCTGCCCGACATATTTCAGCGAATTCTTTTTGGCAAAAAGAATCATAAATGCGCCTATAAATATAGCTATCGGAGCTATCCCGGTAAGATTCAGCGAAACAAGAACGCTTGTGGTTGTGGTACCGATATTTGCACCCATAATAACGCCTATCGCCTGCGTTAAATTCATAAGACCCGTATTAACAAAGCCCACAACCATAACCGTGGTTGCCGAGGAGCTTTGTATAAGCGTTGTTATGAGAAAGCCGACAAGTACCGCAAGAAAGCGGTTTTTTGTCATTTTTTCAAGTAAATGCTTAAGACGCGACCCGGCTGCAAGCTCAAGTCCCTCGCCCATCAGCTTAATACCGTACAAAAGCAAGCCGAGACCGCCTGCAAAGGTCAGATAATTAGTAATACTCAAATTTTTTCCCCTTTAAAATACTCAGTTTTCCGCTTCTCTGCGTTTTTCGCTGAGCTTGAATTCCTTGCCGTCTTCACCCATGTGATATATTGTTTTGCTCACGGAAATGCCGCTTTTACCGGTTACCCTTGAATAGTTTACGCCTTTTTTGCGAAGATAAGTTTTATACCACTCAAGTCTTCTTAAAAAGTCCTTGTATCTTCTGTTTTCAAGATTTGTCCACGCAACCTCGGATAGTGCCAAAATACGCGGATAGACGGAAAACTCCAATGCACGCTCCGAATCTACCCATTCAGTCCACATTTCGGCTTCTATGCCTATTACGCGCTGCCCGGATTTTCCGAACCCGGATTTAACGGTATTATATTTATACACTTTTTTAAGCGATATAACAGAATATTTGCAGTCAAAGTAAAAGTACGCCGTGGGAGAAAGAATAATATCACGCTTATATGACTGCCTTTTGACCTCGCCCGAATTTGACGGCAGCCAATACTGACACGTAATATCAGGAGAAAAGCTGTCATTGATGCAATCGTTCCAGGCAATGGGTGTTTTGCCGTATTTTTTAAGAATCTCGCCTATGCGAGTCATATAGTAGCCCTGAAGCTCCTTTGAGTTTTTAAGACCGTTTTTCTCTTTTGCCGCACGGCACTTAGGACAATCATCCCATATCTTGTGCCCCTTTGAGGCCTCGTCTCCGCCTATATGGAAATGTGTGCTTGTAAAGAGCGGACAAATCTCGGAAAACAGCTTGTCAATGAAATCATACGCATCTTCGTTTCCCGGGCAAATCGCAGCGTCAAATATACCGTTTTCGCAAGTAGGCTTGAATTCACGCGGCTTACAGGCAAATTCCGGATATGCGGCAAGCAGAGCCGAAGCATGACCCGGCAAATCGATTTCGGGAATAACCTCTATATTAAGCTTTGCGGCGTACGCCACAATATTCTTTATTTCATCCTGCTTATAGTAATAAAAATATTCTCCGCCGCGGTGCTTTAAGCCGAGTCCCTCAAGCCCGGCATATTCACGCTTTGAGCCTATTTCGTTGAGCTTCGGGAATAATTTACTCTCTATTCTGAAACCCTGATCATCGGAAAGATGCCAATGGAACTTATTTAATTTCAGCATTGCCATATTGTCAAGCAATTTTTTCACGGCTTCCGTGCCGAAGAAGTGGCGGCACTCGTCAATCCGCGATATTTAAATGCAGGCTTGTCGCTTATGTAAAGTCCGTTTATAACTGCCCTGCCGTCTGTTTTTTCGGCCTGCATTATTATGGTTTTCAGCGTGACAGCCCCGTAAAACGCACCGGAAGAAGATGAAGCCTTTATCATTATACCGTCTGTGGAAACCGAAATAGAGTAAGCCTCGTTTTCCATTCCGGCTACCTTTTGAAATTTAATTGCACCCTCGCCTTTTACGGGCTTTGTTCTGAGATAATCGGTCAAATATCTACCCGCAGAAACAAACTCGGGTGAGCAAAGGACCTCGGTATTTGAAGAAATTACATATGTACCGTCCTTTGAAGTATAGTTATTCGGCTTGGGAATAATATTGTATTTAAGCATTTCCAATAACCCTTTCGCAATAAATAATATCCTTTTATCTCAGGAATTACCATTGTGGTAATTATAACAAAAATAAAAGGATATTAAAAGCCTTATTTCAATTTCTGCGTTAATTTCTCATAAATCTCTATAATTTTAAACCGAGGTTCAAATTTTGGGTTACTTTCTACAACTTTAAGCTCATCCTCTGACAAAATGTCTTGAAGCTCCGCATCATCTGATGACTCGGCTGCGGGCAGACACATAGGCGGAAACATAACGCACCACCAATTTTTGCCTTTCCCCTCTCCTATTATGACGCGCACGGCCTCATATTCACCGGCAGGCAAAGTTATACGATCATCATAAGTTCGCGTCGAAAAAAAGTCCTTGCCTATTTCGAGCCTTACATCATAATCGAAGCCGTTTTTACGTATTACCTCGCGCGCCGTCTCTTCAAGCCGCTCCTTTTGCGGAATAAGCAGCTTTTCGGCATTCGCACTTGTCAAAGAACCGTCAAATATCTCCTCCCCTTCATTGAGCACGGCATCGCGCACCTTAAGCTTCAGTATTTGGTCCTCGTCGCTGTCGGAATTAGCTATTACATGCATACGCAAAACGTCGCGTCTTACGTCGCTGCACGACGCGGCAAATGACACAAAGCTGAAAATCGATGTTATGACAAATGCTGCGGCTAACGATATTTCAAATCTTCGAATAAGCTTTTCTGTTTTTGATTTCATATGTTCTTCATCCTTTCGTAAGGTAATTATTGGAAGAAAAATCATATTTATACAAAAAAAGGAACGCAGGGAATTTTCCCTGCGTTCCCGAAGCTCGATGTTTAAAGCTGACTCAATGCGTCGCCTATGCTCTTCTCAAGAGCTTCTTTACCGTATTTGTCTATCTCGTTTTTATCTTTTGCCTCATGGGTGAGACAGCCTGCGCCGCCGATACATCCTCCGACACACGCCATACCCTCGATAAAGTTATTTTTAAGGATTCCTCTTGAAGCCTTCAAAAGAGCCGTTTTGCATTCTTCTATGCCGTCGCACGGAAGCGGATCAACGGTGAAATCTATATTCTGCTCCTTAATTGCCTGACCGACAGCCTCCGAAACGCCGCCGCTTCGTGCAAATATTCTGCCGTAATAGGAAGCATTGTCAAGAACATCCTCAGGAAGCTCGGTAAGCTCGATATTACGCGAATCTATGAGAGCCTGAAGCTCCTCAAAGGTGAGAACGCAGTCGACATACTGTGCGACTCTTTCCTGCTTCGCCTCGGCTTTTTTTGCCGTACAAGGGCCTATAAATATAACCTTTGCGGTCTCGTCGGTCTCTTTTATATATTTTGCAATCGCCGCCATGGGAGACAGATTGTGCGAAATGTTCTCGGTAAGCTTCGGATAGAACTTCTTTACATAGTCAACAAACGCCGGACAGCAAGAGCTTGTGAGGAAACCTTTTTCGGCAAGCTCTTTTGATTCGCTGTATGCTACAATATCGGCACCGAGAGCAGCTTCAACCACGCTGTAAAAGCCGAGCTTTTTAATCGCGGTCACAACCTGACCGAGCTTCGCATACACAAACTGACTCGCTATCGACGGAGCCACTACTGCATACACATTAAAACCGTCGCCTTTATTACTGTCTTTTAAAATCCTGATCGCATCAAGTATAAACGACTTGTCCATAATTGCGCCGAACGGGCATGCATAAGAGCAGGCGCCGCAGTTTATACATTTATTGTTATCAATCTGAGCGGGATTTTCTTCGCTGTCTGCCATAGAAATAGCCTTTATTTTGCACGCCTTTTCACACGGTCTTGTATAGTTTGAAATTGCGCTGTACGGACAAACCTTGGCACACTGACCACAGTTTACGCACTTTGTTTTGTCAATATGCGCTTTCTGATTTTCGTCAAAGGAAATGGCTCCCTTGCGGCAGGCACTCTCACAGCGGTGTGCGATACAGCCACGGCAGTCGTGTGATACCTGATAACCGCTGGCAGGACATTCGTCGCAGGCTATATCTATAACCTCTATTATGTTCGGATTTGCTCTGTTGCCTCCGCAGGCGAGCTTTATGCGCTCGGCAACTATTGCACGCTCCTTGTATATACAGCAGCGCATAGTTGCCTTGTCACTCGTTACGGTCTTTGCAATATCATTGAAATTGTTGGCAAGGGAAAACTCTCCCTCGTCAAAGGCTATTCTTGCGACCTCACGAAGGACCTTGTATTTTAAAAGCTGTACCTTCGTATCAAATTTTCTCATTCAATTCACCCTTTGTTAAAAATAGCTTACTTTGATTCGTTTACCCATTTTTTTCAGATACTCCGAAAGCTCTGTAACAAGCTGCATCTTGATGTTAAAGTTTATGGGAAGATTTGGATTTTGATGTGCCGGATTTATTGCAGTTCCGACAAAGAAATTTATATCAGTCGCCTCCTGGAAAAGTATGCGCGCTATCTGCGACGCACCGTCCGCACGGACGCTCCAGTCGGCGTAAATATCATCGTCATTTAGATAACTCTTGGCGTATTCAAGCACTCGGCTCATTGTAATTACACCCTCGGTTGTCAAATCGACGCCGTCAATTTCGGCGATGGGCGGTATTTCGGGGTCGAGATATTTTAAATCCGTCTTAACCTCTTTGCCCAAAAAATCCGCCGCAAGAGTTGAAGTTGTTCCGCCGCATACAATATGCTTGCCAGTCTTGCCGAAAAACAACGACATCATTTTATTGACATCTGCGGGGTTCCTCGGCGGTCCCATGAGAAGATTCACGGATTTTCTCTCGCGGATTTTGACAACGCAAACGGTTGTATCGTCACCGGGCCTTCCGCCATATAGTTTATCACACTGGTCAAGCAGTAATGATGAAAGCGTTTTTGCCGTAAAATCGGGGCGATAATATTCCTCCATAAACTCGATTATCTGGTCGCGCTGCCAACCGAAATTCATATTTTCACCAATACCGGCATAAACCGCTCCGTCACTCGTAAAAATGAGCGTATCGTTAAGCTTTAACGATATTTTCGATTTATATATCATCTTACCGTCGATTTCCACTGCGCTCTCGGGATACACAAGATTTTTTCCGTCGCGCAGCAGAATGACATGCGGATTGTCGTATTGGGCTATTTCTGCCTCTTTGTTGTCTATTACACGCACTATTGTAAAAGTGCTGTATGCCACCTGACGTACCGAACATATAGGCAGTGTTTTCGCTATTGTATCAACACACATTTCAAGCGGCATATTATTTGCAATCATGGTGGATATTATTTTCGAAGTCAAAGTAGAGAGAATATTTGCTTTTACACCGGAGCCGAGCCCGTCCGCAAGCACAACAACATAATCGTCATCGCCATGCTCTATAACCTCCACCATATCGCCGCACAGCTCTTCGCCGTACTTGGTAAGACTCATATGGCCTATGTCCGTGCAAAGATTATTCATCCTTCAACGACTCCTTAAGCTTAGTGAGGGCTATCTTTGTCTCGGCGGTAGTCTCGCCAAGCAGAGAAGCTATCTCCTGAACTATGCGCATTTGCTTTTCGACGACCTTATCCGTTATTTCTATCGTTTGACGGCTAAGCTCCGCCTTTTTCTCTTTTTCTGTCTCCTCGGCGGTAACGTCGCGCATAATGCACATAAGTATATGGTAGACATGGTCGTATACTATTGTTTCTTCAATGTATTTTTTATATTCGGCGAGGTATACGCGTTTTTCGTGAATATCCCTGCCGTTTGAAAGAACATCTATAAAATCAAAAGGCTCCAAAATACGCACAACCGGCTCACCCACAACATCCGAAGCATAACGAATGTTCATAATCTCCCTTGCCGCGGCATTTATCTGCTGAACCACCATATCCTCATTTAAAATGAGTATGCCGTTGGGAGTATTGTTGAGTATATTGTCGGAAAATTTTTCTGCTTTATCCTTAAGGAAAGGAAGGCACATCTCGAGATTTGCCTTGCCCTCAAAAACCGCCTGAGCCTTTTCACGACAGGTATTATAGCCGCACGAACCGCAGTTAAGCTCATCCTCCGGCTTTTGCTTACCCATTTTGCGAAGTATCTCCTCTATCGCTCTGCTGCCTGCCATATTGCGCGGTGAAGCAAGATAAATAAGATTTTTTGAAAGCTCGTTTTCGCTCAAGGCGTCATATTTAAAATCATTGTCGCCCGCGTCTTCGGCAAAACGACGCACGGTTATATAATCACGCACCGGAGCGCGGTGATTTTTCTCCATAGCCGGACCGCCTATACAGCTCCCCGGACACGCAGACATCTCTATAAAGCAATGGTGTATATTACCTTTTTCAATATCCTTTACGGCATGGATGCAAGACGACATACCGTCAATCGACATATACGTGTAATCGTCGTTATCACAAAGCATTGTTTTGAGAATTCCGCCGGAGGTCGGGAAAAACCTCGTTTTCCCCTTTTCAACTCCGTCATCATCAGGCTCCTGCGCCAAAACAGTATCGGTTTCGGCAAGCCAATCGGAAAGCTCTTCAAATGTCAGCACACAGTCAACCGTGCCGGGATACTCCTCGGCCTCTGCCTTTTTTGATATGCACGGACCTATAAATACTGTTTTAGCCCCCGGATGCTCTTTTTTAAGTTTCGTACAATGCGCCTGCATTGGGGATACCACTTTGGCAAGATAGGGTATTACATCGGGGAAATGCTTTTGTACCAAGAGATTTACGGTATGGCAGCAGGTCGAAATAACAACATCCTGCTTTTCACCGTCAACTATTCTGTCGTACTCGTCCTTTACTATTGCGGCTCCGACCGCCGTTTCTTCAACACCGGCAAAGCCTAGCGACATAAGTGCTTTTTTCATCGCGGTAAACGACACATCGTAATTGGCAATAAACGACGGCGCAAGGCTAACATAGACCTCGCTGTCACCGGACAACAATTCCTTTGCCTTATAGACGTCGTCGCGTATGATTTTGGCATTTTGCGGACACGCAACAAAGCACATACCGCAGAGAATACACTCGTCCTCAACGATCTGCGCCTGATTGGCCGAAAAACTGATAGATTTGACAGGACAATTCCTGATACATTTATAGCAGTTTTTACAGTTTGATTTTTTAAG
>OHYN01000353.1_pt1 | contig 14456 bp, 9 predicted proteins | sample 1580251 | NCBI WGS metagenome assembly OHYN01 (sample SAMEA3882523, study PRJEB24775) | human gut metagenome | biome: human-associated habitat; feature: intestine environment; material: feces | place: Netherlands | collected 2009/2010
TATTTTATTGGTCTCCAGAGCATTGGCATCCCCGTTGGACAGTCTTTGGGCATACATTGCGGCCAGTTCCTCTGCATTCTTCAGCCGGGCATCGAGCAATTCCTGCTGTTGTTGCAGCATGATGATGTCCAAGCATACTTCCTTCGCTTGCAACAATATCTGCTGGCGGAAGGCGGTGGCTTGTGCATCCAGTGCATTTGTCTTGAGTCGGTTCATCTTCCCTCGGGTGGCGTAAAGCGTGGGGAAGTCGAAGCTTTGCGAGATGACCATTTCGCCGACTGTCTCGTCACTGTTCTTGGAGTCCCAAAGGTGGGCGTATGACAGTGTAGGGTCGGGGAGGTTGTTGTTTGTCTTGTTCTCCAGTTTTTGTGAGGAAATGAGGTGGGAGTTAGCCTGCAATTCCTTGTTGTTGGCCTCTATCTGCTGGAGCACGGCATCAATGCCGGACGTTTGTGCGCTCATCCCCGCAAAAGCGAGGATGGCGGCGCTGAATATGAAAAATCTTTTATTCATTGTCTGACGTTTTAGGTTGTTGGTTATGGTGCATCATCAGGTAAACAATCGGAATGATGAAACCGTTCAGGAACGTGGATGTTAAAAGGCCGCCCAAGATAACCTTTGCCATCGGGCTTTGTATCTCGTTGCCCGGCAGGTCGCCACTGAGAGCCAGCGGGATAAGTGCCAGTGCACTGGATAGGGCGGTCATCAGGATTGGATTCAGACGGTCGAGCGAACCGCGGATAACGCTGTCGTAGACGCCATAGCCTTCTTCCTGCTGCAAGTGGTTGTAATGGCTGATGAGCAGCATTCCGTTTCGGGTGGCGATACCGAACAGTGAGATGAAACCGATGATGGCGGGGATACTCACTTCTCCCGTTGTGATGAGCAGGGCGAATACACCACCTATCAATGCCAGCGGCAGATTGATAAGGATGATGGCACTCTCTTTCACACTGCGGAATTCATGGTAGAGGAGCAGGAATATCACCACGATGGACATGAACGAAGTAAGTGCCAGCGTGCGGCTTGCTGCCTGTTCACTTTCGAATTGTCCGCCGTATTCGATGTGGTATCCTTCCGGCAGTTTGATTTGTGCGTCTACCTGGGCTTGTATATCGTTGACTACACTTCGCAGGTCGCGGTCGGCCACGTTGGCGGAGATGACGATCTTACGCTTTACATTCTCGCGGCTGATGGTGTTCGGACCCATGGCCGAGCGGATTTCCGCTACATAGTTCAGTGGAATTTTCTGTCCGTCGCCCGTATCAATCATCAAGTTGCGTATTTTTTCCATTTCGTCGCGTAGGTTGTCTTTCACGCGTACGGTCAGGTCGAAGCTCTTTCCCTTTTCGTAAACTTGGGAAACGGCTTCACCGGCCAGGCAGACATTGACAAACTCCGAAAATTCGGGCAGTGAAATGCCGTATTTGGCAAGCATTTCCCGTTTGGGTGAAATGACAAGTTGCGGACGCTCAATCTGCTGTTCCACGTTCAGGTCGGCAATACCGGGAATCCCCTGGATGGCACTCTTGATTTCATTGCCCAGAGTGAACATGCGGTTCAGGTCGTCGCCGAACAGTTTGATGGCGATGTTCGCCTTTGTACCGGATAGCATGGCGTCTATACGGTGGCTGATAGGCTGGCCTATTTCCACGTTTGCCCCTACAATGGTACCCAGTTTTTCGCGGACTTCTGCCACGAGCTCGCTGCGCGAGCGGTCTTTCAACTCAAACGGTGCCTCGATCTCAGAGACGTTTACTCCCAGAGCGTGTTCGTCCAGCTCTGCACGTCCCGTTTTACGGGCCACGGTCTGTATTTCGGGGATGGAAAGCAGCAGCTCCTCGGCACGGTGCCCCATCTTGTCGCTTTCTTCCAGGGAAATGCCTGGAAGCGAGGAGATATTGATGGTGAACGAACCTTCATTGAAAGGCGGCAGGAACGAGCGGCCCAGGGTGAAGAAACAGCCGAGCGCTACTACAAATAGTCCGATAGTACCTCCCAGTACCCCTTTCTTATGCCCCAATACGAAAGTCAGTGCAGAACCATACCATTGCTTCATCTTGCGTGCTACGGCAGAATCGCTGTTTTCGTTGTTTTGTTTTTTCGTTTTCTCTTTTCCCAATAGATAGGAGCAAAGTACCGGCGTTACGGTCAGTGCCACAACAGTTGAAGCCGCCAATGCCACAATGAACGCAATACCCAGTGGTACCAACATCCTACCTTCCATACCACTAAGGAAGAACAGTGGTACGAAGCTGACAATGATAATCAGCGTTGAATTGAGGATAGGCATACGCACTTCTTTCGAAGCATTGAACACCACTTCCAGAATAGGAAGTTGCTCGCCGGCAGGTTTCAGTCGGTTTTCGTGCAAACGCTTGTAGACATTCTCCACGTCCACGATGGCATCATCCACCAGCGAACCGATGGCGATAGCCATACCTCCCAGGCTCATGGTATTTATCGTAAAGCCCATATAGTGCAGGGCAAGGATGGAGGCAATCAGTGACAACGGCAGTGTCACCAGCGAGATGACTGTGGTACGTATGTTGGCAAGGAACAGGAAAAGCACGATGACAACGAAAATACCTCCCTCCAACAACGACTTCTGAACGTTTCCGATGGAACTTTCGATGAAACGGCTTTGACGGAAGATGTCTGTGGAAACCTTTACGTCCGCCGGTAGATTCTTCTGCAGGTCTTGCAGGGAAGCTTCCAGTTTGTCTGTAAGCTCCAGCGTGCTTGTGGCGGGTTGCTTGGTGACTGTCAGCAGTACGGCATGCTTACCGCGTTCCGAGGCGGTACCCAGTTTAGGAAGTTTGGCTCCGACTTGAACGTCGGCAATATCTTCCAGCAGGATAGGGGCGCCGGAGACTCCGTTGCTCCGCACCAAGGCCTTGGCTATCTGGTCTACCTTGTCGGTAGAAAGTACGCCGCGTACGATATATTCATTGCCATATTCATAGAGCACTCCACCATTGGCATTCAGGTTCATTTCGCGGGTGATGTTCATCACTTCGCTCAATGTTACGCCGTAATGGCGCATCCGTTCCGGGTCCAGCTGCACTTGATATTCCTTGATGTCGCCACCCAGTACGGCAACTTGTGCCACACCGCCCGTAGAGAGCAGGCGGGGACGTATGGTCCAGTCGGCAATGGTACGCAAATCCAGCATAGAGGTCGAATCTGCTGTCAGACCTACAATCAGCATCTCGCCCAAAATGGACGATTGTGGGCCTAGTGTCGGCTTGCCTACGTTGGCCGGTAAGGATTCGCTGACGACTGCCAGCTTCTCACTGACAATCTGCCGGGCAAGATAGATATCTGTATCCCAGTCGAATTCTACCCAGACTACAGAAAAACCGTTCGTTGAGGAAGAGCGTACACGGCGCACACCCGTTGCACCGTTTACAGCCGTTTCTACGGGAAAAGTGACCAGCTGTTCCACTTCCTCTGCTGCCATACCATTTGCTTCGGTCATGATGACCACGGTCGGCGCATTGAGGTCAGGGAACACATCCACTTCCGTATGCATGGCGGTATAAGTACCGCCAATCAGCAACAGCACCGATGCTACCAGCACCAGGATGCGGTTCTGAAGAGAAAAACCAATTATTTTGTTTAACATCTTTTTATTTACTATTTACAATGTACAATTGGGCTGCGCAATGTCAGCCGCACTTGCTGTTTTATCTAATATTTCTTGTTTATCTGACTTTACACTCCCCATTCGTCACGTAACCCTTATACTGCATAACGAAATGGTACTTTGTAAATTGTCAAATTGTACATGAGATTAGTGTTCATGGCTATGTGCCGGAATAGCATTCGTTGCCGATGCCAGCTTCACTTGATAGGCTCCTTGGGTTACGACGCGATCGCCTGCTTTTATGCCGGAAAGGATTTGTACACTTTCGCCATTGTCGGCACCCAGGGTGACAAGCTGTTTTTTGTAGCCCTCTTCATCCAGTTGCAGGTAGACAAAGAAGCTACCTTGTTCCTCGGTCAGCGCACTGTGAGGAAGGGACAACACGTTCTCCATTGGTGAGGATAATAGGAATACTTCTACAAACGAGCCGGGAATAACGTCTCCCTTATTGTCGAATTCAAAAGTTACGGGTACATAATATCCGTTTTCACCCGAAGCCTTTCCATAAGAAAGCATGCGCCCGCCCAGTTCTTTCAATGTATATACCTTATTATTATAAGGAGTACAGAAGTTGGCGGAACCGATGCTGTTTAGGTAAGGATAGTACTTTTCGGATACGTCCGCACGCAGGAAAAGCTTGCGGTTCTGGGTGACGCTTACCAACGGCTGGCCGACGCTGATTCTTCACATAACCGCTGATGGGAGAAACAACCGCCTGGCCGCTTGCCGAATGGTTCTTTGCGACTGCCTCGTAACTGATACGGGCATTTTCATAAATCTGTTCGGCTTGCGAGAATTCCTTTTCAGATACGATTTTGTTGCCTACAAGCGCTTTCATACGCTCATATTCCTTTTTGGAAACTTCGTAGGCTATCCGGGCTTTCTGCACCGGGTCTCCGTCGGCCATGTTTTTGGATGACAATACCACCAAAGGAGTACCTTTGCTGACGCTCATTCCTTCGATAACTTTTCCCTTGAAGGAAACCACGCCTGCTACTGTAGCTACGGCTACGCTCTCGTCTCCCTGGGCTGCCATCACCTGGCCGCTGGTCTTGATGACTTGATGGAAACTACCCGGTTCAACAGTGCTGACCGCTACGCCGGCAGCTTGTGCCTTTGCCGGTGGCAGGATGATTTCATCACTTCCTCCGGCGTGGTTTTCCTGCTCTTCGTGCTCATGGTTGTGTCCCTCATGTTCGTGGTCATGTCCCTCGTGGTCATGTCCGTCATGATTGTGCTCTTCTGTTTCGTGATTATGTCCTTCGTGGCTGTCTCCGGACTTGCTGTTGCAGGAGCCTAAAAGGAATAATCCCAAGACTCCCATGAAAATAACTTTTTTCATGATGATATTTGTTCTTACTTTTTGATTTTGAATACAAAGTTAGGGCATAGGGCGTGCAACCAAATTGCATTGTTCCTTATGCCGGATAGAAATCTGTCCCGGTGATGTTCCGGTAACAGTTAAGCAAGAAGAGACGGAGGGGCACGAAGTCCCGTAGCACATATGATAAATGTGCTATGAAGAGATTCCAGATAGATACACTCCTGCCTGCTTATGTCAAACTCGGGTAGGATGAGTAACTTGGAAAAAGGTTCAATGAGTAGGGTAACTGCCCACAAGGCATCCGGATGTGAACACACATCATTGGAAGAGCTGGGCGTCTGTTGTACAAAGTGGGTTGTCATGCATCCCGTGTCGCAACAGCAGTGCTCGTTGCCCGGGCTATGACGGTGTCCGCAGCAATCGGCGGTGATATCATTCTTCATGCATATCATTCCGTCGGCATGATGATGGTGGGGAATGACGGGTATCACCAGCATTATCAAGCTGATGAAAAAAAGAATATAGGTTATGTACTGTTTCTTTTTCATTCCTCTATCTTTGGACGGATGCAAAGATAGAGGTTAAGGACTTAATTACCAAATAGAAAATGCTAAAAAGGTTTGAATAACATATTCAATCCCTCATTCATGCTGGGGTGGGTGAAAATGAAGTCCCGCAGGAAATGGTAACGCTGTCCCGTTTTCATGATTGATGCTACGGTATTGATTACTTCTGGTGCATCGGCACAAAGTAGGGTACAACCCAGAATCCGTCCGGTATGGATGTCTACAATAGCTTTGAGCATACCGTCTATGCTGTGTAGCGTACGGGCACGTGGAATCATGGCAGCAGGGATACGTGCCACATGTATGGAATAACCGTTCTTCATCGCTTCCTCTTCCGTCAGTCCTATATGTGCCAGCGGTGGGTCGGTGAAAATGGCAAAGGGGATTGGATACCGGTCTTTTGTACTCCTTTTTTTGTTTTCAAAGAGTTGATTACGGATGATACGGAAATCATCGATGGACAAGTAGTCGAACTGTTCGTCTCCTTTTACGTCCCCCAGGGCCCATACGTGTGGGGCTGTAGTCCGTAATTGGTTGTCGACAACGATGGCTCCCCGCTTGTCTGTTTGTATACCCGCTTTTTCCAGATTCAGCTCTGCAGTCATAGGCTTGCGGCCGATGGCTACCAGCAAGGCATCTCCTTTCAGGTAGTAGGGAGTGCCGTTTGCACTGTCCGTATAGGTCAGAGTTATTCCTTCGGCTGTGTCGTACACGGATTGGACACGGGCGTTCAACCGGACATTGATACGCTTTCGGTTCAATGCTTCCAGCATGGAGGCGGCAATGTCGCGGTCCACTTTAGGCAGAAAGCGGTTTCCCGCTTCCAGCAGTGTGACATGGCTTCCAAAGCCTGCATACATAGTGGCAAACTCCAATCCGACAGCACCGCCGCCGATGACGAGCAGGTGTGCGGGCAGTTTGTTCGATTGCAGCAAGGTCTCACTGGTATATACGTACTTGCTCTCCTTGAGTCCGTCGATGGCAGGCAGGATAGGGGTGGACCCGGTGTTGATGAATATCTCTTTTCCCTCAAGAATCGTTTCGTCCTTGCCGGAGACTATACGGATTGTATTTTCGGACAAGAAAGAAGCAGTTCCGTCATAGAGGGTTATATTAGGCTCGTTTTTTACATTTTCATAATTTTTCTCACGCAGGAAGGATACAAGCTTGTCTTTCCGCGCCACGGCAAGTGCATACAGTTTGGACTGGTTCTTATAATCGTCATAGTATCTTTTTTCCGCATATTCCGATTCGTGAATCAGAGTTTTGGTAGGGATACATCCTACGTTTACACATGTTCCTCCGTACATCTGAGGGGAACGTTCCACGATGGCTACTTTCCAATTCCGTTCGGCCAGTTCGGCGGCCAATAACTTGCCGCCCTTGCCGAATCCTATTATGATGGCATCATATTGTTTCATTTTAATATCTCTTAGTTAAGTGTTTAGTAAAATGAAAACAATATGTATCGGCCATTTGTTCGGACGCCGGGTTTAGCAGATGCTTATCGTTCCAGTTCGCGGAGGGAGTCCATTTTCTTCTTTTCAAGGAATTCGTAGATGCCGCTCAAGTGCTCTTTCACTTGTTTGTTGCCGAATTCATATACCTTGCTTACCAGTCCGTCCAGGAAGTCACGGTCGTGGCTGACGAGGATAAGGGTACCGTCAAAATCCAGTAACGCTTGCTTCAGGATATCTTTGGTTTTCATGTCCAGATGGTTGGTCGGTTCGTCCAGTATCAGCAGATTCACCGGTTCGAGCAAAAGCTTTATCATGGCGAGGCGCGTGCGCTCTCCACCGGAAAGCACCTTGACCTTCTTCATGGACTCTTCGGGGCCACCGAACATGAAGGCACCCAGCAGGTCGCGTATCTTGTTGCGGATTTCCCCTTTTGCCACATCGTCGATGGTCTGGAATACGGTCAGGTTCTCATCCAACAATGAGGCCTGGTTTTGTGCGAAATATCCAATCTGCACGTTGTGTCCTATCGTGAGGGTGCCTTCATGTTCTATTTCCTTCATGATGCACTTCACTAACGTTGACTTTCCTTCACCGTTCTTACCAACGAAAGCAACCTTGTCTCCCCGTTCTATGGTGAGGTTGGCATTCTTGAAGACCACATGGTCACCGTAACTTTTCCCTACTCCCTCCATGATGACGGGATAATTGCCTGAGCGGGGAGAAGGAGGGAATTTGAGGCGTAACGCTGAAGTGTCTTCTTCATCCACTTCCAGCAGTTCCAGCTTCTCCAGCATTTTTACGCGGCTTTGCACTTGCAGGGTTTTGGAGTAGGTGCCTTTGAACCGTTCGATGAATTCCTTGGTTTCGGCAATGAACTTCTGCTGGTCGTCGTAGGCTTTCTGTTGCTGTTCGCGGCGTTCCTTGCGGAGTTCCAGGTATTTGGAGTAGTTTACTTTGTAATCGTATATCCGTCCCATGGTCACTTCAATGGTACGGGTGGTGATGTTGTCTACGAATTTACGGTCGTGGCTGATGACGATGACAGCCTTTCCATTGCTGATAAGGAAATCTTCCAGCCATTGTATGGATTCTATGTCCAGATGGTTGGTAGGCTCGTCTAGCAACAGCACGTCAGGCTTTTGCAGCAACAGCTTGGCAAGCTCGATGCGCATGCGCCATCCACCGCTGAAGTCACTGGTCTGGCGGTTGAAGTCTTCGCGTACAAAGCCCAGCCCGAGCAGTGCTTTTTCTACATCCTCCTCGTAATTGGTGGAGTCGATGGCATAGAACTTTTCGCTTAAGGCGGAGACATTCTCGATAAGTTCCATGTAGCTGTCGCTTTCGTAGTCGGTACGCGTTTCCAGTTCCTTGTTGAGGCGCTCTATTTCAGCTTCCATTTCATGCAGGTGGGCAAAGGCTTGCGCCGCTTCCTGGAATACGGTACGTCCGTCTTCCGTCATAAGGTGCTGTGGAAGGTAAGCTATGACACTGTCCTTGGGGGCTGAGATTTTTCCACGGGTAGGTTGTCTTACACCTGCCAGGATTTTCAACAATGTACTTTTCCCCGCTCCATTTTTACCCATCAGGGCGATACGGTCTTTTTCGTTGATAACGAAAGATATGTCACTGAATAAAGTAGTTCCGCCGAATTCTACGGCCAGTCCGTCTATAGAAATCATTATATATTTTTTTAATGAGCTGCAAAGATAGTGCAAATCTATTATTTTTTATATCTTTGCCCCTATATAAACAAAACGCATAGGTCATGGAAATAGAAAAAGTGTCAGGAGATTACCGTCCGCTTATTCTGGTTGCGGAAGATGATGATAGTAACTTTAAACTGATAAAGGCTATTATCGGCAAGAAATGCGAGATACTATGGGCAAAGAATGGTGAGGATATTGTAAATTTGTTCGAAGAGAATCGCGACAAGGCGGAAGCTATTCTGATGGATATAAAAATGCCTATTATGAACGGGCTGGATGCTACGGTGATTATTCGCAAGAAGGATAAGGAACTTCCCATCATCATGCAGACCGCTTACGCCTTTACTGCCGACCGCGAAAAAGCCTTGGAGTGCGGAGCCTCGGAAGTGTTGGTAAAACCCATCACTCTGTCTGCTTTGCGTACATGTCTGAGCCGTTATTTACCTAAATTAGTTTGGTAAGGCTTTACTGATAATAAAAAGGGAACCGGATGACTAAGTAATGAATATATCATCCGGTTTCCTTCTTTTTATTCTTGTGCATTGTCTTTTCTCTCTTCCATCTTCTTTTTTACAAATTCGATTTTGAGATTGGCTTCTTCCATATTCTTCTTTATTTCCGTCATGGATGACAGCAGTTGTGCCAGTTCGTAGACGCTGGCAAGGGCCTGGCGGTCGGCGGCAGTCATGGTGATGGAATAGGGACGTTCCCCTTGATAGTTGACTTTGATATTCTTGTCCTTGTTCAGATAAAGGAACCCCATGACGTTTCCGTCTTCTCCCAGTTTGAAGTCTGCCTTTTCAATCTTTTCACCGAGGTCAGTGGTTTCGTAGCTGTCTTTGGCGGCGGGTGTTTCGGCAAAGCTACCATCGGGAGCAGTGACTTTGACGGCCACATGGTGGATATTATGGGCTCCGCAATAAATGGAAGTCATGCTCATGACTCCGTTTTCGTCTACCTGGAAGCGAAGGAAAGAGCGATGCAGATTTTTTTCTATCACTTGGGAAGGATGAAGGTAATTGCCGATATTCTGGTATTCGGCATCTTTTTCAAAGGTGTATTTCCCTTTGATTGCATCGAAATCCTTTTGCTTGGCTTGAAGCATACTGTCCAGATAGACCAGGCTCTTTTCCTGCTCTTTCAGTTCCACTTCCTGCATCAGGCCGATGCCTGCACGGCGAGTTTCAAACGCTTTGGGATAGAGCATCTTGATGCTGTCAATCAGAATCTTCGCTTCATTGTAGTTGCCGAGTTCAAACGCTTCGCGGGCAGCTTGTAGTTTTTCACCGGCCTTCTTCTCCACATCTTCGCAAGAGAAGAGTGTACAGCATAGGCATGCAAGGAGTATTACTTTTTTCATATTTGTTGTTCTTGGAGTTAGAGTCCACAAAAATAGAAATAATATCTTTATCTTTGCAGCATTTTAATGTGCAAATGTGCTAATAGACCATTAACACATTTGCGTATTCATTACATTAGCGCATTATTTATGATAGATTTGACGGCAGAAGAACTGAAGCAATATTTTAGTGATGATATATTCAAGCGGATATCCGAAACGGCTGATGAATTGGGATTGGAATGTTACGTAGTCGGTGGATATGTACGTGATATTTTCCTGCAACGTCCTTCCAAGGATATTGATGTGGTGGTGGTAGGCAGTGGCATTGCCATGGCCGAGGCGCTGGGTAAGCGTCTGGGGCGTGGGGCGCATGTTTCCGTCTTCAAGAATTTCGGTACGGCACAATTGAAGTACTATGGTACGGAAGTTGAGTTTGTGGGTGCAAGAAAAGAATCGTATACACACGATTCCCGCAAGCCTATTGTAGAGGACGGTACATTGGAGGATGACCAGAACCGCCGTGATTTTACCATCAATGCACTGGCTGTTTGCCTGAACCGGGTGCGTTATGGCGAGTTGGTCGACCCCTTTGGCGGTATTGGAGACTTGAAGGAAAAGACCATCCGGACTCCCCTCGACCCTGATATAACTTTCAGTGATGACCCTTTGCGCATGATGCGCTGTGTCCGTTTTGCCACCCAGCTGGGATTCTATATTGACGATGAGACATTCGATTCTCTGGAGCGTAATCGCGAACGCATCTCCATCATCTCCAAAGAACGCATTGCAGACGAACTGAACAAAATCATCTTGTCACCTATTCCGTCTAAGGGATTCATTGAGCTGGACCGCTGTGGTCTGCTGGAACTGATATTCCCGGAACTTGTTAGGCTGCAAGGCGTGGAGACGCGCAATGGACGCGCCCATAAGGACAATTTCTACCATACGCTCGAAGTACTCGACAACATCAGCAAGAAGACCGACAACCTTTGGCTACGCTGGGCAGCTCTTCTGCATGATATAGCCAAGCCTGCCACCAAGCGTTGGGAACCCCGTGCGGGCTGGACGTTCCATAACCATAATTTCATTGGCGAGAAGATGATACCCGATATTTTCCGCAAGATGAAGCTCCCTATGAATGAGAAGATGAAATATGTGCAGAAAATGGTGAGCCTGCACATGCGTCCCATTGTGATAGCGGATGATGTAGTGACCGACTCGGCAGTGCGTCGTCTCTTGTTTGAGGCAGGTGATGATATAGACGACCTGATGACACTGTGCGAAGCCGACATTACTTCCAAGAATATGGAGCGTAAGAAACGCTTCCTTAATAATTTTCAGTTGGTACGCCAGAAGCTGAAGGATTTGGAGGAACGCGACCGTATCCGTAATTTCCAGCCTCCGGTCAGTGGTGAAGAAATCATGAAGACTTTCGGCCTTTCTCCTTGCCAGCAGGTAGGTGCCTTGAAGAGTGCCATTAAGGATGCCATTTTGGACGGCATCATTCCCAATGAATACGAAGCCGCCCGTGCATTTATGTTGCAACGGGCGGAGAAGATGGGGCTTAAGGAGTTATGAGTTATAAGTTGCATGTTATGTACCATGCGTTATAACTCATAACTTATAACTCTTCTTTTTCTACTTGGAACTTGCGGCTTACTTTCATCAGGTTGATGGTGTAGGTCACTACGTTCTGGGCTTCTTGTATCATAGTCAGGTATACCATGCTGACTTTGATGCTGCCGCTCTGGCTTTGGATGCGTTGCAGCTCTTCGCGTTTCAGGTGAGACAACTGTCCGTTGAGGTCGTTGGCTTTGCGAATCTCTGTTTCCAGTTCATCATAATTGTTCGTTTCCAGCTTGTGGCGGCATACTTGTAACAGATAGCAGATGTCTTCGGCTACGTCTGTAAATTCTCCTTTCTGAATGGCATCCAGCGGATTGAAGTTATTGTCTATGTGCTCTAAGCAAGGTTCGCAAAGACGGCCTACGCTGTACACCAGTTCGCTGGCAAAGTCGTTGCCTTGATAGTAATAGAGTCCTTTTTCCAGTACGGTATTGTTGTCGAGACGGCACATGGCAAGTGTTCCGGTACGCTTCATCTGCTTGATGAGTTGTTTTTCGAATTTTACTGAGCCCATGGCACGACGCAGTCCGCGTAGATTCTCGTGTAGGAAGGAAGTGACGGTACGTTCAAAATTCTCTTCTGTGAATTCCATAATCTTCACCAGTTCTTCACGGGTATGCTTGCGGAGCAATTCGATGACTTCATTGTTGTCCGTACTCTTCATCAACTGTTTCAGGGTCTCGTTGCCTTTTTCTTTTTCCTTGCGCTTTTTGTACATCACTTGGCTACGAATCAGCATGAAGACTGCCAGACCAATCAGTGCCAGGATGGCAACCGTACCGCCGAAATGGATAATCAGTGCTACGAAGAAACAGATGGTGAACGCTGCTCCGGCAGTGATGAACCAACCGCCGATAACGCTGAGCACACCCGTAATGCGGAATACCGCCGAATCACGTCCCCAGGCACGGTCGGCAAGCGATGTACCCATGGCTACCATAAAGGTGACGTAAGTGGTGGAAAGGGGAAGTTTCAAGGAAGTTCCCAAGGCGATGAGCAGACCAGCCAATACGAGATTGACGGAGGCGCGAACCAAGTCAAAAGCGGCGCCGTCGGCTATGATGGCTTCATCCTTCTGGAAGCGTGTGTTCATCCACCGCTTGCTGCTTTCGGGCATCGTTTTGGATATTCCGTTAGCCAGAGTCATGCTGAAGCGTACCAGCGTACGGGCTATCGGGGTACTTCCGAAGTTCTCTTCACCGTCATCCTGGCGGGCAAGGTCCACGGAAGTCTTGATAACGTTGTGGGCTTTCTTGGATGTGCAGAGTGCATAAACCATAATGGCGCCTGCACCGATAAGGAAATACCACGGGGTTTTGGCTGCACCGAGGAGTGAGGACATCAGGAATCCGTCGGGGCCGGCGGCCGTACCATTGGCTGTATAGTCAATAAATGAGGAATATCCTGCGAGGGGAACACCGATAAAGTTCACCAAGTCATTGCCGGCAAAGGCAAGAGCGAGGGCGAAAGTACCCATCAGAACCACTACTTTGAAGACATTTATCTTGCACCAATGCAGTATCTGCATCAGTATGGTGAAGAATACAAAGAAACCGGTTATCAGCAATGCGGTATTGTCGTGTATCCATTGCTTGTTTTCAGGGGTCATGAATGAGCTGTCTTTCAGCCCCTTTATCAGCATGAAGTAGATGATGCTGGTGGCAGCTATACCACCGAACAGCGCGATGCTGTATTTCATGTTCTTCTTGTAGTTGAAGGTGAACACGATACGTGCCAGCCACTGTACCAGCATACCGAAGAAGAAGGCAATGGCTACGGATACAAAAATGGCCATGATGACAGACAGTGCCTTGTCTGTATTGATGAGGTCGCCCAGTCCCAATGTATCGCTGTTATAGACCTTGATGAGCGCCAGTGCGAACGTACCTCCCAACAGTTCGAACACCATGGATACAGTGGTGGAGGTAGGCATTCCCATAGTGTTGAAGACATCTAATAGCACGACGTCCGTCAACATGACGGCAAGCAGAATGCACATGATTTCGGCAAAGTAGAAGTGCTCCGGTTGATAGATGCCGTGTCGTGCAATGTCCATCATGCCATTGCTGAGTGCCGCACCGATGAAGACGCCAATGCCTGCAATGAACAGTATGGTTTTGAAAGATGCTGCCTTTGCTCCGACAGCCGACTGAAGAAAATTGACCGCATCATTACTGACACCTACCACGAGGTCGAAAATCGCGAGTACGAACAGAAAGATGACGATACCCAGATAAATTGTTTCCATAGACATGTATTTTATTTCCGGCTGCAAAGGAAAGAGTTTGGTGTTGCAGGGAAATGTCATACATGTTACAGAAATGTTACAAAGCGATTGACGATTGATAATTGACGATTGATAATTATCGTTAATCGCTAATCCTTAATCCCTTGTTTCAAGTATTCGTAAAAGCTATATTGCGACCGTACCTTCTCCTTTTGCGGTCGCGACGACTTCCAGCGGTTTCGCAACCGGTCGTCCACAAAGCAGGCTTTCCGTTTGTCCGACAGTTGTATGGATAGCATATCGATGAGCTCTTGCTTCAAGTCCGGGTCCAGAATGGGGGTGACGGCTTCGATACGGCGGTACAAGTTACGCCGCATCCAGTCCGGCGAGCCGAGGAAGAGCTTGGGTGCGCCGCCGTTGCCGAAGTACCACACACGGGCATGTTCCAGAAAGGTATCCACGATGCGTGTCACGCGGATGTTGTGGCTGTACTCCTGCCCGGGGATGAGGCAGCAGATGCCGCGGACAATGAGGTCTATCTCTACACCGGCTTGCG
>OHYN01000365.1_pt1 | contig 14183 bp, 9 predicted proteins | sample 1580251 | NCBI WGS metagenome assembly OHYN01 (sample SAMEA3882523, study PRJEB24775) | human gut metagenome | biome: human-associated habitat; feature: intestine environment; material: feces | place: Netherlands | collected 2009/2010
GGGGGGGGGGGGAAATATCCCAATTAAGATATGGCGAAGATACAAAAGATTTCAGAAATTCATCCTACTTTGGGTTTTACAGAATTCGATATTCTGGAAAAATATCGTAAGAGTTTTCATGAGAATAAACTTGGCAGCCTTCATTCGGTGTTTCCGTTTGAGAGCATAGCTAAAGAGATAGGCCTTTCACAATCTCACTTGGGGTGGAGGAACAGTTTCAGTCCTTCCGCAAAGATAGCCCTTATGGTACTGAAGGCTTAGCTTACACCGGATTCTCTGATAGGTTACTGGTAGAACATCTTAACGGAAACATACACTATCAGTTGTTCTGTGGTATCATGATAGCCCCGTCCTGCCCTATAACGAACTACAAGATAATCAGTGCTGTCCGTAATGAGATTGCATCCCGTCTTGACATTGACTTCCTTCAGGGAATCCTTGCCTCACACTGGAAGCCTTATCTTGAGAATCTTCACGTGTGTATGACCGATATCACATGTTATGAAAGTCATATGCGTTTTCCTACGGACATGAAGCTCCTTTGGGAAAGGATCGAATGGCTCTATCGGCATATCTGCCAGCATTGTAGAGATCTTGGTATAAGACGTCCCCGTAACAAATATACGGATATTGCGGTATCCTATCTGTCCTATTGCAAGAAAAGAAAGAGGAAGGTCTCAAGGACAAGGATGCTGAAATGTCGCATGATTAGACTCCTGGAAAAACTCATCATACAACGGGATGACATTCACAGAGAATACGGCTCTTCACTCACATATACACAGGATTATCAGAAACGGCTTTCCATAATCAGAAAGGTTCTTGTACAGGAAAAGGAACTCTTTGAAGGTAGGAAAATCAGTGACCGTATTGTCTGTATTGACCGTTATTACGTACGCCCTATCGTAAGGGGCAAGGAGACAAAATCTGTCGAGTTCGGTGCAAAGGTTAATAATATACAGATAGACGGAATCTCGTTTATTGAGACATCTCTTTCAAGGCATTCAATGAGGGCATACGTCTAAAAGATTGTATCCGTATACATCAGAAGTTGATGAATGTAAGGGTAAGGTGTGTGGCTACCGATTCCATATACGCCAATAATGCCAACAGGAAGTTCTGTACAAAATATGGAATATCCACATCCTTTGTGCGCAAGGGAAGAGCGGCAAAAAATGAGCCTTTGAGGAAGGTGCTTAGAAGTGAACTCTCAAAAGAAAGGGCCACCCGGCTTGAAGGGAGCTTCGGTACTCAAAAGCAACATTACTTGCTCGCAAGGATAAAGGCACGGAACAGGAAGACGGAAATCCTGTGGATTTTCTTCGGAATACATACGGCAAATGCCATACTGATGATTGACAAGATTAGGAATAGAACGGGGAAAGCTGCATGATATGAGTTTATTGAAAGAATCAGAAGAGGTCAGCAGACTTCTTCCGGAACTTCATGTCTTGCCCAATAAGAGTATATGAGAATAGACAGAAAAATGACAATAAAAATGGCATATGAAGTGATTATACTCTATCATCTTCATATGCCATTGTATTTTACAGGGACATTTACTGAATATCTCCCTTTCACGGACCCTACCGGCTTATTTATGTTTATGAGAATCTCCTATTCTCTAGAAAGGCAAATCATCCTTCTCGTCTGTCGCGGCAAAGTCTACCGGCGCAGCGGGAGCAGCATTCATGGGAGGAAACGGAGCATCCGGCGCAACAGGCCCCTGGGCACCCACACGCTCTACTTTCCACGCACGGATACTGTTGAACCAACGCCCATTCCACTCGCGGGCATCCACATCAAAAAACACATTCAACTCTTCACCTGCCTGAATATTAAATTGCGCTATCTTATCTGCTCCAAATACGTCAAAACACATTTTTTTAGGATATTGATCATGCGTTTCAATTACGTATTCTTGTACTTTCCATTCATTTCCTGTCTTTGAAACTCCTCCTCTCGGTTCGAGGACTGCTATTACTTTTCCTGCTAATTCCATATTACGTTATTTAAATTCGCCACGAAAGTACACTTTTCCTTGCGAGTAAACTAATTTTTTCGCCATTTTTTGCGCTTGAACCATAATCTTTTCGTAACTTTGGCAGTTAAATGAATGTAGAGATATAGAATATAAATATAATAATATAAAACTATGAAGTTCATCGTTTCAAGTACTGGATTATTCAGTCATTTACAAGCTATTAGCCGAGTAATCAACTCCAAAAATTCGTTACCTATTCTTGATTGTTTCTTAATGGAACTGACTGACGGAACGTTGTCGCTCACTGCCTCTGACAGCGAAACGACCCTGTCCACTTCTTTGGAAGTAAATGAAAGTGACGGTGACGGACGCTTTGCCGTTTCTTCAAAAACCATACTCGAAGCCCTGAAAGAAATACCCGAACAACCACTGACTTTCCTGGTAAATACAGAGAATCTGGAAATCACCGTACAATATCAGAATGGTAAATACAGCCTGATGGGACAAAATGCCGACGAATATCCGCAGGCTCCCGCATTAGGCGCAAATACGGTACACGTAACAATGGGCGCTCCGGTGATGCTGGCAGGTATCAACCGTTCTTTGTTCGCTACTGCCGATGACGAGTTACGTCCGGTAATGAATGGTATTTATTTTGATATCACTACCGAAGACATCACTTTCGTAGCCTCAGACGGGCACAAATTAGTACGCAATAAAACATTTGTGGCACACGGCGATGAAAAAGCCGCTTTCATTCTGCCCAAGAAACCGGCAACCCTGCTGAAGAACCTGTTGCCGAAAGAACAAGGAGATGTGCAAATTGATTTTGACGACCGTAACGCTACGTTTACATTAGAAAACTACAGCATGATATGCCGTCTTATCGAAGGACGCTATCCCAATTATAATTCAGTAATTCCGCAGGATAATCCGCACAAGGCCACCATTGACCGCATGATGCTGATCAGTGCGCTCCGCCGTGTATCTGTATTCTCATCACAAGCAAGCAGTTTGATAAAACTCCGCCTCAGTGAAAATCAGATCCAGATCTCCGCACAAGACATAGATTTCTCCACCTCAGCAGAAGAAACACTGACTTGCCAATATACAGGAAGCCCCATGAGCATCGGCTTTAAATCAACATTCCTGATCGATATTTTAAACAATATCTCGGCACAGGAAATACTTTTCGAACTGGCTGATCCTTCACGTGCGGGTGTTATTGTTCCTGTAGAACAGGAAGAAAAAGAAGACCTGCTGATGCTGCTGATGCCTATGATGCTGAACGACTAAAAACGACACGCCACCATGTGGCGGAAAAACAATATATAATACAAGCTGAAAATGAAATTGAACTTGAAGAATCCTATTGTTTTTTTCGATTTGGAAACAACGGGAACAAATATAAACACAGACAGAATAGTGGAAATATGCTATCTGAAGGTGTACCCAAACGGCAACGAAGAAACGAAGACCATGCGTATCAATCCGGAAATGCATATTCCCGAACAATCTTCTGCCATCCACGGTATTTATGACGCAGATGTGGCGGACTGCCCTACTTTCAAGGAAGTGGCAAAAGAGATAGCCCGGGACATTGAGGGATGTGACCTTGCCGGTTTCAATTCCAATCGTTTTGACATTCCGGTTTTGGCCGAGGAGTTCCTGCGCGCAGGAGTAGACATTGACATGATGAAACGAAAATTCATTGACGTGCAGGTGATTTATCACAAACTGGAACAGCGCACCCTGTCTGCCGCCTATAAATTCTATTGCGGAAAGAATCTGGAAGATGCCCATACAGCCGAAGCCGACACACGTGCCACATACGAAGTACTGAAATCCCAATTGGACCGCTATCCGGAAGAATTGCAAAACGATATGGCATTTCTAGCCGAATATTCAAGTTTCAACAAGAACGTAGATTTCGCCGGACGCATTGTTTATGATGACAAAGGCGTGGAAGTCTTTAATTTTGGGAAATACAAAGGAATGTCGGTCAGCGAAGTATTACAAAAAGATCCGGGCTACTACAGCTGGATACTGAACGGTGACTTTACGCTGAACACGAAAAACGTACTGACAAAAATCAGACTACGTGAATCGGGAATGATGAAATGAGTATGAAAGGAAAAAAAATCGTACTAGGTATAACCGGAAGTATAGCCGCCTATAAAGCGGCTATACTCATTCGCGGACTTATTAAGAAGGGAGCGGAAGTACAAGTCGTGATTACCCCCGCAGGCAAAGAATTCATCACACCTATCACTTTGTCTGCATTAACAAGCAAACCTGTTATCAGCGAGTTTTTTGCCCAGCGTGACGGGACATGGAACAGCCACGTTGATTTGGGACTATGGGCGGATGCCATGATTATCGCTCCGGCTACCGCATCCACTATTGGTAAAATGGCCAACGGAATAGCGGACAATATGCTGATCACGACTTATCTGTCAATGAAAGCTCCCGTATTCGTAGCTCCGGCAATGGATCTGGATATGTTCGCACACCCTTCCACCCGGAAGAATCTGGACACGCTCCGTTCTTACGGAAATCATATTATAGAACCGGCAGAAGGGGAACTGGCAAGCCATCTGGTAGGAAAAGGCAGAATGGAAGAACCGGAAAAAATAGTGGAAATTCTGGAAGCTTTCTTTGCCAAACAACAAGACATGGCCGGAAAGAAAGTAGTCATTACCGCCGGTCCAACCTACGAGAAAATAGATCCGGTACGCTTTATCGGCAATTATTCTTCAGGAAAAATGGGATTCGCACTTGCCGAGGAATGCGCTTCACGTGGAGCGGAAGTATCGCTAATCAGCGGACCGGTAACGATTCAGGCCCATCACCCTAACATCCGCCGCATAGATGTGGAAAGTGCCGGAGAAATGTACGAAGCCGCCATCCGCGAGTTTCCTACAGCTTCGGCCGGCATCCTGTGTGCGGCAGTGGCCGACTTTACCCCGGAAACCGTAGCCGGTCATAAAATCAAAAGAGAGAAAGATAATTTAACACTGCAACTGAAACCCACACAAGACATTGCCGCCGCACTGGGAAACCGGAAAAAAGACGGACAGACATTAGTGGGATTTGCCTTGGAAACAAATGATGAAACAAAAAATGCACAAAGAAAACTGGAACGTAAGAACCTTGATTTCATTGTACTGAACTCATTGAACGACCAAGGAGCCGGGTTTCGTTGTGACACCAACAAAATAACGATTATAGACCGTCAGGGAGCAACTCCTTATCCGCTGAAAAGCAAACAGGAAGTAGCAAGGGATATTATTGACAGACTGGTAAATAATAAATAATTTCTTAATTTGCCACGTTGCCAATGTGCTAATGCGCTAATTACCATGCGGAATACAACAGCGCAGCAAATTAGCAAATTGACAAATCAGCAAATTATTAAAAAGGAGCAAGAATATGCTGCAATCTATCTATATACAGAATTATGCATTGATTGATACATTGGATATCAGTTTCACCCCCGGCTTCTCTGTCATCACCGGAGAGACCGGCGCCGGTAAATCGATTATTCTAGGCGCTATCGGCTTGTTACTGGGACAACGGGCCGATATCAAAGCGATCAAGAAAGGCGCCAATAAATGTATTGTAGAAGCACGTTTCAACATCTCCGCCTATCAGATGGAGCCTTTCTTTACCCAAAGAGATTTGGAATATGATCCGGATGAATGTATTATCCGCCGCGAGTTATATGCATCAGGTAAAAGCCGCGCATTCATAAACGATACTCCGGCCTCATTGGCGCAGATGAAGGAACTGGGCGAGAAACTGATAGATGTACATAGCCAGCATCAAAACCTGTTGCTCAACAGTGAGGGATTCCAATTGAATGTATTGGATATCCTGGCACAAGATGACAACGAACTTTCAGCATACAAGGATATTTATACCGAGTACAGAAACGTATGCAAACAGCTGGCCGACTTCATAACGCAAGCCGAGCAAAGCCGGAAGGATGAAGATTACATCCGGTTCCAACTGGAACAGCTGGATGATGCAAACCTTCAGGAAGGAGAACAAACCGAACTGGAACAGGAAGCCGAAACCTTGAATCATGCCGAAGAGATAAAAGCGGGTTTGTACAAAGTGGACCAAATAATGGCTTCGGAAGATGCCAGCCTGTTATCCGCTACCAAAGAATGTATGCAAACCCTGCATAACATAGCGAGAGTGTACACACGTGCCCAGGAATGGATAGGGCGTTTAGACAGTTGTTACATAGAACTGAAAGATCTGTCGCATGAAATAGCAGGCGCACAGGAGGAAGTGGAGTTCAACCCCACCCGTCTGGATTATGTAAATGAACGCCTGAACTTAATCTACTCTTTGCAACAGAAGCATCACGTACAAACAATAGAGGAATTGATAGCCGTGCAAACCGACTATCATGAGAAGCTGAACGCCATCACTTCTTTTGATGACCGTATAGCAGAACTTACCGCCCAAAAAGAAACGCTATATGACAAAGTGATAAAGCAAGCTGCTGTGTTGACAAAACTCCGTTCCCAATCGGGCAAGCACATTGAAAGACAGATGCAAAGCCTGCTGGTTCCTCTCGGTATGCCCAATGTGCGCTTTGTGGTGGAACTGAATCCGCGCAAGGAACCGGACAGTAAAGGGATGGACAGTGTGACATTCCTGTTTTCGGCCAACAAGAATGGAACATTACAAAATGTAGCTTCCGTAGCATCGGGTGGTGAGATTGCCCGTGTCATGCTTTCGCTGAAAGCCATGATAGCCGGAGCTGTGAAACTGCCTACTATCATCTTTGATGAAATAGACACCGGAGTTTCCGGTTCCATCGCCGAGAAAATGGCGCTCATCATGCAGGAGATGGGAAAACAAAACCGTCAGGTCATCAGCATCACCCACCTGCCCCAGATTGCAGCACGCGGCATCACTCATTATAAAGTATATAAGGAAGATACGGAAACAGGCACCAACAGCCACATCCGCCGCCTGACTGATGAAGAAAGAGTAAAAGAAATTGCCAATATGCTAAGTGGGGCTACCTTGACAGAGGCAGCCCTGAACAATGCAAAGGCGCTGATAAGTGGCTAGTGCCAATTACCACTAACCACCTGTCACTAACCATTAACCACTTATTAAATATGTTAGAAAAGAATGAAATGATTTTCGGTGTACGCGCTGTTATTGAAGCCATACAAGCCGGAAGAGAGATAGATAAAGTATTGGTGAAGAAAGATATACAGAGCGAACTGTCCAAAGAACTGTTTACCTGCTTGAAAAATACCCTCATCCCTGTTCAGCGTGTACCCGTGGAGCGTATTAACCGTATTACCCGGAAAAACCATCAGGGAGTTGTAGCATTCATCTCCTCTGTCACCTACCAGAAAACAGAAGATCTGGTACCTTTCCTGTTTGAAGAAGGAAAAACACCCCTATTCGTCATGCTGGATGGAATTACCGATGTACGTAACTTCGGAGCCATTGCCCGTACGTGTGAATGTGCCGGTGTGGATGCCATCATCATTCCGTCAAAAAACAGTGTCAGTGTCAATGCCGACGCAATGAAAACATCAGCAGGAGCTCTGCACACTCTTCCCGTATGCCGCGAACAAAATCTGACTAATACCATCAAGTATCTGAAAGACTGCGGATTCAAGATTGTAGCAGCCACGGAAAAAGGTGATTATGATTACACCAAAGCAAACTATAAAGATCCTGTATGTATCATTATGGGAGCCGAGGACACAGGTGTTCCCTACGAACACCTTTCCCTGTGCGATGAATGGATCAAAATACCGTTAATGGGTAAAATAGAATCATTGAACGTATCGGTTGCCGCAGGTATTCTGATTTATGAAGCTGTAAAGCAACGCGGCTTCACAGAAGACAAAACGGCATCCGCTTTATAAATACCGTATCATCGTTAACAAACAACTAACTATATCATGAAGAAAGTACTTTTGATACTGGCATGCGGCATAGCCGCCCAGCTAAGCTATGCACAAGCAACCCCAAAGTGGGCCGGCAAAGCTAAAAAAGCCGTTTTTTCCATCGTTACATACGATAAAGATAACAAAATCAAGAATACAGGAAATGGATTCTATATCAATGAAAATGGAACGGCATTATCCGATTATACCCTGTTTGAAGGAGCCGAACGTGCAGTAATCATTAATGCGGACAGTAAAGAATTGCCTGTATTGCGTATCTTGGGAGCCAACTCCATGTATGACATCGTAAAATTTAATACTGAAACCGATAAAAAGACCATAGCATTAAAATCGGCATCACAGCCGGCATCGGTAGGTGAAACAGTCTATCTGCTACCCTACTCGACTCAAAAAGCGGCAACCTGCCAGACAGGGACCGTCACCAAAGTAGACACCATCGGCGACAAGGCATATTACTATACACTGGCAATGACAACCAACGAAAAAACAGTAAGTTGCCCTATTATGAATGCCAATGGAGAAGTATTAGGTTTAATCCAAAAAAACGCATCGGATGAAGCCAAGGAAAGTTATGCCATCGGAGCTACATACGGTGCCTCGCTGAGCATCACCGCCCTTTCTTTGAACGATATGTCACTGAATAAAATCGGCATCAAAAAAGGACTGCCCGAAACAGAAGACCAAGCACTGGTGTACCTGTTCATGGCATCTTCACAACAAAATCAGGACGAATATATCACCACATTAAACGATTTCCTGGAACAATATCCCAACAGCGCGGACGGATATATACGCCGTGCCACTACTTATATGGGATTTAATGATGATGAACACAACGCTTTGGCAGATGCCGACCTGAAGAAAGCACTGGAAGTGACAGCCAACAAGAGTGAAACGCAATATAATATCGCTAAATTAATTTATTCGTACACCATCTCTTTAGGTGACAAGAAACCATACGGTGACTGGAGTTACGACAAAGCTCTCTCCATTATTCATGATGCCATGCAGGCCGACAACCAACCCATTTACACACAATTGGAGGGAGACATTCTGTTTGCTATGAAAAAATATCCTGAGGCATACGCCGCTTATGAAAAAGTGAACCAGTCTTCCATAGCCTCTGCCGCTACATTTTACTCGGCAGCCAAAACCAAACAACTGATTGAAGGAACAGATATGAACGAGGTTATTGCCTTGATGGATAGTGCTGTGGCACGTTTCACCAAGCCTTATACATCGGAAGCGGCTCCTTATTTCTATGAACGGGCAGAGATAAAAGCCCAGACAGGCAAATACCGTGAAGCGGTAATAGATTATGATACTTTTTATGATGCCATCGGTGGACGCGTTACAGCCGCCTTTTATCTGCAACGCGAACAGGCGGAAATACAATGTAAAATGTATCAGCAAGCTATCAACGACATTAATAAAGCAGTAGAAATGACTCCTGAGGATGTAGCCATGTGGGTGGAAAAAGGTTCGGTGCATCTACGTGTAGGGCAACATAACGAAGCAATAGAAGCATTGGAAAAGGCTATCTCTTTAGACCCGAAAGCCGCAGCCGCATATCGTATGCTGGGATACTGCCAGATACAATTAAAGAAAAACAAAGAAGCCTGTGCAAATTTTGCCAAAGCAAAAGAACTGGGCGATGAAGTGGTAGACGGACTGATACAGAAGTATTGCAAATAATACCGGGAAGCTCCATCTGAAATCCGCGAATCTTGCTACATGATTTCTGAAATCTTGTTGCATGATTCGCGGATTTTTGCTACAAGATTTCAGGAAACATTCCCTGTCATTCATGAAAAAGCAGGAAAGAAAAAAATTCTACTTATCTTCCAACTGCCGTATAATCAGTACCCGTTTCGTATCTTCCGTCACCCGGAAACGGTCATCGCTACGCTCTCCTACCAGCCATACAATCCGGTCTGCTGAGCAAACCACATACTGATTTTCTTTCTGGAAAAGAGAAAACTTACGATCTGTCAGATAATCGCTGACCTTCTTTTTCCCTTTCATTCCGAAAGGAACAAACTTATCCCCCTGCCGCCATTTACGCACCGTGAGAGGTAGTACCACCTTATCCGCATCCAAACAGGCCGTATTCTTATTCCTGGGGATGACAAAGTCCGGCATTATTTCCTGCGTTTCCATTGCAAGCCGGAATGGGGGCACATTTTCCTCTACTTCCTCATTCGCCGGCTTCCTCCTGCGAATAATCAGCTCCGTCCTGTCGCGCAGCACCTCCCATCCGGCAGAAACGAATCTTTTTCCCGACTGGGCAGACAAGCTGCGGAATACATCTCCTACCTGAACGGAATTGAAACCTAACGGATGAAGAATCTCAAACAGCAAAGCCGCCGGAGCACTCTCTTCCATCAAACGAGAAATAAGAATATGGCCGGACTTTTCCATCACCCTTTCTTTCCCCGCCTCTATTTCCTTATTATATATAAGAGAAACATCAGTCAGACGTCTGGATGTTTCAGCTATACTTTCACTGACAGAAGGATTCAGCTCACGCAACATCGGAAGAATATTCAGACGGATTTTATTACGCATATATTCATCTTGCAGATTGGTACTGTCTGTAACATAACCTTGACGCAAACAACGCAAATAATCCAAAATATCCTGACGGCTCACCTCCAACAAAGGCCGTACAATGCAGCCGTTATGCGGACTGATACCTTTCAAGCCATTGATTCCCGCGCCACGTATCAAATTCAATAAAAAAGTTTCCACACTATCGTCCCGATGATGGGCTACGGCAATAACAGCCATCCCCCTCTCCTTACGCAGTTGTTCGAACCAATCATAGCGCATTTCGCGAGCTGCCATCTCAATAGAAACATGATGCCTTGAAGCATAAGCGACTGTATCAAAATGAGTAACATGCAAAGTCACTCCCAGCCCTTTACACAACTCATTGACAAACCTTTCATCTCTATCGGACTCCTCACCACGAAGATGGAAGTTACAATGGGCAGCCTCACAATGATACCCTAAAACAAGCAAGACACGCAACAAAGCTACCGAATCCGCTCCGCCACTCAATGCCACTAACACCTTATCATGCAAAGTGAAAAGTTGTTTTTCCTCTATATACTTCTGAATATTCCAATGAAACATGACACAAAGATAAGGGTTCTGCAAGACAAAAACAAAGTGCCTGTTCTTTATTTAAAAACAATCTAAATAGTTTGCATACTTCTAAGTAATAACTTATCTTTGCGAAAAATTTAAAACAAGATGCGTTTATCCGAATTAAGAACAGGAGAAAAAGGCGTAATAGTCAAGGTGTTAGGTCACGGTGGTTTCCGCAAGCGAATCGTTGAAATGGGTTTTATTAAAGGAAAAACCGTAGAGGTAATCTTGAACGCCCCTTTGAAAGACCCTATAAAATACAGACTACTAGGTTACGAGATCTCTCTCCGAAGACAAGAGGCAGATATGATTGAGGTGGTAAGCGAGCAGGAAGCACGCACGATGCAGAACCCTTACCATGGTTCCATAACAGAAGATGTACCCGTGTCCGAATCAGAACTGGTGGCACTGGCAAAAGGCAAACGCCGTACAATCAATGTAGCCTTAGTAGGTAATCCTAATTGTGGAAAGACTTCGCTATTCAATATTGCATCCGGCGCCCATGAACATGTAGGAAACTACAGTGGTGTGACAGTAGATGCCAAAGAAGGTTTTTTCGACTTCCAAGGTTATCATTTCCGTATTGTAGATTTACCCGGAACCTATTCTCTTTCAGCCTATACTCCGGAAGAACTTTATGTACGCAAACATATCATTGAAGAAACTCCGGATGTAATCATCAATGTGGCAGACTCTTCCAACCTGGAACGTAATTTCTATCTTACCACCCAATTGATTGACATGAATGTGCGTATGGTCATCGCACTGAATATGTATGACGAACTGGAAAGCAGCGGCAACAAACTGGATTACATCAAGTTAAGCCAATTGATCGGAGTGCCTATGATACCTACTGTCTGCCGGCGGGGTGAAGGCATAGACCAACTGTTCCATGTTATCATCGGTATTTACGAAGGCGGGGATTTCCTGTCACAAAAGGGCGAAATACGTTCTGAAATTCTGGAAGATCTGAGAGACTGGCACAAAACCTATGTACCCGACCACGAATTCGGAAGCCACAAAGAAGAGGAAGATGCCCGCCCACGCGGATATATGCGCCATATTCACATTAACCACGGTCCTGAACTGGAGCGCAGTATCGAAGAAGTAAAAAAAGCAATCAGTCAAAACGAAGACATACGCCATAAATACTCCACCCGCTTCCTATCTATCAAATTACTGGAAAACGATAAGGAAATAGAAAATTTCATCTCTACACTGCCTAATGGCAAAGAAATTATAGCGATACGCAACAAGGAAACCTTACGTATCCGTAAAGTGATGAACGAAGACAGCGAGCAAGCTATTACGGATGCTAAATATGGTTTTATTACCGGAGCTTTGAAGGAAACATTCACCGACAATCATTTGGAAAAAGAACAAACAACCCGCGTGATAGACAGTATTGTGACACATCGCATTTGGGGATATCCTATTTTTTTCCTGTTCCTTTACATCATGTTTGAGGGAACCTTTGTTTTGGGTGACTACCCTATGCAAGGTATTGAATGGCTAGTAGACCAGTTGGGCAACCTGATACGGAACAATATGGCTGAAGGTCCTTTGAAAGACTTACTGATAGATGGTATTATCGGTGGAGTGGGCGGTGTTATCGTTTTCCTGCCGAATATCCTCATATTATACTTTTTTATTTCTATATTGGAAGATTCGGGGTATATGGCACGCGCTGCATTTATCATGGATAAAATAATGCATCGGATGGGACTGCATGGCAAGTCCTTTATTCCACTGATTATGGGATTCGGCTGTAATGTACCTGCCATAATGGCAACACGTACTATAGAAGACCGAAAGTCCAGACTAATCACCATGTTGGTGAATCCTTTAATGTCCTGTAGTGCTCGTCTTCCCATATATTTAGTTATGATAGGTGCTTTTTTCCCTAACTGCGCCAGCTTTATGCTACTTTGCATCTACACAGCAGGCATTTTATTGGCAGTAATAATGGCCCGTATTTTCAGTAAATTTCTGGTGAAAGGAGAAGATTCTCCATTTGTGATGGAACTCCCCCCCTATCGTATGCCTACCTCTAAAAGTATCATGCGCCATACATGGGAAAAAGGAGCACAATATCTGAAAAAGATGGGAGGCATTATCATGATTGCCTCAATTATTATCTGGTTTCTAGGGTATTATCCACAACATGATGCTTACGAAAGCGTGGCTGAGCAACAAAAAAATTCATATATCGGACAAATAGGCAAAGCCATAGAGCCTGTTATCAAACCGCTAGGATTTGACTGGAAGTTAGGAATCGGACTTATTTCAGGTGTGGGTGCTAAAGAACTGGTAGTAAGCACACTAGGAGTATTATACACAAATGAAGGAGATGTGGAAAATGTGAATCTTTCTAACCGCATCCCCATTACTCCACTGGTTGCATTAGCTTACATGCTGTTTGTATTGATTTACTTCCCCTGTATTGCCACTTTCGCAGCAATCAAGCAAGAATCCGGCAGTTGGAAATGGGCCATATTCACAGCAGGATACACCACTGGATTGGCTTGGCTTATTGCATTTACTGTATTTCAAATAGGAAGTCTTATCGTTTAATAAACCTAAACCTAAAATTATTTGTTTATCAAGCATGGAATTACAACAAATTATAGTTATTGCAATTGTATGCCTCTGCACCATATGGATAAGCATACGTATCTTTCAGTATTTCAAGCGCATAAAGAACAATAGCAATCCGTGTGAATGCTGTAGTTCGGACTGCGCCATGAAGTCTATGCAGAACAAGCCAAAGTACGGTTGCGAAAAAAATGCAGAAAAAGTGAGAAAAAAATAGCAGAATATTTGCAGATTAAAAAAAATGTCGTACCTTTGCAACCGCAATCGAGAAACAAAGATTGCTAACGACAAGGTTCCTTGGATGAGTGGCTTAGTCAGCGGTCTGCAAAACCGTGTACGGCGGTTCGAATCCGCCAGGAACCTCCAAAAGCGAAAATGGATTAGAATGAAAATTTCTAATCCATTTTCGCTTTTCAGCTACTTACGTCCTCTATGGTAGAAGGGGTCAGCGGATTTTCCTGGTTGGTAAGCTTTCTTTTAAGCGTATAGCCTAGCCA
>OHYN01000371.1_pt1 | contig 14041 bp, 20 predicted proteins | sample 1580251 | NCBI WGS metagenome assembly OHYN01 (sample SAMEA3882523, study PRJEB24775) | human gut metagenome | biome: human-associated habitat; feature: intestine environment; material: feces | place: Netherlands | collected 2009/2010
TATACATATCTCTCGTCTGAACGTCTCTGTGATTCACCTTTCCGCAGAACTCTGCCCCGCAGATCTTTTCTTGTCTGTGCCATATTCAGTTTTATTCTACAAATCCGACAGTGAAATTCGGTCGTATGCGCCATTTTTCTTATCTTCCGGATGTGGCTCCAGTCCGATAATTGTAATATCTTTCTGGTCTGGTCCATAAACCCAGTACATTCTCATTGCGCCACTGGTTTTATTTTCCAGATATGATTGCCTCACTTTCATTCCATAACGTCTGGATAATGGCTCTATTTCATGGGTTTGAAGACTCGGATAACCCGGATCAGCCGACAACAGCTTTAAAGCCTTTCCCCATTTTTTATACAACTGTTCTTCCTTCTTTTTTATATTACCGGAACGATATTTCTCCTGCAGATCTAACCAAAGTTCCTGCATTTCAGGAATTCCCATTCGTATATTAAAATTCATCTCTTATTCCTTTTAAAAATCTGACAGGTCAATAGCCGGGGAAACATCGCCTCTCTTAAAGTTATTTACTGCACGATCCATATCTGCCAGAGTTCTGGCTGAAATGCTCTCTGGCACTGCCAGTTCCCGAGGTTCCAGAATAATGCAGCCATTTCCGTATTCTTTTACATTGTAATACTGATAAGCAGCTCCTCTGAGCGTAATTCTTTTTTTGTTATCCAGATGGGCAACATAATCTTTTATTGCTTCCATTACCAACACCTCCCTATCAAACTTAAATTGAACAAAATCGCTGCGCGATGGCCTGCCAAGGCTGTGACGCAGTTTTTCTTTTCCTAAATAAAAAGCAGTGGAAACCAAGTCCTAATAGTAGTATTGTTAAGTCACCACAACCAACAATCAAACAGGATCGACATTACCACTGCCTATGAAAAGATTAACACCTAACCGTTCTTTTAGCAAGCGGTTTTATTATTCCAATGCACCTCCATGTAAGCAGTGATACCCGAAATTACTGACTTTACATGGAGGAATTATTATGTACGAAAAATATTTACTACAGCTTGAGGAAGCTGGAAAAATCCGTAACCTTAAAGAGCGTTCCATTAACTGCTACAAAAACTATGTTTCTTATTTCCTTAATTACATGGAAAAGCACCCGGAAGAGCTTACCTGTCAGGATGTCAGGGACTTTCTTCTTGCCAAGAAGGACAATGGTCTGAAAGCGACCACCCTCAACCTTTATAATTCAGCCATCCGTTTTTTCTATCGGAATGTACTTCACGTTCTGTGGGATGATATCACTGTTCCACGCATGATAATAGAGCACAAACTCCCAACCGTACTTTCTACTGATGAAATTGACCGGCTTCTTGATGCTACGGATGACCTGAAATATAAAGCCATGTTCGCCACAATGTATTCTTCCGGAATGCGTGTCTCGGAAGTGATTCATCTTCATTATGATGATATTTCCCGCACAAACATGCAGATTCATGTCCGGGATACCAAGAACCGGATGGACCGTTATACCATTCTGTCTGAAAGAAACCTTGCACTTCTTACGGAATACTGGTTCCGGAAAGGCAGACCAAAGGGCATTCTGTTTCCGAATCAGTTTACAGGGCAGTATCTTACCGTAAGTACACTGGAACAGGTTATCCGACGTTCTGCATCGGCTGCTGGGTTATCCGGTGTTACTCCTCACTGCCTCCGTCACAGTTTTGCCACCCACCTTATGGAGCAGGGAGTGGAACAGCGGAATATTCAGGCATTGCTTGGACACCGCGATCCGAAATCCACAGAAGTTTATCTTCATGTCAGCAACAAATCCATTATGGGCATCCGCAGTCCTTTTGACAGAAAGGATGGTACAGCCAATGGATAAGCCCACAGTACAGGATATTTTTCATCGTTTTTATCCGGCATATCTTGATCAATATTCACCTTCCCCTGTACAGGCAAAGGTTGCACATAACATCATGAACTGCAAGACCGGTGCCTATGGTGCAAATGTATGTGTATGTGAGGATTGTGGCTTCGTACAGATTCATTACAATTCCTGCCGTAACCGTTGCTGCCCAATGTGTCAGGCTGTTCCGAAAGAAATGTGGATGGATGCACGCAGAGAGGATGTCCTTGATGCTCCTTATTTCCATCTGGTTTTTACGGTTCCTGATATTTTAAACCCTGTCATTTACAGCAACCAGAGACTTCTTTATGATGCCTTATACCATGCAGCTTCTTCCACAATCAGCGAACTGACTGCCGACCCAAAACATCTCGGCGCAAAGGTGGGATACATCTGCATTTTACATACATGGGGTTCTGAAATGAACTTTCATCCCCACATTCATACCATCCTGCTGGGGGGAGGACTGGCTTCCAACAACCAGTGGAAGGACAATGGTGAAAATTTCTTTCTTCCCATCCGGGTCATCTCCAAAATGTTCCGCGGAAAATATCTGGAGGAACTAAAGAGGCTGTGGGAAGAGGATAAGCTGGTATTTCATGGTACTGCAGAAAAATTTCGCAACCATTATACGTTCAAGGAGCTTTTAGATTCCTGTTATGGTATGGACTGGATTCCTCATTGTAAAAAGACATTCAATGGTGCTCAAACAGTAATTAAATACCTTGGTAAGTATACTCATCGCATTGCCGTCAGCAATCACCGCATCGTCCGTATGGATGATGATACCGTTACATTCTTAGTAAAGGATTACCGTAATGAGGGACAGTGGAAGGAACTGACTATTTCGGGTGTAGAGTTTGTCCGGCGGTTTCTCATGCATGTACCACCACGGCGTTTTGTCCGCATCAGGCACTACGGACTGCTATGTTCCCGTACTAAAAGCCAGAAGCTCACCCTTTGCAGAAATTTACTTGGATGTAAGAAGTATCTTTCAAAGCTTCGTGACATGGAAATGCCTGAAATATTGGAACATCTTTATGGCATCAAAGTTTGTGTGTGTAAGGCATGTGGTGGGCATCTCGGAAAGCCACAGATGAGAATGCCACTGCGCTGCTAAAGAGCAACATCTAATACTTTCAAAAGCCTCAGTTTCTGAGGTTTTATCGTCATGCCCATTTGCCTGTTTTTTATAAAATGTTGTAGCTTTCATACCGAGAATCATATATAATCATGGACAGGAACAAAGAATTGAAAGTCCATAGGTTGCGGCTACCCGGACGCTCACTTTGTTCAATTAGGTCAAATCGAAAATGGTGTAAACGAAGGGGCAGTTCTCTGCAATGTCAAAACTGCTTTTTCGTTTACCCCATCATCGATTGTAACCTAAAGAATTTCTCTAGTTCTAAAAATTGGGGGGTATTTGTGTGTCTGCATATATTCAGCTTTAACTTTATCAATCGTTTTACCACCAATACCAAAATTTTTATCAGGTAATTCTTTTATTGTGGTTGCAAAAAATTCTTGTGGTACATTCATAATTTCAGAGGACACTTCTGTTAATCTTTTGATTAACTGTTCCTTTTGTGCATCTGTTAATACTCCACTTTCAATTGTTATGTATGGCATTTTACTTCTCCTTTCAAATTGCGATTTGTACTTATTTCTTAAACAGCTCAGAATGTGAACCAAGGCGATAAAGCATCAAAACAAGAACATCTCCACAAATCTCATAAATAAGTAGCCAGTCCGGTTCAATGTGACACTCACGCGTGCCTTTATAGTTTCCTGTAAGGTCATGATCCCTGTATTTTGCATCCAGCGTACCGCCATTCGCCAGAATATCGATTACCTCAAACAGCTTATCAAGATTTTTATTTTGCTTTTTGGCAAGCTTCAAATCCTTTTTAAACTGATTGGTAAACTGAATGTCGTATTTCATACGTCGAGAGCTGCCTTAAGCGCATCCATACTGGAATAACGCGGAGCAGAAGGATCCTTCATCATTTTTCTGCCTTCCTCAATGGCAGCGGCTGTCGTATCATTCGGTACTTCCAGTTTTAATTCAAAAGGAATACCATGCTCACGGATAGCGGTTCTCAGGAACATATTTACAGCAGTTGTCATATTCAGACCAAGCTCATTGAAGATTTCCTCCGCCTGATCCTTGATTGCCTTGTCTGTACGAATATTTAAATTAGTTGTTGCCATACAGAACACCTCCATTCAAGTATAGTATACTCAAATGCGCGTCTAATGTCAACACATTGTCATTATATAAGATGCATAAATTCTGCTAAAATGCATCAAAATCCATCTGTGTAGCGATCTGCGCATAGCCTTTGTACTAATCATTGCTGCTTTCTGCGTACATATCGTTCACCATTCCGATTGTGAGTAAGTCAGGATCCCGGATGGAGATGCCGAGCTGTACGCAGCGAAGCAGAAACAATGGTGAGGTCATCGGGCGGTCAGTTGCGTGAAGTTTTTTTAGATTCTACATCCGTCTGGACATTTAAGCCCCAAAGTTCGATGATTTTCGGAAGCACCTGGTAGATGGAGAAGGTGCTGAACTCATCAAGCCATTCCTCTGGGTGCTTGAGTTATAATTGGGACAAGTTAGAAGAAACCCAGTAAAATCAAGGGGTTGGAACTAATTTAGTCCTTATTTTTATACCTTTAAATCGGTACAGGATAGGGCAGCGCTGACATATCAATCCGAAATATGACCATTACATAGAGCAGTTCAGATTCATGGGCTGAGTGTGCTTTGTGTACCCAAGAGAGGTGAAAATTGAATAGTAATAATTTTAGGTAGGACTAAATTAGCTTTGCACTGAAATGTGTATCCGGCTGTTTGTCCTGCCTTTTTTATTGGAAATGAGCAGGAGATGGCAGAAAAGAAGCTGATTTGGTCTGAATGTAAGGCATCTCGCAAAAAGAGAGGTGGCTGTATATGGAAGTATTGTCTTATGAAAGCAAGAGCAGAGTGTGATCGAATATAAATCGCTGGCAGATATTTCAGAGACAAGGAAAATAGGATAGAAACACAAACCGAAAGGTACGGGTAGCTGTATGAACAAAATTAGTAAGATTTGGAGGAACAGAAAAATGAATAACAAGTTAGAAGTAATAGGAATTGATCACGGCTGGTCAATGATGAAAACCGTAACTCAGGTATTTGTCACAGGGGTAAAGGAGATTACAACTACTCCGGCACTTTTTGGAGATGTTCTTGAGTACGACGGTAAGTATTACAAGATTGGAACAGTAAGGCAGGAAGTGAAAGATACAAAGGTTGAAGATGACAGCTTTTATCTTTTGACACTGGCAGCAGTCGCAAAGGAATTGAAGAAAAGAGGATTGTCAGATGCAAAGGTATTTCTTGCAGTAGGACTTCCACTTACCCGATTTGGAGCAGAGAGAAATAACTTTATTAAATACCTGACCAAGAATAAGCGTGTTGATTTCAGATATGAAAATGAAGCATACCATATTGAGATTGACGATGTGGCGGTATTCCCACAGTGCTATGCGGCTGTGGTTGACAAGATACCGACTATGGCAAAGAAAACGCTGGTTGTTGATATCGGTAGCTGGACAATAGATATTATGCCCGTGATTAACAAGTCACCGGACGAATCAAAGTGTGTTACTGTGCCAAGAGGACTTATTACCTGTATGCGTTCTATCAATGAGCAGTGTGTAAGACAGCTCAATGGGGAAGTTGATGAAACAGAAATCCAGAATATTATGCGATATGGCAGGTCTGATATAGATGATGAATACCTTGCGATTATCAAGGCTGAGATAGAGGACTTTGTTGAAAAGGTATATAACTCAATCCGTGAGTTTGGTTATAACCTTAAAACTACACCGATTGTATTTGTAGGTGGCGGGGCAGTGGTAATGAAGAATTTCAGCAATCACGAAGCAAAGAATATCTCTTATATCCTTGATGTAAAGGCAAATGCCAGAGGATATGAACAGCTTGCCATTATGGGATTGAAAACTGCTAAGAGACTTGCATAGGGGGTAGTCATATGGCACGAAGGCATATTATGGAGAGCACATTCCGACTGAATCTGCTCAATCCTCAACACGCTAAAATCAATGAGGTCATAAAGGGGCTTAATCCAAAGATATATAAGTCAAAGAATCAGTTCCTGATTGAAGCCTGTGAGTTTTATATTGACCACTATGGAGAGGATGATATTCCCTCCAAAGAGGAAAAGAGATATGAACAGTTTGTAACGAGGGACGAGATAGAAAAGATAAAAAAGGAAATTGAGTATTCTGCAATGAGTGAGGCAAGAAAAGAGGTCATTTCTTTACTTGGGGGAGCTTTGGCGGGAGTGAAGAACAGCCAGCCGGTAGTGATTGCAAACCCACAGGAAGATATGGAAGAACAGCCGGAAGAAGATGTTATGAATGATTCAGATGTTGCAGGATTGGCAATGGGATGGATGTTGAAAGGAGATTGATTATTATGAGAAGAATTGCAGGAGCCGTAGGAACCGCTGTTTTACAGGTACTCAAGTGGATGCTGAAAATTGTTCTTGGAGCATTCAAGCTGTTCTTGGGACTTGTCAGGTTGGTTCTTCTTCTATTCTGTCTGGTAGCAAGAGTATTTCTTTCATTCGTAAGAATGGGAACATTTTGAGGGGAGGTGAGACTATGGAGGTAAAAGGCTTCTTTCCTGCTTACAGGAAAAACAGAAGACTTGTGAAGTATTTCTTTAAATTTAAGAAATTGTTATAATCAAGGAGGTTAAAATGCACAGAATACGGGATTGTCCGGAATGAGCTGACGGGTATATCAAAGAGAAAATAAAAACAATCAACCTTGCGGGGGAATGTAAGCCAATGACTTATGTTCCCCCGCTTTTTTTGTTTGGAGGATAAGCAGATATGATGAATTATGAGATTTTTAAGGAAGTAGTAAAAGAGAAGTTTATGGACTATATGCCGGATAACTTCAAAGGTATGGAGCTTGTAGTTATGCCTGTGGAAAAGGTAAATATGACCTATGACGGTATCAGTATCAGAGGCAAAGATACTAATATTTCTCCTACTATTTATATCAACGATATGTATGAGAAATATCAGAACTGTGGTGATCTGGAGGAAACACTGATGGCGGCATGTGACCTTATGGCAATGGAGTTTGCAAAGACACCACAAGTTGTTGATGTTGACAGCTTATACAAAGATGCCAATGAAAAGGTAGTATTCCAGCTTATCAATACGGAACAGAACAGGTCATTTCTGGAGCAGGTGCCACACAGAGAATTTCAGGATCTTTCCATTATCTATAAACTTGTGATAAATGCGGATGCTGAAAGTATTCAGAGTATAAAGGTTACGAACAGCCTTGCGGAAAGATTTGGAATGAATGAGGAGCAGCTTTTTAAATATGCGGCTGAGAACACAAGAAGAATCTTACCGCCAAGAATAAGAAATATGAATGATGTTATGAAAGAGATGTTTTTAAGTGACGGGATGCCGGAGGAGATAGCAGAGATGATGATCAGGGAAGTTCCACCGGAGCAGACTCTGTGGATAATCTCCAATAACAGGGGAATTGACGGTGCAGTATCAATGCTTTATGAGAATGAGCTTCACGAACTGGCAGAAAACCTTGAAAGTGATCTGTATATCCTGCCTTCAAGTGTGCACGAAGTTCTTGCGGTGTCTACTGAGCTGACCGAACCGGAGGAGCTTGCACAGATGGTGGCAGAGGTGAATATGCAGGAGGTGGCATTGGAAGAAAGACTTTCCAATCAGGTATATCACTATGATAAAGATTTAAGGAAACTCACACTTGCAACGGATACACCGAACAAGAGACTGGACGGTATCGTGGCAGAGCCGCAGCTTGTATATGACGCAAAGGAAAAAGCGAGATAGGAGGCAGTTATGGAGCAGGAACTTACCGTAGAAGAACTGATTGCTCTTATAAACAGCCAGAAAGGTGACTTTATTATCCGTATTGAGTTTGGAGAGGAGGCGGATTCCTGTGACAGAGAAGAACGACTTCAAACTTGATGTTGTATCCATAAGGCTTGTAAAGGAGGCTCCGATTTATTCGGAGCAGTCCTTTAACAAGCCGGAAGAAGTAGCTGCTGTAATGGGGGATTGTATGTGCCAGTTCGACAGGGAAGTGGTGTGTGTTGTAAATCTCAGCTCCGACTTAAAGCCTATCAATGTGCATTTTGCAAGTGTCGGTTCGCTGAATGAAGCGATGGCACACCCAAGAGAATTATTCAAGGCAAGTATTTTAAGTAATGCTGCCAGTATGATGTTAATCCACTGCCACCCGTCAGGAAATATATTTCCCAGTAAGGCAGACACGATGATGACAGACCGTATGAATAAGCTGTGTGAGCTTATTGGAATTCCTCTTTTGGATCATATCATCGTGGGAGGAGATAATCGTGCCTTCTTTAGTTTCAAGGAAAAGGGAATGATTGATAATCCAAGAATTACACTCAGTACGGATTACAGGAACCTTGATATTAAGTCACCGCTTGTGGCAGAGCAGGGAAAGGCAAGGTGAGAGTATGGAAGGAAGATTTACAGAGGAGGAACTTGCCATAGCAAAGAGCGTAGACCTCTGTGCTGTTGCAGAAAGCCTCGGTTATACTGTAAAGAAGATTGGAAAATATCACACCTTAAAGGAAATGGACTCAATCCGTATCTATGACAGAAGCCACTGGTACAGATGGTCAAGGCAGTTTGATAAGGGAAATAATGGCGGCTCACAGATAGACTTCCTGCGTGTATTTGGCGGAATGAGTGTAAAAGAGGCTGTATTCTGGCTCTTGGATTTTGCCGGATACCGGAGAATTGAAAGCACTGCAAAGCAGCCGCTTGTTCATCAGGTCACAAAGAAACAGCAAGAGGAAAGAAAGCCTTTTGTGCTTCCGCAGCCAGCAGGGGATAATTCCTACCTGATATCCTATCTTAACAATGAGCGTGGAATCAGTAAGGCAGTGATAGAACTGTTTTTAAAGGAAAATCTCATATATGAGAGCAGGCATTATCACAATATTGTCTTTAAAGGAAATGACAAGAATGGAGTAACCAGATTTGCAAGTATGCGTGGTGTATTTGATAAACAGGGAAAATCATTCAAGTGTGATGTGGAGGGGAATGATAAGAACTATGGATTTAATGTGGTGAATGTAAACAGTACAGAGCTTGTTGTATTCGAGGCAGCAATCGACCTTATGAGCTATGTGGATATATTTGCCGACCATGAATCAAATAAGCTGGCTCTTGGAATGCTTGCAGATGCCCCGCTTGCAACTTTTCTCAGGGAACACCCACAGATTTCTTTTATCCGTTTCTGCCTTGATGGGGATTCACCGGGCAGGAAAGCAGCCGCAGAACTTATGGGAAAATACTATGGACTGGACTATGAGGTTGAGGACTGTCCGCCACCAGCAGGCTATAAGGATTACAATGAATGGCTTGTTGCAACAAAACTTAATCTTGCAGATGAGAAAAAGGAGCAGATGACCATAGCCGGACAGTGCCATTAAAAAGTGGTGGTAAAAAGCAGTGGTTTTTACGGAAAATGGTGGAACAATGCGGTGGTTTTTTCAAAAAGTGATAGAACAAAGTACCACCACTTTCCGATGCTGTTTTTTCCTATGAATATAAATTATAAAAAGTGGTGGCATAAAGCGGTGGTTTTTACCGGAAATGGTGGTAAAAAGCGGTGGTTTTATTCAAAAGTGGTGGAACAAAGTGCCACCACTCTATATTTTGCAGGGGTATTAGGGGAATGTTCCCCTAACTAGATGGCATTAGGACAGAGATGTCTCTAATGCGTATCTAGCAGTCGCCGGGGACTTACCGGTGACTGGAGCCATAGTGAATATCTACGAAACACGGATAAGGAGGTGCAAGGTGGCAGAGAACAGGGAAATAACACTTTTTTCAGAACCAGAGGAACTGATTGCCTGGGCAGAAGTATATGATAAGCAAATCAACCCTTCGATAGAAGATGCTGCACTTCTTCTTAATTATATGGAAGGACATGATTATGCAATCGGAATGGATGCAGAGGGGAAGATGTACAGACAGGATGTAGCTGAGGAGAATGGTGAAATTGAACCATACCCGATAGATGATGTTATAGATATTGTCTGTGAATGGAACTATGAACTGATACTTGATGCGGAAGCACACAGGAGTGATCCAAAGGATTTTAACGACTATAACGAGTATCAGAGCAAGTATGAAAGTCTGAAAGCAGATGAAAAGAGACTGGACAGATTATTTGATAAAACCTGTTATGGTAAGGAACTTATAGAAGTTGCTACAGAGCTTGCAGACAGGGTTATTGCCCAGCTGGGTAATAAAGAACTGGAAAAAGTTGCTGTAACAGTAGCAGAAGGAGTAAGAGAATACAGTACGGGTAAGAGAGGAAGGTGATTCTATGGCGGATAAAGTTCATTGTATAAGGAAAACACTAAGACTTATGCCACAGGAAGCGAAGGTACTTTCTGATAAGGCAAAGGCAAATGGAATGAATGAAGCCGAATATATCAGGCTTCTAATCAGTCAGAAACCAAATGATTATCCGGAAGTAAGGAAACTTCTTAAAGAGCTTATCAATGAGATAAACCGAATCGGCATTAACATCAATCAGATTGTATTTAACAGCAATGCACAGCTGTATTCCAAGAAAGATAAGGAACAGCTTGTGGCATATATGAAAAAGCTGAATCAGTCTGTCAGCGAGGCGGTGGTAAAGATTGGCAATCAGTAAGATACTTCATATGAAGGACAGCGGGAATTCTTTTCATGCAAGGCATTTGAAACGGGCACTGGATTATGTGATGAATCCTGAGAAAACTCAGAGAGGAAGACTTGTGGGAGCTGTTAACTGTCAGGCAGATATGGCTTTTGAACAGATGATGGATACAAAGAAGCAGTTTGGAAAAACAGACAAGCGACAGGGGTATCACATCATTCTTTCTTTCAAAGAGGATGAGGTGGAACCGGACAGGGCTTTTGAGATAACACAGAAGTTTGTAGCAGAATATCTTGGCGATGCCTATGAAGCGGTATTTGTGGTTCATGATAATACAGACCATGTTCATTCACACAGAAAGGTGACTGGGCAAAGTATATCCAGCCAATTACCAATAAGCTGTGTCAGGAGTATGGTCTTTCCATTATAGATGTGGAGGATGGCAGCAAAGAGAAACAGCACGAGAATTATAAGGATTGGAGCGAATATCGTGAAGGCAGCTTTGTGTGGGCAGATATGATAAAAAGAGATTTGGATGCCTGCATTTTACAGGCAAATGATTTCAGAGGATTTCTGGAACTGCTGTCGGAAAAAGGATATGAGGTCAAGCAGGGAAAGTATCTGGCAGTCAGACCACAGGGGATGACAAGATTCAGAAGATGTAAGACTCTTGGCGAGAATTATTCACAGGAAGCTATTGTGGAGCGTATTGCTAAGGAAGATTTATCTTTTTACCAGTCACAGAATGAGGAAAAACAGGCAGCGATAGTAAAGTGCTATGTCAAAAGATACCGCAGGGCGAAGATGTCAGGCTTGCAGAAAAGATATTATGCAAAGCTTTACCGGATTGGAAAGCTGAAAAAGAAGCCATATAGTCAGGTATGGAAGTATAAGGATGATATCCGAAAGATGCATAAGCTGCAGGAGCAGTATCTATTTCTGGTAAGGCATAAGATTGAGAGTGCGGAAGAACTTGTATCGGTACTTGATAATCTGACGGATAAGAAAAAAGAAGCATCAAAGGAAAAGAGTAAGACCTATAAGGCTAAGGAAAGATTCAAAGATATTTTTGACAAGGCTGAACAGATCCGGGGGCTTGATGATGCGGAATCGTGTTATCAGAGTGGGGATACCTTCTTTGAAGATGAGCACAATGCATGGGAAAGGCTTAACACTGAGCTTCTGGCACAGGGATACAGTGTGGAAGAGGTCGAGAGTCTTAGAAAAAAATATGAGAGCAAGTATGCACAGGACTGTAAGGCAGAACGGGCGGTATCAAAGGAACTTAATCTTGGAAGATCAATATGGAAGGAACTTACGGTATCAGCTTCGGCAGAAGAGAAGCAGTATGACAAAGAAACAATAAGAGACAGAAAAGAACAGCCGGTACGTTAGGCTGTTTTTTTTAGTGGTTAGGAGGCATATATGGAAGAAAAAAGAGAGCCATTAAGTGAAATGGCGATTGAGAGAAAGATACAGATTCTTCGTAATAAGCATATGGACAGTGAGGTTATTGCTCTTGTCAAAAGCGATTATGAATATGGACTGACTGATGATGAAATCGGTCTGTATCTTAACAAAAGTTATGATATTGAGCAGATGAAGGTGTTATCAAAATGTCTGCATAAGGGTGTATCAGAAGAGTTGTTAACGCTGCTGAAAGATAGCAGGATGGCAGCACCTAAGATGCAGACAGCATTGGATTACTATGAAAAAGGTGTGCCGATTGATGCAATCAGAGAGGTAGTCCAAAAAGATGATACAGCAGTAAACATGCGCAGGATGTTTGATGTGGTATTAGAAAAGCTTAATAAAGCCAAAGAGCAGATGCCACAGGATTTAGAGTATGTGAAAAGTCTTGTAGCTCAGATGGATGAAGTGGTTGCAAAGATCGATCATCAGAATGAAAGGTATGATGCCCTGAATAAGAAGCTTTCTGAAATAGAAACTTCCAAAGATGACGAGGAAGTCAGGGAGCGTCTGGTCAAGGAGAACCAGGATAAGGACGCTCTTATCAACAGTCAGCAGAATGAACTGAATAAGGCAAGCAGTACGATTGCAAGACTCAGGGATGATATTGAGAAAAAGGATAAGGAGATGAAGCGTATGGGAGACAGAATAGAGTCATTGGAAGATAAGATCATAAGTGTTGCCACAGAGAATAAGAAAGAGGCAGAAAGTAAGGCAGAGCCGCAGGAAAGCCAGTCCGTATCACAGGCAGATAAAAAGATGGTTGATACAGTTGCAGTTCCTCAGAATATGCAGGCTGTGGCAAATGGAATTCCGGTCTATTATCAGATTCCGGTAGTTGATGGTACTGGAAATGTGGTGCAGAGACTTCCGATTGAGCGAAGTGTGAGAAAGAGCAGCAACAGCGGAGTGGCAAGTCTTTTTGCAAGACTGTCATTTAAGAAAAAGTCAAGAGAAGACATTGTAAAGCTGGTTGCATCGGGAGACCTTGTTCCGGCGCAGCTTGTGCAGATTAAGAGTGCAATAGAAAAGGGACTTACTGAGTCACAGCTTGTAGAGCTTATAAACAACAACATTTCAGCGGAAAAGATGAAGGAGATCATTGAGATTGCTGTGCTTGAAAACAGCATGGCAGATTAGGAGGAACTTATGAATTTAGCAGTAGTAAATGAAGCAGTAACAGAGATGAATGGTGTGGAGCATCAGTTTACAGAGGAAGAGAAAAACTTTGTTGTCCAGTTCGCATTCAGAAGCGGCAGCAAGGAAGACACGATTTCTCTTATTGAAGCTTTGGCACATTCAGCGGATAAGGCTGAGTCGGACGAGATTATGGTCACATACAGGTCTAAATATGATATGAAGCCTGCATGGGTGGAACAGGTGGAAAACCTGCTTGTGGCACTTGAAATGTATCGTATCGAGGAGGAGAAAGCAATCAATCATCTGGCAGATATTTTGACTGCTTATGGTATTGATGTATCAGCCGAGGAAATCCGTACTACAGAGACAGAAACGCTTAAAACAACAGTCAGAGAGAAAGTGGAGGTGCGATAATGGCAGAAGAGATTCAGGAAGCGGTGCAGATCATCCGTGTAGCTTATGATGGCATTGAGATTGCCATGAAGGTAGGAAGCGGCGGCATTGCTGCCATGCAGAAGGCAATAGATTTCTTAAAAGGGATGCTTGATTATGAAAAGTCACTTGGCAAGACATCCATGAGAAAGCTGATCTTAAAAGGTGGCGATTTACAGGTGTTACAGTTTAATACCGAAGATATGAAAAAGGTTGAAAAGATGGCAAAGAAGTATGGAATCCTGTATTCGGTACTTCCAGACTGTAACAGGAAAGATGGACTGAGTGAGGTAATCTTTCATACAGAGGCAGTTCCACGTGTGAATATGATGATACAGAAGCTCAAGTTTGGTAAGA
>OHYN01000372.1_pt1 | contig 14031 bp, 9 predicted proteins | sample 1580251 | NCBI WGS metagenome assembly OHYN01 (sample SAMEA3882523, study PRJEB24775) | human gut metagenome | biome: human-associated habitat; feature: intestine environment; material: feces | place: Netherlands | collected 2009/2010
AGCCGCCGTTTTGATTGAAGCCTCCGGACTTGAAGAAGTTCCGGAGGCTTTTTTTGTATACGCACGCATGAAATGTGGCCTCTACCGTTTTTTCCCCGTGGGTGTGGGTACCTTTCCCACGGAACTCTCCGGAAGGCTCCGCCATGTCTTTTCTCCGGCAGGGGCAGGTCCGGAAACCCTCACCGGGTACTTATGCCTTGGAATAGGGACTGGAAATAGAACAGGCAGGTCTGAAGGCCTGCCCTGATAGAGAACCGGGAGATGATTATAGAGTCTTTATGCAAGCTATCAGTTTGTCGACATCTTCTTCTGTTGTATCGAAAGAGGTAACAAGTCTCATTTCTCCTATGGTTTCGTTCCAAAAGTAGAAATGATAATATTCTTGTAGCTTATCTTCTTTTTCACGCGGCATGATGAAGAATAATTGGTTGCTCTCCACCGTTTGGGTAAATTTTATATCAGGCATTGTGGAAAGTTTCTTGTACAAGCGTTGCGCCATTGCGTTGGCATGTTGTGCGCATGTTAACCATAGGTTATCTTCAAGGAAGGCTGTGAACTGGCAAGAGATATAACGCATTTTGCTGGCCAATTGGCAGGCTTGTTTTCTGGCATAACGTGCTTCCTTTATCAAATCCTGATTGAAAATCACTACACATTCGGCTCCCATCAGTCCGTTCTTTGTTCCTCCCAAAGTCAATGTGTCAATTCCGCATGCTCCTGATATATCATCAAGACTCATTCCCAATGCTGCCGCGGCATTAGAGATACGGGCACCATCCATATGCACAAACAGTCCATGCCGATGTGCAAATTCTGTCAATGCGCATATTTCTTCTGGTTTATAAATTGTTCCCAATTCACTACATTGACTTAGGTAAATTGCTCCGGGCTGAGAATGGTGTTCTATGCCAAAGTTAACCATAAATGGTTTTAGTAATTCCGGAGTCAGTTTGCCATCCGGAGTAGGAATTGTGCGCATGAAACAGCCAGTGGCTTTACTGGGGGCACCACATTCATCTACAACAATGTGAGCTGTGTCGGCACAGAAGATAATATGGTAAGGACGGGTCATTATTTGCAGCGCCATAGTATTACTGCCTGTGCCATTAAAAACAAACAGTGCTTCACATGGACGTGAAAATAGTTCTTTCACTTTGTGGGCGGCTTCTTTTGTCCACGGATCATCTCCATAGCCAAGTGCATGTCCGTTATTGGCCTTCATTAATGCTTCCATGATACGGGGATGTACACTTGAATTATTGTCAGATGCAAAACTTCTCATATTCTTTTTCTATTTTACAATTTATTTGTAAAGGTAGGAGCTTTTTCAACAAAATGCAATGAAACGTCATTGAAATAAATACGCAAAAAGAGTATCATGCAGATGTATTATACGTGTAATGCTTTTATCTGATCTTTGCCATCGGAAAAATAACAAGGTAAAAGTATGATGAAAGCTCAGATGAAAGGCATTAGCCTTATGATAATTCTCTTGATGTTGGTATTGACCGTACAGGCGGCTGCTTTGAGAGGAACTGTAACAGATAAAGCGACTAAAGAGCCACTTATTGGTGCTGCTGTACAGTTAAGTGGTACAAATACAGGAACTATTACTGATGTGGATGGTAATTTCGAACTTGCAGGATTAAGAAATGGAACGTACAAGCTTATTATATCTTATGTGTCTTATTGTACACAGACTGTTGAGGTTACAATAAACGGTATGTTCGAAATAAAAGTAGAACTAGAACAGGATAATCAACAATTAGGAGAAGTTGTGGTTGTAGCGGATGCTAAAAAGAATACGGAGAATGCTATTATTACCCAACAACGTACTAGCTTGGTTATGCAAACGGGAGTTTCTGCCCAGCAGATTACCAAGACGCAAGATAAAGATGCTTCGGAAGTGATTCGCCGTGTACCGGGTATCAGTATAATTGAGGAGAAATTCGTTATGGTACGTGGGCTTTCACAACGGTATAATAATGTGTGGATTAATAATAGTGCCGTACCTAGTTCTGAAGCCGATGCGCGTGCTTTCTCTTTCGATATTATTCCATCGTCGCAGTTGGATAATATGTTGGTAGTGAAATCGCCTGCACCGGAATATCCTGCTGATTTCAGTGGTGGTTTTATTTTAGTGAATACCAAAGATGTTCCTAGCAGTAATCTGTTTACTATTTCGGTTGGAACTAGTTTAAATGATCAGACTCATTTTAAAAAGTTTCTGTATAATAAAGGAAGTGGCACAGATTTTCTAGGTTTCGATAATGGCTTTCGTAGCTTGAAAGGTGGAATCAATGCTGTGCTTAGTCCGATGAACAATGGCTATGATTTATTAAATAATGGGTTAAATAATGACTGGACCGTTAAAGATCGTAGGCCCTTGGCAGATCTTAGCCTGAATATGAATTTCAGCCGTCGCTGGGTGGATAGTAGCGGACGTACTTTGGCTATATTAGGAACAGTGAACTATAGCAATAGCTATAGGACATATCTGGATATGGATAACAATTTGTTTGGTGCTTATGATATGACTCACGATTGTTCTAATTATTTACGTAAAAGTATAGATGACCAATATAATCATAGTGTTCGTATAGGAACTATGCTGAATTTTACTTATATACCTGCCAGTGGTAACAGTCGCTATGAGTTTAAGAATATTTTTAATCAATTAGGGAAAGACCGCTATACTTACCGTAAGGGAACAGATGCACAAAGTGATTATGAAGAGAGTGCGGAATATTATTATCAGAGTCGTACCACTTATAATGGTCAATTTACGGGGAAGCATACATTGGGTAATACCGATAAGTTGGATTGGAGTGCTGGATATTCTTATGCCAATCGGAATATGCCGGACCGCCGTCGATATACTACCGTACTCAATGAGGAGACCAATCAGTTGGAAGTAGAGAACTTGAATGAGATTAATCGGGAGTTTTCCCGATTGGATGAACATATTTTGTCGGCTAACATCAATTATCAGCACGATTTCTCTTTCGGGATTTTTACTCCTAGCCTGAAGGTTGGAGCTTACACGGAGCATCGTGCTCGTGAATATAATACCCGTTTTTTTATCTATAGTTGGAAAAATGGTTTGCCGGGTGCTTATAAAGTAATGAATGTCCCTAATGAATTATTACAAGAGAAGAATTATGGGGAGAATGGACTTTATTTATTGGAACAAGTGGATTGGCGCAATAATTACGAAGGCAATAATCTCTTGAGTGCTGGTTATGTAGGGGGTAATCTTCCGTTGGGCAAATTGAATGTATACGCAGGAGTTCGTTTTGAATATAATAGAATGGAGTTGGTTAGCCATACACAGAAAAACGAGGAAAGCCCCACTAGTGTGTTTTACACGTATGATGACTTTTTCCCGTCTGTAAATGCGGCTTATCGTTTGAATGATAAGCATCAGTTCCGTTTATCTTATGGACGTACTGTGAATCGTCCGGAATTTCGGGAGGTTTCTTCTTCTGTATATTATGATTTTGATCTTGCCAGCAATGTACAAGGTAATTATAATTTAAAGCCTGCTTATATTGATAATTTAGATTTTGGTTATGAGTTTTATCCCAGCAGTGGAGAGCTGATTTCTGTTTCTCTTTTCTATAAAAGGTTTAAGAATCCTATTGAATGGACTTATACTGTATCCGGAGGTACAGACCTTATCTATTCGTATGTCAATGCCAAAGGAGCGGATAATTATGGAGTAGAAGTGGATATACGCAAAAATCTGGATTTTATAGGTATGCGTAATTTTAGTCTTAGTCTGAACGGGGCTTTAATTAAAAGTAAAGTGAAATTTGAGCCGGGAGCCAAAGAGAAGGACCGTCCGATGCAAGGTCAATCTCCATATTTGATTAATGCCGGTTTCTTCTATCAACATGCCGATAGCGGATGGAATGCTGCATTGCTTTATAACCGTATCGGTAAACGTATTATTGGTGTAGGCCGTAGTTTGGGAACCGCAGACAATGAAGTCAGAGTACCCGATTCTTATGAAATGCCCCGTAATGCAGTAGATTTAAGTGTTTCGAAAAAAATTGGTAATCTGGAAATAAAGGTTGCTGTACGCGATTTGTTGGCGGAGAAAGTTTCTTTCAAGCAATTTGAAGAAACTAGACATGGAAAAGTGGAGCAAATTACTCGTCAATACAAATCAGGGCGTAATTTCAATTTGAACATTAACTATACGTTTTAAAATAGAATGAATCTTTCATTATTAACCAATAAACAAATGGAAATGAGAACTGACAAGTTTATGATTTACGTATTCTCAGCAATAATGCTGGGGGGAATGGTTGCTTGTAGCAGTGATGATCCGGAAACTGATACAGGAAACGGTAATGGCAACGGTGGAAATGCCGAAGCTCCTTATGTATGGGGGGCTGAGGGGGCTATTAAAACATGTGACCACTTGTTATTTGATGATGATAAAACAGAGAATGCCAAAGGTACCGTGATAGGAAATGGAGATCAGGAGTTTATTTTTAAGGGTACACAGACTTTGTCCAAAGGAACTTACCTGATGAAAGGATGGATTTATGTGGGAACTGGGTCGGTATTGACCATCGAACCGGGGACTGTTATCAAAGGGGATAAAGATACACAGGCTGCCTTGATTGTAGAACCGGGCGGCAAACTAATAGCCGAGGGTACTAAAGACGCTCCGATTGTTTTTACCTCTGAACAGCCTAAAGGCCAGCGTAAACCGGGAGATTGGGGGGGATTGATTATTTGTGGTAATGCCAAGAATAATCAGGGAGTGTTGAACCAGCAGATTGAAGGAGGTCCACGTACTAAACATGGAGGAAATGATGATGCTGACAATTCAGGTATATTGAGATATGTACGTGTGGAATTTGCTGGTTATCCTTTTCAAAAAGATAAGGAAATTAATGGTATAACTTTTGGATCTGTAGGTAGTGGAACTACCATTGATCATTTACAGGTTTCATATTCCAATGACGACTCTTACGAATGGTTTGGAGGTAATGTAAATTGTAAATATCTAGTGGCTTATAATGGATGGGACGATGAGTTTGATACAGATAATGGCTTCTCCGGTAAGGTCCAATATTGTCTTTCAATCCGTGATCCGAGAATCGCAGATACTTCTCAGTCTAATGGTTTTGAGTCGGATAATTGTGGAGACGCCTCATTGATAGAACCCTATACGACAGCCGTATTTAGTAATGTCACTTTTATCGGACCGTTGGGGCGTGATGCCAACTTTGTTAATAATGAGAGCTATATTACGGGCGGTAGCTTCAATCCTAATAATGGTTCAGCTTTAGGCAAGTTTCAGTCTGCTATGCAGATCCGGCGTTCCAGTCGTTTGAATTGCTTTAATTCAGTAGCTGTAGGGTATCCTGTCGGTTTAATTATTGATGGTGAGAAAGGTAATACAGTTGAGATGGCGAAGGCAGGAAACATAAAGTTGGAGAATATTTGGTTTGCAGGTATGACGGTGGTCGGTTCTGATGCTAACAAAGTATATGATGATGTGCTTTATGATGCCGTGAACAAGCAAATCATTGATGCTGGACAAGAGTCTTATTCTTCTACTTTTTTCAAGACTCAGAAAGGAAATAAAGTATTGACTGATGTCAATGAGTTGAAATTCAAGGACGGGCGTAATATCGGTGTTAATTATATGCCGGATGCAGATAGCCCTGTGTTGACAGCCGCTTCATTTAATGACGCACTGTTGAGCAGCGGTTTTGAGACAGTAGAATATATCGGAGCGTTTGGAACAGATGATAATTGGTTGGATGGCTGGACTAATTTCGATCCTAATAATACAGACTACTAATACACCTTTGAATATACACACATAGCTGTTAATTTTAGGGGATTCTATGCGGTAAAGTCATAGAATTCCCTTATTTTTGTATCCAAACCTAGAAACTATTAATTAATACACCTATGTATCCATTTAAATTTAACCCCATTCTGAAATCCACCATTTGGGGTGGAGAAAAGATTATCCCGTTCAAACATCTGAATATTGAACAGCCTCAGGTTGGCGAAAGTTGGGAAATTTCTAATGTCCCAGGCGATGAGTCTGTTGTTGCTAATGGAACTGAAGCCGGCAAAAATTTGAGCCAGTTGGTAAAAGAATATAAAGGTTCTTTGGTAGGAGATAGTAATTATCAGCGTTTTGGCGATAATTTTCCCTTGTTGATCAAATTCATTGATGCTTGTGACGATCTCTCTATACAAGTGCATCCAGATGATGAACTGGCAAAGAAGCGTCATAATTCGATGGGCAAGACCGAAATGTGGTATGTTATTGACAATGCCGGGGGGAAAGCACATCTGCGTTCGGGATTAAGTAAAAAAATTACTCCCGATGAATATGCTGCAATGATTGCTGATAATACTATTTGTGATGCATTGGCTGATTATGCCGTACAACCGGGTGATGTGTTTTTCTTGCCTGCAGGACGTATCCATAGTATTGGAGCCGGATGCTTTATTGCTGAGATTCAGCAGACCTCGAATGTGACTTATCGAATTTATGATTTCAATCGTAAGGATAAAAATGGCAATACTCGTGAGTTGCATACAGAATTGTCAAAAGATGCCATAGATTATTCTGTAGAAGAGGATTATCGTACTCATTATACTCCGAAACAGAATGAATCTGTCGAGTTGGTTACCTGTCCGTATTTCACTACTTCTGTTTATGATTTGACTGAAAATATGACGATAGATTATAGTGAACTTGATTCATTTGTAATTTATATTTGCATGGAAGGTACATGTACGGTAACTGATGGGGATGGTAACTCATTGGAATTGCAAGCCGGTGAATCTATCCTTTTCCCTGCCACAACAAAAGAGGTGAAAGTGACTGTGGAAGGTCATGTTAAGTTCTTGGAAACTTATGTATAAAGATTCGTTTTGTTTTTGATAAAATAAACTGCTGCTTTCATTGTATGTATTGGAAACAGCAGTTTATTTTATTAAAAACAATGTTTCCTGTTTAAAAGGTAAACTTTAGGCATACAGGCTTATTGGTTTTTATTGTTTTGCCTGTGTCTTTCAGTAGCCCTGTTTGGGAATCTCTTTCAAATACTTGTATGGAGTTGCTGTCTCTGCAGGCCACCAACAGGTATCGTCCGTTCCGGCTGATAATAAAATTACGTGGATGGATACCAGTAAGCTGATAACCTGTCTTTGTTAATGTTCCTTCTTCCTGATTTATGGAGAAAATAGCGATACCGTCTGCTTTTAAGCGGTTGGATGCATACAGAAATTTTCCATCAGGTGAAATGTGAATATCTCCACTACCTTTGGCACCCACTGTGTCAGCTTCTATATATTGTATGGTGTTTAATTTTCCTTTGTCGTAAGAGAAAGCTATAACTTTTCCTGAGATTTCATTAATCAAATAAGCGAATTTTTGGTTCGGATGGAAACAAATGTGGCGTGGTCCTGATCCTGATTCTACTTTTATATTAAATTCTTCGGATTCATTCAGCAAGGAATGGGATACACCATCAGTTACATTCTCACTAACAGGAAATACATGAATCTGGTCTGTACCTAAATCACTGGCAAGTAGATATTTATGGTCTGGAGTGAATTCTATACAATGTAAATGTGGCTGTGTTTGTCTCTCTTTGTCAAGACTATTTCCTGTAAAGGAAATAAGGCGTGTTTCGGATTTTAATTTGCCGTCTTTATCTAGTGGGAAAACGGTAATACTACCTCCCATATAATTTGCTGTCAAGACAAATTTTTCCGACGGGCTGAGAGTTATATAACAAGGTGCACCGCCGTCAGTGGGTTGAGAATTAAGCAAAGTTAGTCTCTTTTGTTCTTTATCGAATTTGATGGCATTGGCGGTAGAACTTTTTCCGGAATCCTCCCCTACAGCATATATTCTTTCTCCATCAGCCGACGGGATGAGGAAAGATGGGTTGGATATTCCTTTTATTCCGCTGATATATTGTGAGTTGCCATTTTGTTCATCAAAGTTATAAACCTTGATACCTTCTTCCTCCGGAGTTGCATAACTGCCTACCAACATATACATCATATTCGGATTTTCTTCAACTGTAATTGCTTCCGTTTGTTTCTTGGGAGAGGGTATACAGCCTCCCAGTATCATACTGCTCATACACAATACCATTAATTTTTTGTTCATATTGTCTGATCTGTTAGGATTAGAAAAATTATTTTCAAAGATACATTGTTCTCATTAAAATGCGCTAAATAAATGAATAAATAATTGGATATTAACAGAAGTGTGTGTATATTTGTAATCTCTTTATGAGTTACCAGTACGGGGTTGACTGGATTTGACAGCGTGGCTAAGTGGTATGTAAGCATGCAGTGCGTGGTTGATTGGCACTATAATCCCAGTTTTCAAAATTTTATCTGGCAACGAAAATTATGCTCTTGCTGCTTAATCGAATCATAGTAGATTAGCTTAATCCAGGCACAAGGTGCCAGGACGAGACATCACTCGGAAGCTGTTGCTCCGAAGCATTCCGATAAAGTGGTGCAGTCAAATCGGGGATAGTTCGTGTCAGCCTCGTGGCGCGGGTGAAAATTTAGAGGATAAGGCAACGGTTGATGGCTTTGGTTCTGCCGCTGCACGAAAATTTAGGCAAAGATAAGCATGTAGAAAGCTTATGATTTCCTCGTTTGGACGAGGGTTCGATTCCCTCCAGCTCCACGGAAATAGTAAAAAGAAGTTTGTAAGTCCTTGAATTCCAGTAATTCAGGGGCTTTTTCTTTTCTTCTACTCCCCCTACCTTTTATATTCATTTAGAAAACAGTTGTAGTAAATGTGCTACAATTCAAAATTAATATCTACTTTTGTCTGTTCAAAAACCAATAACTATTAGAAGTGGGGGCAACACTTTAAATTCTGCAACAGATTTATGAAAATTCACGAAGGAAAATGTACAGAGAAGATTTTGAAAGAACGTGAACGGATTGGTAACCGGTTAGCCATTCTTCGCAAGAAGAGAAATATGACCCAAGAGGAATTGGCTAATCTTTGTGGCGTTAATCGTGTTAATATAGCCAAGATAGAGAAAGGGGCTTATAATGTGAGCATTGATATACTATCTAAGGTAACATCCGCTCTTGGTTTTGTGATAGATATAAAAGTGGATAGCTCTGTTTGTCCGACTCATTTCTCTCAACGTAAACCTGTAAAGCTGGTAATAGGGGAAGATTATTATGTCAGTTTTGGCAATAACGAAGCCCATAGATGTAAGCTGGTGGATATTCCGGAGATGTACCAAGGTCAAAGAATTAAAATCGAAACTCCGACCCCGAGAGGGTCTATCACCCACATATTATTTGCCGATGAAATAGGAACGACACCTGACGAGGCTGTAATGAACCAAGTAACGATGTAAAAACATTAAAAGGGAGGAAGTGCAAGTTCCCCTTTTATTGAAATCACCTTCGCTACAACCATCTGCAGCGAGGGTGATTTTTTAGTTTATGAGGGTTTCTACACCCCCTCTTTCATCAGGGCTATTCAGAAATTTAATGGTTTCTTCTGAATATATAATCTTAAATTGATGGTTCGGAATCAATTCTAAAGCTGGGAAATCAGTAGTGATTAACAGTTTTAGTCCCTTTCTTTAATATGTAAAAGCAACTTGTACAAAAGAAGTTTCTTATGTACGGGATAGCAGCAATAACTCCGTTGAGCCTTCGTGGGGACAAGCCGAATTTGATTTTATAATGTGGGTTTATAAGGTACAGTCTCCGGTCAATGATTTGATAGTTGGCTTGCCGGGCGATGCGATTGAACAGTTCGATGGTGCATCCGGTGCTCTTTATATCCAGTAGCTCCGTGATTACGCGTTCCTGCTCACCGCATAGTCTTAATATCCATCTGTATAAAGTGCGGGGAAGGAGGTGGAGAAAAGGGAAATGTGAAACAATGTGGCTGTGTGCTATCTGCTGGTGGCCTCCGAATGGCATTTGCCAGGCGGGAAATCCTACAAATATAGCTCCGTCGGCAGACAAATGTTTTTGTAGGCCGGAGAGGAACCGTTCTTTGTCTCTGATATGCTCTATCACATCGTGTAGAAGAATTAGGGGAAAATTCGTAGCCTTGTCCTTAAGCTGGAAAATGTCGGTGGCAATGAACTGTCCCTGCTGATGCCTTTGGGCGAAGAAGGTTCTGGCTTGTTCTATTCGCGTGGCATCAATGTCTACGCCCATCACCCGGCAACCGGCTTCGGCAAAGGGGAGCAGATTGCCTCCCTCTCCACAGCCCACTTCCAGCACTTTATCGGGGATGTGTCCGATGACTTCCTTTATGTAGGGGATATAATAGTTCTTGCTGGTCTGTGACTGTTCACCAAAGTAGCTTTCCCGGTCGGTATGTCGTTTCTGCATGTTCTTTGTTCCTTCTTGAGTTTGATTATCCATATAAATAGATAATCAGTCGGGTAAAAGACTGCGTGGCACATCGTTTTTTTACCAGGAAATGCGGAGGCCTACCGGGAGGGTGAATGTGAACGGATGTTCCTTTCGGATGGTGCGCAGTTGGCTGCCGTCGGGGATATAATAGTTTACAGTCGGCTCCAGATAGATGCCTGCCTGGGGTGTGAGGCGATATTGTATGCCTATACTTGTGTTGACCGACCACTGCCAGGGAGCACTTACCGGCTGGCTGTCGAGCGCCTTTGTTGCATCTGCCGTTGCTGTTCCTCGTAAGCCCGCGTGTCGGCCAAATCCAATACCGTATCGACAATGCCAGAAACGGTAGGAAAGCCGGAGAGGAATGCCGATATAATGCAACTTCTGGTTGTCTTGAATGCGGAATGCTTCGCCGGTAGTGAACTCCGACCTGAGAAGCGTATATTGCAATCCGGTTTCCAGACTCCAACGCTCATTCAATTTCTTGCTGAGAGAGAGTCCCACGACGATGGGGGCATGATGTTGCTGGTTCTCAACAATCCTGCCGCTGTTATTCTGGGCAATCTGCATGAGTCCGATGGAATCTTTTCCCAGAGTACCCTGCTGATAGCGGGTGTGCAGATAAGAATAATACTCTTCCCACGTGCTGACTTGTTGAGGGAAGTCACTTGAAATGCCGTCGGTATGTGGAGTGGCAATCAGCTTATATAAGTTCTGTGCCAGTTGCGGTCCGAGTGAACCTGCCAGCATCAACTTCCATTTTCCGGATTTCTTCTTGCGGGTTGGCGGCATCAGGGAAGGGGAGAAGACGAAAGCCATCTGTCGGTTGGTGATGGTCTGTCCGGTGAATGGAGAAGGTATGGGATATTTGTGGATACTATCTTTCATTGTGGGTATGGCAAGGGGCCATTCTGTGGAAACTGGAACGGGAGGGATGATTCGTTCCCTTTTGTTCAGATTTTCTTTGGTATAGCATTGTTCGTCGGTTCGGGGAGTATCGGCTTTCTTTGTTTGTTGCGTACTCCCGGCTTGCCTGGAAGAAACTTTGGACAAACGGTTTTCCCTGATACTCTTTTTCTCTCTGTACAGATAGTCATATAGCGTTGGAAAGAGAAGCAATACTGTCAAAACAATGAATACACGGTATCCTGCCAGCATCTTTTTAAGTAAAATTTTCGCCCGGAACAATTGGGAGGAAGAGGAGTGTGGCGCTATACCCAGTAAATCTCCGATTTCTTTGTGGGACAATCCTTCCAGTACTGCCAGTTTAAATACCTTGCAGTAGCCCTCCGGAAGGCTCTCCACTATATCCAGCATCTTATCGTACGAAATGAAATCCGGACAAAAAGGATTTTCAGCAGGCTCTTCCTCTTCCGGAATATCTGTCAATGGGATGGTGGGGTTGGCATTGGCATGGTTGAGGTATTGCAGTGCCAGGTTTCTCATAATCTTTTTCATCCAGTATTCCAGTTTCTCCGGGTTGCGCAGCGAATGAATGGAAGTGAATATGATGACAAAACCGTCGTGAAGAAGATCTTGGGCTATCGTTGGGTCGGGAATATAGCGTAGGCATACTTTCAGCATTTTCTCTGAATAGTTTTCGTAGAGCAGGCTCAAGGCCTGCCCGTTTCCCTTCTGGCATAAAGTGACAAGAGCTTTTGTATCCATGTGTTTGTCTCAATGTTATTTCTTAAGGATAGAGAAGAACATGAATGACTGCATGGATTTTTATTTTTTAACTAAGCCTCCCGGTTGACTTCTGCTGCACAGTCCGGACAAATGCCTTTCAGTACATAGTTGATGCTGTTCAGTGTAAATCCTTGAGGCAGCTTCACCACCGGAGTGGGAATGTTGGTGAAGCAGAAGGTTTTGTTGCATTTCTCGCAATGGAAATGGGTGTGCAGGTCGCTTACGTCGCAAGAGCAACTGTCGCTGCACACGGCATACTTGAAGGAACCCGTCCCGTCATCTATACTGTGTATCAGATGATGGGAGAGGAATAGGGTAAGGGTACGGAAGATGGTGGATTTGTCCACCGTATCCAGCATGGTTTCAAGGTCGAGCAATGAGACGGAACGGCCTGCCTGCATCATGGTGCGCAATACCAGGATGCGGATGGCAGTGGGCTGTATGTCCCTTTTGGCCAATAGGTCCAAATATTTCTTTTCTTCCATTTTTTCTATTTAATAAGTTTCTGTATGCGTATGGCGTTCACTATCGCAATGAGGGCGACGCCTACGTCGGCAAAGACAGCTTCCCAAAGTGTGGCGATTCCACCGGCACCGAGGATGAGGACAAGCAGCTTCACTCCGAAAGCCAGCGAGATGTTCTGCCAGACAATCCGGCGGGTTTGCCTGCCCGCATGAATGGCGGTGGCCACTCTCGAAGGCTGGTCTGTCTGTATCACTACATCGGCGGTTTCGATGGCGGCATCGCTGCCAAGTCCGCCCATGGCGATGCCCACATGGCTAAGGGCAAGAACCGGGGCATCATTGATGCCGTCGCCCACAAAGGCTATTCGGTTGGCAGGGTTGCTGCGGAGTGCCTCGATGTGCTTCACCTTTCCGTCCGGCAGCAGGTCTCCGTATGCCTGGGTGATGCCTAGCTTTTCTGCAAAGTTAGTAACAATGGCTTGTTTGTCTCCCGATAATATCTGAATATTATTGATATTTAAAGCTTTTAATTCTTTGACGGCGTTGACGGCATCTTCCTTTAATGTGTCTGATAGCAACAGATAACCGGCATATTTTGTTCCGATGGCGCAGGCCACAATCGTATCGACAATTGATGACAATTCATCGGGATATTCTATCCCGAACTTAGTCAGCAGGCGGGTGTTGCCCACCAGGACACGCGTTCCATCCATAGTGGCTTGCAGTCCGTGGCCGGCAATCTCCGTAACGTCCGTTGTGGCAATCAGCTCTATATCTCTTTGTTTGGCATAGCTTACGATGGCTTTGGCTATGGGGTGCGTACTGTTTCGCTCTGCCGAGGCGGCAAGCTGTATCAACTTCTCTTCCGTAACTCCCGGTTGTGCCTGGCAGGATTGTACATCGAAGGTGCCTTTGGTCAGCGTACCCGTCTTGTCGAATACCACCGTGTCGACTTGGGTGATGGCATCGAGGTAGTTGCTACCTTTGAAGAGGACACCCAGGCGGGAGGCGGCGCCGATTCCTCCGAAGTAGCCTAACGGAATGCTTACGACAAGGGCGCACGGGCAGGAGATAACCAGAAAGACCAATGCCCTGTATAGCCAGTCATTGAAGATGAACGAGAATTGTGCATCTGCCAGCGAATAGAGGAAGGGGAGCAGTACAATCAATGCCGCCAGTCCGGTGACGGTGGGCGTATAGATACGGGCAAACTTACGGATGAAAAGTTCTGCCGGCGCTTTGCGCTCGGAGGCATTCTGCACCAGTTCCAATATACGGGAAAGAGCACTTTTCTCGAAGGGTTTGGTGACTTGGATGCGTACGACTTTGTCGGTCGCAATCATTCCGGCAAGCACTTCCCCGCCCTGGCGGATGTTGCGGGGAACACTTTCTCCCGTCAGTGCGGATTCATCTACGGAAAGATCATTGCTTGAAAAGAGTCGTCCATCTGCAACAATCT
>OHYN01000377.1_pt1 | contig 13832 bp, 10 predicted proteins | sample 1580251 | NCBI WGS metagenome assembly OHYN01 (sample SAMEA3882523, study PRJEB24775) | human gut metagenome | biome: human-associated habitat; feature: intestine environment; material: feces | place: Netherlands | collected 2009/2010
ACGGTTGGAAAACCGCAGATCGGATTTTCGGCAAAAATCAAGGATAATGCCTGGAAAGAGAAGGTGCGGGAGTAACTTCTGACACATAAGGATGAGCGTTTTGGACTGATTGTCCGGACGAATGGGGCGTCGGCTTCCATCGAAACACTCTGTGCAGAAACAGAGAAGCTGAAACAGCAGATGGAAGACTATAGGGAACGAAGAAAAGCATATATTGCAGAAGTAAACAGACGAAGGCAGTTAGGCTTATAACCCGACTGCCAGTTTTTATGCCCTGAGGAGGTGAGGATATGGCGGATAGTTTTGGACTTAAGCTTGGCATTGAGGGCGAAAAGGAATTTAAAAAGTCGCTTGCAGAAATCAATCAGAGCTTTAAGGTGCTCGGCTCTGAGATGAAACTTGTGTCCTCACAGTTTGATAAGAATGATAATTCCGTTCAGGCTTTATCGGCAAGAAATACGGTTCTCAACAAGGAGATTGACGCACAAAAGCAGAAGATTGAAACCCTCAGGCAGGCACTTGCAAATGCATCAGAGTCCTTTGGTGAAACCGACAGAAGAACACAAAGCTGGCAAATTCAGCTTAACAATGCCGAGGCATCACTCAACGGTATGGAGCGTGAACTGAACAGTAATAATTCTGCACTTGAACAGGCAAAGACGGATATTGAGGGTACAGAAAAATCTCTTGAAAAGGTTGACGGTCGGCTTGATGATACTGCCGAAAGTGCCGATGATATGGGCGATGAAATCAAGGACGCAGGCGACAAGGCAGATAAGTCAAAGGAGAGGTTTTCAAAGCTTGGTTCGGTACTCAAGGGTGTCGGTGTGGCAATGGGTGCGGTTGTTACTGCGGCTGCCGCAACTGCCGTTAAGCTCGGCAAGGAGGTAGTTAATGCCTATGCCGACTATGAACAGCTTGTCGGCGGTGTTGTTACGCTTTTCAAGGGCTCATCGCAGAAACTGCAAAGCTACGCATCTAATGCCTATAAAACGGCAGGCCTTTCTGCAAATGACTACATGGAAACCGTTACAGGCTTTTCCGCAAGCCTTATTCAGTCGCTTGGCGGTGATACGGACAAGTCGGTAAAGTATGCCGATATGGCAATCACGGATATGGCGGATAACGCAAACAAAATGGGTACGGATATGTCACTCATTCAGAATGCGTATCAGGGCTTTGCCAAGCAGAATTACACCATGCTTGATAACCTTAAACTCGGCTACGGCGGTACTAAAGAGGAAATGCAAAGACTTCTCTCTGACGCAGAAAAAATATCGGGCGTTAAGTATGATATTTCGTCATATGCCGATGTGGTCGATGCAATTCACGTTATGCAGGAGAGTATGGATATTGCCGGCGCTACTGCAAAAGAGGCGGAGGGTACAATTTCGGGTTCGGTTAATGCGTTGAAATCCTCGGTCACTAACCTTGTGGTAGGATTTGGTGACGCAAATGCTGACCTCGGTGAGTTGTGTGAAAATGTTGTAACAGCATTTCAAACCGTGCTTGAAAATATCTCACCTATTGTGGAAAATCTCATCTCCGCCTTGCCGACAGTAATTACTACACTGCTTGAATCGGCAGGTGAAATGCTCCCCACGGTTCTGGAAACTCTTGCAGAATTGTTTGCACAGGTGCTTGAGAGATTGCTTCAGCTTTTGCCACAGCTGATTCCCGTTGCGGTGTCAGCCTTATTAACAATTACAAATGCAATTGTTGAAAATCTGCCCTTGCTGATTGAGTCGGCAACCTTGCTCGTAGCAACTCTCGTACAAGGCCTTGCAGATGCACTGCCTACACTAATTCCTACTGCGGTCAATGCGGTTATGACGATTGTACAGGGACTTTTAGACAGCTTGCCGTCAATTCTTGACGCAGGACTTAAGCTTGTATCTGCTATTGCACAGGGTATTCTTGATGCACTTCCCGACCTCATATCTAAACTGCCTCAGATTATCATGGGCATAGTTACATTTCTTTTAAATTCAATACCGCAAATCATACAGACGGGCATTAAGTTGCTGACCTCTCTTGTGAGTGCTTTGCCCGATATTATCACAGCAATAGTCAAGGCAATTCCGCAGATTATCAACGGGATTATAAATGCGGTAATAAATTCAATTCCGCAGATTATTCAGGCAGGTATAGACTTGCTCATTTCACTTGTCAAGGCTCTGCCCACCATTATCGTCACAATCGTGAATGCAATACCCGACATCATTTCAGGCATTGTTAATGCTCTTATTGACAATATTCCGGCAATAATTCAGGCGGGTATTGATTTGTTTATTTCGCTTGTTAAGAATCTGCCGACTATCATTAAGGGAATTGTAAAGGCAGTACCTAAGATTATTGAAGGCATTGTAAAGGCCTTTGGTTCACTTATGTACAAGATTGTTGAAATTGGCGGTAACATTGTAAAAGGCTTGTGGGACGGTATCTGCGGTCTTGCATCGTGGCTCTGGGATTCAGTCAGCGGTTGGATTTCGGGTATCTGGGACGGCATCTGCGACTTTTTTGGCATTCACTCACCGTCAAAGGAAATGGCATGGGTTGGCGAAATGCTCGTCAAGGGCCTTGCCGGCTCTATTGACAAGAACGGTGATATGGCTGTTCGTGCCGCCGAGGGTATGAGCAGTGATGTTTCAAGTGTTATGAACTCACTTGCTGATGATATGAAAACTGCTTTGCCGACTGATTTCAGCATTGACGGAAATGTAAAAAACTCCGTCAACACACAAGGCTTAAACAGCGGTGTCGGCGGTCTTTCGCTTGTGCTGAATATTGCAAATTTCAACAACTACTCAAATGATGATATTTCTCAGCTTACAAACGAGATTATGGAAACTGCAGGTCAGTTTGCCAAAAGGAAAGGACTGGTATTTGCGTGAACTATTTTGAATACAACGGCATCAGGTCATCTGATATGGGGCTTCATATACAGAGAAAGAATGTGTACTCCTCGCCAAAGTACGATTCTTCCTTTGTATCAATCCCCGGCCACAACGGTGACCTGATTGTACCGAATCACAGATATGAAAACACACAGGTGAGTTATTCTGTATATCTGTCTGCAAAAAACAGTCAACAGCTTGCAGACAGCATTACAAAAATCAAGGCTTGGCTGTATGCACAGCCCGACAGGTATCACATACTAAAGGACAGCTACGACAAAAGATTTTTCAGATATGCTCTTTTTAACTCCTCGCTTGATATTGAAGATGAGCTTAACAAAATCGGTGTGTTTACCGTAAGCTTTAACTGCAAGCCGTTTAGATATGACATTGACGGTGAGCTACCGCACAGTATTGATGTGGTGCTGAATTTTCCGTATATGATTTTTTGCAGAATGGATGGTTCAAAGCCGGAAAATGACTGGAGCAACCGTTGGAATCAGACGGCAGACCTTGTTGTGCCGAGTGGTAAAAATATGTTTGTACTGAATACAAATTCGTGGACAGACGGCTACTGGGACTACTATTCAGATGCCAACAAGAGCAGAATATATCTTAAGGTAAATGAAAACTGGAAAAAGGAGAATGCAAGGTTTGCTCTATATACATTTATCAGTGACGAAACCGCATGGTATTCTCTCGAGAAGGTCAGCGAGGATATTTACAGAGTGACTTTGCCGTCAAAGGGTGAAACCGTACTTGTGAATCCGTACAGTTTTGAGAGCAGACCGCTTATTCATCTTAACGGCAACGGTGCGGGTACGCTTACCATTGATAACGAAAACGGCAGGCATGAATGGACTTTCAGCAATATTGATGAGTTCATTGAGATTGACAGCGAAAAGATGTGCTTTTACAAGGACAACACGCTGAAAAATGATACGGTTACAGGCACGGGTTTTCCTTTGCTTGTAAGGGGTGAAAACAGGTTTATTCTCGGCGGTGGCATAACAGACGGTTCAGTATTTCCAAGGTGGTGTTCGTTATGATGCCGATTTTATACAGAGCAGATGAAACCGAGTTTGACTCCTACGGAATCGGTATGCTGTCGGACTGCACCTTTTGCGAAGTTACAGAGGAGAGAAACGGTGCGTTTGAATGTGTGATGAAATATCCTCTGCACGGTGCATTGTTTGATGAGATTAAAAACGACAGGGTTATACTCGTTAAGCCGAATGACACATCAAGGTCACAGCCGTTTCGCATATACAGAATAACCACGCCGATGAACGGCATCATCACAGTGTATGCACAGCATATTTCATATGATTTGTCGAGCATTGGCGTGTTGTGCTTTGAGAGCAAATCGGTTTCGCCACAGCTTGCACTTGAAAGAATTTTTGCGAATACTTCATCAAAGCACGGCTTTAAATGCAGGACAGACCTTTCAGCACCGAGGGCATTTTCAGTCAGTAAACCTATGAGTATCAGAGCCTGTCTTGGCGGTACGGAGGGTTCTGTACTTGATGTATGGGGCGGTGAATACGAATGGGATATGTTTGATGTTATTCTCCACTCAAAGCGTGGTAAGGACAACGGTGTGGTGATTGAATACGGCAAGAACCTGACTGATGTGGAGCAGGACAATGACTTCTCATCTGTATATTCTCACCTTTTTCCCTATGCCGTAATTAAAAACGGAGATACCGAAAGTGTGGTTACTCTGTCGGAAATCACAATTCCTATTGTGGAAACATATGCAAGGGAGAAAACACTCATCAAGGATTTTTCGTCCTTCTTTAAGGACGGAGAAACCGTTACCGAGGACACACTTCGAGCAAAGGCTAAGTCATACATCAAACAGAATCCGTTCGGTGACGAAACTCCCACGGTGAAGGTGTCGTTTGAACCGCTATGGCAACAGCCCGAATATTCGCAGTTCCTCGAAAAGGTGAACCTCTGCGACACAGTGACCGTCAGACACCCAGATATGAATATTGAGGTAAAGACGAAGGTTATTGAAACCGTATATGACGCACTGGCCGAGAAATATTCATCAATCACACTCGGAACGGCAAAATCAAACTTTGTGAATACGGTTGCAGAAATCAAAAGTACAACCGATGAAATCAAAAAGGAAACCGACAGCTTTCCGTTACTTATGAATACTGCTATTAAAAATGCCACTTCGCTGATTTCAGGTCAGCGAGGTGGCTTTGTTGTTATGCACACGGATTCTGTTACAGGCAAGCCGTATGAACTTTTGATTCTTGACAACGAAAATCTGTACGATGCAAGGAATGTATGGCGGTGGAATGTCAGTGGCTTAGGTTTTTCAAAGAGTGGATACAACGGCCCGTATGAAACTGCGATTACGGCTGACGGGAAAATCGTGGCTGACTTTATCACAAGCGGAACGCTTATGGCAAATATCATCAAGACGGGAGTAATCAGTTCGGCTGATAATTCTTCATGGTGGGATTTGGAGAGCGGTGAGGTTCACCTCAGTGCCTACACAAAAACGGAGGATACTGAAAAGCTAAGTGAGAATATTTCCGCAATTACCGAAAGGACATCAACACTTGAACAGACCGCAGAGGACATTTCCTTTAAAATCAACGAGCAGTCCACTGGCGGAAAGAACTATCTTCTTAATTCATCGGCTCTCAACGGACTTTCGGATGATTGGGAGTATTCGGGATTGGTCACTGTACTTTCCGATACAGATGTAATCAGTCATACCTCTTCGGGTTCTGCTTTTGTACTCGGTGCGGAAAGCACCTTGTCGCAAAGTGTGTATAACTCGGTTGCCGACAGATCCTTTGTGCTGTCACTCAGAGCAAAGAAAAGCTATTCACAGCTTAGTGCATATATGTATGTGCAGTACAACGGAGTTAAAAGAGAATATCTTTTTAATACAAAGGACAGCTTTGATTGGACAGATTTTTCCGTTGTACTCCCCGATGTTTCGGACGGTGAAATCACGGTATTCATTTACAGCCGTGGTTCTTCCATTAAGGTAAGCGACCTTATGCTTACAGACGGAAGTATTATCCAACACTGGTCGCCTGCACCGAACGAGATATACACAAATGAGGTGAAGATTGACCGCAAAGGCATTGAGGTTTCAAACAGCAAGTCCTCGCAGAAAACAGTAATTACAAACACTGAATTTTCCGGCTACTACAACGGTGAAAAGATATTCACCCTAAACAAGGACGAAACTCAGACGAAGAAAACCACAGTTGACGGTGAGCTTACAATCGGCAGAACAAAGCTGATTCCGATGACGGACAGCTCGCAGGGACTCAACATTGTAATTCTTGATTAGGAGGCAATATGGCAAAGACAACGGTTGTCAATAGAATTGACACGATTTACATAGATACGGAAAATCCGACCGTATCAGTGAACACAACGGTAAATGACGCAGGTCTTAAACACAACATTACGATTACCATACGAGGTATTCCGATAACTGGCATATCGGGACTTGCGTGGAACAAGGGGACGGCAAACAGGATTATTCCCATTCCTACGGATAGCAGAACGGGCATTTTAAAGGCTATGTATGAAGACAAGAGCGTTACGGCAAAGCTAACGGTCACCACATACAAGGGTTCAACCTATGTAGGCATTTCTGAAAGGAATTGTCATATTACCACCACCTCGCACAGCTCAAGGCCTGTAATTAACGGGTTTATCTATCTTGACACCAATTTAAAGACCACTGCCGTTACGGGCAACTCAAAGCTGTTTATTCAGAACTATTCAAATCTCAAGGTTACTCCGCTTACGGCAAAGCCGAGAAATGAATCGAAGATTACAGGCTACACGGTAAGCTGTAACGGTGTGAGCAAATCAAGTACAACTGCAAAGGAATTGAATCTTGGTACAATCACCAAAAGCGGTGATGTGGTGGTTATGGTCACGGTTACAGATTCACGAGGATACACAACGAGCATTAAAAAGACGATTACCGTTATTCCGTACAGCAGTCCGAATCTCAGTACGATTACACTAAGACGAACAAATGAGATTGAGTCGGAAATCCAGCTTATTTTCAACGGTTCATACTCACCAATCACAATTGACGGGGTAAATCACAATCAGCTTTTATCCTTTCGCTACCAATACAAGAGGACAAGTGAAGCAACCTACGGAAATTTTGTTAACATTTTAGATGAGCTGAAAATGAACGGAACAAGCTATTCATACTCAAATCTTCAACTTATGAAGCTTGATGTGAATATGTCATACAGCTTTCATATTGAAATTCGGGATGTGATGGAAAAGTCTGTTATTACGGATCTGTACTTTACCATTCCGCAAGGCACTCCGCTTGTTGCATTACGCAAGCAGAAGGTAGGCATTAACAATCCAAACCCACAATCCGCACTTGATGTGACGGGTGAAATACATATGAACGGCTTTCCTGTTATGGGCATTATACAAACCTCTGTTGAGGACGATGTCAGCCTTAACAGTCTTACAACGCAGGGTATTTATTTCAGACGAAGAGTACCGCAGGAGAATATGAACTATCCGGCACTTGTATTCGGTATGCTTGAAGTATTTTCTTGCAGTACAAATCTTGTGACACAGAGATATACGGCAAGGGACAGTCCGTTTGATGTGTATATCCGTTCAAAGGTGAATTCAAGCTGGAGCAAGTGGGTTAAAAAATAGACACAGGAGGTATTTATGAAACAGATTTGGAACAGCATTCAGACTGCATTCATCGCACTTGGAGGAACACTCGGGTGGTTTCTCGGAGGTGCAGACGGCTTTCTGTATGCACTCATTGCATTTGTAGTTATCGACTACATTACAGGAATGATGTGTGCCGTTGCTGACAAAAAGCTTTCGAGCAAGGTCGGTTTCAAGGGCATTTGCAGAAAGGTGATTATCTTTCTGCTTGTGGGAGTGGCGAATCTCCTTGATGTGTACATTATCGGCACGGGCAGTGTGCTGAGAACGGCAGTGCTTTTCTTCTATCTCTCAAATGAGGGCTTGTCACTGCTTGAAAACGGAGCACATCTGGGACTTCCCATTCCCGAAAAAATTAAAAATGTACTTGCACAATTACATAACAGAAGTGAAAAGGAGGACGACTGAATGCCATACACAAACAGCAAATTAGTTAGCTACACAAAAATCTCACCAAACAAAAACATCAATCGCAATCACAAGATTGATACAGTTTCAATTCACTGCGTAGTCGGGCAGTGCTCTGTTGAAACTCTCGGCTCAATCTTTGCGTCAAGGGGCAAGGAGGCAAGCTCAAACTACGGTATCGGCTATGACGGCAGAATCGGAATGTATGTTGAGGAAAAGGACCGTAGCTGGTGCACCTCATCTGCGTCAAATGACAACAGGGCGATTACCATTGAGGTTGCGTCCGATACATACCACCCGTATAGAGTAAATGATGTTGCGTACAAGTCTTTGATTAAACTGCTTGTTGATATCTGCAAAAGAAACGGCATCAAAAGGCTTGTGTGGTCAACAAACAAGTCAGAGAGAATGAATCACCTTAACGGCTGCAATATGACGGTTCACAGAGATTATGCGAACAAGTCCTGCCCCGGTGATTATCTCTACAATCTTCACGGACAGATTGCAAAGGAGGTGAACGCTCAGCTTGGCTTAGACAGTTCAAAACCTGTGACAACAAAGAAAACTCTCTATCGTGTACGCAAAAGTTGGAAGGACGCAAAGTCGCAGAAGGGTGCTTTCTATGACCTTTCAAATGCCAAGAAATGTGCCGACAAAAACAACGGTTACTCTGCCTTTGATGAAAGCGGAAAAGTTGTGTACACGCCAAAGCCATCGGGCAAAAAGTCAGTTGATGCCATTGCAAGAGAAGTAATTCAGGGCAAATGGGGCAACGGTGCCGACCGCAAAAACCGCCTCACCAAAGCCGGCTATAACTACAACACCGTTCAGAAAAGAGTAAACGAGATTTTATCTTAACAGACAATAGCATAATATTCTAACAAAGCCAAATCCCCATCGAGGAAGTTTTATTCCTTGATGGGGATTTTTTTCGTTCAAAACCTTTGTTTATCTCCAGTGGAAAGTGAATAACAAAAAACCGGAGGTAATATTATGCAAAATGAAATGAGAACAGTATTACAGACAACAGATGTTGAGTCACATTTAAAAATGTCTGCAAAGTCGTTGACAGAGGTGGAGCTTTTACAGGACTATAACTATTTTATGGCGCAGAGGGTAGCTGAGGATATGCTTGAAAAAGGACTTATCTCGTTGGAAGAATTCAACAAATTAACAAAGAAAAATCGTGACACATTCTCTCCGTTTTTAGCCGAGATTATGCCAAAAACAACTTGACAATTGTGACATTTAGAGTGATGTATATACAAGTGAAATGGGAGGTGAGTTATCATGAAAAAGGTTACGAAAATTGACAAAATTCAACCTGCAAAAAATGCCGAGGATAAACTGCGTGTTGCAGTCTACTGCCGAGTTTCAACGGCGACTGATGCACAGCTTGAAAGCTTGGAAGCACAAAAGAACCATTATGAAAACTACATCAATTCACGAGATGATTGGTGCTTTGCGGGTGTGTACTACGATGAGGGCATAACAGGCACAAAGGCAAGTAAAAGGCCGGAACTTATGCGGCTTTTAGCTGATTGCAAGGCAAAGAAAATTGATTTTGTAATTACAAAGTCAATCAGCCGCTTTTCAAGAAACACTATGGATTGTCTGGAAATTGTGAGAACACTTCTCAACCTGAATATTCCGGTATATTTTGAAAAGGAAAATATAAATACCGGTTCTATGGAAAGCGAGCTCTTTCTGTCAGTTCTCAGCACAATGGCTGAGGGCGAATCCGCTTCTATTTCATCAAACAACAGATGGTCAATTAAAAAGCGTTTTGAAAACGGAACTTACAGATTAAGCAGTGCACCTTATGGTTATAAGCTTGAATCAGGTGGACTGCAAGTTGTTCCTGAACAGGCAGATATTGTAAAGCGAATATTCAGAGAACTGCTTTCAGGTAAAGGAATGTACTCAATTGCTAAGAAGTTGAACGCTGAACAGGTGCCAACGCAAAAGGGTGGAAGGTGGACATCGACAAGTGTGCACAATATTCTTACGAATGAAAAATATACAGGTGATCGCATTTTTCAGAAGACCTATGCCGACAGTAATTTTAATCGTCATATAAATAACGGAGAGCTTAACAGGTACTTAATACAGAATCATCATGAGGCAATTATCAGTCACGAGGATTTTAAGGCTGCCGCTGCACTTATTGAACAAAGAGCTGCCGAAAAGGGAATAGAAAGCGGTAGTGATAAATATCAGAAGAGATATGCTTTTTCCGAAAAGCTTATCGCAGAAGAATTCATAAGGGCAAGTACAATAGCTATGTTGCGTGGGTGTGCAATACTCACCTGTTTGATACTAACAGGTGCTCAATGCTGTTTGTAAGAGATGATGCGTTAAAGCTTGCGTTTGCAACTATGCTTAATAAGCTGATTTTCAGTTACAGACTGCTTCTCAAGCCATATCTTGCAGCAATGCAAAGCAATACGGCTGATGAAGCTTTGCTCCGTATTCAATATCTTGAAAACCAGCTTGACCAGAATGCCGAGCAGCGCAGTACATTGCATAAATTGATGGCACAAGGCTATATTGACCAAATACTCTACACGCAGGAAAGCAACGAATTACTTTTGCAGGCCCGTGATTTTAGAAGTGAAATTGAGGTGCTGAATAATATGGTAGCAGGTGATACTACAAAGGTTTATGAAACCGAGCGCCTGATAAATTACTGCAAACGCGGTGAAATGCTGACGGGTTTTAATGAGAGTTTATTTGAGTTATTTGTTGACCATATTTTGATTTATTCACGACAAAAAATAGGATTTGTTCTGAGATGTGGCCTTACATTTGAGGAGATGATTTAATGGGACACACGCCATTTGGATATATAATCGTTGACGGAAAGGCTGTTATTGACGAAGCCACTGCCGAACAGGTTCGCAATGTCTATTTGAATTACCTTAGCGGACTTTCTCTTGTCGATGCGGCAAAGAGGGCAGGACTTAATATGCGACATTGCGGAGTGAAGAATATGCTGCAAAACAAGCACTACCTTGGCGATGACTTCTACCCGCAAATAATAGACAATGAAATTTTTAATGCTGCAAAAATGGAATTAAGTGAACGCTCCTCAAGGTTAGGTAGAAACAATCGCTACAAGCCTGAAAAAATAAAAAAGCCACCAATAGCATTTAGGCTTGGCAGCATAACTGAAAATTTTGATGATCCAATCAGACAGGCAGAGTACATATATAGTCTGATAGAAAGTGGGGACATTTGATGGGAAATGTTATGATTATTCCTGCAAAACGACAGGTTGGAAATACCTCACGACAGCAGGAGGATAAGCCAAAGCTTAGAGTTGCCGCTTATTGTCGAGTCAGTACAGACAGCGATGAGCAGGCAACAAGCTATGAAACTCAGGTTGAACACTATACCGAGTATATCAAGAAAAATCCTGAATGGGAATTTGCCGGCATTTATGCAGATGACGGTATTTCAGGTACCAACACTAAAAAGAGAGAAGAATTTAATCGTATGATTGAGGCCTGCAAGACGGGTGAAATTGATATGATAATCACCAAATCAATCAGCCGTTTTGCAAGAAATACCCTTGATTGCTTAAAGTATATACGAATGCTTAAGGATAAAAACATACCGGTATTCTTTGAAAAGGAATCCATCAATACAATGGACGCAAAGGGAGAGGTTTTGCTTACAATTATGGCGTCACTTGCTCAGCAGGAGTCACAATCACTCAGTCAGAATGTGAAAATGGGTCTGCAGTTTCGCTATCAGAATGGTCAGGTGCAGGTAAACCACAATCACTTTCTCGGATATACAAAGGATAGGGAAGGCAACCTTGTGATTGATCCGGAGCAGGCTGAGGTGGTGAAGCGTATTTACAGAGAATACCTTGAGGGCAGTTCTATGGACAAAATTGCAAAAGGGCTTGAGAAGGACGGTATTCTGACAGGTGCCGGGAAAAAGAAATGGTGGACGAGCACCATCAACAAGATTCTCCGTAACGAGAAATATATTGGTGATGCACTTTTACAAAAGACCTACACCACAGATTTCTTGAATAAAACCAGAGTCAAGAACAACGGCATTGTTCCGCAATATTATGTTGAGAATAATCACGAGGCGATTATTCCGAAGGACATCTTCTTGCGGGTACAGGAAGAGCTGGTACGCAGGCGAGTGGTCAAAACCAGTGCCAATGGCAAAAAGCGCTCCTACAGCTGCAACCACTGCTTTGCGCAGATTGTCATTTGCGGCGAATGCGGTGAAATGTTCCGCAGAATCCATTGGAATAATCGAGGCTGCAAATCTATTGTATGGCGGTGTCTGAGCAGACTTGAGGCGACAGGAATGGAATGCCATGCAAGGACAGTCAATGAAACGGTATTAGAAAATGTGGTGGTTCAGGCAATAAACACGCTCCTTGGCGACAAATCTACCTATCAGGCACAGTTGCAGCAGAACATTGCTAAAGTTATCAGAGAAGCTCAGAAGAATACCACTGATGGCATTGACGAGCAACTGATGGAACTCCAGAAAGAGCTTCTCAAAAAGGCCAACAACAAGGAAGCCTATGATGAGATTGCCAAGCAGATTTTCAAGCTCCGTGAACAGCGCCAGCAGTGCACCGTTGACACCGCCGCCAGAGACGCACAGATTGCAAGAATCACCGACCTTCAGGATTTCATCAAGCAGCAGCGTACCGACCTTGCTGAATTTGATGAAACCTTGGTTAAACGCTGGCTCAAACAGATAACCGTCTGGGAAGACCACTTCACAGTGGAACTCAAATCCGGGCTCAATATTGATATTGAAGGTTAATAGATATAGACACACTAAACCCTCTCGACCACGATGGTCGGGAGGGATTTCGTTAATATTCAAAACTTATCTTTTTACCTGGTTTAACAATATTTCGTTCGTGTTGATAATATAGGTTTCTTCCACAGCACTTCTTGAACTTTTTTCCACTACCGCATGAACAAAGGTCATTCCTTCCAACTTTAACAATATCTGTACGCTGTCTTGTCTCGATTTCTGATGTAACTGAAAATTCTTGTAAAAAAGGCAAATTTAGCCCAATGAACTGATCTAGCTTAAAAAACTTTTCAGATTCCGGACGTTTATCATCTGACAACTCAATTATACATCTTTTATCCTCTGGATGGCTTACTAAACAAGTTGCTTGAAAATTTTGTATCTCATCGATAACTTCAACAGCAATTTCTCCCCAATATAAATTTCCCTTAATATGTGGACAAGATAAACTCTGCATTGATTTTCCGCAAATACTACAATGAGATTTACTAATGACATATTCGCTACTAGCAAAAACATTATATGGGTACAGTTTTTCATAACACTCCAATAAATCATAAATCTCAGGTATTTCTTTTCGAGCGCCAATGGCAACATGTCTACCCACAAATTTCAAATTATCCAGACAATCTTGTAAAACATTCCAGGATTGTTTATAGTGATGTTCTTTTAGTAAGCTAAAGTAAGAAGAAAGGCTACAAAAAATAAGAAAATATTTTTTAAAGACTAATTGTGAATTAGCTAATTTTTCCTCTTGTTTTTCAATTGCAGTCCCCTTTATTATGTTGAAAAGTTCTTTGCATTCGTTAAATTCTCTATACGACTCAGAGTAATCTCCCTCAAAAATTCTCCTTTTTAGATTTTCAAGTTTCCGACATACAATATCCACATTTATATTATCTCTATTAGCTAAAAAATAATTTAACATCAGCACCTCACATTTTATTCAAATCAATCTTCTCAAAATTATCCCTAAACGTCTTTGCATCTCCAGAATAATGAATATATTTTTCT
>OHYN01000388.1_pt1 | contig 13608 bp, 6 predicted proteins | sample 1580251 | NCBI WGS metagenome assembly OHYN01 (sample SAMEA3882523, study PRJEB24775) | human gut metagenome | biome: human-associated habitat; feature: intestine environment; material: feces | place: Netherlands | collected 2009/2010
TGTCGGAGATCTTTGGTGTATCCCCGTTTGTGAACTGGTGTCATGTGGTGCCGGTGCATCGGGATGAAATCCGGCTGAGCACGGATATGGCATGTATTGCAAAGGAACCATCGGTGGAATACAGGGGATTCTTTATTAATGATGAGTGGCCTGCTTTCGGTACCTGGAGTGAGTACCATTTCGGAGGACCGAATGCGAAGGCATACGAGCCGATCTTTGAACTGCTTCTTCGCCTGAAAGGAAATTATCTCTGGCCGGCGATGTGGAGTGCGCGGTTTGAGGATGACGGTCCGGGACTTCTGAACGCAGAACTTGCGGATGAGTACGGTGTGATCATGGGAATGTCGCATCATGAGCCGTGTCTGCGGCAGGGTGAGGAATACAAATATCTGCGCGGAAAAGACAGTATTTACGGAGATGCGTGGAATTTCAAGACGAACCGGGAAGGAATCATAAGATTCTGGGAAGATGGTCTGAAGCGGAGCGGTAAATTTGAGAATGTGATCACGGTTGGTATGCGTGGAGAAGCGGACACCGCGATCATGGGAAAAGGGGCAACGCTTGCGGACAATATTGAACTGCTCAGGGACGTGCTCAGAACGCAGCGAAAGCTGATCCGGGAGAATGTCAATGAAGATCTGTCGAAAGTTCCGAGAATGATCGCTTTGTACAAGGAGGTGGAGGCTTTCTTCTACGGGGATGAGACGACGCAGGGGTTGATCGGATCCAAGGAGCTTTATGATGTGATCCTCATGCTTTGCGATGACAATTACGGGAACTTAAGAACGCTTCCGACGGAGGAGATGCGTAAGCATCCGGGCGGATACGGTATGTATTATCATTTCGATTATCATGGGTGGCCGACCTCCTATGAGTGGATCAACAGTTCCTATCTTCCGAAAATCTGGGAACAGATGACGCAGGCATATGATTTCGGAGTACAAAAACTCTGGATCGTCAATGTGGGAGACATTGCAACGCAGGAATTTCCGTTATCGTTTTTTATGGATCTGGCTTATGATTTTGAGCGTTGGGGAACGACTGCACCAAATACGACGGATGCCTATACCAGACTGTGGGTAAAGCGGCAATTTGGCAGGCTGTCGGAAGTGCAGCAGGCGCAGATTGCGGATATCCTGACGGATTATACAAGGATGATACACAAGTGCAGACCGGAGGCGTTAAGACCGGAAACCTATCATGCAGCAAATTATCGTGAAGGTTCACGGGTGCTTGCGGAGGTCGGGCGGGTGATGCAGACCGCACAGGATTTGTACGATGAGCTGGAGCGTGTTGCGCCCGAAATACTTCCCGCTTATGTTGCGCTCATCTGGTATCCGGCGATGGGAACGATGAATGTGCTGAAGCTTCAGCTGTTGTCAGGAATGAATCATTATCTGGCAGAAATCGGTGCACTCAGTGCCAATGATTATGCGAAAGAGGCAAAGGCATGTCTGGATGCCGATCAAAAGATCATAGAGCAGTATCATCGGACAGATGATGCGCGCTGGTACGGAATGGGACTGTCGCAGCATATCGGGTTTACGAATTGGAATGAGGATGAGTGTAAGAACCCGCTTCTGATGCAGGTGTTACCGCTGCAAAAGCCGACGATTATAGCAACGGTGGACGGTACCGTGCAGCATGTGGAAGGCAGTCCGTGGCTGAATCAGAGAATGACGATTTCGGATTTTCTGAATCCGGAATGCAGATGTGCTTCGATCAGCCTGTACAGCAGAAGCGAACTTCCAGCATCGTTTCGGGTGATCGAAAAGCCCGAATGGATCGTACTGTCCGCAATGGATGGAACGCTTGACGGTGAAGAGCACAAGAGACTCACCATTGATGTCACAGTGGACGAGAGTGCGCTTGCGATGGCGCTCACCGATGGAAGAACGCAGGGAATGATCCGGCTGGAATTGCCGGCGGGCATCTGCAAGATCAGCGTGCCGGTCGACCGGTCAAAGTATGAATATGGAAACAATACGTTTGTGGATACACAGGGATGGATCGCAATCGAGGCGGAACATTACAGCAGATGCAAGGACGGTTTTGATCGGGAAGGACAACCGATGCAATGGAAATGTCTTGCCGGCTACGGAAAGACTTTATCTGCGATGAAAGCATTTCCGACGGATTCCTACGCAGATGCAGAGAATGGGGCACCGTATATCGAATACAGCATCGTGACAAAGCAGGCGGGGGATTATGAAGCGGAATTTTATATGCAGCCGTCGAATCCTGTGACAACAGAGAACCGATTGCAGTATGCAGTGTCCGTGAACGGTGTTCCAATGCAGATTTTGGATGCCGTTACGGATGATTTTAAGATCGGAGATCATCAGCCTGTGTGGGCGCGCGGTGTGCTGGATCAGATCCGGCGCCGGAGTGTACCGGTGCAACTGGAACAGGGAATCAATACGATCAGGGTCACTCCGGTTACACCAGGCTTTGTTCTTGAGAAGATCGTGATCTATCCCCATGGAAACAAACCGGCAGAAGCCTATCTTGGACCGACAGAAACGTATCGGTGCAGGAGCTGATCATATATCAATACAGTGAGGAGCATGTCAGTCTATTTGCGGAAAGAAAATTTGGCATGGGCTGACCGAAAGAGGAAGGAGAAAAATATGGCAGGAGCGTATGAAACAAAACAGTACCGCAATGTATTTGCGGAGTATGGTTATTCGGAAGAAGAAATCGAAAAAAGAGTACAGGAGACATTTGAGACGATTTTTCATGGCAGCGAAGAGGAGCGCTTTTACCATGAAGCCGGGGAGGATATGGGATTTATGGAAGATACCGGCAATCATGATGCGCGGACCGAGGGCATGTCGTATGGCATGATGGTATGTGTACAGCTGGATAAGAAAGAGGAATTTGACCGTCTGTGGAAGTGGACAAGAACTTATATGTATATGGATGAAGGACCGGGAAAGAATTATTTTGCATGGTCCTGCGCTTTGGACGGCACAAGAAATGCGGACGGACCGGCACCGGACGGGGAAGAGTATTTTGCTATGGCATTGTTCTTTGCATCAAGAAGATGGGGAGACGGAGAGGGCATTTTTAATTACAGCAGGGAGGCAAAAGCGATCCTGCATGAGTGTGTGCATAAGGGAGAACCGGGACATCCGGGCGATCCGATGTGGGAGCCTTCCAACAAACTGATCAAATTTGTCCCGGGACTGGATTTTAGTGATCCATCGTATCATCTGCCGCATTTTTACGAGCTTTTTGCGGAATATGCCGATGAGGAGGATCGTAAGTTCTGGAAAGGCGCTGCCGAAGCAAGCCGGGCCTACCTGCATAAAGCCTGTCATCCGGATACCGGATTGTCGGCAGAGTATGCGGATTATGACGGAACCCCGCACAGCGCGCATCAGGAGATCTTCGGCCGCCACGACTGGTATTACAGTGATGCCTATCGCACGATCGCAAATATCGCGATGGACCATCTGTGGTTTGACAAGGACCCGTGGCAGGTGCAGATTGCAGAGAAATTCCAGAAATTCTACTGCGAGGATCAGAAGGATCACTGGGACGGTGTTTTTTTGACCGACGGAACCAGACTGGAGGAGAAAGCACTGCATCCGGTAGCCATCATTGCGGTCAATGCCGAAAGTGCACTGGCTGCGGACGGAACTTATGCGAAACAATGTGTTGACAAATTCTGGAATACACCTCTTAGAACCGGTGAGAGACGGTATTACGACAATTTTTTGTATATGTTTGCGATGCTTGCTTTATCGGGAAATTACCGGATCTATTAGAAATGATGATTAGAAAATGAGGTATTGGAAAAGGTGGAGAAAGTGGGACACAGTGCGGAAATGATCCAAAAGGCGATCGCACAGGAAAACGGCAAGGTACATGTGAATGCACAAAGCATTCCGGAAAAATATCAGCAGAAGAGAGCCGATGAGGCCGGAGTGATCGAGCATATCCGCTACCCGTCAAAAGATTATTTTCTAGCTGGAAAAGAAATCACAAAGGAAGCAAATGTTTATCTTCCGTATGGTTACAGCCGGGATAAAAAGTACAACGTGCTCTACCTGATGCACGGAATCGGTGGAGACGAAGCCGAGTGGGGAATGGTTGATGAGGATTCGCTGGTAAAAAGAATGATGGACAATCTGATCTATTACAAAGAAATCGAGCCGTTCATCGTGGTGACACCAAACGGACGATCCACTGAAAACTGTGCAAGAGAAGGTTCGGATTATAACTCGTTTTATGTGTTTGGCAAAGAATTGCGTTCGGATCTGATCCCGTATATGGAAGCGCACTATTCGACCTATGCGGTGGAAGGAGATCCAAGTGCTTCAAGAATGCACAGAGCGATGGCGGGACTTTCGATGGGAGGGATGCAGACGATTAACATCGGAATCGGAGAATGTATGGATCTGTTCAGTTATTTTGGTGCATTTTCCGCAGCACCGACCAGCAATCTGGCGGAGAAGACGGCAAAAATATTAGAGGATACTCCATATAACATTGATTATTTTTACAATATCTGCGGAATGGAGGATGAGATCGCATACGACAGCGCGGCAGCAGCTGCAAAGAATCTTCCTGATTTATGCGATAAATTAACGGAACCTGATAATTTTATCTGGCAGGAATTAAAAGGCATGCATGATTTTCATATCTGGTATCTCGGCTTTTTCAATTTTGCGCAGATAGCCTTTAAGTAAATTGACGCGCGGTGTTATTTTACCAGTAAATGTAAAATTTCGCCGCGCGTGATTTATTTTATGTACAACGTTAGCAAACAAGCAGAATAAGAATTGGAAGTGCCCCAGCATGTGGGACAAAAATCACTAAAACATCACAACAAATTACACTCCTTGTTCAAAATCCAAGTCGGCAAACCCGAATTGTTTTACTGCAATTTGTCGGCTGTTCTTCTATAGTTTTTCCCTGTTTTTGTCGGCTTTGATTTTGCTACTATTAAGATACACAAAAATCTATTTAAGGAGGAAAATAGGAGTGGGAAAAATGGGGAAAATGGGGGCGTGCATTGCACTATCCGCGGCAATGATGCTCACGAGTGTAGGCAGTATGCTGCCGTCGGATTGGGGTATTGATACGGTATATGCGGATGAGACAAAGACAACAAACAAGACGTTCACCGCGGACCAGCTAGACGTAAGTTGGGGAAATGCAAAGTACAAACGTGAGAATGGACAATGGAAGCTTACCTTTGCAAATCAATATGATCAGGTAAAATGGAAAGTGCCGGAGACGATTGCACTTTCAGATGTGAAGTCCGTTACATTTCATGTCGCAGATCAAAAAGGATCCGTTACTTTAAAAGTGTATAATGGTGGAGATGATGCAGAAGGCGCTAATACAAAGTATAATTTAACAGGAAGTGAAGAATATACGATTGAACCATCTGGAGAAGGTAGTGTTAATGCAGTTGGACTTATGACAACTGACGCACCTGGATCAGGTTCGGAAGTTAGTCTGATCAGTGTAACATTTGAATTAAAAGAAGGAAGCGGAAGCCAGATTACTCATGGCGAGAACATCATTGATAATGGAGATTTTTCAAATCAGGATTTCTCATCCTGGAGTGCTTCATTAGGAGGCGCCAAGATTACAGCGGAACCTGTTGAAAATGGAGCTGATATTGGTGTTACAACATGTGGTGCTATTACAAGATCCAAAGATCCGTCAAAATCATATGAATGTTTTGCACAGGACATCACGAAAAAAGTAAGAGAAGGCGAAGAATATGAGTTTTCTTTTTGGGCAAAATTGTCGGATGATTATAAGGATTCTGAAAATAAAAAATTGAAAGATTCTCAGAAAACTGTTCAATTTCAGCCGTATTATGTGAATGGAAATGATAAGGAGGTGTATGATACAACAGGACTGATTTCCGGTACATCCGTGCAGGTTCTTGAAGTTGGAAAATGGACGAAATTCGAAGGAACATACAAGATTCCATCAGGTGCGAAGAAGGTTGTGATTCGTATTTTGGAACAGGGAGATTGGCAGGAACCAGGTTCCTGTATCATGGGAAAATACTATGTGGCAAATGTATCCATGAAAAAGATCACAAAACCAAAACCGGAGATCCAAAAGGACATTCCGGATTGGAAAACATCCGTTACAGAAAGTCTTGGACCTGATTCGATCGCAGGTACTGCCATCATGTCAAGTGAGATTTCAGATGATACGTTGATGGCACTTGTCAAGAAGCATTTCAATGCGGTGACATTCGGAAACGAGTTAAAGCCGGATGCACTGTTTAACTATCAGATCGGACAGTCTGTTGATTGTAAAACAATTACGTTCAAAGGGACGGAACTGAAGGTGCCGGTTGTTAATGATAAGCAAGAGAATTTAGATTTCTCACGCGCGGATGCAATGCTGGACAAAATTCTTGAGTGGAATAATGCTAATCCGAACGATAAGATTCGCGTCCGCGGTCATGTGCTGGTATGGCATTCACAGACTCCGGAATGGTTCTTCCACGAGGACTATGATGTTGCAAAGCCATACGCAGATAAGGGAACTATGAACCGCAGACTGGAGTGGTTTATTTTCAGTGTGTTTGATCATTATTTTGGAAAGGCTGCAAACGGAAAGTATGACGGACTCTTTTATGGCTGGGATGTTGTAAATGAGGCGGTCAATGGCAATACATACCGTGATGATAAGGTTATTTCTGATGCAAGTGATACAAGTACATCGGATACCCGTCATGGAAGCAATTCCATGTGGTGGAGAGTATACAAGAGCAACGAATTCATCATCAATGCTTTCAAGTATGCAAACAAATATGCGCCAAATGATGTAGAACTTTACTACAATGACTTCGGAGAGACAGACAACACCAAGTGTGAGGGTATCGTAAAACTGATCAACGACGTGAAGTCTGCAGATGGAACCAGACTGGATGCTTTTGGTATGCAGGCACATTACAATGTGGACGGTTTTTCGGCTGCACAGTTTAAGAGTGTAGCGAAGAAGTATGCAGCGGCAGCCGGCAAAGTGCAGCTGACTGAGCTGGATTTTAAGGCAAGCAGTACCTACGATGGTACAGCGGCTACAAAGGAAAGCGAATACACCAAGATGGCATACTGCCATAAGAATCTGTATGAGGCGATCAAGGCGTTAAAGAAGGAAGGAGCAAACGTATCCGGCATTACCGTCTGGGGTGTCATTGAGCCGAATTCATGGCTGCATTCCCAGTCGAATGTCGGTGGCGGAGCAAACGGCTCTGCACAGTGCCCGCTGCTTTTTGACGGAAACTATAAAGCAAAGCCTGCTTATTGGGCTTATGTGGATGCAACGAAACTTCAGCCGGCGATTCAGAAGGTTACCATTACAGAGGCGAAGGATGGCAATATTGCAGGAGAAACCTATACGATCGATCAGGGTGCGGTACAGGCAGAATTTATCCCGGTTTGGGATGCAGACGGTCTTACCGTACAGGTAAAAGTAAAAGATACAACCGTAAATGACGCAGATGCCGTTACGGTATATGTAGATCCGGACAATTCGGCATCGGATATCACACCACATAAGGTGACGGTTGCAAGAACAGCTGCTGCTGCGATCGCAGGCGGATATCAGGCAACCGTCAAGGTTTCGATGAAGGGTTTGAAAGTTGCACAGCAGATCGGTCTCGATGTTGTTGTAAACAATGACGGGGAGACAGGAAGCTTTAATGATCTGACCGGAAAGCAGGAGTCAAGCAGCAAGTATTATGCAGTGGCAACCATGAAGCCGGGCATCGAGAAGATCCCGTACGGAACAATTTCGGTTGACGCAGATGCAGATGCCGCATGGGGCAATGCGGTAAACATCCCGCTTACGATCAACAAAGACTCCGAGGCTTCTGCCAATGCAAAGGTTCTCTGGGATGATGACAATCTCTATGTATATGCAACCGTAAACGACGCGGTATTGGATAAAACAGGCGCTCAGACGCATGAGCAGGATTCTCTTGAAGTGTTCATCGACGAGGACAACGGCAAGACCGCTTCCTATGGAGAGGACGATAAGCAGTATCGTATCAATTATAACAATGAGCAGTCCTTCAATGGTAAAAAATGTCTGGCAGAGAATGTCAAGTCTGCAACAAAAACAATCGATGGCGGATACGTGGTTGAGGCTGCTTTCAAGTGGACGGATATCAGGCCGGCAAACGGAACCAAGATTGGTCTGGAACTCCAGATCAACGATGCAAAAGGCGGCAAGCGTACCGGTACGTTAAGCTGGTATGATGAGACCGGAATGGGCTGGTCAGGCTCAAACGTATATGGTACGGTCGAATTAACCGGAAAGACCGGCAGCAATGGCGGCGGCTCGTCTGTAAATCCGGGAACTTCGGATACGAAGCCGGATGTGAAACCGGACGGAAAACAGGATGCGACCATTGAGACAAAGCCGGACGAATCAACCGTTGAGACATCCAAAGTGGAAATTACAGTTTCCGGCGATAAGAAGGCTGAGGCATCGGTAACCATAACAAAGGATGCGCAGGGAAATGTGACCAGCGCAAATGCAACGGTATCGGGATCAAAGGGAACACTTACCGCAGATGTGGTAAAGCAGCTTATCGAGGCGGCAGGAACCGAAGATCTTACGATCATCGTGCAGGTTAAGAATGCGAATGGTGATGTGAAATACACGGTTTCCGTTTCCGCAAAGAATGTGAAACATAATAAATCACTGAAGGCATTTGTTGTCAACCGTAAGACGGGTGAATATGAACTGATCAACAGCAAGACCTATAAGGCTGAGGACGGAAATCTGAATGTAAGTTTTGGAAAGAAGGGCGATTATGTACTTCTGACGACAAAGGAAGCAGCCAGAATTGAAAAAGAAATCCTTAAGACCATCGCTCCGAAGAAAGCAAAGGCAACGGTTAAAAAAGGAAAAACAACGGAGTTTAAGCTTGACAGCAAGCTGAATCAGAACAATGTAAAGAAGGTAACTTACAAAACTTCCAAGAAGTCGATTGCTACCGTAAACAAGAACGGTAAGATCAAAGCAAACAGGAAAGGAACGGTAACGATCAAGGCGACCGTGACTTTAAAGAATGGAAAAACAAAAACAGTATCCATGAAGATAGCCGTTCGATAGAAAATATTGACAGGAATACAATTACTATAGTTTGTCGGTAATTATTCCATAAAAAGCCCTCGTGACGCAAGCGGGGGCTTTTTTTATAATCAAATCACAAGAAAAGCATAATCCCAAAAGAAATAAAGCAGTAATAAAAGGGGGCATCCGGATGTTCTATAATAAAAGAAAAACAATCGGGGTCTTTTTGAACCGTGCAGAACTGGAATTCCAGCAGGTGCTCAGCAGATCGCTGACCGAGACGGCAAAACAATGCGATTATAATATTGTTTTCCTGACTTCATTTGGAATCCGGGAAACCGAGACAATGTATGATCTGTATGAGAAGAACGTTGTTGATTTTGCACCGATCCATCTGAATCAGGAAAATCAGGAAAAAAGCGTAAATGTATAAAGAAAAGAAGATCAAGAAGGCAAGGAGGTAATGATTATGAATGGACCGGCAGCACCAAAGGATCCGGAGAAGAAAAGACCATATTTTTACATTATGAAGGATAAAGAAATCTTCGGAGCAAAACAGGAAGACGGAAGTGCGATCCACTTTATCTATGAAAGTGACGGAAGGCTGATTAACAGCGCACAGATCGTCGGAAATATTACGGATGAGAACATGCTTCGGTTATTGGAGACGGTGGAGGGATTCGGCAAGCTTGTACACAGTATCGGGGTGTCTGTTGAGACCGACAATCCAAAGGAGGAGATGGAGTTCATCTTCCAGATGTACGGGAAAAAAGATCTCTACGGAGGCGGAACCAATCTGCGATGCAGCCTGACCGGAGACGGAATGGAACGGCGCATTTATCTGTCGGATTATACCTGGACAGAGGATGATTATATTCCGGGACAGATCAAGTTCATCATGAGCGCACCGGAAAAGATGGGAAAAGCCAGCGTTCGGTTTTATCTGAACGACGGATATACGGCTCCGGAAGAGGTGGAAGAAGAAGCGGTGGATACGAAATCGGAACGGTACTGCACGATGATCGAGCGTTCTCTCATGAATCTGGGCAACACCTACCGTATCCGCAAAGCGATCGAGAAGGCGAGAGCCGGAAAAGAAGTAACGCTTGCCTATATCGGAGGTTCGATCACGCAGGGGGCGGGAGCAACACCGATCAATACCGAGTGTTATGCCTATAAGTCCTATCAGCTTTTCAAAAGCAGATTTGCGATGAGAGATAACGTTAAATTTGTGAAAGCGGGCGTTGGAGGAACACCATCGGAGCTTGGAATGCTCCGCTTTGACAGAGATGTGTTAAGAGACGGCGAGAAGCCGGATATCGTAGTCGTAGAATTTGCGGTCAACGATGAGGGCGACGAGACGAAGGGCGATTGCTACGAAAGCCTTGTGCGCAAGATCTTAAAGCTGGATTGGAATCCGGCGGTCGTTCTGCTTTTTTCCGTATTTGCCAATGACTGGAATCTGCAGGATCGCTTAAGCCCGGTCGGCAGACTGTATGATCTGCCGATGGTCAGTATCAAGGATACCGTGGTGGAGCAGTTTACAAAGAAACCGAACGAGGGAAGGGTTCTGACAAAAAATCAGTTCTTTTACGATATGTTTCATCCGAGCAACCTCGGCCATACCATTATGGCAGACTGTTTACAGTATCTGTTTGAGCGCTGTGATTTAAGCGAGCATGCAAGACTTGACGCTTTTGAGAGCGGCCTGACCGAGGAGGGAATGCTTGCACAGCAGCTGCAGATGAAGCCGGCAATCGGCAAAAGCTTTGAGCATGTACGGCTTCTGGATAAGAAAGATGTCTATGCCGGGGCCCAAATCGACGCCGGTGGCTTCTGTGCAACGGATGATCAGCTCCAGAGTGTGGAGATGGATGACCGGTTAGAATTGACACCGGAGTTTCCGTACAATTGGATGTACGATGCAACGATGCCGGAGAATGCTGTCTTTACAATCCGCATCCATTGCAAAGCGCTTGTGTTGATCTTTAAGGATTCCGGAGAAGTGGACGTTGGAAAGGCGTATGTCGATGTGGACGGTGAGCGTCGCATGACGGCGGATCCGCATATTAACAACTGGCAGCACTGCAACGCGATGATCGTGTTCAATGAGGATGAAAGCGCCGACCATACGGTACGCATTGAAGTCGCAGAAGAAGACAGAGACAAGAAGTTTACAATTTTAGGATTTGGTTACGTGTTATAAGGAGGAGTAAAATGGTTACAGTTAAGAATCCGATTTTAATGGGATTTTATCCGGACCCTTCCATTTGCAGAAAGGGAGAGGATTATTATATCGTCAATTCAAGTTTTGTGTATGCACCGGGAGTGCCGATCTTTCACAGCAGAGATCTCGCACATTGGGAGCAGATCGGTAATATTTTAGACCGTCCGTCGCAGCTTCCTGTGGCGGGAGCGGATATCTCAGATGGTATTTATGCGCCGACGATCCGCTATCATGATGGTTTGTTTTATATGATCACGACCAATGTGACGCACGGCAACAATTTTATCGTCACAGCGGAGAATCCGGAAGGACCGTGGTCCGAGCCGTATTATCTCGGCGACGATGCCCCGGGCATCGATCCGAGCCTTTTTTTCGACGATGACGGCAAATGTTATTATTGCGGAACCCGTCCGAATCCGGAGGGCGTTCGCTATAACGGGGACTGGGAGATTTGGATTCAGGAATTGGATCTTAAGACCATGAAGCTGGTCGGTGAGAGCATGGCAATCTGGAAAGGTGCGGTAAAGGGATGTATCTGGCCGGAAGGTCCGCATATTTACAAGATCGATGGTTATTATTATCTACTCCACGCAGAAGGCGGAACCGGTCCGGAACATAGTATTACGGTGGCACGCAGTAAGAAGCTGTTCCAGTGGTTTGAAGGCTGTCCGCGCAATCCGATTTTCACACACCGCAATCTCGGTATGGATTATCCGGTCATCTATGCGGGACATGGAGATCTGGTTGATGACGGCAAGGGAAACTGGTATGTTGTAATGCTTGCATCAAGACCTTGCAAAAAGCATAGCAGCATGGGGCGTGAGACTTTCCTTGCCAGGGTGATCTGGGAGAACGGCTGGCCGGTGATCGCTCCGGGAGTCGGACATCTGGAGGACGAATTTACGATCGATATGCCTGAGCATCGCTTTGCGGAAGAAATTACGAATTCCGATGTCATTCATTTCTGGGGAGAACAGCTGGATCAGCGGCTGGTGGCGATCGAGGACTGGACATCCGGAATTTATTCGCTGACCGAACGTGAGGGTGCACTTCGGATGTACCTTCGCAAAGAAAAGATTTCCGAGAGAGCAAACTGTGCATATCTTGGTGTAAGACAGAAGAGTTACCGCTTTGTCGCAGAGACTGGTATGGAATTCTATCCGGAAAATGAGTCGGAGACGGCGGGACTTGTGCTTTACCAGAATAATGAAAATCATCTCCGGTTTGAAGTGGTGCGCGTGGATGGAGAAGTTTGTTTTGTGGTTACCAGCTGTATTCACGGAGATGAGCAGACGCTGGCAACGACACGGCTGGAGAAGAAAGGAAAATTAAAGATCCGCCTGCAGTGCTGCGATCAGTGTGCCCGTGTCTGGATTTCGGAAGGCAAAGGATATGTATCCGTTGCGGAAAATCTGGATCTTCTTGCTTACACGACAGAGGAAGCCGGAGGCTTTGTAGGATGCACAGTCGGTGTATATGCGTCTTCCAACGGCAGTGACAGTACAAATTATGCTGATTTTGAATGGCTGACATGCCAGTCGATGGATTGATAGAAAGTGTTTAAGATGAGAAAATGAAATAATGAGTAGACAGACAAAAGAATATGCAAAGAAACTGGTTGCACAGATGACGGTTGAGGAAAAAATGAGCCAGATGCTCTATGAGTCACCGGCGATCGAGCGACTTAATATTCCGGCATATAACTGGTGGAATGAGGCTTTGCATGGTGTTGCAAGAGCCGGCGTGTGGAAGCAAAACTCTCCTGCAGGATATGCAGGAAGCTTACGAGAAGGGACTTGTTTCCGAGGAGGCGATCACAGAAGCGGTGGAGCGCCTGATGGAAGTTCGTATTCGTCTGGGTATGATGAAGGATTATCCGTCCCCGTATGAAGAAATTACCTATGATAAAGTAGAATGTCCGGAACATGTGAAGTTGTCTGTTGAAGCGGCAAGAAGAAGTCTTGTTCTGTTGAAAAACGAGAATGCGTTCCTGCCGTTGGATAAAAATAAGATACAGACCGTCGCAGTCATCGGTCCGAATGCGAATTCAAGAGATGCGCTGGTCGGAAACTATGTCGGAACCTCTTCCCGTTACATTACTCCACTGGAGGGAATTCAGCAGTATGTGGGGGATGATGTGCGTGTATTATATGCAGAAGGCTGTCATCTGTACAAAGACAAAGTGGAATTTCTGGCAGAGACGAAGGATCGATTCGAGGAAGCGGTCATTGCGGCGGAGCAGGCAGATGTTGTAGTTATGTGCCTTGGTCTTGATGCGACGATCGAAGGCGAGGAAGGCGATGCCGGTAATG
>OHYN01000403.1_pt1 | contig 13263 bp, 8 predicted proteins | sample 1580251 | NCBI WGS metagenome assembly OHYN01 (sample SAMEA3882523, study PRJEB24775) | human gut metagenome | biome: human-associated habitat; feature: intestine environment; material: feces | place: Netherlands | collected 2009/2010
CCATCTGTATCCAGCACCTCGACGTCCAACTTCAACACCGCACGCCGCACATCACGGTTCACCAAAGTCCCACGCACACTGATTTCTGCCCTATCCTCACTCACGGAAGGCAAATCGACATAAATGCCCGTAGAGGCATAGTCGGTAAGGCTGATGTGCTGCTTTGCAGCACTGATGAGCCACACATTGCGGTAGATGCCGCCAAAGATGGTGAAGTCGCCGGACAAAGGAGGTATCCGGTCGTTCTGATTATTGACGTGCACCATCAGCAGATTCGGGGCATCGGTCCTTACTTTATCCGTAATGTCTACGGTAAAGGCAGAGTAACCTCCTTTGTGGGTAGTGAGCAGCTCGCCGTTGAGGTACACATCTGCCAGAGAATTGACACCATCAAATTTCAGGTAAAGCTGTTTATCCCGCATCTGCGCGGCATCCGTACGGAACTCTTTCTTATACCAGGAAGAAGCCCTGCGGTAGTTACGGGTAGAATAGGCATCCGCATTCCAGGTATGCGGCAGATGTACCTGCTGCCAACCTTCTTCATGGCGTTGCACTTCCTGCAACCGATTGTCATCACATGCGGCATAATACCAGCCGTCATTAAAACTCTGAACCACCCGCCCAGCATTGACAACCGGGTACATGGTGGACAGACACAATATTAATAAAAATATTTTCTTCATGTTTTTCAATAGATCATATTATCTTACACAAGTCAAGCAAATACTGCAAGAATACTGCATATAGTTTGCAGTGAAAATGCAGACAATATGCAGCAACAATGCCATTTCAACGCAGTGACTCGAATGCTGCATATTGCCGCCTTGGGAATCAGTTAGAGTAACTTGAACGCTGCTTTCTTTACGTCCTGGCTATTTCTGCCAATCATCACCTCAAAGTCACCGGACTCGCATACAAAATCAAGATTGTAGTTGTAGAACTTCAGCAATTCGGGGGTAATCTTGAAAGATACTTTTTTAGATTCGCCGGCTTTCAGGAAAATCTTTTCAAAGCCTTTCAACTCTTTCACCGGACGGGTTACACTTCCCACAAGGTCACGAATATAAAGCTGGACCACTTCGGCACCGTCTCTCTTGCCGGTATTGGTCACAGTCACGGTAGCAGTCAGTTCGCCCTTATCCGTCATGCTAGTCTTGTCCAAAGCCACGTCGCTATAAGAGAATGTGGTATAGCTCAAGCCGAAACCAAAAGGATAAAGCGGTTCATTGTCTATGTCTATATAGTTGCTGCGGAATTTCTGGAACCATGCACCGTCGGCAAGAGGGCGACCCGTGTTCTTGTGGTTGTAGAACAAAGGAATCTGTCCCACGCTCTTCGGGAAAGTCGTAGTCAGCTTTCCGCTCGGGTTCACATCACCAAACAGTACATCGCCGATGGCAAAACCTGCCTCACTGCCCGCAAACCATACATTCAGAATGGCCGGCACGTTTGCCTGCTCCCAGTTCAGTACCAGCGGACGACCGGTAAACAGCACCAGTACCACAGGTTTTCCCGTTTTCAATAATTCCTGTAACAGTATGCGTTGGGTGTCCGTCATTTCAAGATTCGTGCGGCAACTGCTCTCTCCACTCATTTCCGAAGACTCACCGAGCGCAGCCACAATAACATCCGATTTGGCAGCCACGGCAAGAGCCTCGTCCAGCAACTCCTTGTCCGAACGATTGTCACGGTGTAAAGAACGTCCGAACATAGTGGCACGTTTCTCATATTCGGCATCACTCATCAAATTACAGCCTTTCGCAGTCAGTATTTCGGCTTTACCGCCTGCTACCGCCTTCAAACCTTCAGCCAAAGAAGTAGCATTCTTCAATACGGCAGCCACACTCCAAGTACCCGGCATATTACTGCGGCTGTCTGCCAACGGACCTACCACAGCAATAGTGCCCTTCTTGGCCAGCGGAAGCACATTACCCTCGTTCTTCAGCAACACCAAGCTCTCCGAAGCAATCTTACGCGCAACGGCACGATGCTCTTTGGTAAAGATTTGCTTCTTGGCACGCTTCACATCACAGTATTTATAAGGATTATCGAACAAGCCCAACTTGTACTTAGCTTCCAAAATACGGCGACAAGCCGCATTAATTGCTTCTTCTGTCACTTTTCCTTCTGTCAATGACTTCTTGAGCGTACCTACAAATGCATCGCTCACCATATCCATATCGACACCAGCATTCAACGCCAACGCGGCAACAGTCTGCGTATCGCCCATGCCATGGTCGGTCATTTCTGTAATTCCGGTATAATCTGTCACTACAAAACCGTCAAACCCCCACTGCTTACGCAATACATCCGTCATCAACCACTTGTTTCCAGTGGCAGGAATGCCATCGACCTCATTGAAAGAGGCCATCGCACTGCCCACACCGGCATCAACCGCCGCCTGATAGGGCAACATGTATTCATTGAACATGCGCTGATGACTCATATCTACTGTATTATAGTCACGTCCTGCCTCGCCGGCACCATACAAGGCAAAATGCTTTACACAAGCCATAATCTCATCATTACGGCTCATATCCTTTCCCTGATAACCACGTACCATGGCCTGCGCAATGGCTGCTCCCAGAAACGGGTCTTCACCGTTGCCCTCGGACACACGCCCCCAACGGGCATCACGGCAAATATCCACCATCGGACTGAATGTCCAGCAAATACCGTCAGCACTGGACTCAATGGCTGCAATACGTGCCGATTCTTCAACCGCCTTCATATCCCATGTACACGATAATCCTAAAGGAATGGGAAACACCGTTTCATATCCATGAATAACATCCATACCAAATAAGAGAGGAATACCCAAACGACTTTCTTCAACCGCCTGCTTCTGTACATCGCGGATACGTTCCACGCCTTTCAGATTGAAAAGCCCGCCCACTTCACCGGCACGAATACGTTTGGCCACATTACTACTTTTAGCCTGACCGGTCGTAATCTCACCGGTAACCGGCAGATTCAACTGACCTATTTTCTCTTCCAGGGTCATCTTCTTCATTAAATCGTCGATGAAACGATCCATATCAACCGGAGATTTCTGTGCATACGTACTAACGGCAGTAAACACCAACAAGACTAAAAATAATTGTAACTTGAAAAGTAAATGCTTCATGTTTTTCATGCTTTTAATTGATAGAAATATTATTTTACTGCAAATAAAAGAAAAGCATGCGACAATCTCCACATCCCGTACTACAACAAAAGTACAACCATCACTAAAAAACAAAAGAGGAAGTACAATATTAGTACTTCCCCCATTAATATTTCACTGTAAAGCAGCTATTTAAAGTTTATAAGAAAATCAGTCAGACTTTCTTCCGGAAGCAGATTGAATTTCTTGCGCAACCGGTATCTTGCAGCATCAACCCCACGCGTGGAAATGTTGAGCAACTTCGCTATCTCCTTTGTCGGCATATTCAAGCGAAGCAATGCGCAAAAGCGCAAATCTCCTGAAGTTAAATCTGTATATTGAAGTTTCAGATTACGGAAGAAATTCTCGTGTATACGGTCAAAATTAGCCTGAAACATAGTCCAATTCTCTTCATCGGACACTATATTGCTATTAACTAAAGTGAGCAGCTTATCCAAGTTCTTACGGCTATACTGTCCTAACAACTTTTGCCGCTGTATCTCTTCTTTCAAGGAACTCAGAAATTCCTGATGGGCGATATTTGTCATTACCACACTGGACAACTCCTTGCTTTTAAAACGCAAATCGGCCTCAAGCTGTTCCTTTTCCAACTCAACAATCTTCTTCTCTTGCCGCTCGAGTTCTGCCTGATGGGCTACGCGCTGCCGTTCAATCACACGGTCTTTCTTTTTCTTCACGAAACGGTAGACCAGATATTGCAATAAAGCCAACAGACACAATCCTGCCAAGATATAACTTCCCACAGCCCAATAAGACAAATACCACGGACGCAAAATCTCAAAAGGAAGCTCTACCGATGCCAAAACTCTATCGGTATCATATATCTCTGCCTGAAAAACATAACTTCCATAGGAGAGCCGAGAATACTTCTTCTGCAAATAGCGTCCACCCGGCATCCATTGGTCAGAATATCCTTCCAACCGATACCTTACCTTATAAGTATAATTACTATAAACCGGATAACACAATGTAAAATTCACCGTATTAAACTCAGGCTCCACCTTGGCTCCCGGCTGCACGACCAATGTTTTCCGCTTACCACTGAATTCATCAATGACCCGCATTCCCGAAATCCATAAAGAGCGTCTGACCCGAGATTTATATAACGAGGAACTGTCCGTCTCAATACGGGCAATGGCATTGTTCAGGCAAAGATAGGAACAGCCATTCCTCACGTCATAAGCCACGCTTCCCCGTTCTTCCACCGTCAGACCGTCAAACAAAGAATATGGAATCCGGAGTTCGATATTGAAAGTATTTATCGCACACTTCACTAAATACACTATCCTATCACCCACAAACCAATAGTAATCTCCGTTCGCACGACTCACTGTCTTGATTCCCTTCAATTCCATCAATTGTTCATTCATTGTTTCATAGGGAACAATCGAATCAGTCATATCTTCGTAAGTATAGAAATATTCCCCATTAGAAAAAACTACCCGACCATTGATTTTGAACAAAGTAAAACTCCCACCTTTCACTTCTCCCAGGCCCTCATACTTCCGTACATCCTTTACCTGCTTCATATCCGGATCAATCCGAAAACGATACAAACCATTCCTTAAGTGTTTCGCCCAGATATTCCCTTGATGGTCCACCTCTATGTGACGGACCATATGACTGAATCCACGCAGAGACCGGATAAAACCATATGCTCCCGAAGTATCTTCCGTATATAGATTTAAAAGCGCATAAGTTCCTTCCAATAAAAAAGATTCTTCCTTCGATTCAATCTTTTCCATACACATCCCTCCCTTTACATCAGATACCAACTTTGACTTCAACCCCGATATAAGGAAAGTTCCTTTGTTATGCCCGCAAAAAATCTGTTTTCCCCATTCATCGACGAACCACGCTTGTTCTTCCAAACCCGGAACTAATTCAGTCTTTCCATCCTTAAGCCAATAAAGTCCCTGATTAGAAGCAATATAAGCTTCATTTTCCCTTACCAGAACATCATATACCATGCCTATTTTACGAAATGGAGGTTCATAATAATAGATTAAAGAATTGTTGTGTATATAGGCAATACCTTCATCCAAAGCTGTCCATATATTGTTGTCATCATCACAATATAATCTCAAAACAGTATTGTTCTGTAGTTTATTATCCGTATTGACCTTCCAAATCAGCTTTCCCTTTTTATCCAACGCATATATGCCATCGGATATTGTGCCAACAACGTAACAACTGTCCTTGGTTATCACCGCACGATTAATGGTATGCTTCCTGAATATATCATCACATTCGGTTTTCCATTTTTCTACCCTCCCATCTCGATAGAGGAGAAAACCTCCCTGATTACGGGTAAGCATTAAAACGGCATCATCATAAGGAAGCCCAGCCAAGACATCGCTATTCCCAAATACCTTTCTGGGAATAAGTTCTTCCATTTTCCTGCCGGAGAAGACACAAAGTCCACCATTTATTCTTTGAGAATAAAAAGTATTTCCAACCTGAAATAAGTTCAGCGGAAGGCTCTTCACCCGAATACCTTCCACAGAATTTCCATTATAAAAAAAGAGAGAACCGAATGATTGAAATACAATTTCTCCTTGAACGCAAGCAATATCCCAGATTTCGTCATTATGAAACGCAAAATCTTTCACCTTATTTTTCAATGAATGATATTCAAGAGTGTCATAAGGAGTACGGACAAAATAACCGAATTCTTCGTAAGAGCCTACATAAATTTTTCCATCTTCACTGATATATATAGCACGCACAATTCCTTTTGTCGGTAATTCATACAGCCGCCAAGCACTTCCATCAAATTCCAGCAGCCCACTGTTATTACCGAAATACATCACCCCTCTTTCGTCCTGAGCAATGGCCCAATTCTGAATACCGACATTATAATCCGACACCGAATAGCTCCTCACTATAGGAGAAAAAGGTATGGGTGAAGCTTGCAGCAAACTACTGAAAACCAAAGACAAGAAAAACGTTATTGCAATTCTCATGAGTACTGTTTATAGGTATTTACCAGCAAAGATAAAGCTTTTTGCGTTTTCGTAAAAACAAAATCGCAGATTATCCTCTTTTATAGAAAGATAATCCGCGATAATATCCAAATCCAATTTATTAATTTTCAGCAGTTTTCTGTTTTCCCAAAGGAATAGAAACACCCAAGTAAGCATTGACATTCTTCGTATTCTTACCAAAGAACATATAATCTGTTCCTGCAAAGAAGGAACCCAGTTTCAGTGCCAGACCGAAGGTTTTACCGGCTCCTTGAAGTACGGAATAGCTGGCAGCTACATTGAAAGCATTCGTCGGACGGATGCAGGCAGAGAAAGTCAGCTCATTCAAAGTTTTCGGTTTGGCAAAACGACCGGTATACAAGGCACCCACTACCAGCCAATCATTCAGTAAGGCATATTCAGCGCCAAGAACCATTGTAGAAGTCAATCCACGGGTACGGCTCTTCTCAGAAGCCTCCTCCGTCTTGAGCTGCAACATGTCATAGTTAAGAATCTCGCCGCTGTTCACAATATCCATGAACTCCTGCTGCGAGGCCGGGTCAAGAAGATCATAAGTCTGCTCTGTATTGGCTCGCGCTATACTGGTATTCGATTTAGACCATTTGATAAAGCCCAAATCAAGAGCTGAAGCAGAAAGTGTCAATTTATCCAGTAACTTGTAAGATACTCCCAAATCAATAGCCCCACCATATCCGGCAAAACCAAAACTGCCAAAATCGATTTCATCGATATAATCACCATTCTCATTCTCGGGAAGTTCTAACAGCTTTGACGAGTTCTCCAAAGTTGCATCCACTTGAATGGAAGCTTTACTCGTCACTCCTGAAGAGCCGACAGAAGGAGTTTCCACATGAATCTGGTTGATGTTCAGCTTTAAGTTACCGATACCCAGCAGCATCTTCACCTTACCACCCACAGCCAGTCGGTCTGTGATATTCCTTGCAAAGCCAAGGCCGACTTCCGCATAGGAATTTATCTCAAGCTTCTGTCCATTAATGGTTTCGTTAATACCCAAATAGTCAGAAATATTGTCACCGAACTCCCGGCTGCTCATGTTATTCATAAACTGGAACATGGTTTTCGGTATGGCGGCACCGATATCATTACGCAACCCCACATTGACTGACCAGAAGTTCTTTCCTTTATACCACCCGGCAGACAGAATGTCGGTACTCAAATTCACATTCAAGTTATTGGTAGCATCCAGTCGGTTCATAAAGTCATTGCTCATGAAATAGTCGCTATCATCACTGTTCTCAATAATGTCCATAATATCCCTATACCCCAGGGAACTGGAGTTGACGGTAGCATTCAACGAACCTATCACGGGAATATTCAGATAACCGCGTCCCGGCATCAAGGCCGGATTGAGCTGCATACGCTGGTTACTTCCTTCCATAAAGTAGGAAGTGCGCAGGAACTGGGCTTGTCCGGAAAGAGAGAAGCAAAGCAACAATACCACAAACAGCCATACTCTCAGAGAATTCAATTGTTTCATAACCTTGTCAATATTTTCATTATCACCTGCAAAAATATAAAACAAGTTAATACCCTACAAACAACTTAACCGGATAGTCGTGTATAAAAGGCTTATACAGAGACTATCCGGTATAAATTAAGGAGCAAATAAAAGAATCCTCTTAAGAGTGTCCTTATACTATTTCATCATAAACATGTTCATTTGCTCTCGTAGCGGTACTCAGAAAAACCGGGGCTGTCTCCTTTCTTTGTTGCAGAGACATTGACGTCACTGCCGGAGCACTCAACATTTCCTTATATTTTTCCGGAGCAGTGAGTATCTTTACAGCCTCTTTCAAATCATCATCATCTTTCAACTGCTGGATAATGCTTCCACGCTGGAAATAATAACGTTTGATGATTTCTACCGCAATCATGCTCTTGATGTCCTTGGAGAAATGGTCAAGGTCACGGTCCAGATTATGCGACAATTTTTTCTCCAGCGCTTCAAACTCTTTCGAAGCATCAGTCAGATAGCCCTCAAATTCGGCCATCTCCTTCAGGTTCTTCAGCATCTTCTCTGTCTGCTGGTCGTATTTGAAGTCCGCCTTTTTCACCATCGCCTTGAAGTCCGCATAATCGGCATCTGTAATTTCAAACTTCTCTGCTGAAGGGATGGTAGGATGTTTCAGGCAATAGTCCGTGGCATAATTGAAAATAAGATTGTCATTGACAAGATAGAACAGAATGTTGGGCAGCTTCTCCTGCTTCACCGCAATGTCCGGAGTCACGCCTCCACCATCCCGCACTTCACGTCCGGCAGCCGTATGGAACACGGTAGTAAGGCTGTCCGGAATACGTCCCACACTGCCGTCCTCATTCCGGTGCTTGTAGTCGATAGCCTGCACACAACGGCCGCTGGGAATATAATATTTGGAAGTCGTCAGCTTCATGGTACCACCGTATGGCAACGGACGGGTGGTCTGCACCAATCCCTTACCGAAAGTACGGTTACCGATAATGACCGCACGGTCAAGGTCCTGCAAAGAGCCCGCAAGGATTTCTGACGAAGAAGCCGTTCCGCCATTGACCAGAACAGCCAAAGGAATTTCCAGATCCAACGGTTCACGCAATGTCTTGTAGGTATTGCTGGCTTGCTTAATCTTACCCTTTGTCGTCACAAGTGTTTTTCCGCGAGGCAGAAAGAAGTTGGCTATCTCTATAGACTCATCCAGCAAGCCACCCCCATTGTTCCGCAAGTCAATCACCAACGAAGTCATCCCCCGCTTCTTCAAGTCCAGAAAAGCCTGCTTGAACTCCTTGGAAGGATTCCCCGAGAAGGTGCTGAGATTGATATAACCTATATTATTATCCAGCACCGTATAATAAGGTATGAACGGCAATTGGATGGAACGGCGCACAATGTCGAAATCCAACGGTTTCTCTGTACCGGGACGTTGCACTTTCAGCTTGAAGCTGGTACCCACTTGTCCGCGAAGCATCTCGCTGACTTCCTGGTTGTTCTTTCCGGCAAGGTCTTTTCCGTCAATTTCCATCAAAATATCTCCGGCTTTCAGGCCTACATCGGCAGCAGGCATATTCTCGTATGGCTCAGATATCATGGAACGTTTCAGTTTCGGATTCCAAGTAATCACAGAACCTATACCACCATAGGAATTCTTCAGCATCTGCTCCAATTCGCTTTGGTCATCTTCCGGATAATACTCCGTGTAGGGATCCAGCGAGTAGAGCATGGCATCAATGCCTTCACGGATAGTCTTGTTCGGATCAATCGTATCCACGTAGAACATATCCAACTCTTTCACAATGGAATTGAATATATCCAGATTCTTTGCTATTTGGAAACTGCGGCTATCACCACTCTTAAACCCCCAAAAACAAACGGCTCCCGCTACAATCAGCAAGGTAACCATCCAGCGTATCTTTAAAATTCTTCTCATAATTATGATAATGTGCTAATATGCCAATGTGCCAATGTGCTAATAACCTGCAGCGTAATAGCGAAACAAATATTGCGCAGCCAATTAGCACATTGGCACATCAGCACATTAATTAATTAATAAAATTTCTTCCTTGATTTTTTCCCATTGTGCAGCCTGAAGCTCTGTACCCACCACTTGTATCACATCTTTGGAGAGAAGGGAGCCTATCTTGCCACATTTCTCCAGCGAGTAGCCACACGTCAGTCCATACAAGAAACCTGCCGCAAAATAGTCGCCAGCTCCTGTAGTGTCCACCACTTTCTCTACCGGAGCCGCTTGTACCTGCACCATCTCTGTACCTTTGCGAATCAGAGAACCACGGGCACCCACCTTTACAATGGCTATGCTACACATTTTGGCAATGATATCCAATGCTTCCTCCGGTTCCTTACCCGTAAAAGCCTTTGCCTCTTCCTCATTGGCAAAAACAATATCCACATATTTGTTGACCAACAGAGAGAAAAATTCAAGGTCTCCTTCTACTATATTGTAGCTCGCCATGTCCAAACATACTTGTAAGCCGGCCTCTTTAGCCAGCTCAATGGCACGGAGAATCATATCATGGTCTTGCACCAGATACCCCTCTATAAATAGGTAAGCATATCCTTTGAACATATCCAGCGAAAGATCTTCCGCCTTCAATGTAGAAGCCGCCCCCAAATAAGTGCCGAAAGTGCGCTCTCCATCAGGAGAAATGAAAGTAGAGGCTACACCGGACGGAAGGGTAGTGGAAAGCAATAAATCCGCCTCTGTCCCATGCTCCAGCAGACTATCCCGGAAAAAGTTACCGTAAAAGTCATTGCTTACTTTTCCGATGAATCCCGTACCCGCACCAAGGCATGCCATTGCCCGAATTGCGTTTCCGGCAGAACCTCCGTTAGCCAGATGCGTCTCCATCCGGCTGAAATACTCACTAATTTTCAAGAACTTATCTTCATCAATCAGAGTCATACTTCCTTTCGGGAGCTGCATCTCCGTCAAAATATTATCATCCTCAATGATTGCCAGTGCATCAACCAAAGCATTGCCCAACCCAATTATTTTATCCATCTTCGATATTTTTTTTGCAAAGATATTGCATATTTCAAAATATCCTATTACTTTTGCAGCGCATTTGAGAAAAAACAACATTCTTCCTTAGCTCAGTCGGTTAGAGCATCTGACTGTTAATCAGAGGGTCCTTGGTTCAAGTCCAAGAGGAAGAGCGAAAAGGTTCGTCAATTAGGCGAACCTTTTTTGTTTTCCCACATTATCCCACACAAAAGACAAACATTTCTATTTCATATTCAAAGATTTAACATACATTTGCCAAATGTAAAGTAAGGAGTTTCATAAAAGCACCTGTCTTTATTTATTAGAAAAACATATTTTAATCCAAACACCAAACTACAATGAAAACTCTTTTATTCTTTTTAGTCATAGGATTCAGCCTATGTACCGCTGGTAAAGCACAAACCTCTCTTGTTTCTACGCGAGAAAAATTCCGCCACCATGAAATATCCGTCAGTTACGGCTTCCTCCCCATTACCGACGCCAATAGTATAGCCGAAGAGTTTATTGCTCCGACAGCAAGTTTTGGAATCTATACACGCGAGAAGACCAGCTATTACGGCGCTCTGAATATCAGTTATATTTATAGAATCAACCGTAAAATCAGCCTAGGCGTAACCGGAGGAATAACCGGTAATAGAGGGACGGCCAGTAGCCTTTATGAAGTTTTGGATGAGAATAAGAACGATGACCGGCGCTATCTGTATATCCTCCCCACCTTCCGGTGGCATTGGTTCACCCGCCCCCAATTCTCCCTATATTCCTCTGCAGGGCTCGGCGCCTATTTCCTCCGGAACAGCTTTGGAGGAGACACTTATCACAAAAAGGAATTTGCCTATCAGTTCAGTTTTCTGGGTATCGAATATGGAAATCAGTTTGCCTTCTTCACCGAATTCGGCGTAGGATATACGGGAACAATCGTGGCAGGGGGGATTCACGAACCCGCCACTGCCAGCGTCAGGATACTAACATGTACGCCTCCCACATCTTTAAGCGCATCGGCACATGCAGTTGTAGTGGCTCCGGTGGTCAGTACATCATCCACAATAAGGATATGTTTCCCCACAAAGCGTTCCGGATAGCGGAGAAGGAAAATACCGTCTACATTTTCCCAACGCTCGTAAGCAGACTTTCGGGTCTGCGTTTCCGTATGTCTTCTGCGCAGCACGGAGGACACATCAATAGGAATACCCGTTACGGCAGAAACGCCGCGCGCTATACATTCACTCTGATTGTATCCGCGCAACTTTTGTTTGCGGGGATGTAGAGGAACGGGGATAATTACGTCTAGACCACGGAAAAAACCGGTAGCCGCCAGCTCCGCTGCCATAAAACGCCCCATTATTTCTCCCAAATCTTTCCGGCCTCCATACTTCAGTTGATGCAGGATGTGGCGGAAATCACTTCCTTTGTGATAATAAAAGAAGGAAGTGCCGCGTTCCAGAGGTATCTTCCCCCAAAACATACGCTCCACGGAGTTGTCTTCGCGAAGATGATAGTTTGTCCGTGGCATATTCATATTACACCTGATGCAAATGCCCTCTTCTCCCTCTTGCAAAGAGCTCCCGCATACAGCACACTGACGCGGGAAGAAGAGATGGACAAAGGACAAGAACCAGGCTTTAAATGTGTTTTCCATAAAAAAGTGTAATAAGGCAATAAGAACCGTATCAGAATGGCAGCGCCTCCCGTACCAACCGCAAAAACAACGGATGCAGCGGCCCGTTGGTGGCTATGATATGATGCCCTTCTATAAAGTTCTCGTTTCCCAAAAAGTCTGTTACCTTACCGCCGGCTTCCAACACCATGAGTGCAGCCGCAGAAAAGTCCCATTTGCCGATAAACGCCTCAAGCCAGGCATCAAAACGTCCGGCAGCCACATAGCAGAGGGCAAGCGCCGCCGAACCATTCATGCGAATGCCTGCAACCTTACCGTAAAGTTCGTGTATCAAATGTTCGCCCGTACGGGCATACTGCTCGAAATTGTAGGGTAACTCTGTCACCACAAAAGCGTCTTTCAGTTCACTGACAAGCGAAACACGCAACCGTTCTCCGTTCACATAGGCTCCTCCTCCTTTCCAAGCATAAAAACACTCGTCTCGGCAGGGTTCATAAACCACACCCAGCAAAAGCGACTGCTTGTCACGCAAGGCAATACTTACACAATAGGGAGCATTGTCGTGAATATAGTTCGTTGTCCCATCCAAAGGATCCACTACCCAGCAATACGTTTCGTCACTATAGGCAGCAGACCCTTCTTCGGCAATGAATCCGGCTTCGGGAAGCAATTTCCTAAGGGCAGATACAACCTTTTTCTCGGAAGCCTTGTCCACATAAGATACATAATCGTGCGCATGTTTTTCCTGCACCACCTCCCGACGGAAACTTTTCCGCTCTTCCTTCAAAAAATGCCCGGCTTCACGGGCTACACAGCAGACAGCCTCTGTCAACGCCTTCAAATTTTCCATATTCTTATATTATTTACCATTCGCATCTTCCTGATAAATGAGCCTCCCCCGTTGGCTGACCGTCCACTCACCGTCTTCCAGACGTACGTTTTTCGTATCATCATCTTCCACATTCCAGGCATATCCACCGG
>OHYN01000408.1_pt1 | contig 13193 bp, 10 predicted proteins | sample 1580251 | NCBI WGS metagenome assembly OHYN01 (sample SAMEA3882523, study PRJEB24775) | human gut metagenome | biome: human-associated habitat; feature: intestine environment; material: feces | place: Netherlands | collected 2009/2010
TATAAGGGTTTTACCAGGAACGTCCCTTGAATATGTTGGATTGTTCCAGCGGAACCAGGTTCCCGCTCAAAGTCATGGTGTTGGAGTTGAAGTTCGGGCTGATGGTTACGGTTGCGTTGTTCCCGCCATCGGTCAGCGTAAGGAATATCTGGGCGGAAATGCCGATACCCTGGATGCTGAAGTTACAATTCACGTTGCCCCGTTTGTCGGTAGTCATTTGGATGTCCGATACGGTTCCGTCTACTGTTACACCGCCAATGCCGTTAGGACCTGGGTATACGGTGTTGAAGGCTACCTGCACGGTGCCACGTCCTTGGTTGACCAATACGAAGTTGGTGTTGGAGTTTACAAATGCGGTCTGTCCGTTGCGGAACATCACTTGGTCTGCCTCCATTACGAACTGGTGAGCTTTCAAGGCCGCCATTGCGTCATCGTACGAAATGGCATCCTGTGCTTGTTCTTCAGCTTTCAGGCGTGCACGTTCTGCGTCTCTTTGGGCTTTACGGTCTGCGCGCTTTTCAGCTCTACTCTCTTGTGCATACATGGTCGTTGTTGCCATGCTTACCAATACTACTGCTGCTAATGCAATAAACTTTTTCATAATCGAATCTTTTTTTGTTTAGGTTTAAATAAATTGTTCGTTATAAGTTTATTGCAAGAACAATGCCTATCCAGGATTGTTCACCGGTTTTTTAATTATTTTATATCCGATAGCAGCAATAAAGATACTCATTACCGGACTGATAAGGTTGAAGAAGCAATAGGGAAGGTAGGTCAGTGTGGGTACACTCAAAATGGTGGCTTGCGTCATGCCGCAGGTGTTCCATGGGATAAGCGGGGAGGTGACGGTAACGGCATCTTCCGTGGTACGGCTAAGTAGCCGGCTTTCGTAGCCTTTCTTTGCGTAAACGTTGCTGAACATGTTTCCGGTGAGGATAATGCTGATGTACTGGTCTGCCGTGGCAAGGTTCAGGAACAATCCGGAACATACGGTGGATGCTACCATGCTGGCTGTATTCTTCATGAAGCGGACGAATAGGGAAGTGATGCTTCCTAGCATGCCGCTTGCCGTCATGGCTCCACCGAAACACATGGCGCAGATGATGAGCCAGATGGTATTCATCATTCCTGCCATACCTCGTGTGGCAATCAGTTCTGTCAACATGTCACTGTCAGTTTGTAGACTGGTACTGCCATAGAATGTCATCATTATCCCTTTGAACATATTCCCACCTTCCGCTATCTCATTCAGTAGTCCCGGTTGGAAGATGAAGGCGAATATCCCTGCCAGCAGAGTGGAGAGAAAGAGTGTGATGACGGAAGGCACTCTCCGGGCAATCAGTATTCCCGTAATCACGGGAACAGCCAGTAACCAGGGAGTAATGTTGAATTTGGCGTCCAATGCTGCCGTAAATTCCGCGATCTGTTGTGTATTGTTCGTTTCGTGTGTGAGTCCCATTACTGTAAAGATGACAAGGGTGATGAGGAGAGAGGGGACGGTGGTGATCATCATATAGCGGATATGGCTGAATAACGGTGTTTCCGTTACGGATGAGGCAAGGACCGTGGTATCCGATAACGGTGAAATTTTGTCTCCGAAATAGGCTCCCGAAATGATGGCACCGGCTATCCATCCCTCTTCAAAACCTTGTGCCTTACCTATGCCCAAAAGGGCGATACCGATGGTGGCGATAGTGGTCCATGAACTTCCCGTCATTACTGATACCAATGCACAAATAATGCAGGTAGAAGCAAGGAAAAAATTCGGATGGATAATCTGCATACCATAATATATAAGGGTAGGTACCACCCCACTTATCATCCATGTGCCGCTCAAAGCACCGATAATCAATAGAATAATGATAGCTGTGGCAACACCTGAAATGTTGTTGGTGATGGCAAGTTCATAATCTTTCCAAGGGATGCGGTAGAAAGTCATGCCGATAAAGACACACATACCAGTGGTGGCAAGCAGGGAAATCTGGCTTCCTCCACTCAAGGCGTCACTTCCGAAAGTATGGATGGTGGCGAACAGCATTCCTACGAGAAAAGCGATGGGAAATAGAGAAACGAGTGGAGAGGGTATTTTCTTTGCTGAATTCATAGGGTTGTTTTTGACTATGCTTGGTTGACGAATCTATTATCAATCTGTCGTTTATAGTTTGATGCGACAAAGGTATAACAATTCTGTTCAATATCTTCCTTATCCTTTGCATGACAAATAAAAATTATCAAATCTTTGCGTTTGCTTGGAAAAATGATAGTATCCTTGTTATTTCTTGCTGTAAAGGGTGATGGACAACGATATTATTGTTAAAATAACGCCGGTGCCGACCACGCCACTCCATCCCCAAGTCTGCCAACTGCTTCCTGCAAGGAAGGTACCCAAAGAGCCGCCGATGAAGTAAGTGGTCATGAAAATCGTATTTACCCGATTGGAGGCAGACGGGTAGATGTCGAAAATACTGGTCTGGTTGCTGAGTTGGATACATTGCATGCCTATGTCTATAAGAATGACACCGGTAATGATACCTGCATAGTTGTTTCCGCAGAAAAAGAGCGAGGCCCATGCAAGCAGAATCATTCCGCAACCGATAAAGTTGAAATTGCGTATGCCTACCTTTTTTACATATTTTCCTACAAAAGATGCGGTTAAGGCTCCGGCAATGCCGCAGAGCCCTAGTATGCCGATGACATCGCTGGATGCATGGAACGGGGCTTCTCCCATTTTGAATGCAAGGCAGGACCACATGGCAAGGAATGAGCCAAAGGCCAGTCCTGCACGTATCGAGTAGATTCGTAGAGAGGGGTATTCTCTTACTAATGAGAAAAGAGACTTCATCAGCCCGGAATATTTGCCTTGGAAAGTCGGTTGTATGTCCGGTAGTACCTTTAATACAACGATAGCGCATAGTAACATCATTCCAGCGGCGATGAAGTACATTTCACGCCAGCCAAGCACTTCACCCACAAATCCGCTGACAACACGTGATGCAAGTATTCCAGTCAGTAATCCTGAGATGACGACACCTACATTCCGTCCCTTGTTTTCGGGGCGTGAGAATTGCGAGGCAATCGGTACAAATATTTGGGGTATCATGGAGCAGATGCCGGTAATGAGTGATGCTGCCCAGATGATGTAGATGTTCGGTGCCATGGCAATGGCTAGAAGGGAAAATATGAGTAGGAAGAAATTCGTTAGGATGATATTCTTGCGTCGATAGAGGTCTCCTAATGGGACGATGAACAATAATCCCAGCGCATATCCGATTTGTGTAATCATGGCAATGAGGTTCGTTTTGAATTCAGAAACTTCCAATTCATGCCGCATGATATTAAGCAGGGGTTGATTGTAATACAAGTTGGCTACGGACACGCCAGCTACGATAGCAAGTGTCCAGAGTATATGTGCCGGTAATCCTCCGTTTTCTTTCAGTTCTTGTTTCATGCTGCAAAGATAATGTCTTTCTGTTTCATGCGCAAGATATGTGAGTATGATAAGAATATGTGTGAAGTGGTATCATCTTTTTAGCCTTTCCGTTTGTTATACTATTATTTTGTTTGAGAATAATTGATTGGAGCTATCTTGGATAAGCGGAATGTTGTATTGATATTTAAAGATACGTTGGGCATGGGAAATGAATGGTTTAGAGAGTTGCTGGGTATGAAATACAGGTGGACGAAATGCAGGCTCTTCTAGCAAACGAGGGTTGGTAAGGTGAATTCGATGACTCAAGGAACCTACCGTTCCCCCATTAGACCGCCTCCTGATGACATACTTGGGATTATCCTGCTATTGACTGAAAACTCGGGTATATATTAGTATGAATCATTATTACTTAAACTTATAATAGTATGAAACATTTATCGATAATAATAATAGTAGTGTCATTATGCGTTTTCCTGCTATCCATCGGCGTATATCATAAGGTTCCCTGGTCTGTTCTGCCAATAGTGGCTAGTGGAATCTGTATATTATGTTGGCTTTTGTTCCATTTACTCTGTATCAGTGAAGAAAGAGATTTACTGAAAGAGGGAAATCAGTATTTCATTGATACCTTTCAAAACATACGTAATCCCATTTCTTTGATTAAGACACCGTTAGGGGCAGTTTACGAAGGAGACTGTCCGGAAGACATAAAGAAGGAACTGGCTGTTGCACTTCATCATATAGGCGGGCTGGAGCAGCACTTGATAGCGTTGATGGAGTTGAAACGACTATTTGGCAATTCTGGTAGCCTGGTAGTTGCAGAACATGAAATCGGCGCATTTATGAGGAAGAAAGTGTCTCTTTTACAGTCTCATGTGGCCGGGTTACAGATGAAGCTGGATTTGGTTCCGGATTTTGACTATGCAAGCGCTTGGTTTGATCCGGGAAAGATATCTCCGGTTATCGACCGGTTTGTATTGAGTGCCATCGAGTGTTCTCTGCCGGAAACGCATCTCTCGATGCAGGTTTCGTTGAAGGGAGATTACTGGGCAATCAGGATTAAGGATACAGGCAACAAGCGATTTCTGAAATGTTGCAGATGGTACTCGTCGCGGCTTCCTATTCTGCGACCTCTGCATGGCAAGCAGTATGGCATGGGCGGTGTGTTTTTTGACAAGTTGATGAATATATGTGACGGGAAAATACTGACTTTGGAAAAGGAGGCTCTGCTTCGATTTCCCATAAGATGTTCGTGTGCGGTTTCGGGGGGGTATACATCCTTAAATATTCCGGACACTTTTCAGGTGAATGAGTCGGAAATAGCTTTCCATGGTTTCTCGAAGAAAAAAAATATGGATAGACCTTTAGTGATACTTGCGGATAATGACAAGGGATTCAAGGATTATCTTGAGAAACGTTTATCGGAATGTTTTGTAGTGAGGAGCTTTGATGACGGTCAGGAAGCATTGGAGGTAATATGTGAAGAGTATCCGGATTTGGTGATTTGTGATATCATGTTGAAAGGTATGAGCGGTGAGGAACTTTCTTCTAAACTGAAGACGTCGAGGGACACCTCCTTTATTCCGGTGATATTGATGGGGGCGCACATTGATGTGAAACGGCGGGAAAAGCGTTGTTCTTCTCAGGCTGATCTCTTTGTATGTAAGCCCTTTAATCTGGAGGACCTTAAAGTGGAAATATCCATATTGATAAATAATAGCCGTTTTCTTCGGAAGACATTTCTTCAGAAAGTTTTTGGAGAAGATTTTTTAACGAAACCTATGGAGCGGGCTCAGCAGGATGCCAATCTGGCATTTTTGAATGAAGTGAAGCTTTACATTATGGAGAATATGGATAAAGAGGATTTGACAGTAGATGATATTGCCTCCAGGATGTGCATGAGCCGGACAACCTTTTATAATAAGTGGAAGTTGTTGACGGGAGAAGCACCCAAATATTTGATTTCGAGAATCAGGATGGAGAAGGCACGGGAACTTTTGGAAAGCGGAAAATTTTCTGTGACTATGGTTGCTGAAATGGTGGGTATGCGAAATCTGAAAAACTTCAGAGGCAGGTATAAGGAGTATTTTGGAAAAACACCGAAGGAGTTTATGAAAAAAGTATGATATTTATCTGAAGAAAACTTTCATAGAAAGGCTGTCACATATTAGATAATGGACAGCCTTTGTTTTGAAATGGGAGATAGGAGAACTGAACATCCTAAGCTATCTATAAAGGAAAATCTCTCATCGTTTTCGTTTTGGGGATAACTGGGTATATATGATTAGCTTTACTTGCCGATGCAAAAATGTTCGAAAATATTCCCAAGTACCATATCGTTCGTAACTTCCCCTGCAATATCGCTTAGATGGAAAATGCATTCGCGGATATCTTGTGAAACAAAATCTCCGGATAGATTTTCTGCTAATCCTTGTTGGACCCGGTGGATGGCTTCCAAGGCATGGGTCAAAGCCTCGTAGTGGCGTATATTCGTGACAATGACATCGTTTTGGGTAACCGTGGGCAGGTTAGCGGCAGAGATTAGCATTTGCTGAAGCTTGTCGAGGTTGGTACGTCCTTTGGCAGAGATGGAGATGCATTGCACATTAGTAGCGGCCACGGTGAAACTGGAGTTGGGGATGGTTGAGGCATCTTGCACCAGATCGGTCTTGTTGAATACGAGAATGAGCCGTTTCCCTTCGCAACGGGGAAGTATCTGGGTAGTTAGTTGTGGTATCCGTGAGACGGCATTCGTGGCATCAACTATCCAGAGCACGATTTCCGCCTGCTCCAATTTCTGGAAGGTTCGCTCAATTCCTAGGTTCTCGATGGTGTCGTTCGTTTCGCGTATGCCTGCCGTATCAATAAATCGGAAAGTTATCCCACCAAGATTGACTGTGTCTTCTATCACATCGCGGGTTGTCCCGTGTATGTCGCTTACAATGGCTCGTTCCTCGTTTAGTAGTGCATTCAACAGGGTGGATTTACCAGCGTTCGTTTCGCCGATGATGGCTACGGGCACGCCGTTCTTGATGGCATTGCCTACACTGAAGGATTGTACTAAACGGGAAATTACCTGCTCTATGCCGTCTGCTAGGAGACATAGCTCGGAGCGGTCGGCAAATTCCAGTTCTTCGTGGTCGCTGAAGTCCAGCTCCAGTTCTATGAGTGATGTGAAGTGCAGCAATTGGTCGCGTAGTGAGGCCAGCTCTTTACTGAACCCACCGCGCATTTGGCTCATGGCGAGGCGGTGAGTGGCGGCAGAGGTGGAGGCGATGAGGTCGGCCACGGCTTCGGCCTGGCTTAGGTCCATTTTGCCGCCCAAGAAGGCCCGTTGCGTGTACTCACCGGGAGCGGCCAGGCGGCAACCATTGCCGATGAGCAATTGCAACACCTTCTGAAGAATATAGCTCGAACCGTGGCACATGATTTCCGTGCTATCCTCGCCCGTGTACGAGTGGGGGGCACGGAATAAGCTTACAAGTACTTCGTCTATGATGTTTTCTTCTTCATGGATATGACCGAAGGTAAGTGTGTATGGCTTGGCATCCTTCAGCTTCTTCCCCTTCCGGGCAGGGGTAAATATGCGGGATGTTATCTCTATGGCATCCGGTCCGGAGACACGGATGCATCCTATGGCTCCCCCTTGGGCGGTGGCTATGGCACAAATGGTATCTTGGTTCATTTTATCCGGCTTATTTTTATTCAGCAAAGATAATGGTTTCTTTACAAAAAAGAGAGATGGTGATTCAACTTATGGGCTTTTATCGTAACTTTGTGCAAATCGATAATGGATAGATGCTTATAAAGCCTAATCCGCCTCTGTGCCCATTGTGGGTATAGCAGGACATTGCTACACTATACAGACCAGCAACGGGCACGTCAGGCAGGATGTGATGAAGTCATTACTAAACCCTACTCCTAGGATTGGCTGAAGGAAAGGGAGGAGCATTTCTTGAAGGATACTTAGATACGGTCGAGTACTGTTTTGATAAGAGTATCTATCGTATTCTTGTATCCCGTGTTAGCTTCTTTTATCAGGCGGTTGGCAATGACCATGCATACCGTCATGGCCTTGTGCCCCATCAGACGGCTCAAGCCTGCCAGGGCAGAACTTTCCATCTCGAAGTTGGTAATACGGTAGCCGTTGTATTCAAATTTTTCAATCTTCTCATTCTGATGTGGGTCGGCAAGCGGCACGCGTAACTCGCGTCCTTGAGGTCCGAAGAAGCCCCCGGCGGCAATCGTTACGCCACGTACCATGTCGTTTTGTGCGATGCGGTCTATCAGTTCAGTGCTTGCATCAATGACGTAGAGGGCAGGGGCACACATGTTGCCGGACCATCCCATATGGTTGAGGAAGGCACGCTCCATGGGCAGGTCGCACACGGAGTTGCGTCCGGCATAGAAGTTGAGCAGCCCATCGAAACCAATGGACTTTTCAGAACATACGAATGTGCCTACCGGAGTGTAGGGTTGCAAGCCGCCGCAGGTGCCGATACGTACCAGCTCAAGGCTACGCAGATGGGGCTTTTCTTCGCGCGTCTCGAAATCGATGTTTGCCAGGGCATCCAGTTCGTTCATCACGATATCGATGTTGTCACATCCGATACCGGTGGAAACCACCGTAATACGTTTCCCCTGGTAAGTACCGGTGATAGTCTTGAACTCGCGGCTTTCCACTTCACATTCCTTGTTCTCGAAATGGGAGGCAACCAGTGCCACCCGTCCGGGGTCGCCTACCAAGATGACTTTGTCTGCCAGCCATTCGGGCTTTACGTGAAGATGAAATACAGAACCGTCTTCATTGATGATCAGTTCGGAAGAGGCGAAATATTTCTTCATATGCTTGAGGCTTTAATCTTTTGTTTATAAATAGAAACGCCGGGAACCGATTCTTGTTCACCGGTTCCGGCGTTTCGTCAGTTACTTTCCGGGTTATTTACTCAACGGCTGGCTGGTATTGCCCGTCGTCGGTTTGGCAATGTTTTCGCGCATGGAAGTGTCGGCTTCTATATTCTTCATCCGGTAATAGTCCATGATACCCAGATTGCCGTTGCGGAATGCTTCGGCCATGGCCTTGGGTACTTCCGCTTCTGCCTCGATAACTTTGGCACGGGCTTCCTGGGCCTTTGCCTTCATTTCCTGCTCTGTGGCTACGGCCATGGCGCGGCGTTCCTCTGCCTTGGCTTGAGCAATGTTCTTGTCGGCATTGGCTTGGTCTATCTGCAGGGCGGCACCGATATTCTTACCTATGTCAATATCAGCAATGTCAATGGACAGAATTTCGAATGCTGTTCCGGCATCCAACCCCTTGCGCAATACCAGTTTGGAGATAGAATCCGGATTCTCCAATACAGACTTATGATTCTCTGACGAACCGATGGAAGACACAATACCCTCGCCTACACGGGCCAGAATCGTGTCTTCTCCGGCACCGCCCACCAATTGGCGGATATTGGCGCGCACCGTTACACGGGCCTTGGCAATCAGCTGGATACCGTCTTTGGCAACAGCTGTCACGGGAGGCGGATACCAGTGCGTGTACCACCCGCTCTACGTGACCTCCGGCAAGGTAGTGCGCTTCCAGTTCGTCGCGCGTGATGTTTTGCAATCCTGCTTTATGAGCTTCAATCATGCCGGGCACAATGATATAAGGAGGAACATTACGGATACGCATCAGGAAAAGTTGTACCAGCGAGATGTTTACTCCCGATACTTTGGCAGACAGCCACAAGAAGAACGGTACATAATGGAAGAAAAGTACCAGGAAAATAATGCCTCCTATAATGAGGAAGGCGGTTAAATACATTGTGCTTGGATCCATGAGATTAAATATTAATTGTTAGTTATAAATAATAGGTTGATTTCAGAAATTTCACTGCTTGAGCCGTTCCACTAAGAGGACTCCGTCGGCAATACGGTCTACGATAATCGGAGTCTTTTCGTTCAGGAAGCCGTCTGATGACTTTACTTCCACGATGTCTCCGTTGATTTCGGCATAGCCGATAAGAGCCAGGCGGGTAGTGGTTACGCCTATATCGCCTACCTTGACTTTTTCCTCGGCACTACGGTCTACTTTGGAGGTGATGTTTTTTTTCAATGCAATTTTGTCGAGTGTCTTGGAGCGCATGAACCATACCAACGAGCCGATACAAGCCAGGGCAGATATGATAAGCGTAATGACACCTGCCGTGGTGCCCATATAGGCAAAGGCATAGTAGTTGGCAAAGATGATGCAACCTCCTGCCAGAAAACCGGCAACGCTGATGCCCGGAATTACGAATAATTCCACTAAGAACAAGATTACTGCTCCTATAATCAATGAGGCGATAATGAGTATATCCATAGTTGTCTTTATTTGGTGGCTTGTTTTTCCAGGTTGCGCACTTGAATGGCAGTTTGCTCCATCTCAGTGGACAATTGCCGTACACGTTGCTCCAGGTCGAGGATGGCGGCGGACATCTTGTCCTTTTCCTGCTTGTTGGCTCGGGAGTATTCCGAACGCATATCTTCCAGTTTCTCCTGCAGTTGTTTGTAGCTCTGCTCCAGCTGATTGTATTTGCCATACGAGGCTTTGGCCTGCGGGGAGCGGAAATCGTCCAGCTGGTAGTAGGTGGAGTGGTCGTCAATGATGAATTGGAAATCATGCTTCTTGGTGGTCTGCGGCTTTGCGTTGGCAGCAGTCCGAAGTCTTTCTTGGGCGGCCTCTACCGCATCGGTGTCCGTCCATGTGTCCTTGATAGAGTGAAGTTGCGCCAATGATATCATCTTGTCCGGGTCCATCCCTTCGTAGTTGTACACTTGCTTGGATGAGTTGGGAATGAATACATAGATGCACACTTTGCCTTCCGGCTGGTAGCGGTCGGAGGCAAACCATCCCAAGTCGTTGAATTCGTCGATGACGTACATATAGTCGTTGTAGGGCGAATTGAACGGCATGCCCACATTTTCCGGCATCAGATAGGAGTCGGTATTCGTATTGTAACGGGTGACGAAAATATCATATCCTCCCATCGAGCCAGGGCCATCCGAAGCATAGTAGATAGTGATACCGTCCGTAAGTACATAGGGATAGTCTGCATTCATGGCCTCGTTGATGCTTCCGGGCAACAAGCTGCCATCACTCCATTTGTCCAGCAACTTGTTGCGCGAAAGGATACTGAGGGTGCTGTCCGGTTGCATTTCGCTATAATATAGCTTATTGCCCAGCTCCGTTTCGTATACCGTTCCGCCTTCCTTACCGGAATCATTGAAGTAGGTGTCGTACATGAACAGCTTGCCCGATTCGGGGCTGATTTTGTATGCATCCAGGAATTTTTCCTTGTCTACCACAAAGCTGTCGATGAAGCAGACCTCTTCCACGCCTTTCAGCATGCGCAAGTTGGATTTGCTTTTTTCCAATAATTGTTCGGCCTCTTCGGTGGAGCGTTTTCTCTTTCTCAGGTCGGAAATGTAGGTCTCATAAGTCTCGATGGCTTCTTCGAACCGATATAAATCATTGTATGCCCGGGCCAAATAGAGTTGCCCGCTGGGGACGCGTCTCTTGACGGCGCTTTCCAGGTGTTTCAAGGCTTCTGCGGGTTCGCCGGTTTCCAGGCAACATACACCGTACCATAGGTTGTAATTTCCATTGCCAGGTTGTGTCTTGACGAGTTTCTTGAAAGTGGGCTTGGCTTCTTCGTATTCTCCCTTCTCGTACAAGGCTTTGGCTTCTGCCAGGCTTTGTGCGGAAATTGTTATGCTCAAAAGGCCGAATAGAAAGAAAAGGATATATTTTTTATTCATATTGATACATGCTGATTGTTCAGAAGGTCAAAAATACAAATTTATCGTGAATAAAGCTGGTTTCCGTAATTCTATTTTGTTAATTCTTCTTTAAATCGTTCTTTTGCCTTACTTTTGCAACCGGAAGAGCTATAATTCATAACTTATAACTCATAACTCGTATCAATGGCACGATTTACTGAAGAAGAAAAGATGTTGCGCCGCATAGACAAGCGGTTTAGCAAAGGTGTGGTGGAATATGGGCTGATAGAGGACGGCGATAAGATTCTTATCGGGCTTTCGGGAGGCAAGGACTCTTTGGCGCTGGTGGAATTGTTGGCACGGCGTGCCCGTGTCTATAAACCCCGTTTTTCCGTTGTCGCCGTACATGTAGTGATGAAGAATATACCTTATCAAAGCGATGTGGACTATCTGAGGGAGTACGTAGAGTCGTGGGGAGTGCCTTTTGTTCTCTTTGAAACGGAGTTTGATGCCACGACAGATACCCGCAAGTCTCCTTGTTTTCTTTGCTCTTGGAATAGGCGGAAGGCATTATTTACCGTAGCCAAGGAGCAGGGATGCAATAAAATCGCGTTAGGCCATCACATGGATGATATTCTGGAGACCTTGCTGATGAATATCACCTATCAGGGAGCGTTCAGCTCTATGCCCCCCCGGCTGGTAATGAAGAAGTTTGATATGACGATTATCCGTCCGATGTGTCTGGTACATGAGGCGGATTTGATGGAGTTGGCGCAAGTGAGGGGGTATCGTAAGCAGGTGAAGAATTGTCCGTATGAGTCACAATCCAGCCGTAGTGCAATGAAAGGCATTCTGAAACAATTGGAGGAAATGAATCCTGAGGCACGCTATAGTCTATGGGGGAGTATGACGAATGTGCAAGAGGAATTGCTGCCTGCAATCATTAATCATTAATCACTAATCATTAATCACTATATGAAAGCATTTTATACCATTTTGCTATTGATTGTATCTAATATTTTCATGACGTTTGCCTGGTATGGGCATCTGAAGCTACAAGAGACAAAAGTCATCTCCAACTGGCCGTTGTATGCCGTGGTGCTGTTTTCCTGGGTAATAGCTTTGGCAGAGTATTCTTGCCAGGTTCCGGCCAATCGGATAGGCTTTTTAGGCAATGGAGGCCCGTTCTCATTGATGCAACTCAAAGTGATTCAGGAAGTAATCACTTTGATTATCTTTACGGTGTTCACAACGGTTCTTTTCAAGGGGGAAACGCTGCATTGGAATCATTTTGCTGCTTTTGTATGTCTGGTACTGGCGGTATATTTTGTATTTTATAAATGATGGGTTAATCGCATTTGCACATTATTTCATATACTTCTCCATTCCTTTTGTTAAGAACGTTTGAAGCTTTCCTTCTTCATCCGTATAAATGAAACAGGCGTCGATATCCGGATGTGCATCCGCCACGCGTTCTGCTTCTTCCAGCCCCATCACCATGAATGCCGTGGCATAGGCGTCTGCACTCATGCAATCTTTGGCAATGACGGTGGCTGACAAGATGCTGTGCTGTACCGGATAGCCGGTACGCGGGTCGATGGTATGCGCATATTTCTTTCCGTCTTTATAGTAGTAGTTGCGATAATTGCCCGATGTAGCCATGCCTAAATCCGTGACTAGCAGCACTGCTTGCAGTTCCTGGTTCACTGCCAGTGAGTCGTCTATCGGCTTGTTCAAACCGATGCGCCAAGGTCCATTTTGAGGGTTTTGCCCGTGAACAACCACTTCTCCGCCTATATCGACCATAAAGTTGCGGATACCCTTCTTCTTCAGAAGTTGGGCTATGACATCTACTGCATATCCTTTTGCCACAGCGCTGCACGAGAGCATTATACGCGAGTCTGTTTTCACCACTTTCCCTTCATCGGACAATTTTACTTTTTCGTATCCTGTCATCTCCAGCAGGCTGTCTATCATGGCAGAGTCGGGGAAGTTACCCTTCTTGAACCCAAAT
>OHYN01000411.1_pt1 | contig 13141 bp, 13 predicted proteins | sample 1580251 | NCBI WGS metagenome assembly OHYN01 (sample SAMEA3882523, study PRJEB24775) | human gut metagenome | biome: human-associated habitat; feature: intestine environment; material: feces | place: Netherlands | collected 2009/2010
TTTTCTATTTAATATAACAAAAAATAAAAATAATTGCAATATTCATATGCCGGTGCTAAAATATGGATATACGAAAAATTTTCGGAGATGATTATTAATGATAACTCTGACAGATACAGATGTGGTTCGGCTTTTGAGAAAAAACAATCTCAATTCCGACACGCTCCAGGAAAATGTTGTTGCAAAGCTCCGTGAAAAGGGTGTAAAGCTTGCAACCGCAGAAAGCTGTACGGGCGGTCTTTTAAGCGAAAGAATTACCGCAGTAAGCGGTGCAAGCGATGTGTTTGATTTTGGCGTATGCACATATGCAAATGAAATGAAACATAAGGTGCTTGGAGTTTCAAACGAAACGCTGTCTGTGCTTGGCGCAGTTTCGGCTGAAACTGCAATGCAGATGGCAGAGGGTGCAAGAAATGTTTCGGGTGCGGATTTAGCCGTAAGTACAACGGGAATTGCAGGTCCTACGGGCGGAACTCCCGAAAAGCCTGTCGGTCTTGTTTATTGCGGAATCAGCACAAAAGACAAAAGTTATGCAATAAAGCTTATGCTTGGCGGCAGTATTAACATGGTAAATTCAAGAGGCTATATAAGAAAACTAACTTCTGATGCTGTTTTACTGACTATTTTGAGTATATTGCAATAACTTGTCGTTGTTAAAAAAATAACTTGTAAAAATTTAGATTATGTGCTAAAATTATCTTGATACTGTGGGTTCAGGGGCGAATTGCGCCCGAATTCGCAGATTTAAAAAATTTAACAGTCCGTCAGAATGGAGTTGATTTTTATGGCTAGAAGCGCAGGTGTTCTCCTTTCGATTACTTCGCTTCCATCCCCCTACGGTATCGGCACCATCGGCAAAGAGGCTCGCAAGTTTGCTGACTTTCTGAAAAAATCAGGTCAGACAATCTGGCAGATTCTCCCCGTTGGACCGACAAGTTACGGTGATTCACCGTATCAGTCTTTTTCAACCTATGCAGGCAATCCTTACCTCATTGACCTTGACACTCTTTGTGAAGAAGGTCTTTTGACTAAGGAAGAGGCCATGAGCCGTGACTGGGGCTCAGATGACGCCGAGGTTGACTATGAGAAAATCTACAACAACCGTTTTGAAGTTTTGAAGATTGCTTACGATAACTTCAAAAAGGGTGACCAGAAGGCATTTACATCCTTCAAGCGTAAAAACAGTTCATGGCTCAAAAACTATGCACTTTATATGGCAGTTAAAAAGAGCTTTGACATGGTTTCCTGGACAGAATGGCCGGATGAGGAAATCAAAATGCGTGATGAGGCTGCCGTGAAGCGTTATGAACGCAAGCTCAAGGAGGATGTTGATTTCTGGAAGTTTGTACAGTTCAAATTCTATGAGCAGTGGGAATCCTTCCGTGCGTATGTAAACGGTCTCGGCATCAAGATTTTGGGCGATATGCCAATCTATGTTGCCATGGACAGCGCAGACACATGGGCAAATCCCGAGCTGTTTCAGCTTTATGACGACGGTGATCCTATCGCAGTTGCAGGCTGTCCGCCGGATTACTTCTCGGCAACAGGTCAGCTTTGGGGCAATCCTCTCTATGATTGGGATTACCTTGAGGCTACCGACTATGAGTGGTGGTTTGAGCGTATCAAAGCCGCATCAAAGCTTTATGACATCACCCGTATTGACCATTTCAGAGCTTTTGCAAGCTACTATTCAATTCCTTATCCTGCCGAAAACGCAATCAACGGTGAATGGGTTGAAGGTCCGCGCATTAAGTTCTTTAATATGATGGAAGAGGCACTCGGCAAGATTGATATTGTTGCCGAAGACCTCGGAACACTCACTCCCGATGTAACCGAGCTTATGGAGCAGACAGGCTATCCGGGAATGAAGGTTCTTGAATTCGCTTTCGACAGTGGTGAAGAGAACGACTATCTTCCCCATAAATACACCGAAAACTGTGTTGTTTACACAGGTACTCACGATAACGATACTGTTATGGGCTGGCTTGAAACAGCTAAACCCGAGGACGTTAACTATGCAAGAAGTTATTGTCAGATGCCTGATGACGAACCGTTCAACTGGGGACTCATCCGTGTTGCTTATGAAAGCAAGGCAGATACAGCAATCGTGCCTATGCAGGACATTCTCGGCCTTGGCAAGGAGGCAAGAATGAATATTCCGTCAACACTCGGCGGAAACTGGGTATGGAGACTCGATGGTGCAGCTCTTACTGATGAGCTTGCTGATAAATTAAAAACTATGTCTGAAAAAAGCGGACGACTGGAGGACTAAACAAATGGGTAATATTATGGAAAAGCTTGAACTCACAGCTCAGTCTATGTACTGCAAAAAGATTGAAGAGCTCACACCCGCTGAGCTTCACTACTCACTCGGCAAAGCAGTAATGGGCGAAATCGCAGGCAACTGGGAAGCAAGCAAGATTAAACATGACAGCGAACGCAGAGCTTACTATTTCTCTGCAGAATTCCTCATGGGCAGAATGATGTACAACAATCTCTACTGCCTCGGCATTCTTGAAGATGTTACAAAGCTCCTCAAAAAGAAGGGCATTGACATCAATGTATTTGAGGATATCGATGATGCTGCTCTCGGTAACGGCGGTCTCGGCAGACTTGCCGCTTGTTTCCTCGACAGTGCTGCTACACAGGAAGTACCGCTTGACGGCTACGGAATCCGTTACAAGTACGGTCTTTTCAAGCAGCTTATCGAAAACGGTTATCAGGTTGAAACAGCTGATAACTGGCAGAGATTTGAAGATCCGTGGTGCAACCGTGTTGAAGATGAGGCTGTTACAGTATCATTCAAGGGCCAGACAGTTAAGGCTGTTCCTTACGATATGGCTGTTATCGGCTGTAAGACAACAAACATCAACACACTTCGTCTTTGGCAGGCTGAGGCAATAAACGATTTTGATTTTACTGCTTTCAACAACACAGAGTACAACAATGCCGTTCAGGAAAAGAACGATGCCGAAAACATCACAAAGGTTCTTTATCCTAACGATAACAAGTATGAGGGCAAGGTTCTCAGACTTAAACAGCAGTATTTCTTCTGTTCTGCATCACTTCAGGACATTATGCGCCGTTATAAGAAGAAGCACGGCAATGATTTCAGCTTCTTTGCTAAGGAAAACACAATTCAGCTTAACGATACACATCCTGTATCATGTGTTCCCGAGCTTGTAAGACTTCTTATGAACGAAGGCTTCAACTTTGACGACGCTTTTGAAATTGCAAGAAAGACATTTAACTATACAAACCACACAGTTCTCGGTGAGGCTCTCGAGAAGTGGCCTGCTGACCTTATGACACAGGTTATTCCTGAGATTTATCACATTATCTGCCTTATCGCCAACAAGTGCCAGGAAGAGCTTACTGCTAAGGGTGTGCACGAGGATACAAAGGCTAAGATGCGCATTATCGACGGTAATGTTGTTCATATGGCAAGACTTGCAACATACGCATCAACATATGTAAACGGTGTTGCCGAGCTTCACACAGAAATCCTCAAGGCTGATGTACTCAAAGAGTGGTATCAGGTATATCCCGAGAGATTCCAGAACAAGACAAACGGTATTACACAGCGCCGTTGGCTCGGTCTTTGCAACCCTGAGCTTTCTGCTCTTATCACAGAGAAGGTTGGCTCAGATGCATGGCTTACAGACCTTTCACTTCTTGAAAAGCTCAATGACTGCATTGACACAAGAACAATCACAAAATATCAAGAAGAAGAAGAAACAGCAGCTCGCAGACTACATCAAGAAGATGGACGGCTACGATGTAAATCCCGATTCAATCTATGATATTCAGGTTAAGAGACTTCACGAGTACAAGAGACAGCTCCTCAACGCTTTCTCAATCATGACAATCTACTTCAGATTGAAGGATAAGAAGCTTAAAAACTGGACTCCTACAACATTTATCTTCGGCGCAAAGGCTGCTCCGGGTTATGCAAGAGCAAAGGCAATCATTAAGTACATCAACGAGATTGCTAAGCTTGTAAACAACGATCCCGAAACAAAGGATCTCCTTCAGGTTTACTTCATTTCTAACTACAATGTATCTTACGCTGAGAAGATTGTTGTTGCTGCTGACCTTTCTGAGCAGACATCAACAGCAGGTCTTGAGGCATCGGGTACAGGTAACATGAAGTTCATGCTCAACGGTGCTCCTACACTCGGTACACTTGACGGTGCTAATGTTGAAATCGCTGAGTGCGCAGGCATTGAGAACGAGTACATCTTCGGCGCAAAGGTTGAGGATATTGAGAGAATGAAGAAGGAAGGCTACCATCCAAAGGCTCTTTATGACGCTAATCCGGAAATTAAGAGAGTTGTTGATACTCTTGTTGACGGCACATTTGATGACGGCGGCGCTCAGGGCGAAGGCAGCTTCAAGGAACTCCATGATTCACTCCTCAAGGATTCTTCATGGCAGAAGGCTGATAACTACTTCCTCATCTATGACCTTCCCGATTATGTTGATACAAAGATCAGAGCTAACACAGAGTATGCTAACCGTAAGGAATTCGGTAAGAAGTGCCTTATCAACATTGCAAATGCAGGTAAGTTCTCATCTGACCGTACAATCCTCCAGTATGCTAAGGAAATCTGGCACACATCTTACAAGAAGTAATTTGTTAAATAACTTTACTTTAAATATTTGTGCGTAAAAGCATTCAAGCCTCCCGTTTGTTCGGGAGGCTTTTTTGTCGTTACATATTATATAAATGTTACAAAGTTGTTGATATACTGTAGTGGCGGATATTATCCGCCCGCGTGATGAATGTTTTTGTTTAATCACATATTTTTTGATGTGATTAGAATTGTGTATCCAAATGTAGCGACGAACCGTGTTCGTCAATCGTATCGTGTGTAAACACGATGCGAATAAATATACATAGTTTCAAAATAACCGAACTTTTAAAAGATACTTTAACAGAAAAACATAACCTTACTTTAAACTAATTATGAACAAATATCTTAAAGAAACGAAAATGTTGGATTATTCAAATCCTAACATACAGCAGTTAATTGAAAACAGAAAATGGCTTGAACTGCAGGAATTTGACAGGCTGAAATCAATTTATAATTTTGTGCGAGATGAAATACTGTTCGGCTACAACATTGACGATAACATTCCTGCCTCAAAAGTTTTGAAAGACGGTTTTGGGCAATGCAACACAAAGGGTATTTTGCTTATGGCTTTGCTCAGAGCCTGCAACATTCCTTGTCGGGTACACGGATTTACGATTGACAAAAAACTTCAAAAGGGTGCAATGACGGGAATTGTCTATAAAAATGCTCCGCAAAATGTGTTTCACAGTTGGGTTGAAGTGTATTTTGAAGATAAGTGGTACGAACTCGAAGCGTTTATTCTCGATAAAAAGTATCTGAACAATTTGCAGAAAATTAACAGCAGTTGCTCAGGTGCATTTTGCGGTTACGGTGTTGCCGTTAAAGATTTCAAAAATCCTGTCATAGATTTTGACCGAAATAACACCTATATTCAAAGCGAGGGTATTAATCAAGATTTCGGTGCTTATGATTCTCCCGACGATTTGCTCAAAGAACATCATCAGCAAATGTCACCAGTAAAGGCTTTTTTATATAAAAATCTCGGCAGACATTTAATGAACCGCAATGTCAGAAAAATTAGAAATTTTTAGCGGATTTGCAACTGTTGAATACATATTTAAGGAAAAATCTCCGTACGGTTTGCAGAGAAAATTCTATCAGATTGCTGAATTCGGAGTTGATGAAAACTTCCGCAGAATGGGTGTTGCAACAAAGCTGATAAATTTCTGCAAACAAGAGGCTTTGACAGGCTGGAACTTGATGTGTGGGAATTTAACGAGGGTGCAATGAAGTTTTACTATTTCGTAGGATTCAAAACCTACAGAGAATACAAGGAAATGAATATTTAAACCGAAAAAATCCGTATGAAGATTGCTCCATACGGATTTTATTTTGTGTATCAAATTTTATTTATCGCCATTTAAAGGTGACGAGTCCGTAAACATAGATAAATGCGATAGCTGTAGGAACTACATATTTGAAAATCGGTTTCATCCACGAACGCACTTTCATACCGATGCCCATGTTGGCTTCTTTAATGAAGTTATCCCAACCCCAGCCGAACTTGTTGCAACAGAACAGAGCAAGCACAAGAGAACCGAGAGGAAGAACATTTGTGGAAACAATGAAGTCCCAAAAATCAAGCCATGTTGTACCCTCTGCAAACGGCTGAAAATGAAGAACGCTGAATCCGAGAGCCGTTGTGAGTGCAAGCACAAACACTACAATTCCGCAAATAAGACTGCCTTTTCTTCTTGACCAGCCTGTCAAATCACGAATCATTGCAAGAATATTTTCGCAAACACCCAAAACGGTTGACATTGCCGCAAACACCATAAACAGGAAGAAGAGCGAACCCCATATTCTTCCGCCGGGCATATTGTTGAACACGGTTGCCATTGTGTCAAACAAAAGGTTCGGACCTGAATTAACTTCAAGGTTGTAAGTAAAGCAGGCAGGGAAGATGATTATGCCTGCAAGCAGAGCTACGAGTGTGTCAAGAGAGATAACATTGATTGCCTCGCCCATAAGTGAACGGTCTTTGCCGATATAACTTCCGAAAATAGCCATACCGCCCATACCTGTTGACAGCGAGAAAAATGCCTGATTCATCGCACCCACAACAACATCACCGTTGATTTTTGAAAAGTCGGGTTTGAGGTAAAATGTCATACCCTCACCCGAACCGCTCAAAAACAGACTGTGGATTGCAAGCACAATCATAAGTGCAAGCAAAGCAATCATCATATATTTTGTTATCCTCTCAAGTCCGCCCTGAATGTTGAACGAGAGTATAACAAAGGCGATAACAACCGTTATCATCATAAAAATAACATTGACTGACGGATTTGCAATCATTGTGGTAAATCCGAGGTCACGGTTGTTACCCGTCAGAAAATTTATGAAGTAGTAAATTATCCAACCGCAAACAACTGTGTAAAAAGCCATAATTGCAAGGTTGCCCACAAGGCATACCCAACCGAAACCGCCCCATTTTTGCTTTGGCTTTTCAAGTTTGCGGTACATTTTAATCGGACTTGTCTGTGCCGCTCTGCCCACCGAAAATTCCATTATCAAACACGGAATTCCCAAAACAATAAGACAGATGATGTACACAAGCATAAAACTTCCGCCACCGTATTGTCCGCACATCCACGGAAACTTCCACACATTTCCGCAACCGATTGCACAGCCTGCCGAAAGCATTATAAAGCCGAGTCGGCTTCCTAATTTTTCACGATTCACAACACAAGTCCTCCTGCCGAATTTATTTTATCTACACAATATTTTTCCGTCATAAATACTGCTCCTTTGTTTATTTTGCAATACAAAGAGTAGTATAGCAAATAAAATACCATTTGTAAAATTGATAAAACTGTGCTATAATAACGAAGATATCGTTCGTATAAAAGAGGATTTAGTTATGGATACCAATGTGCTTAAAACCTTTGTAGCTGTGTGCGAATATTCGGGATTTTCTGCTGCAGCGGAAAAGCTCGGCTATACCCAGTCAACCGTTTCATCACAGATAAAACAGTTGGAAAGCGAGCTTAACACGGTGCTTTTTGACCGCTTTTACCACAGAATCAGCCTGACTTCCGACGGCATAACGGTTCTGCAACACGCAAGAGAAATTCTTGAATCTCACGAAAAGATGCTTGAAGATTTGCGTACCCCCGAAACAATTGAGGGCAACATTCGCCTTGCAATGTCAAGTTCTGTCTGCAACCGATTTTTTAAAGATGATTTTCTTGAGTTCAGAAAGCATTTTCCTAATATTCACCTTGTCGTTGTCGAAAGCGGTACAGAGCAGATGTTTGATATGTTACGCAAAAATGAGGTTGATTTGATATTTACGCTTGACAGCCACATTTATGATTCGGAATTTATAATTTGTGCAGAGCATGAGGAAAAGGTTCACTTCTTTGCATCAGTTGACAATCCACTTTTGAATAAAGAAAATATTTCGCTAAAAGAATTATACACCGAGGATTTTGTACTGACCGAAAGTAATATGAGCTACAGAAAATTGCTCAACAATGAACTTGCCGCACAATCGCTTGAAATTCACCCTGTTTTGGAAATAGGAAACCCTCTACAAATTTGTTCTCTAATCAAAAACAGCAAAATGATCTCGTTCTTGCCTGATTTCATCACGGAGGATTACTACAATTCGGGAGAGATAAAACATCTTCCCATCAACGATTGTGATGTTTCGGTGTGGACGCAGTTGCTTATCCACAAAAACAAGTGGAAATCTCCTGCGCTTAATGCGTTTATTGATTTTTATCGGGATGTTATACGAAAATAAAAAGTATCACATTTTGTCCTACGCACCGCCGTATTGCGTTATGATAATCTTGGCAAGCTTTGCGTTCGGCTTTTTGATATTGACGGGGTACTGTAACTTTTTTTCATAGACAAACATCAGCAATCCTCCTCGTTTTCCCACGGCCACGGTCCCTTTATCCAGCTCCACATATTGGTGCTTGTCATACTCTTTTTCAAAGGACCGAATTTTTCTTCATATTCTTCAACAAGCGGTTTCAATTTTTCTTTGAAACCGTTCATTTTTTGTATCATTGCCGTATCGTGCGGATGAGTGTCAAGATAAATCTGAAGGTCAAGTGCGGCAAATTCGTAGGTTGAAATTTTCTTTAAAAGAATTTCTCTTTCAGTCAAGTCCCTCACCGCATTTCTTTCCGTAGAATGGTTTGTTGAGAACGGGGAACATTGTACCCGACTCAAGCCCCTGCAACGGGCTGTAGGTTGGGGAGTCGAACTGCTGAAAGGGAACATATGCCATAGCCTCGCTCGTTCTCTTTGGCAGACTCGGTATTCCGTACTGCTGAGAAATAATTTCTTTAATATCCAATTTAATTCTCCTTTTTGTTCAAACTTATGAACATTGCTGTTCATTCTCATAATATGCCCGTTTCATACTTGTGTTTACATAATAAAAAAACAGAGCCGACAGCAATGCCGTCAGCCCTGATACAGAGGTTTTACCGTGAATATCCGATTAAATGTTAATTAACCTTCTTGGCAGAATTTGAAGTAACCTTTGCAATGATTGCAAAAACTACGCAAAGCACAATTCCGATTGCCGAAACGATGCCTACAAGAGTAAAGTTTGTGTTTGAAATGAGTGAAAAATCAAGCACACCGCTGTCGGGATTCTGAAGTGACGCAAAAACTGCAACAGCGTCAATAATTACGGCAACCATAAGTGAAAGAATTGAAATTGATGCCGAAACTGTTTCCGTAAGGTTTTTTTCAATTTTCTTTGCAACGCTGATTTTTTCACTTCTGAAGTTAAGACAGCCGAAAAGCCAGAATACAGCCGCCGCATTGATTATTGTTTCGGGAATCATATATGTAGCGTTGTAGCTGAGTGAATAGAGAAGTCCGTCGGTTGAGGGGATTGAAACACCGGCCCATACGGTACAGCCCGAAATTACATGACAGATATATCTCAAAGCACAAACTCCTACCGTGCCTGTTACGGCAGCGGCAGACGGATTGCTGACCTTGTTTCTGAGAAAGCCTGCAAGGCCGATAACCGTGAATGCGAATATATAGTCCAAGAAAATGATTGTTACGGCTGCCCAGAATGAAGTTGCGTATGAGAGGGTTGACGCAGTTTGAATAAGCTGAATAATGCTGAATACAAATCCCGAAAGCAATCCCCATTTTACACCGTGGCGATATGAGATAATTACAATCGGAACAATGCTGAATGCGGTAACACTGCCGCCGTAGGGAAGTTCAAGGATTTTTACAAAGCTTAAAACTGCCGCAAGTGCAATCATAATTGCACATTCGCACATAACAAGTGCATTTTTCTTATTGTTCGTTTTCATTAAAACTACTCCTTAAATAAAATTCTCTCGGAGAAAAAACACAACAAAAAAGGAGTATGCCAAAAAGACATACTCCAAGTGCGTACACTTCAAGCTTGATATGTCCCTTCGTTGGCATTATCCAAATCAGGTTTACGGTCGAAATCGAATTTCCTCTCAGCCGGTAACAGCTCCCGTTTTGTATGTGATTATTCTCACTCTGATTACGAATATTACACATCTTTAGGTTGTGTAATATCTGCACTATGATTATAAACTGTATTTGACAATTTGTAAAGCCTTTTGTGTGCAATGTTACAGATAATCGCATATTAATTGACAAACACTTTGCTTTTGTGATAATATGTATTCTGTGATTTTGCGGTTTATTGCCGAATGGCAGTAAATTTTGCAACAATTGACAAACTAATTGAAGAAGGTTTTTTAATGGACAGCAGATTTAATTCACCGGCTGAAATTGCGTCGCTGGTGTCAAAATCAGGTGTAACAAAATCAATGCTTTCTCTGCCGAAAATGATTTTGCTCGGACTTATGGCAGGCGCATTTATCGCATTCGGCGGTGTGGCAAGCGATGTTGCAATGCACGGAGTTGCCGATGTGGGGCTTGCAAGAGTGGTTGCAGGCGTAATCTTCCCTGTGGGACTTATGCTTGTTGTGTTTACGGGAAGTGAACTCTTTACAGGTAACTGCCTTATGATTATTCCGACGCTTGAAAAGAAAATCAAGCCTGTTTCAATGATAAAGAATCTTGTTACGGTTTATATTTCAAATTTTGTCGGTGCAATGATTATAGATTTGCTGATATTTTTTTCGGGGCAGCTCAATTATTCAAACGGCGGACTCGGTGCTTTTACAATCAAGGTTGCACTTGCCAAAACAACAATCAATCCTGCAACGGCAATTATCAGCGGCATACTTTGTAACATTCTCGTGTGCCTTGCAATCGTTATGGCAACAGGCGCAACAGATGCAATAGGTAAGATTTTCGGTGTATTTTTCCCGATTTGTGCATTTGTAGTCTGCGGATTTGAACACTGTGTTGCAAATATGTTCTATATTCCGACAGGTGTTATGGCGGCAATGAATCCCGAATATGTTGCAAAAGCTCAGGAGCTTTACGGTATTACGGCACAGCAATGTCAGAATCTTGCAAATCTTTCGGGCTGTGAATCTCTGCTGTTCGTTACAATCGGCAACATAATCGGCGGTATGGTCTTTGTGGGACTTCCGCTCTATTTTGCCTATATTCGCAAAAAGAAAAGTGCTTAAAATACATAAACGTAAATAATTCATGAGAGCAGTCGTTTTGACTGCTCGTTTTCTTTTTAGTGCAAATTATTTAAAAGTATGTTATAATAAGCCTTACAAAACAAAAACGGAGGATATAATGGATTATTCACAGATTCTTTCACAGCAGTTTAATATTAAAGAGGAGTATGCAAAGAACATCATCACATTGCTTGATGACGGCAACACTATTCCTTTTATTGCACGATACAGAAAGGAAATGCACGGCTCAATGGATGACCAGTTGATTCGTGAATTTGCCGAAAAGCTTGAATATTTAAGAGGACTTGACAAGCGCAGAGATGAAATCCGTTCACTCATTGACGCACAGGAAAAGCTTACCGATGAAATCAACCTTGCACTTGACAAGGCTGCCACGCTAAGCGAACTTGAGGATATTTACCGCCCGTACCGTCCAAAGAGAAAGACAAGGGCGTCAATTGCAAAGGAAAAGGGACTTGAACCGCTTGCTAATGATATTTTAAAGCAGGAAAAAGGTTTTGATCCGTCAAAGTCGGCAGTTGATTATATTGACGAAGAAAAGGGAGTTACCTCCGTTGAAGATGCAATTCAGGGCGCAATGGATATCATTGCAGAACTTGTGTCGGATAATGCGGAAATCCGTAAGAGAATAAGAAATCTTACAAACGCAAACGGTGTGCTTGTGTCTGTTGCAACAGATGAAGAAAAGGACAGCGTTTACAAAAATTATTATGACTACAAAGAGCCTGTTAAAAAGATTGCAGGTCACAGAGTGCTTGCCGTGAATCGTGGCGAAAAAGAGGGATTTCTCAAAGTCAGCGTTGAAACCGACAGCGAAAAACCGCTTAATTCAATTTTCAGAGCAATGATTACAGACAAAAATCAGCTTTGTTCAGACATTATCCGTGAGGCTTGCACAGACGCTTATCAGCGACTTATTTATCCCTCAATTGAGCGTGAGGTCAGAAACGACCTTACAGATACCGCCTCCGAAAATGCTATGAAGGTTTTTGCCGTAAACCTCAAGCAGCTGCTTATGCAGCCGCCTGTAAAGGGCAAAACCGTGCTTGCACTTGATCCGGGATACCGCACAGGCTGTAAGACTGCCGTTGTTGACAGCACAGGCAAGGTGCTTGATACAACCGTAATTTATCCTACACATTCAGACAAAAAAATTCAGGAGTCAAAGCAGACTTTGCTCCGCCTCATCAAAAAGCATCATGTTGATATTATTTCAATCGGCAACGGTACTGCAAGCAAGGAAACTGAGATGTTCACAGCCGAAACAATCAAAGAGGCTGACCACCCCGTTTATTATATGGTAGTTAGCGAGGCAGGTGCGTCGGTTTATTCGGCATCAAAGCTTGCCGCAACAGAACTTCCAGACCTTGACCTCACACTCAGAAGTGCCGTGTCAATTGCAAGACGACTTCAGGATCCTCTTGCAGAGCTTGTTAAGATTGAGCCTAAGGCAATCGGTGTCGGTCAGTATCAGCACGATATGCCGCAGAAAAAACTCGGTGAAACACTTGACGGTGTTGTAGAGGATTGCGTAAACTCGGTTGGTGCAGACCTTAATACGGCATCGCCTGCACTTTTGTCGAGAGTGTCGGGACTTAACGCAACCGTGTGCAAGAATATTGTTGCTTACCGTGAAGAAAACGGTGCGTTCTCATCAAGAGCAGAACTCAAGAAAGTTCCGAAACTCGGACCTAAAGCGTTTGAGCAGTGTGCAGGATTTTTGCGTGTTCCCGAAAGCAGAAATCCGCTTGATAACACAGGCGTTCACCCCGAAAGCTACAAGAGTGCAAAAGAACTTTTAGGACTTCTTGAATATTCCGACAAAGAAATAAAATCAGGCAACTTCTCCGATATTCAGCAGAGAGTAAAAGCAAAGGGAACAAAGTCACTTGCCGATGTTCTCGGAATCGG
>OHYN01000413.1_pt1 | contig 13112 bp, 8 predicted proteins | sample 1580251 | NCBI WGS metagenome assembly OHYN01 (sample SAMEA3882523, study PRJEB24775) | human gut metagenome | biome: human-associated habitat; feature: intestine environment; material: feces | place: Netherlands | collected 2009/2010
TCTCCGAATTGGAGATGCGGATAAACATTTTTTTGTTAAGTCTCTCCTCTAACTCATACAGTCTTGCCTTTAACCGGTAGCTGCCGTCTTTTGTCTTTGCATATACCCTGTCATTTTCTGCATAGATCCGTATTATTTCCGTCTGTTCTAACAAAATGATTTCGCCATTCTCGTGAATCGCCGCAAAGACTTCCGGTTTTTCCTCCGACAGCAACTTTACGATCTGCGATACTTCTTCGGTCATCTTGTCTGTATGGATGATGATCTTGGGTTCTTTGCAGGATTCGTCGAGTTTTATTTCTATTTGCATTTTCTCACTTCCTCCTTTCTGATGTCATTATAGGCAATGTCTGGAACGGTTTCTACTGATTTGCGGCAGGTGGTCGGTTTTAGGCGGTGGATGGTAAAAAAACAGGGTGCTGCCACCCTGTTTTTTTGTTCTGACTTATTTTGATAACTCATCAACGTTTTTCACGCTTACCATTCTTTTGTCACGGATCTGGTAAATTTTATTACAGTACCTCAAATTCTCTTTTCGATGTGTGATCAGAAAGATAATCTTATCCGGGCAGTGGCTGATCCCATCTAAAATATCCTTTTCGGTCGTTTCATCCAGTGAACTTGTCGGTTCGTCTAAAATCAGAACCTCTGCCTCCTCGGTATACATTCTAGCCAGTGCGATTCTTTGTTTATCACCGCCGGACAGATTGTTGCCATTTTCCAGAATAAAAGGTGTAAAGATATCACGTTCTTTTGTAAATTTATCTAAAAAACGAATGTTCTGGTATACCTCCGGTTCCATTTTCCTGCGCCCAAAGTTTAAGTTATCATAAAATGAACCTGTTATGATTGGCACATTCTGCGAATAAAATGACATTTGTTTCCGAAGGGAATGGTTTTCAATATTCTCCAGCGGGATTCCATTGATCTTAATTCCGGTATTCTGATCCCAGAATTTTAAAATACTTTTCATCAGTGTCGTTTTTCCACAACCGGACTCCCCCACGATTCCAATGATATCTCCCTTTTTTGCCTGGATATGAATATCTTTTGCCAGTAAGATCCCGTCCATCGTCTGAAGTTTTTCCATATCGACCGCGACATCATCAATATGATCTATCTTTATATCTCCACTCTGTTCCTGCTCATCCTCCACAAGCTGTAAAAATTCCCGGCTTGCCTTTACCTCTCTTAAATTCAGGTTTACCTTCACAATATTTGAGATGGCAGGTAAAAGATACGACATGAGAATCGAAATTGTAAAAATGCTGTTTAATTTTGTATTCCCCTGCAGATACATATAAAATACCACGATCAAAATAATGTTTTGGGCGAACATGTTAAAAAAATCGATGACTTCACTCATCCCACGCGCATAAACATTTACCCTTTTATTTTCCTGTTCGATAATTTCTAAATGTTTTTCAAGTATGTCATTCAGATTTGTATTGTCTTCATTCTGCTTGATAAAATCTACCTGATTGGCGATCTGATAAATGTCTTTTCGCTCCTTTGGAATAATCCGCTGCATCTCGGCTGATTTTTTCAGTAAATTTTTATTCAGGATATAAAATCCAGCCACATTGAGTATCAAGATAAACAGCATCACCAGAAAAATAAAAATATTGATGGTCAGGGAGTATAACAGAATCAACAAAATAACCAGTGATTTTGCAGTCAGTATCGGGACCGACATAATATACAGATTCGCCAATGTGAGCACCGTCGAGTCTGCCCGCTCCGTCAGGTACGTTGCACCGTACTTTATGATTGATGCGTATTTCATGGAATAGATTTTCTGGTAAATTTCCTTCGACAAATTTTTCTTGTACTCTTTTTGCATGTGCAGCTCGATCAATAGATAGACAAACTGGATACAAATCTCAAGCAGCATAAACCCTATGATAAATGCTATCACACGATCCGTCAGTGCAAGTTTTCCATTGATGATCTGATTTACCGCGAGCGGAACTGCAAAAATGATCAGATTGATCAAGATGTTAAACAGAATCAAAACTGCTTCCATCAGATAATATTTTCTGCTTCTTCCGGTTTTCATATTTCCTCCCTGTCTCTTAACAATTCTTCCATTCTGTCCTCAAATTTTTCCGCTATTTTCTGTATATATTCTTTTTTCAGGTTTTCCACATTTCCGTCCCATCTGTGTTCCCTCACTTCATCCGAATGTTTCGATGTATATTCAAAATGCACGGATGTGACCAGTGCCGGTTTGCCACCATCATCTATGAGCTTTGTCTCAATTTTTCCTACCGTACAGATTGTCTCATCGTTTGAAAGTTCTTTTGCATGCTGTATACAATCTTCGATAAATCCGCTTGTCACTTCATTCGCATTCTGCAAAATATAATCAACCCGTTCTGCATATTCCTGGCTTTGTTTCATAGACAAAATGACTTTTGTATCTACATTGATGATATTGTTTTTATTCTGATCGCCGTCTTTTGCTGCTTCGGTCTCTTTGCATTCTTCCTCAGATTCAACCAGATGCAGATTTAAATTTTTATAGGAATTTACCATCTGCTGAAATAAATCTTTTACTCCATCATCCTGAATCTGCTCACTCTCAGACTGCAGTTTATCCCGGACCGGATTTGCAGCGGATGAATCGGAAACAATCGTATGTACCGGACGCGTAACTTCAGACTGCTGCCCTGTCACTTTATTTTCCGCCGGCTGTTCCTTTTCGGCAGATAAAATTACAGATTTTTTTACATTGACATAATTTCCTCTTGTGACTTTGCTTTGAATTGCTGTCAAGTTCATATGCTTGTACCACCTTTCTACATTACCCCATTTTAATTGTTTTGCTTCATTTCATCATACAACAAAGTTTTTTGTTTTTCCATTTTTTCTAAAGTCTCACATAACAGTTTTTACCTTATGGTTTTCCACAAATTTTTCAATCTGCTCCCTCATTTTCCACAATTCGTAATCTTGTTCACTTAAAATTGTTCCATAACCCACGCTCTTTGCAACTTCAGATTTTTACGCTTTTCATTGTTCCTTTAATATTCCAAATCTGCACCAGAACATCTCCCTCTCTTTTTCCCTGCCTTTGAACCACTCGTCTTTGATCTCATCCTTCTGATTCAGTCCGATATTTTTTACTGCTTCCACCGCAGCCTCACGCTGTGACATTTTCCGGTTTCCGGTAGTCATGCAGTTTGCACCATCTGGCGTATCATATGCCAAAAAAGTCTGGTTGAGATCCATCAGGTCAAACAGGCGTACCGGCTGGTTTGTGCGGTTGTCCACCAGAAATCCCCAGTTTCCCCAGTGGCGGTCCGTGTTGCCAATCAGGTAATCGAGCAGGTTCATCATGTAGTAGGAATATGCATCCAGCTTTAACACGAAATCCATAACGTGAATGTCATGATTTGTTGCATAGATCTCAAATGCCTCCATTGATACCATGCTGTAATCCACCGACGTAATGATTCTGCTTTTTGAAACTTTCTGTCCGTCAAACATACTTTCCTCATAGAGCACCTGTCTGCAGTCAAAACAGCGGCAGATCTTACTTGACAGGATTTCATTTTCCACAGCCCTGATGTTTCCATCTTTTAAAAGTGCAAACGAATTTTTCTCCCTGATCCACGCTTTGGGAAACACACCGTTGGTTGAGAGATCGTCAGCGATCAGGTAACTGTTCTCTACGGTCATCTGTTTTCCGCGCAGGGAAATATCTACAAGTGCATTATCCAGATGATTTTCAAAAAGATTGATCTGTGAAAATGTGATATTCTCCCCTTTTTCCCTGACCCAGAAAATATCAGTCAGTGACAGACAGTGATAGGACAGCGCTATTTTGGCACGGTCACGGTCGGTCTGCGCCTGCAGTGCTCCGATACTGTTTAAAATTTCCTTTGCATAGACACGGTCAAGTGTCAGAACACGGGTTGCACACCAGTAATAAAAATTGCCCAGATTGTTGATACACGTATCCAGGTCTTCCTCTTCCTCCAGATAGAGATCATAGGGAAGAAACGCCCTGTCCAAAACTGTGCATACTCCGTTCGTCCCAATGTCTACTACTATCTTTTCGCCATGCATTAGTTCATACACTGTTTTTTCCATTCAGCTTCTGCCCTTTCTTCACTATACGGTTATCTATTCTTCCTCATCCTCGGAACCATCAGCCTCTGCGCGCTCTAACAGTTCTTTCATCAGCTCGTCGTCTGTCTCTGTATTTTCTACAGATGCCTTTTTTGCATTTTCCGCAGCGATGGCTGCACTTTCCTTTTCTTCCTCCTCACTGAGCAGTTCGGATGTGTCTGCATTGTCGATCAGACTCTTATCCTCACGCACTTTTGCGATACTTGCCACAGTGACATTCTCATCTAAGTTGATGAGTTTGACACCGGAAGTAATTCTTCCGAGCAACGTTGTATCACTGACTTTGATACGGATAATAATTCCTTCGGTGGTGATCAGCATCAGTTCATTGTCCTGGTTTACCGCTTTCACGCCGACAATATTTCCAGTCTTTTCGGTGATCTTGTAACATTTTACACCCTTACCGCCACGGTTCTGCGTGGTAAATTCGGAGATCAGTGTACATTTTCCAAGACCTTTTTCTGAAACGATCATGAGTGCATCCCCCTGGGACTGCATCTGCATACCGATAACTTCATCCCCATCCGTAAGATTCATACCGATGACTCCCATGGAAGTACGGCCTGTTTTTCTTACATCTGTCTCTTTAAACCGGATACACTGACCATATTTCGTCACTAAGAAAACATCCTGATTGTTATCTGTCTTTTTTACCTCGATCAGCTCATCATCTTCCCTTAAACTGATCGCAGCAAGTCCTGTCTTTCTGACATTTGCATAGTCGGTAATCGGTGTTTTCTTCACAATGCCTTTCTTTGTCGCCATGAACAGGAAATGTCCTTCCGTGTATTCACGGATCGGGATAACTGCCGTAATTTTCTCGCCCGGCTGGAGCTGGAGCAGGTTTACGATTGCAGTTCCCCTCGCGGTACGGCTTGCCTCCGGGATCTCGTAAGCCTTGATACGGTATACACGTCCGGTGTTTGTGAAGAACATCATGTAGTGATGGGATGTCGTCATCAAAAGTTCTTCGATGTAATCGTCATCGATCGTCTCCATTCCCTTGATTCCCTTACCGCCACGGTTCTGTGCGCGGAAATTGTCAAGGCTCATGCGCTTGATGTAACCTAATTTTGTCATGGTAATGACAGTGTTTGTTACTGGAATCAGATCCTCCATGGAAATGTCGTACTCGTCAAAGCCAATGGATGTTCTTCTGTCGTCGCCGTATTTATCAGCAATCAGCAGAATCTCCGTACGGATCACGCCGAGCAGTTTTTTCTTATCTGCCAAAATAGCACGCAATTCTGCAATGCGGTCCATCAGCTCTGCATACTCTGCCTCAAGTTTTTCGCGTTCCAGACCTGTCAGTGCACGCAGACGCATATCTACAATTGCCTGTGACTGTGCATCGCTTAAGGAGAAACGCTCCATCAAACGTGATTTTGCTTCCTGCGTATTCTGGCTGCTCCTTATGATGCTGATGACTTCATCGATATTGTCAAGTGCGATCAGCAAGCCCTCTAAAATGTGGGCGCGTTCTTCCGCTTTGTTTAATTCGTATTTGGTTCTTCTGGTAACGACCTCTTCCTGATGGATCAGGTAATACTTTAACATGTCGTAGAGGTTTAAAACTTTCGGCTCGTTATTTACCAGTGCTAACATGATCACGCCAAAAGTATCCTGAAGCTGTGTATGTTTGTAAAGTAAATTCAATACGACATTCGGATTGACGTCACGGCGGAGTTCGATACAGATACGCATACCCTGACGGTCGGACTCGTCACGCAGATCTGTGATTCCATCCACTTTTTTATCGCGGACTAACTCGGCGATCTTCTCGATCAGTCTCGCTTTATTAACCATGTACGGAAGTTCGGTTACCACGATACGGTTTTTGCCGTTTTGCATTGGTTCTATATCTGTAATTGCACGCACACGGACTTTTCCACGTCCGGTACGGTAAGCCTCATTAATCCCGGCTGTTCCAAGAATCATGCCTCCGGTAGGGAAGTCCGGTCCCTTGACGATAGAGAGTAATTCTTCGATATCGGTATCGCGGTCCTCCTCGACTTTGTTGTCAATGATCTTTACTACGGCATTGATGACTTCGCGCAGGTTGTGCGGCGGAATATTTGTTGCCATACCAACGGCAATACCGGTAGTTCCGTTTACTAAAAGGTTCGGATAACGGGATGGCAGAACGGTAGGTTCTTTCTCCGTCTCATCAAAGTTTGGAACGAAATCAACGGTGTCTTTTCCAATATCGGCAAGCATTTCCATGGAAATTTTACTGAGACGTGCCTCCGTATATCGCATGGCAGCCGCGCCGTCACCGTCCACGGAACCAAAGTTTCCATGACCGTCAACTAACGGATATCTGGTCGACCACTCCTGTGCCATATTTACAAGAGCTCCATAAATAGAACTGTCTCCGTGCGGATGGTATTTACCCATCGTATCACCGACGATACGCGCACATTTACGATGCGGCTTATCCGGACCATTGTTCAGCTCTATCATTGAGTAAAGCACACGGCGCTGTACCGGTTTTAAACCATCCCTTACATCAGGGAGCGCACGCTGCGCGATAACACTCATGGCATAATCGATATAGGATGTTTCCATCGTTTTTTTCAAATCGACGTCATGAATCTGATCAAAAATTTTATCATCCATCTGATTTCTTCTCCATTTCTAACTCGTCTCTGTCATCCGAACTTCTGCAAACGGATCACATCTTCTAAAAATCCGGCTGCACCTATCTGTTAAATATCCAGATTCTGTACATACTTTGCATTTTCCTCGATAAACTCACGTCTCGGTTCTACCTTGTCACCCATCAAAGTCGTAAATGTCACATCAATCTCCGAAGAATTTTCCTCATCGATCATGACACGTTTTAAAATACGTTTTTCCGGATCCATAGTCGTCTCCCAGAGCTGCTCGGCATCCATCTCTCCAAGTCCTTTGTAACGCTGGATTTTGTTATTGCCATCACGTCCGATCTCAATCAGGATATTGTTTAATTCAGCGTCATCGTACGCATACCAGATATTTTTATTTTTCTCAATCTTGTAAAGCGGCGGAGTTGCAAGATATACATGCCCCTGCTTGATGAGTTCCGGCATAAAACGGTATAAAAATGTCAGCATCAGTGTCGCAATATGAGCACCATCGACATCGGCATCCGTCATAATAATGATCTTGTCATAACGCAGCTTGGAAATATCAAAGTCTTCATGAATTCCGGTACCAAATGCAGTGATCATTGCTTTGATCTCGGCATTGCCGTAAATTTTATCCAGTCTCGCTTTTTCCACGTTCAGGATTTTACCACGCAAAGGAAGAATTGCCTGTGTTGCACGGCTTCTTGCTGTCTTTGCAGAACCACCCGCGGAATCTCCCTCGACGATAAAGATCTCACAGTTTTTCGGATCTTTGTCCGAACAGTCTGCAAGTTTTCCAGGTAAGGAAGTACCTTCCAAGGCTGTTTTTCTTCTGGTCAGGTCACGCGCTTTTCTCGCTGCCTCTCTCGCACGCTGCGCAAGCAGAGATTTTTCACAGATACTCTTTGCAACTGCAGGATTCTGCTCTAAGAAATATGTGAGCTGCTCACTTACCACGGAATCCACTGCTCCACGCGCCTCGCTGTTTCCGAGTTTCTGTTTTGTCTGTCCCTCAAACTGCGGCTCCTCAATCTTGATACTGATGATCGCAGTCAGTCCCTCTCGGATATCGTCACCGGTCAGTGCTGGTTCCGAATCTTTTAAAATCTTATTTGCTCTCGCGTAAGTATTAAATGTTTTCGTCAGCGCATTACGGAATCCGGCGAGGTGCGTACCACCTTCCGGCGTAATGATGTTATTTACAAAACTGTAGGTCGCATCGTTGTAGGAATCATTGTGCTGCATGGCAACTTCGACATACACACCATCCCTGGTTCCCTCACAGTAAATGACATCCGGGTACAATGCCTCCTTGCTGCGGTTTAAGTAAGTGACAAATTCCTTGATACCACCGGCATAATGGAACTCATGACAATGATGCGATTCTTCTCTGGTATCCGTAAGTACAATGCGAAGTCCTTTTGTTAAAAATGCTGTTTCACGAAGACGCTGTTTTAAAGTGTCGTAATCATAAACGGTCTCCTCGAAAATCTCAGGATCCGGATGGAATGTAACCTTCGTGCCGTGTTTTTCCGAATCACAGGTTCCGATTACTTTTACCGGTTCGTCCGGTTTTCCGATATGGTAACTTTGGAAATAAACCTGTCCCTCTTTGTATACTTCAACACAAAGTTTGGTGGAAAGCGCATTTACAACTGACGCACCTACTCCGTGCAGGCCACCGGATACTTTATATCCTCCACCGCCGAATTTTCCGCCTGCATGAAGAACCGTATATACAACCTCAAGTGCTGATTTTCCAGCTTTATGATTCATTCCAACCGGAATACCACGCCCGTCATCTTCAACTGTAATGGAATTGTCCGGGTTGATGGTAACCTCTATGTTTTTGCAATATCCGGCAAGTGCCTCATCCACGGCATTATCTACAATCTCATAGACCAAATGATGGAGTCCTCTCGCCGATGTACTGCCGATATACATACCTGGTCTTTTACGAACTGCTTCAAGTCCTTCCAGAATCTGGATCTGGTCAGCTCCGTATTCATTTGGATTTTCAATTTTTTCTGTTGCCATTCTGCTAACCTTGCCTTTCTATAACTTGACCTTTTTCAAATACCTGACCACTTATTACCTCAAAAACCTTATTGATTTCGAACCTGTTACGGATAAATTCATCCAAACCGGTACAGGTAATAATTGTCTGGGTATCACATATACTGTTTAACAAATAATTCTGACGATTGCTGTCCAACTCTGATAAAACATCATCCAGTAAAAGTACCGGAGTATCATGAATTGATTTTCTCACCAGCTCTATCTCGGATAACTTCAAAGAGAGTGCAGAGGTTCTCTGCTGCCCCTGTGAACCAAATTTACGGATATCAACACCTGCAATGGAAAAAAGCAGATCATCACGGTGTGGCCCTACGGATGTCTGGCACTGTTTCAGGTCGCGCGGTTTCACCCGTTCTAACTCCTGTTCCAACAGATCCGCAGAAACACTAGGCTCATACGAAAGAAAAAGTTCTTCTCTCCCGCCGGATATCCGATAGTGTATTTCATGAACAATTTCATTTAGTTCTTTTACAAACTGTTCCCTGCGCCTGATGATTTTTTTCCCGGTATCAATAAGCTGCATATCCCATACCGGAAGTGTATCCGATAATTCAGGACGATAAACCATATCTTTTAACAGTTTATTTCGCTGATTCAGAATTTTATTATAGTTCGACAGATCAGATAAATAGATCTTATCTAACTGACATAACTCAGCATCCAGAAAATGTCTGCGCTCTGATGGACCATTTTTTATGATATTCAGATCTTCTGGCGAAAAAAATACGATGTTCAATATTCCAAAAAGCTCACTCGCTTTTTTCATTGGTATTTTATTTACAGCGATTCCTTTGGAACGGTTGTGTTTTAAATGCATGTCAATCTGATATTGTTTGCCTTTTTTTAAAACCATAGTACGAAGATGCGCTTCGTTTGTTCCAAAACGGATCATCTCTTTGTCTTTGCTTCCCTTGTGGGACTTTGTAGTTCCACTTAAGTAAGCAGCTTCCAGGATATTGGTCTTTCCCTGTGCATTATCGCCAAATAAAATATTGGTTCCCTCATCAAATGAAATCTGGAGATTTTCATAGTTGCGGAAATTGTTCAATTCAATGGACTGAATGATCATTTTGAGACTTTCACCGTTTCCCCGTTATAGGAAATCACATCACCATCATGGATTTTTTTTCCACGCTGAAGTTCTGTTTCACCATTGACTTTTACCAGACCATCCTGGATGACAAATTTTGCATCAACACCGGATTCCACAAGTCCGGCTTTTTTCAAAGCCTGTCCAAGTTTTATAAATTCATCTGTTTCTCTAATCTGAATCTCTATCATGGAATTCCTTTCTATCGCCCTTTGGGCAATATCAATCATAGATTTCAAATTCTATAAAAATAATTAGTTTGCAGCTGCATTAAAGTTAACCGGAAGAATCAGATAAATAAATGTACCTTCATCATCCTTGATAAAACATGGTGCTTTCGGATTGACCATGTAAAGTGTTACTTCTTCTTCATCGATTACTCGCAGCGCATCAATGAAAAACTTTGGATTAAAGCCAATTAAAATATCTTTTCCTTCTTTGGCAATATCGATATCTTCATTCATGGAACCAATAAAGGAATTGATTTTTAATTCCATCGTTCCATCTGTGATGTTCATGATGATCGGTTTCTTATCACCTTCTTTGACAAGAAGTGTTGCACGGTCAATACAGTCTAACAGCTCACGTTTGTTTATTTTTACTTTTGTTTCGTAATCAGAAGATAACATCTGTTCAATCTTGAAGTATTCACCTTCGATCAGACGGGAAACGACTGTCGTATTTTCAAACTCAAAAACGATGTGATTGTCTGTCAGGAAAATAGATACTTCATCTTCTGCACTACCCGGAAGGATTTTGCTGACTTCCTGAAGTGTTTTTCCGGGAACGACAACTTTTTTGTGAGAATAATTATTTTTTAATTCAATGTTGCGAATCGAAATACGGTGTCCGTCGAGGGAGACAACCTTAAGATCGTTTTCTTCGATCTCGAACAACTCACCTGTCATTAATTTGTTGTTGTCATTGTCAGCGATGGAGAAAATAGTCTGGCGAATGACTTCTTTTAAGGTGAACTGGGACATAACGATTGGTTCGTTACGTTCAATGTACGGAATATAGGAAAAATCATCACCGGATTTACCGACAATGTTAAATTTTGCTTTTTCACATGTAATAGTTGTTTTAAAGGATGCGTCAGTTTCGATCGTAACATCACTGTCTGGAAGTTTACGGACAATCTCGGAAAAGATTTTTGCATCCAGTGCGATTACACCACGTTCTGCAATCTCGCCTTCGATCTTTGTTTCGATCCCAAGTTCCATATCATTTGCAGTCAGCTTGATCTCATTTGCCGATGCATCAATAAGAATACATTCCAGAATCGGCATGGTTGTTTTACCGGAGACAGCTTTCATAGCGATACCAACGCTTTTTACAAGGTCTGCTTTGTCAAACACTAATTTCATAATTGTGGATAACTCTCCTTTCCTCACTGCTTGGTGAGTCTGCTTATAAAGAAAAAATATAGTAAAAATCCGTAGTCTTAGTCGTAGAGGCTGTGGATATGTGGAAAACCCCGTCAAGAATGCGGAAATACTGGAAAAATCGATCTGTATAACTCTGTGAATAATCGAACGTGAACCTGTGTATGAAATGTTGATAACTTCAGGCCCCAAATTTGTCCACAATTCATCCACAGGCTTTCCACATCGGTTTGTGTATAAATAAGGGCCTGTCAACCGATGAGTTTCTTCTTATATAAATGTAAATCGGTTTTAACCGTTTTGACAGAGTTACAAAGGCTCCGCCTATTTCGACGGGTTGATCTTCTTCTTTAAGATGTCTACCGTGTTGCGGACACTGTCTTTAGCACTCATTTCCTTTTCGATCTTCTCAATGCCGTGCATGACAGTGGTATGATCGCGGTCGCCCATCATTTTTCCGATTCCGGTCAGCGGGGCATCGAGCATTTCGCGGCACAGATACATTGCGATCTGGCGCGGGAATACGATTTTGCTGCTCCGCTTGCTGCCGACAATGTCGGACGGCGTAATATCGAAGTGATCTGCAACGGTGTCGATGATAAATTCCGGCGTGATCACCTTCTTCTCGTTCGGGGAGATGATGTCGCGCAGCACCTGCTCTGCAAGATCAATGTTGATTTCACGTTTTTCAAGGTTTGCGTATGCAATGATTTTGTTGAGAGCGCCTTCCAACTCACGGATGTTCGATTTAATATTGGAAGCGATGTATTCGATCACATCGTCGCTGACGGAATAGCCGTCTAATTCCTGTTTCTTTCGGAGAATGGCGATTCGCGTCTCATAATCCGGGCTCTGGATGTCGGCAAGGAGTCCCCATTCGAAACGGGAACGGATGCGGTCTTCCAGGATATCCATGTCTTTCGGGGGACGATCCGAAGAAAGGATGATCTGTTTGTTGGCGCCGTGCAGCGTATTGAAGGTATGGAAAAACTCTTCCTGCGTGGATTCCTTTCCTATAATAAACTGCACATCATCGATGAGAAGTACGTCGATATTGCGGTATTTCTCACGGAATTTGGTCATTGCGGTGTTGTTGCTGTTTCGGATAGCCTCGATGACTTCATTGGTAAATTCTTCACTCGTTACGTAGAGAATCCGCGAAGACGGGTTCTTCTGAAGAATAAAATGTGCGATCGAGTGCATCAGATGGGTTTTGCCCAGTCCAACACCACCGTATAAAAACAGCGGATTGTAGATTTCTCCCGGGGATTCGGCCACGGCGAGAGAAGCTGCATGGGCAAATTTGTTATTGCTGCCGACCACGAAGGTATCAAAGGTATACTTTGGATTCAGGTTCGGCACATAGAGATTTTTCTGGACGGGAGCAGGCGCTTTTTCCTGTTTCACTTCTTCCGGAAGAATAAAGCGGATCTCATAGTTGACACCTGTGATTTCCGCGATTGCCACTTTAATAGGAAGAGTATATTTTTTGCTCACGTAATCGAGACCCATTTTTTCGGATGGAACCAGGATTGTGATCAGATTGTCCTCAACCGAATGGATCGTAAGTGGTTCAATCCATGTAGTAAAGGAGATCTCAGATAATTCGTGCTCGTCCCGCACTCTCTGCAGTATTTCTTTCCATTTATCTTGTACGATTTCCATGCTTTTTCTGTCGCTCCGCTTCTATAATCATTGCTTTTTGGGGATAACTTCTGTCTGGAAAACGAAATTTCCCCCGAATAGTCGCATTTTTACTTCTATATGATATAATAAAATGCCGTTTTATTCAACCCAAAAATGTGGATAATT
>OHYN01000419.1_pt1 | contig 13002 bp, 11 predicted proteins | sample 1580251 | NCBI WGS metagenome assembly OHYN01 (sample SAMEA3882523, study PRJEB24775) | human gut metagenome | biome: human-associated habitat; feature: intestine environment; material: feces | place: Netherlands | collected 2009/2010
TGTAACCCGCCGCATTTTTATGTCCCACACTATTCTGCCACTAAAATAACCACACTTCTCGGCGGAACTTTCAATGTTTTTTTATAATAAAACTCGGTCTGTGCCTCCACATCTTTTCCATCCTCATACTCTATGTTTGTATTGACACAGATCTTCCACTGCAGATTGTTCGGCAGTTCCGGAAGCTGCATCACAAGTGTTTCCCAGTATGCATTCATTCCATAGAAAATGATATCATCCCTGGTATCCGCGTCATCCCTGCCGGCATACATGATACCGATCAGTTTACTGGTATAATCCGTACCCCCATTCCACGGGAAACCATTGTGGATACTGATCTCCGGTAGGCCGCAGAGCGCTTTTTTCGTGGAGCGGCGCAAAATCGGATATTTTTCGCGAAATGCGATCATATACCGGAAGAAATCATGGATCTCCTGATATTTCTCCAGTCTGGTCCAGTCAAGCCAGGAAATGATATTATCCTGGCAGTAGGCATTATTATTGCCAAACTGTGTATTACAAAATTCATCTCCCGCATAAAACATGGCAGGTCCCCTGCTGCACATTAAGGTTGCACATGCATTTTTTACCATGCGCCTTCTAAGTCCGTTTACATTTGGATCGTCTGTCTCGACCTCTGCGCCACAGTTCCAGCTATGTCCGTTGTTGTCTCCGTCTGTGTTATTCCAGCCGTTTTTCTCATTGTGCTTCGTATTATAGGCATACAGATCATACAATGTAAATCCATCATGACAGGTGACAAAATTAACGGATGCACTGTCTCCGCGGTGCTCCGGATAAAGATCTTTTGAACCGGTGATACGCGTGATTGCTGTTCCTGCCATACCATCCGTACCTTTTAAAAACTGACGGATATCATCACGGTATCTTCCATTCCATTCTGACCATCGGTTCCATGACGGAAAACTTCCAACCTGATAGAGACCACCCGCATCCCATGCCTCCGCGATCAGTTTGACCTTTCCAAGAATGGCATCACATGCAATCGCCTGAAGCAATGGCGGATCTGCCATCGGTGTCCCTTTTTCATCGCGGGTTAAAATGGATGCCAGATCAAACCGGAAACCATCGACACGATACTCCGTTACCCAGTATCGCAGACAGTCAATGATAAAACGTCTTACTGCCGGATGATTACAGTTCATGACATTGCCACAGCCACTGAAATTATAATAGTATCCATCCGGTGTCAGGATATAATAAATATCATTATCAATTCCCTTAAAAGAAAAACATGGACCATGTTCATTTCCCTCTGCCGTGTGGTTAAATACAACATCCAGGATAACTTCGATTCCATTTTCCTTTAACTCGTAGATCAGTTCTTTTAACTCATCGCCCTCGTGGTTATGTTCCACCACCGAGGTATAACTGGTATTGGGCGCAAAAAAACAGACTGTATTATAGCCCCAGTAATTATACAGGCGCTCTCCGTCTACCACTCTGGTGCTTTCCATCTCATCAAACTCAAAAATCGGCATCAGCTCGACTGCATTCACTCCCAGATCCTTCAAATACGGGATCTTCTGGCGCAGTCCCTCATAAGTGCCTTCTGCCCCCGGTGTAACACCCGATGATGCATCTTTTGTAAATCCCCTCACATGCATCTCATAAATAACAAGATCCTCAAACGGATGCTCCGTCGGACGGATATCTCCCCAGTCAAAGTTGTTTTCCACAACCCTTGCGTGATAAATAAAATCCGCTCCGCCTTCCGGGCGCTCTCCCCAGTTACGCTGTCCCGTTACTGCCCTCGCATACGGATCAAGCAGAACATTTTCTTTCTTAAATAATAATCCCTTCTTCTCATCATAAGGTCCGTCCAACTGGAACGCATATTCAAACTCTTCGATTTTCAATCCAAAAACGAACATGGAATATGTGTTTCCAATATGATAAGCCTCCGGATATTTTAGGGTCACATACGGCTCTTTTTCCTGCGGCCGGAACAACAGAAGATAACATGCCGTCGCACCAAAGGAATGGATCGTAAAGCTGACACCTCTTGTGGTTGCTGTCGCACCATCTCTGTTATAAAAACCCGGACGTACCTGATATCCATTGATCTCATCCAATGGCTGCAGCCCAACGCCGCGTTCCTGTTTATGTCTGCCTGTACTCATCTGCGATCCTCCTTGTTTTGCGGAGCAAAATGCGACTCACCACTATATTTCTTATACCCCGGATGTTTTCCACTCATTTTATAATAATTGTTTCTAAGATCCACAAGCCGGTCGATATTTTCCCGGTCAATTTCTTTTGCACCTCCGAGCAGATGTGCCGTCAGTGTTATTTTTGCAAACTGCTCTAACGTTTCCATCCGGTAATATGCCGTATAAACATCGGCTCCAACTGTTACCGCTCCATGATTTTTTAACAAGATCGCATCATGTTCCTGCAGATACGGGGTAATGGCATCCGGCACCTCATCTGTGGAAGGTGTCGCATAAGGCGCAATCGGCACTGAACCAAGTGCGAGCACAGTCTCGATCATGGAATACTCATCGAGCGGAATGTCTGCCACGGCAAATCCCGTTGCAACCGGAGGATGTGCATGTAATACCGCCCCGACATCTTCGCGTTCTTCATAACATCTGAAATGCATCCTCATTTCGGACGACGGGCGGTACCCGTCCACAGTTTCGATCATCTCTCCTGCTTTATTTATATGCACGATCATTTCCGGTGTTACCATACTTTTTGACACGCCGGTCGGCGTTGCTAAAAATGTGCCATCGGAAAGTTTTACCGACACATTTCCGTCATTCGACGCAACCCATCCAAGCTGCCACATCTTATGGCACACATCACAGATCTGTGCTCTGATTTCTTTATAACTGAGTTCCATAATCTCCTCCCACCGTACTTTTTTCCTATTTTACTTTCCATTATAATCATCCTCTTTCCCAATTTCAACCAGGCAATATCTGTGTTATACTATCCTCAGAAAATATTAAGAAACAAAGAAAGGATTTTCCCATGCAAAAAATACTTCATGTTTCCGACAACCCGGAACATTTTCCCTCCATCGGCTCTGCCCTTGCACAAATTCCTGCTAATAACACAACACCTGTTATCATTGAAATTGCACCGGGCATTTACCATGAAAAACTAACCATAAATAAACCATATATCACACTTCGCGGAATGGGCGAAAGCAGTGCTCACACCGTCATCAGCTATGATGATTATGCCCTGGATCTGATGGAAGATGGCAGTAAGCGCGGTACATTCCGCACTTATACCCTCTTTATCGATACACATGATGTAACGCTCCAGCATCTCACCATCGAAAATGCCTCCGGGGATTCCGCAACACACGGACAGGCGATCGCTCTCTATGCCGACGGGGACCGTCTTATGATCGATTCCTGCCGCCTTCTCGGCCATCAGGACACACTTTTTACCGGGCCGCTTCCCGAAAAAGAACGACAGCCTGGCGGTTTCATCGGTCCAAAACAGTTTGCCCCGCGTATCAATGGCAGACAATATTATAAAAACTGCTATATCTGCGGCGATATTGATTTTATTTTTGGAAGCGCCACCGCATATTTTGAACACTGTACCTTAGAATCCCTGCTGCGCACAAAAACATCTGCACAGTCCGATTTAGTTTCCACTACATCCACCCTGCATGATTCCGGTTCTGATACATCTGCACTGTGTCATTCCAATTCAGATATGGTTCAGAAAAATTATACACTCCCTCCTATCCAGGGTTATGTAACTGCCGCCTCCACACCGGAAGGCCAGGAATACGGCTACATTTTTTCCGACTGCCGGTTCATCTCCAAAGACTGTCCTGCCGGTTCCGTCTATCTTGGCAGGCCATGGCGCGACTATGCAAAAACGATCCTGATTTCCTGTGAACTTGGTGCGCATATCCATCCCGCCGGTTTTCATGACTGGAACCGCGAAAATACACATGACACAGTATATTATGCCGAATACGCAAGTTTCCCTGCCACCTCTGACTACCGTCCGCTTTCTGACCGGGCTGATTTTGTTCAAAATCTGAATGAACAACAAGCCGGATATTTTGCAAAAGAACTGGTTCTCGGTGACTGGGCACCTGATAAACTGTAATTTTTAGCAGATATTTTTTAATCTGGGTTTGTATATTCATGAGAATAATGATAGAATAATATACATTAGGAATATGAGAAATCCAAACAAAGGGGGCATATAAGATGGACGAGAAAATTTATAAGACAATGGGTTCTGCCGGAGCTTCCACACTGGCAGTTGGTATCTGTGTCCTTGCAGGTGGAATCACCGCCGGGATTCTTCTGATCGTAAATGGAGCCAGACTGTTAAAGAATAAATCCAAAATTATGTTTTAACCAAATGTTTCCGCGAAGCTGTTGCTTTTAAATATAGAATACACGCTCCGCGAACATTTTATTATCATGTACTGAAAAGCGCATATACAGTAAAATCATCTTTCCGACGATCTGTTTTTACTGTACATGCGCTTTTTCATATGACACCATCTGCTTTTTACAGGAAATTTTTACTCAAATTACTCCTCTTCCTGAACTTCTTTCTTTTTAAATACATCTGCAAGCAGGAAAAATCCAAAGCACAATCCATTTAACACCAGTGCAACCGGAAGATCCTTCCAGCTTACCGTCTGATTTTCCAGAACATCTGCAGAAAACGTTCCTGAGATGATCGGTATCAGGTTGTTATTCAGATAGTGCAGACAGACCGGCACCCAGATATTCTGCGTTTTCATATAGGCATATGCAAAAAAGATTCCAAGTGAAATACATGTGATCTGCTGCGCAAAAATCATCTGGATTCCTGATGTCTGTGTATAATAAAACAGATCATCCGGGATATGCCATAATCCCCATACAACGCCAAGTATGATCACACCTGCACGAAGTCCGAACCGTTTCTGCAAAACCGGCTGCAGGTAATATCTCCAGCCATATTCTTCTCCAAAAAATGCAATAAACACGAAGAAATAATTGATCGGAAGTGCAGCAATATTCAGCCACATCATTGGATTTTTAAACATTGCCGCCCATTCTTTTACATACTGCATCCCACTGCCGTCAGACACACCCTGTACCGCTACAGACACTACAGTTCTTACTATATAAATACCCACAAACGCAAGTACAATGAGCACAGCACTTTTCCAGTTTTGTCTGGTCAGTCCTGCTGCCGCACGCTTTTCATTTCCCGCTACTGCAAGAAAAACAAGTGCCACGATACTCCCGATAATAAGTATATACTGGGAAATCAGATTATAAACGGACATCGTCATCCCTGCAATGTTCAAATCATTTACCGGCAGAAATACGGATAAAAGTGCCAATACGATCAGGACACCCGTCGTTGCCAGAACCGTAATAAAAAAACCTGCTGGCAGGATTTTCTCTCCTTTGTGTGCCAGAAAAAGTCCAATGATCACACCGGCTGCCGGATACATCATCTGCGCTGTTGGAAATACCGTAAGGTCATAACCCTTTGTACTGCCATACCACATCAGAATTCCCATCAGATAGGTCAGACCGTAAGCCATCAGCACATAAATAATCAGTCTCGTTTTTGCCATTTCTTTTTGTTCCATTCCAAAACTCCTCCCCTTACAATCAATAAATGTTACCTTTTTATTGTAAGGATTTTGTTCTGCACTGTCAATTGCAGTAACTGCTGTTCTATCTCCGTCCACGGATGATTCGGATGATTCCTCCTGCGATCGCAGCTACACCGACCATTCCCCAGATGTATGGTTTTACATCACCAAGTTTTCCCGCATAAAATACTGCAGTCGGTCCATCTGCGCTATTCGGCAATATCGCACTGAATGTTACGCTGGCATGCAGATATACTGCATTAAAAATTACAAATGCACCTACTACAATCAGTCCAAAACCCTGCATCATCTTTTTTCTCTGCATCTTCTGCTGATATTTTGCGATATCAATGCCCGCCTCGATCACCGCATCAGTATCCTGCACACTTACCTCCTGCTGCTGCATCTTCTGACATTTCATCAGCTCTGTCAAAGTAACGCCCAGTGCCTCTGCCAAAGGTTCTAGTGTCTGGATATCCGGAAATCCCATTCCCCTCTCCCAACGGCTGACAGCTTTGTCTGTGACTTTCAGGCAGGCTGCTAGCTGTGCCTGTGTCATTTGATTTTCCTTGCGTATCTGTGCGATAAATGCTCCTAATTCTTTTGCTTCCATAGTTTTCCTTTCCTGTCATGTCTGACATCCATAGCCTTTTTACCCAAAAGATATCAAAAAGGCACCGAATTTTCAACCGATGCCTTGTTTACCAGACTCTATCCATCGTTTACACGCTGCAAAATGCACTAATCAAGTTCGATCGAATCTGAGATATAATAATGAAATTTATTTTTTTTGCAATACTCTTTGATCTGTCTGATCAGCTTTTTATCTTTTGTATATTCCAGCAGATAAACTTTCATTCCATCCTTTTTACATTTCTTAACATAATCAGTAAAATATCCGCGCGCTGCTTTGGTCTGTTTTCCAAACGAACCTGTTTTAAATTGAATACTGCTCCACACACATTCCTGATTAACTGCAGTCATAATGTCTTTTGCTGAACCATATGTTTTTCTGTATTTCGTGACAAAAACATCCCCACCATTGATTACGACATCTTTTCCAAGGCGCTTAACATTTTTCAGTATCTTTGCAAGCCCTGTAAAATTCTGCTTTGTCTTTGTGTAATCATAAACGTCACAATTATCAATAAAGAAACCATCCACGCCTTTTTTCAACAGCTTCTTTGACAAATTTCCGATAAACTTCTGCCAATTCTTATCGGAAACATCTACCCACTTTTCCTCTTCCCAGTTCTCATAACTCCCAATCGTAAGATGTTCATATTTTTTATAATAATCACGAAATTTTTCAATGGACCCGACATTTAAGTAGGTATAAACTTTTACACCTTTCTTATGCAGGGCGCGTATCTCTTTTGCCGAAAAATACTGTGCATCAATGACCACAAGTTTGTATGCGTATAATTTCTGCATCTTAGACGAATCAATGCTTAAAAATACACCATAGTCTTTTTTCTTTTGATCCGCCTTTGCATTGATCGCACATGGATCTGCAAATAACCCTAGAAATACGGCAAACAATAATATTAATGCTAAATTCTGTTTACCAGAATATTTTATTTTTTTTATTTTTCTCCTATTTTTCCCTTTCACCGGAAGCTGCGCCAGAATAATTGCTGCAAAAATCAGACAACAGCCAAATATCTCTTTCGTACTAAGTTTCTGATTCAAAATCTGCCATCCAAACACGGCTGAAAACACGGCTTCCAGACTCATGATAAGAGATGCCACTGTTGGATTCAGCCCATTCTGACCAATGATCTGCAATGTATATCCAACCCCACAGGACATAATTCCTGCATATAAAATCGGAACCCATGCCGACCATGATAAAAAAGCTTGCGCCCACACCTCAATCCCCGGGATTGAATGCTGCATATCAACCATAAACATTGGAACTGAAGTCAGCACCCCGGTTACAAGAAATTGGATCATGGAAAGACGTACCCCATCCACCTTCGGTGAAAAATAATCGACAAAACCCAAACGCACAGCAAAGAAGTAACAAATCTGCCGGGTGAAATCCATTCTTATCCTGCATACACAAAAAATACAGTCCCACCAGTGCAAGCGCAACTGCAAACCATATATTCATACCACATTTTTTATGTAAAAATAAACCTAAGATCGGCACGAGCAAAATATAAACTGCTGTCAGGAAACCTGCTTTTCCAGCACTGGCTCCCATCAGGATTCCAACCTGCTGTAAATTCGTAGAAATGCAGAGTGCCACTCCACAACAGATTCCGCCTTTTATCAAAAGTTTGTAATCTTCCTTTGTCTTTGGTCTTTTCGGTGATAAATTTTTTTTGTCCAAAAACTTCATAACCGGAATCAACACCAATGCACCGATAATGCTGCGGATACAATTAAATGAATACGCTCCGATCGCCTGTCCGCCAACTGTCTGCGCCACAAAAGCTGCCCCCCAGACAGCTGCCGTCACTAATAGTAGTAAACTGTTTCTGGTTGTTTTGTTGTTCATCTTCTGCCTCTTTTCAAATTATTAAAATAACAAATAACAGTTTACCATTTTTTCACTAAAATTGCATTATAGTTTCAAAATAATATCAAAAAAGGGCTCCCATTACTGGGAACCCTTAATTTTAAGCAATTATAAATTACTCGATAACTGTAGCAACACGACCTGATCCTACTGTACGTCCACCCTCACGGTATCAGAATGGCGTGTTGCAGAAGCTAAATGGTTATTTCCCGTTTATTTTATGTCAGAAAATGCAGTTTTTCCGCTGTGTCCGTGTGGTTTTTGGAGATTTTGTTATCATGGTGTTATCACTTACAAATAATTTCCTTGATTTCATCTGAAATCTCTTTCTTTAAACTAAGTGATGCATATGTTTCATCAAATATGCGGTTTTTATTATACAAGTAATTCATTAAATTCCGCATATTAGTACTAGATGCATTATACGTATCATCCCCTAGTGGGCTTTTCTTAATAATGCTACGAATATCTGATAATAATTCAGTTGAGCTCAAATTTACATCATAATAGTAAAAAATAGTTGCTAAAACCATCGAAACACCCGTATGAAATTTTGTTGATCTTTTATCTTCTCCTCGAAAAATTGCACTTGAAAACGGGTATTCTACTTTTTTTGATAATTCTATCATAAATCTATTAAATTTATTAAATTCATTTTTCACTGATTGTAAATTATTTTCTTCACCCAACTTATATTTAGCAGATTGTTCTTCCAAATATTTATCGGCAATTTCTACACCATCTTTAAGCATAACATTTGGTCCGTTATTTAATATACTAAATATTATGCATAACTCCTGGTGATTCCTCTGTTTATTTTTCCTATCACTTGTCACATTATATATCTTTATGATTCTTGCTTCGAATCCATCCTTTTCTTTCTCTGCCGTTTCCATACATTTATTAAGGAAATTAGTAATATATAAACTCGTATTTGAATAAAACGTAGCCATTGACATTTCATGTTTTTCAAGCGGCTTAGTATTTCTATTATACCTTTTAAAAAGCTCTATTTCTATATTGTCGTTTTCAAATTCTTCAAATTCAAGTACAGAAAGATGACTTCCCAAAATTTTTATTTTCATCTCTCTACTTAACTGAGAGAATTTTTTATTTTTAAATTCCTCATCTTCTTTTAATAACTCCAAATCTGTTAGTGCAAATTTATCTTTAACATATCTGTAAATTGCCGTTAATCTATGTTGTCCATCCATAACATGCCTTAATTGTATACCATTTCCTCCCGTTCTAACCAAAAAAATTTCCGGAATCGGAATTCCTACAATAATAGACTCAATTATCGAGCTTTCCTCCTTTGCCTTTGATCTATATTCCCTTTGATAATCAGGACTCAAAATAATGCCTTGCAAAAATTCAAGTTGTTCTGTATCAGATAATTCTTGACCACTTTCCTTTAAGTATCGCTCACCTTTATCAATAAAATTAACCATATCTTGGACAGATATAAGTGGCCTAGTATATTTTACATTTAATGGCAAATCCATATTAATTTCTCCTTACATATTTTCCTTTATGAACCGTATTGTTTTAACCATATTATCTTTATCTGGATAAATGTTTTCAAAAGTTATACCTAACCTGAACAACTCTTTTAGAATTGTCTTTTTACTTTCTTTATCTATAATCGCTATTTTTGTATGCTTTGTAAGCATATTTTTTAAAGAATCACCAGGTTCAACCTTCAAAAAACATCCCTTTTGAAAATGTATTCTTTCATTGCAATTTCCTACGCAAATAAAATATGATCGATCTCTATATTGTCGCTGTACAGTAGCCTTTAATTCTTCTTCCGAAAAATCAATTAACTTTTTTTCTATTTTTATAGTGTCCCTATTATATGAAAGTGCGTCAACAAAAAACACAATTGAATGATTTTCGGTATAATTATATTCTTCCACCGAAAAAAGCAATGAAATCAAATGTGCTTCTGTAAAATCCAAATAATTTGTCGGTAATCCAAAATGTTGCCCATATGCTCTTAACTCTTCGACATTCTTTTGTTCTGTTTTATCATCATAAAATAATATTTTTTGTTTAAAGGAATCCTCATACTCTGATGAATGGCTTACATATTCATCTTCATATAATCTATATAATGACGGAGTCAAATCATAAGAACAGTCTTTTTGTCCTCTAGAAACATAATTATTTTCTTCAAATCCACTAATAAATTCTATATATGTACTAACACTATCAACAAAAGTAATATTATCTATTGGAACACCAAATTTTTTAGATACAGATTCTATAACATTGTCCTTACTCCATTGTTCAATGCTCAATATTTTGTTTTTTAAACAGCTATTGTCCGTAAATTTATATTTTAATGTGACCTTTTCCTCTCCAACTTCTACCTCATCCGGTTCTATAATTTTTCCAAACAATTTTTTTATTTGTTCTTGTATCTCTTCATTTTTTTCATGCTTTAAATCATCATTCAGTTCATCAATTGACTGTTCGATTTTCAATTTTTGAAAAATATCAAATAATAATTTTCTTTTCCCAGCATCAATTTCTTTTATCTCTAGAAAATCTTTAATATCTTGATCAGTCTTGTCCAAAATTTCCTTCGTTCGGAATTCTTGTAACTCTTCATACTTTAATATATTGTCGATATCTTCTGTATCCTTTAATATACCGGACACAACTTCTAATAGTTTCTCCAGCAACAGTTCCTACTCCTTATTTTTTAATCCTCTATAGCGGTTACCTTTAAATAAAATTTTTTATAAAATGTAATATTACACTACTAAATCTACTACATATCTCCATTAAACCATCATTTCAATTATCTCAGCAGGAGATAATGAGATAATGCTATTTTTAAAAGATATTGTATATGCAAATATTGTTCCTTCACCAAAACGCTCATGATACACTTTTCTTCCATCTGATTCAATTTTTATTTCATCTGGAATATCGTTTAAATATGGAAATTTAGCAGATTTTGTTTGACAATTAGGCAAACTCACTTCAATAGCTATTACTTGACCTTTTCCAGCAATTGGACTATACACCAATGCTCCAGGTGAAATAACCTGATTTTTCTCTTTCTCCGTAAAACCTTTTTGTTGTTCCATTCTACTTATTTTTTCATTGATCGCCGTACCTATATACACTTTCCATCTCGGTGCATTTAAAATATCTCTTCTCGTTTCACAAAGCAAAATTAATTCTCTTAATTTTTCCGGATTAGCATGACCTGTTCTAAACATTGCCATAAAATATTCTCTATATTGAGCTAATGTTAACGGCACAATATCCAATCTCTGCTTTACATCTCCTCGTGCATACCAAACTCCATGTCTGAATGTTTCTGCTGTATTCGTATCTATCTTTACCGCAATAAACATTCCATAAACTGGCTTATCGTATTTTAAAACCGCATCTGATACATGTCTTCTTACAGGTTCTCCCTCCATTGCTTCCTGGCGTGATGACGTAGACATCGTAACTTCTGTTAAAATTGTAAAATCGTTAAATTCACAATACAGATCACCTTTTCCACCGCCAGCTGCAGATACTGGAAGAAAATCCGAATCAAGTTTAAATCCTCTTACCTCATAAGGTTTATTGACCATATGATCTATAGCTAAAGATGCTCTCCATAAAATCCATTCTAAATATGCTGGTGTTTCATCTTTTGGTACTTCTATAATATTGTCATCATCATATGTATGCTTCCCACCACCTTTGATCAACAATTCCATATAATCAGCAATTTCTTGCCATTGATTACATTGCTCTTTTGCATATTGAATTTCATCTGTTTTGGACAACAAATCTTCTAATCGTCGTCTGGCAATATTAATTTCTGTTGCAGTATTCAGTGGAAGATCAGAAATATCAAACAAAATTTGTCTGCTCTTCATTTGCTTCATTAAGTCATTCAGTAATACTTTAGCTGTATCTTCATTATCTGTTGGTAATTCTGCCCCTTCACATAGACGTTTATATTGAATCATTATCGATTCTTCATTAGATGTTGACTTTGCCAATTTTTCAGCCAAAATATGCTTAGCCGGAGCAATAACCATTCCTCTTCCTTTTCGTTGCAATACTCCAGAAATACGTAGGTAACGCATATTCATGTCACTATAGTCAAGAAAATTATCTGCCTTCTTATCATAGTACCTTCCACGTTCTGCAACTTCTTTCCTGTCAAAGTTACGTTTTGATGGAGCTTGTTTTCTACGAGCACGCAAATCCAAAATATTATCCACGATCTCTCCAATTGAATAACTCGGATTGGTTGTATGTCCCCATAATGCAAACTCTATTCTTGCAATCTCTGAGCTTCCTGTTCGCTTCTCTAACTCCAACATAATTGCCAATATCCATCTCAATGGAGAAAAATAAGACTTTCCATCTGGCATAGCAAATTGTTCAACACTTAATGCTCTTAAATAGCATTCTTGTACTGCCGGATATGTATCCGCCTTTAAAAATGTTCGTCCAAAAGGTGTTATATCATCCAAATTTCCCAGTTCATTCTGATCTCCATCCTTTTTCTTCACTTGTGGATAAATGAAACCATTTTTCGAAAACATTAAACGCCATTTTCGTGCATGACTGCCAGACGTATCTTTCCCAGCTTCATTTTGAATAATTCCTTGATCATTAAGAAAGTTCATAAAGGCAATTTCATTCTCTTTCCCACGAAGTTTCCCCACATATGGCGAATTTGCAAACGCTTTAAAACCCTCCTGTATTCTATTTGGATTCCGTAATCCGGTATTACCTACTAACCAAATATCTATTTTTTCTTCCATATATCTTCTCCATTAAACCCAACAAATAAATATTCTTGTACTTTATTTCTATTTGTCTTAGCATGTTTCTG
>OHYN01000420.1_pt1 | contig 12995 bp, 8 predicted proteins | sample 1580251 | NCBI WGS metagenome assembly OHYN01 (sample SAMEA3882523, study PRJEB24775) | human gut metagenome | biome: human-associated habitat; feature: intestine environment; material: feces | place: Netherlands | collected 2009/2010
TACAGAGTATAAATTTACTTTCATAATAAAGCAAAAATTGCATCAATGCCGTATTCGGGCATCTGATGCAATTCTTTTATCCGAGTATTTTCTCGAATAGATTGCGGTGGCACACCGCCGACCGCAATTTTCAACTTTCAACTTTCAATTTTAAAAAATCACAGATGCAAAATCAACTTTGCAACGCCGAAATAGATAAGCAATGAAAGCGAGTCGCAGACTGTTGAAATGAGCGGATTCGCCATAACGGCAGGGTCAAAGCCGACCTTGCTTGCCAAAAGGGGCAGACTGCTGCCGACAAGCTTTGCCATAATAATTGTGCCGACAAGCGTAAGCGAAATTACAAGGGCAATCATAAATGCGTTTTCTTGACCGTTGAGATCAAACAAAAGCAGTTTTACAAAGTTTGCCGCCGCAAGGGTAATACCGCAAAGAATTGACACCCTGAATTCTTTCCACAGCACAAGGAAAATGCTCCTGAAATGAATTTCACCGAGCGACAACGCACGGATTACGGAAACCGATGCCTGAGAACCTGCGTTACCGCCCGAACCAGTAATCATCGGGATAAATGATGAGAGAATCAAAACATTTGCAAGCACAGCCTCAAATGATGAGATAATCGCACTTGTAAAGGTTGCCGAAAGCATGAGTATAAGCAGCCACGGCGCTCTCTTTTTGTACAGACCGAAAACGCTTGTTTTCATATACGGTTTGTCAGACGGCAATACGGCTGCCATCTTTTCGATATCCTCGGTAGCCTCTTCCTGAATAACATCAATAGCGTCGTCAATTGTTACGATACCGACAAGTCGGTTTTCGTTATCAACAACAGGAAGAGCAAGGAAGTTATAGTTTGAGAACATCTGGGCAACCTGCTCCTGATCGGCAAGAGTAGTTACCGAGATAACATTTTCCTCCATAATCGACTTTACAAGCTCGTCATCTTCGGCAAGCAAAAGGTCTTTTACAGTGGTAATACCGATAAGCTTGTTGTTGGCATCGGTTACATAGCAGGTGTAGATTGTTTCCTTGTCAACACCTGTTCTTCTGATTCTTTTAATAGCCATTTCAGCCGTCATATCGGGACGAAGCACAATAAACTCGGTTGTCATAATCGAGCCTGCGCTGTCCTCGGGATATTTCAAAAGCTCGTTAATCTGCTTTCTCATATCCTTGTCGGCCTGTCTTAAAATACGCTTTACAACATTGGCAGGCATTTCCTCAATAAGGTCAACGGCGTCATCGACAAATAACTCATCGACAACCTCTTTCAGTTCGCTGTCGCTGAAGCCGTGGATAAGGAATTCCTGAGTTTCGTCATCCATTTCGACAAAGGTTTCCGCCGCAAGCTCCTTTGGCAGAATACGAAACAGAATCGGCATTTTTTCATCCTGTAGATTTTCAAAAACCGCCGCAATGTCAAACGGTTTCATCGTAATCAAAATGTCACGCAAAGTGCTGAACTTTTTGTCATCAAGCAACACTTTGATAGTTTCGGTAAGGGTTACGTTAACCTGTTCCATCATCTTTTCCTCCTTTTTAATTCAATTGGAAGTAAAGACGGTGTCACCCTGAGTATTAAATTAAATCAATTCAAATTAAAATAAAAATACAAAGCAAAATCAATAAAACAAAATGAACGCACAAGCGCACATTCTGTTGCAACTTCGCCCGGGTACAGCGCCTTTATTACCGTCTGCGTCCATTAAGTTTTCACCTCATTCGCATTTAAATTCGGGCAAAAGCCCGTACATATTTATTTTATTCTTTTTTATGTCCGATGTCAACGGATTTATCCGCTAAAAATCCACTTTGCAAACATTTTACATTATCCTCTGTAACAGCTTGGTAACTCGGTATAATATTTCTTGCTTTTTGAAGTGTATCAATGTATAATAAATATGCATGATTTAAAATAAAATTTCAAAGATTGGAGATTAACCGTTATGACAGATATGGTTAAAAAATATGTTCCCTATGCGGTAATAATTTTGCTTGTTTATATGCTGTTGCCGCTTGTGTTTATTCCGGGCGCAATGCAGAAGTTTTCACCCGTTGCATATGACTTTGTGTTCCCGATTACAGCAATCGGCTGTTCGGCACACTACTGCTCAAAACACGGACTTGACTTTCTCTTTGCACTCATTGCGCCGATTATTTATCTTCCGAGTATGCTCATCTACAACGGCGGATTTTCTTCAAGCACACTTTCAACAAACCTTATTCTCCTCGTAGTTTATCTTGTTGCCGGAATTTTCGGACTTTTCCTCGGCGACCTTGCTTTCGGTGACAAGCGCCGTCAGAAAGAAAAGGCAGAACAGGAAGAAGCAGAGGAAATGCTCCTTGAGGCAAAGCGCCGTGAAAAGGAAGAGCTTGAGAACATGACTTCATCAAGCAAAAAGTCCGAAAGAAAAGCACCTTACAGACAGGAACGCAAGCCTGCACGCAGACCGTCGCCTGCACCGCAGAAAACCGAAACAGCAGATGACGATGATTTTGATTATGACAAGTACCTTTCCGGTATTGACAGAAAGCAAGATCCAAACGAAAGCGAAATTGACGATATCTTAAACGAATACGGACACTAACGGTAAGCCGCCGTTCCCAGTTCGTGAAGATAGTATTTATAAGGGCGAAAATAAAATGCCCGGGCAGAACTCTATAACTAAAAATGTAAAATTAAAGTCGGGAAGACAATTTGCGAAATGCAAAGCATTGTCTTCCCGACTGTTTTTGTTTAATCAGCAGGGGTGTTCATCGGACACCCGTTTTGATTAAATTTTATGTTTAAATATGATTATGTGATGTTATGGAAGTTGTGTGTAATTGGCGACATATATATAATCTGTCTTAACAAAAAGATTGTACCATTACTTCGTCAGTTTGCTTTTACATGAAATTTTTATTTAACTCAACCCTACAATATACTTCTGAATCAAGGTTGCGTCAACAACACTGATTTCACCGTCATCGTTTACATCGCTGTTAAAAAGCTGAAGCTTGTCAAAGTCCTCAATACCTGCAACATATTTCTGAACAAGCGTTGCATCAGTAACAGAAATGTATCCGTTTAAATCCGTATCACCGCAAGTTAAACCGACCAGAGTATCTCCGATTATTCCGTAATCGCAATGAGCGCCGTCTTTAAGTCTGCAATAGCGGTATGACATTACTTTTGTATCTACACCAAGCTGTCTTGAAACATATATTTCAGCATAGCCGTCCTTATCAGGAGCAAAGGATGTTACCGCACCTCCGCTTGTCGCATATGCGCCGGATTCCGCATAGCAATTAACACCGATGCTGTCAGTTCCGAAATCCTCGTATGTAAAATCAAAATCCTTGTAAGAACCGTCGCTGAGCTCAGAAGTCATTGTTCCGTTTTCATTGAACAGACGGGAAAAATCGGAAAGCTTGATTTTCACCTTGACATATTCACCGCCTGTTTTGTCAAACTGATAGAATGTCTGAACATTACCGAAATAACTGTGTCCCTGCGTCATCATGTATTTTACAAATTTTTCGCCCTTTGGAAGATTTACAAATTTCGGTGCATTGATACAATCCTTAAACCATATATCGTAATCCTTTTCTTCGGTTGTTTGGAACTTTGCACCGAAATTTTTATCGGTATTTTCAGTGTATCCCGTTGTTGACACAAAAAGCTGATTGTTTGAGATTTTCTGCGTTGTACCTGTAACTTCAAAATCCTTGTGATTTTCATCCTCGCTTACCGCACCTGTCATAAGAACCGAACCGACGGTAAGCACACCGCACATTGCGATTGCAGTTATTTTTTTAATTATATTTTTCATTGTTTTTCCTCCGTTTTTATTGTTTATCTGTCCGAACCGACAACATATTTCTGCAAAACAGTTGCATCTTCACCGCTTGTATTATTGAACTCATATTTGTAATGCTTGCTTGCGGATGAAGCGAGCAAATCTATAACAGTCCAATAATAATACTTTTGATTTTTCGGAAGATTCAACTTCATATTATACCTCTCAATTGTTAATACTTGTCTAAGTTTATCAATCTATTTTTCTTATGTCAATAATTTTAAAATAAATTCGGCATTTACGGCAATATATGCGTATTTTTCAAATATTAACTATTATAAATGACAGACAAAATACTCGGTCATTTCTGTTTTAAACAATTGGTCTTTAAACAAAAAACAGACTGCACCGTGATGCAGTCTGCTGTAAATTATGACGCACGCTCACATATTACATAGTAACGGTCAAAACCGCCGTTGCCGTCACTTATGCAGGTAAACATCGTGAGCAAATCTCTGTCCTTCTGCAAATAGCAGTCGCCTGATTCGCTCGGCTTATTGACTTTGGTTTCAACGACCTTGTAATTGAGTGTATCCCAATAATTTGTGATTGAAACCCTGTCACCGATTTTGAGGTTGCGGAGGTTGTCAAAGAATATTCGACCGATGTATCCCGTGTGACCTGCAAGGACTGCGTTTGTATTCTTACCGCCAATCGGCAATGAGGTTGCACTCATATGTGCCGCACCGTAGCTCATATTTGAGCTGTTCGCACCGAGGTAAATCGGCAGACGCATATTTATTGTTTCTGCGGTAACATAGCCGTAAATGCCGTCCGTTATGCCGTAATCCTCAAGATTGACGGCAGCCTGTGAATAGGTATCGTTGCGGAGCATTTCATACTGGTTCGTTTCAAGTTTTTTGTTATAGGCAACGCTGTCACGGAAAAGTCTGCCGAGGTCAGCCTTGAAAACAACGGGCTGTTTGGAGGTACGCTTGCCTTCTTTGTCAATTTTGTAACCATCTTCGTCAACCCTGCCGTCCTTGACCGCCTGTTCAAAAGAGCCGTCCTCAGCTTCTTCAACACGGGTATCAAAGCCGTCAGCCTCACCGTTTGAAATCTGTGTTCCGATAAAATTTGATATAGGGGGGAATGCGACAAGACCTATTCCGACAACGAGCATTGCTATTGCCACACCCGTAAGTATTTTTTTAATCATCGGAATCACCGCCCGAATCATTCTGATTTTCGTCAGCCGAGTCATCTCTCAGCCGTTTTGCACCGTTTGACTTCTTCTTTTTACGCTTGAGCAAAAATACAACCACAAACACAACAAGTGCAACAAAGCCGACAATTATGCCGATTGCGACTGCATAAGGGATTTTGTAACCGAGAAAGAATATGTAATCGTTGTCAAATTTTGCAAGCGACACACCTGTTTCAACATATTTAGTATCATCGTATGCAACATGCTTGCCACGCACGAGAAGTCTGTGAGTATTAACGCCGTATGGGGTACAGGTCAAAAGCGTTACAAGGTCTTCGCCGTCAACAATCCGCAAGGAATTGATTTCCGAGGGAAGAACAACTTCGATTTGATCAACCTCATATTTCAGCGTTCTGTCGAGAATATGAACATAAAATTCATCGCCGACTTTCATATCGGTGAGGTAATCAAAAAATGTTTCACCCGGAAAACCCGAATGGGCAGAAATTACGGAATGTGTGCTTGTACCACCTACAGGCAGGGAAGTGTTTTGAAGATGCCCTGCACCTTTGGAAAGAACCTCTTCGCTTGTGCCGTGATAAATCGGCAGATAAACATTGATTTTCGGCACATCAATATAGCCGATAAGACCGTTATCATCAACATTGAGAGTTCTCTCATAATTTGCGCCGATTTTCTGAAAAGCCTTTTCGTCGAACGGGTCGGTAATTATCATATTATTTGAAAGGCTGTTATTGTACTTAGCAGCCTCTTCAAACATTTTTTGAGTTTTCTCACTCGGCATCTGAGCAACCCTGTTGGTGTACTCCTTAACCATGCTTCGACTGACATAGTTATTAATTGCGGAGCTGACAAGCGGATAGCTCATTATGCCGATTCCCGCAACAAATATTAAAGCTATTAGTAAAATTGACAGCTTTCGTTTCATAAAATTTTCCTTTTCTGCGTGTTTTGTTCCGTTGTTATTATACTATATTTTACTATTTATCGCAACTGCACGGCGAGCCGCCGTTCCCTGTTCGTGTAGATAGTTTGTAATGTCAAAAAACATTTATGCCCGAGCGTAACATTGTGGTAGTTGGTAAATTTCCATATGGCGAGCCGCCGTTCCCAGTTCGTGAAGATAGTTTGTGCAATACCAAAACATATTCCGCCCGAGCGAAAGGTTTAGTTAAATGTAAAATTGAAAATTAATGTCGGGAAGACAGTTTGTAATGTAAAAAACATATTATGCCCGACTGTAAAAATGTAATGGTTCTCCCCTACAGACAATACACAATTTTCATCACATCAAAACATATTATATAAACATAAATATTCATCCGCCTCTACGGCTCTTCTGTAAATAGAACAGGGATGCGTTGCCGCATCCCCTGAAAATTACATATATCACAGATTTTAAGATAAAGATATTCGATTAATTATTTAGCTGCTTTCTTTCTCTTAAGAACAAAGAGGAGAACGCCTGCACAAGCGATAAGTGCTGCACCGCCAACATAGAACATCATTGTACCCATACCACCTGTTGAAGGAACTGTTACAGGATAATCAGGAACTTCTACCTGATTTACTGTGCTTGAATTACCGTCAACTGTAACTGTGATAACACCTGTTGTGCTAATAACAACTGTGTACTCAGAAGAGTTGAGGTTGTAACCTGCAGGAGCTACTGTCTCCTTAACCTTGTATGTACCTGCAGCGAGCTTTGCAAATGTAACATTACCGCTACCGTCTGTTGTCTTAGTGTCAATCAATGTGCCCTCTTTTGTCTTGAGTTCAAATGTTGCATTGCCAAGACCCTTCTTGTTATCTGTTGTCCCATCATACTTGAGTACAGGAAGGTCGAATGTGTAAACATATACTGTTTCACCGGACTTTTCAGTCTGACCGTATGTGTTTGTGTATGTAAGTCTGTCGCTGTTGCTGTTGGCTGTTGTAGTGTTGCCTGAAACAGCTGTGTCCTTAAGAACTGCTGTAAGTGTTACAACAACATCTGAACTTGCATAGAAGTCGTTTGTGCCTTCCTTAGCAGCTTTAAGATAAGACTCTGAAAGAGAAATCTTAATATCTGACTGTGATGAAGTATCTACTGTGTAATCTGAAGTTGAAAGTTTAGTGTTGTCAACCTTAACTTCTGTTACAGCAGGAGTGTCAAAGCTACCTGAAAGGTTATCGTGGATTGTGTATTCAGTAAGCGGAACTTCCTTAGAACCTGTAACTGAAGCTGTGAGCTTAAATGTTACTGTGTCGCCTGCAGAAGCAGTTGTGCTCTTAGTATCGATGTCGCCACCAACGATTTCCTTAGAAACTTCAACTGCACCTGTGTTAATCTTGAGTTCGATTGGAGCTTCTGCTGAACCCTGAGTTGTCTTTGTGCCCTCAGGAAGAGCAAAGAGAGCGCCGCCCTTTTTCTTTACGCTTGTTTCAGCAGGCTGGCCTGTAACCTTAACATAGTAAACACCTGCTTCATTTGTACCGAAGTTGTAAACATCTTCGTCAGAAGCGAATGTGTGGTCACCCTTGCTGTCTGCAAATGTTGCATTTTCGCAAGCCTCGAGAAGAGCCTTTGAATCGTTACCTGATGCATTTTTCCAAGTCTTGAGAGCTGTTGCAACAGCTGTGCCACCCTGGATTTCTGTATATTCGCCTGTTGTTGTGTTAATTTTTGCTACCTTATAAACATTTACTGTAAAGCCGTTCTTGCCCTTGATAAATGCGTTATAAGCATCGCTTGTTGCAGCGCTTGCTGAGAATGGAATCATGAGAGCGATCATCATTACTGCGAGAACTGCTGCAAAGATTTTCTTTGTAGTTTTCATTTTTCTTTCTCCTTTGTGTTTGATTTAATATATGTAATTATATTCTAACCGAATGGTTAAACGGGTTGGGGTGGCTGCATGGCGGACACCGGCTAACAACGGTGTCCGTAGCAGTCAAAGAGGTTTTCTATGAAAGAAACATATGATTAAAAAATCACCTGTTCTAACAAGTTAAATCATATTGGGTTACTTTCTGCGTCTTGCTCTGCGTTTTTTACGACCTTTTCCGTAATAGATTGCGTAACCCGTGAACATTGTCACCGCAAGTCCTGCAACCGACAAACCGAGAACAAAATAACCGTTCATTCCGTCACCACTTGCCGAAGGCATTGTAATTGCGCCGTCAACATAATCATATGTAACATCGTACTTACCCTCAACAGGAAGTGTGAAGTAGGTGAGTGTGTAATTCGGGGTGTAACCCTTTGACGGTTTGTACTCAAACAGACAGTATGTCTGATATGTTGAAGTACCCTTTAAGTAGTTATCGGAACTGCTGTTCCAAACAACATTGCCGCCTGATTTTGTAAACTCACCCTGACCGTCCTTGAAGATTGTCAGATTGTCAAACACAGCCTGACCGTTCCTGTCTGTATTTTTAGAAGTCATATGAGTTTTCATTGAGGCATCTTCAATGATTGTATTGATATCATCTGCAGTAAAGATACCCTCACGAGATACCTTCATCACAGCAAATTCCGTATCACTTACATTACCGCCTGTCTGATTCTTCTTGTTTACTGTTGCGCTTCCGTGTGTGGTTTTATTTTCAAACTCGGCTTTATCAACAGAAGTAGAATTGTTGAAGTATTCTGCAAGCTCAGCATCGGTTTTGTCTTTAATAGCTGAGCTACTAACCTTAATATACCTAGGCGGTGTTACTTTACCGTTTTCAAGAAGTTCAATCTCGGCAAGCCAGGTGTTCGTATCCATTATATAATCGGATGCATTTTCACCCTCGGCAAGAGCCTCGGTAATCTTAAATCTGTAAACACCCGCAGTGACTAATTTGAGGTTTTTGAATTCAACCTTACCGTTTTTGTCAGGTGTTTTCAAATTCGTGGAAACTGTTGCTGCGCTGTTTGTCTTGATAAAAGTCTTGCCGTCGGTATCAAGTTTTGTTGTATCCATTGATCCAAGACCTGTCAATGTATAACCGAACTTGCTGCCGCTGTAAGCCTGACCGTCAAGAGTTTTATTTACCGAAATGGCAATGTTTGTAGGATTAACCTTATTGATAAATTTAAGCGCATTTCCTGCTTCGGCGAGAGTATCAACAAATGTACCCTTGTCGAAGGGCTGATCGCCTACTTTGAAGGGAACATAACCTATAACATTTTTCTCTGTAATCTTATAGGTTGCACCTACAGGAATATTGAGAAGCTTAATGCTTTCGCCCTTTTTGATTGTGAACGAACCGTCCAAGGGTGTACGGTAAGCTGTGCTTGAATAATCACTTGCGCCCTTCTCTTTGAGCTGATACTCAAGAGGATAGGTCTTGTAGTCATAGGTTGAACCGCTGCCGTCAAAGTCGAGAGCAATTGCAAATGTAAACTGCTGACTTGTGTCGTAGTCGGTTTTACCGTCTTCATCAACAACATTCTTTGAAATTTCAAGAGGTGCTGTCACTATCTTGTTAGTATAGTCGAGCTGGAGCTGTGCATAAGCCTTTTTATCAGCGGGATCCGCAAGATTGAATTCCGACTCCGTAGCTGAACCGCTCTTGATTATTGAACCGACTCTGTTGTTAACGAGTTCCCAGTTCGTTGTGTATTTAAGATTACTGCTGTCTGTTGACTCGTCAACCGTCATATAGTTGCCGGTCTTGAATGAGTTGTCAAAGTCAGCTATATAATTATCTTTAAGTGTGAAACCGCTGTTTGAAAGAGTTTCATTGCTTGTGCTTTCGTCTGATTTTGTAAGCTTGTAGCCTTTACCGGAGGTATCTTTGCCGTTCTCTTTGATTGTATAATCAAAAGTTTCATTAGCTTTGAGGTCATCTGAAATTTCAGAAACAACATCGCCTGTATCAAGTGCCTTTGTAACCTTGAGGTCATTGTTGGCAGGTGTCATTGTGAAGTTTACTGAGAAGTTAGACTCAGCCTCACCACGCTCCATATAGAATACTACCATATGGTATGTCTTGTTAGGATCAAGCTTATTACCACCGTTGATTTCCTTTGTAACGGCTTTACGAATTATAGGATGTAACCAAACTTCTGCGGTATACTCAGTGCCGTCACCATTCCACATTTTACCGTAAAGGTCTGAAAGCGTAAGGTCTTCTGTAAGCTTGCCGTCATTTATATTCTGCCACTTACAGAAGATAGCATTTGTATTGTTGCCAAGTTTTGACTTTTTGAATTTGTAAAAACCGTCTGATACTTCATAAGGTTTTACATAACGTTTACCATTATTAGGTGTACCAACACTTTCATCCTGCCAAACATACAAACAGAAGTCTGTATAATTACCTGTCTTAACCCAAAACTCATCACTCGGAACTGTAAGTTTTGTCGACGATGATGAAGGTGAGTAGTCGGCAAATACATTGTCGGCTGTTGCTTTCATTGTATTAAAGTTAATTGAACCGCTTGCCTCTTTATGGTCACCGCCGAGGTCGAGAGCAAGCTCTGCATCAGCGCCTGTTGAATCTTCACCGATATAAACCCAAAGGTCATCGTCACCGCTGAAGTCAAAGGTTACAGGTTTGTTGTCTGCAAGCATACCATCTTTCGGAACTCTGAAGTCTATATCAAGTCTGACACCAAAGCCATAGTTAAGGTTACAGTTAGTACCCTTGCCCGCTGATGTGTTCTGAGTATTGTTGAATGGGAAAACACCATAACCGTCTTGTCCACCGGCGAATTTTGACAACTCATCTTGTACACCATATTGTTTGCCCGCACCGTAGTTAATTTTTGTAGGTGTGAGGCCGTTCCATGTAAAGTAGATGTTATCTTTTGCATTTTTTGAAGTGAATTCATAAGTAGTAACACCATCACTGTCAGTAGTTGCACGGAACGGGAAAGATGACTTATAAACATTGGCAACTCTTTTATCATTATATTTAGCGGTTGAAAGTGCCTCAGCATCAAAGTAAGGAGCCTTGACACCATTTGCAACCTGAAGATCGCCCTTGCTGTTAAGCCTGTTGTACATAAGACCCTGTAAGGACTGGTTATAATCACCGCCACCCCATTTCATACCGTTGGAGTTGTTTACTGCATAGTAATAGTTATCTTTATAATTGTTGATGTTTGTAAGTCCTTTTGCGTGGGTCTCAAATGTACTGTACCAATTACCACCATTGAACATATTACCGAAGTAGAGCGGATATTTCCAAGTTGATTGATATCTTGAAGCTATATCACTTATGTAGCTGTTGAAGTTATCAAACTGATACCAGTAATTTTCAATATCACCATCGTTTTTCTTACCTTGACACTGAAGATACCCTTTCTCCTGCTCCATGTCCGACCAGTAGTCAAAGTATGTTGCGTCAACGCCTACGATGTCAGGATCATTTGAGAATGAATTTTCAACAACAGCACCATAGTTTACATTGTCTATTTCCGAGAATTTTGTCCAGCCTTCGCCTCTGGCTGTCTTAACATATGTAGCCGTGTTATCGCTGTAGCCCGAACCATCATATCCCGAATCTGTCGGACATGATGTTGCAGAAGATGCACCGTTGAGGTTATGTTCGTTCGGATGGAATCTTAAAAGCGCACCCGCCGGAATTTCACCTTTGAACACCACAGAACCGCTTACCTTGGTGTCTTTGGTGTCTTTTGTAAGCTCAACTGTTCCTTCATAGGCATCGTTGTAGTCAAAAGTTGCATAAACCTTTGTAAGCGACTTCCAGTCATCGTTTGAAACATAAACTTTTTTATATGTTGCTTTCGACTGTTTGTCGGGAGCTTGAACAGAAAGGTATTTACTTTCTTTGAACGAGCCGTCGGTAGAAAGATAAAATTCTGTGTCGCCCGTAGCACCAGAAATGTCGATGGTCTTGATGAACGGGTTAGTCCACTGACTTTTTGAAGCATCATAAAGAGCATTATCGGCACTGTATGAGTCGTTAATACCGAGGTCGCTTGTTTGTGTTTCGCCCTTGTTGCTGAAGATTACATTTTTATGGGATGACTTAACATCTACATAGTAGTAATCGCTGTCTGAAGATGTCTTAGTCATTGCAACACCCGGCCACTCTGCGTTGAAGTCATCTTCGTTTACCCAAGAATATGCATAAGCTTCGTTATAGGTGTTACTGTTATGAAGATAGATACGACGGGAATCGCTTGCAACAGTCTTTTCGGGAAGAGTAAATTTAACCCCCGAAGAAAGCTCAATTCTTGTTGCACCGGATGGTGCAGTGGTTTCAAAAACTCCCGAAGAATTTTTGCTTACAGTCCCCGTACTGAGAACCGTGCCGTCATCCTTAGCAAAACGATATGTAACAGAAGAAAAATCTTTCCATTCCTTATTCTTGGTCAGGTTAATATAAATCTTCTGTCCCGAAGATGTTGCCGCAAATACATTAAGCGACATACCCGACACGGCACATACCGAAAGCATAATGGTAAGTGCAAGCACAAGGGAAAAGCTTTTCTTTACGGTTCTGCAAAGCTTTTTACCTAATTTCATAATTTTTTCTTCTCCTTCATTGCTGATTACTTTGTTTTGGCAGTCAAAGTACAATTAAACAGGACTGCATAGGACAGTCCAATATATCTGCCAACTAATTATGAAACGCAAATTTTTGAATTTGTTCTTCTTTTTGATTTGCATACAATTATATAATATTTTATTGCACTTTTGTAGAGGCAATATAACCAAACTTCGGGTAATGCTTTTGGTTATTTTGCATATCTGCGAATACAATTTAATATTTTTGACCATAATGTGATTTTATTACTTATTTATCGCCATTTTTTGTGTTTAAGATAAATTATGCCCATTGTATAACCTTAACAGGCAGTTAAAAAGTCCATTTCGGCACTAAATTTGTTGGTTTTTAATTCTTTTTTCAAAAATATCAATTTCTCCAATAGAACAGCCACCGATATAAAACCGATGGCTATTCTATTGGTTGCATAACTGGGATACTTGTTTTTACTCACCACTTGCAGAAGTGGGAGTCTTCTCGACTGAGATAAA
>OHYN01000422.1_pt1 | contig 12981 bp, 10 predicted proteins | sample 1580251 | NCBI WGS metagenome assembly OHYN01 (sample SAMEA3882523, study PRJEB24775) | human gut metagenome | biome: human-associated habitat; feature: intestine environment; material: feces | place: Netherlands | collected 2009/2010
CGGCGTCCATGTCGATGGCCTCGCCGGCCGGGACGCCGTCGAGCACGACGCCGATCGCCGGGCCGTGCGACTCGCCGAAGATCGTCACTTTTACGCGTTCGCCATAGGTATTCATGCGTTTGCCTCGCTGTTCGTTCAAAATAAAGGATACAGATAACCATACAACATTTTTCCGGTCTTGTAAATGCCTTTTGCGTGCGCGCGGGGGTCATGGGCGCGCGGATTTTACAGATTGGACATGAAAACGCCGTGCCGGTTGTTTTATAATAAGAACAAATTGTGAAAATGATATCCGGCGCGCAAGTGCGCCGGCGAAGGAGGCAATATCACATGAGCCAGAAAGTGCTCGTCGTGGAGGACGATAACAACATCGCAGAGCTGCTGCGTCTGTACCTGCAGAAGGACGGGTTCGAGGTCTCGCACGCGGCCGACGGCGGCAAGGCCGTCGAGATGGCCAAGGAGATCCAGCCCGACCTCGTGCTGCTCGATATCATGCTGCCCGTCATGGACGGCTGGCAGGTCTGCCGCGAGCTGCGCAAGACCATGAAAATGCCCATCATCATGCTCACCGCCAAGGGCGAGACCTTTGACAAGGTTCTGGGTCTTGAGCTCGGCGCGGACGACTATGTTACAAAGCCCTTTGACACAAAAGAGGTTGTGGCAAGAATAAAAGCCGTACTTCGCCGCACCGCTCCCGCTTCCGACACAAGCGACGTCAAAGAGGTAAATTACGACAAGCTCTCGATAAACCTTACAAATTACGAGATGAAGGTCAACGGAGTATCCGTAGACACTCCTCCGAAAGAGCTCGAGCTTATATATCATCTCGCCTCAAATCCCAACCGTGTATTTACACGCGACCAGCTTCTTGACGAGGTATGGGGGTTTGACTACTACGGCGACTCAAGAACGGTAGACGTTCACATAAAGCGTCTTCGCGAAAAGCTTGAGGGCGTTTCCGACAAATGGGAATTGAAAACCGTTTGGAGCGTAGGCTATAAATTTGAAACTAAGGACTGATAAGAATGCAGCAGAGCGTAAAGGCGCGTTTTAAAACGGTATTGCACCGCACCTACCGCAAATTCAGTCATCAGTCACTGTTCACTAAATTTCTGTCGGTATTTGTGGCAATGGTACTCATATGCTTTTTGCTTTTGGGAGTAACGCTCGGCGTGTTCCTCTCGAATTACTGGTCAAGTCAAAAAGAACAGCTTCTCTCCTCTAACGCAAAAAACATAGCGAACACTACCTCATCTGTTCTCTCATCAAGAATTCAAACCGATGCCTCCGGCTCGATAGCGATGATATGCAGTAACCTCTCGATGATTTCGGACGCTATCTCGGCTGATATTTACATAACCGATACCTCGGGCAACATAATATTGTGCAAGGACGTCATAACACAGAATTACAGTATCTCAAACAACGGCAGATGCAGTCTGCACGGCGGCTACACAATACCTCAGGAGGTAATCGACGAGGCGAAAAAGGGCGACTATTTTGCAAAGACCACCTTAAACGGCGTCTATATGAAAAAGCAGCTTGTCGCGGCGGAGCCGGTAAAGGTCGGCGAAGAAACCGCAGCAGTTGTTTTTGCCGTGGCGCCTATGACGGCGGGCTTCACAAACTATGCGATGAATATCCTTAAAATGTTCATTTTTGCCTGTCTTATGGCTTTCTCGGTAGGCTTTATCGCGGTATATTTTCTCACCGCTTCTCTTATAAAACCACTCCACGATATGTCGGAGGCGACAAAAGCTTACGCAGAGGGCGATTTTGGCCCGAGAGTCAAGGTAAAGGGTGACGACGAACTCGCCGAGCTTGTGCGCGCATTCAATAAGATGGCATCGGATCTGTCGCTTCTTGAAAGCTCGCGGCGAAGCTTTGTGGCAAACGTCTCGCACGAGCTTAAGACCCCTATGACAACCATAGGAGGCTTCATAGACGGAATCCTTGACGGCACCATTCCCGAAAGCCAGCAAAAACACTATTTGAGCATTGTTTCCGATGAGACCAAGCGTCTGTCAAGGCTTGTTACGGCAATGCTGAATATGTCCAAAATCGAAGCGGGCGAATTAAAGCTGAACCCGAAGGCGTTTGACATAAGCGCGGAAATATTCAACGTGCTGCTGTCGTTCGAGCAGATAATAGAGCGCAAGCACATTGAAATATCCGGGCTTGACAGGCTTCATTCCGTAACGGTCACCGCCGACGAGGATATGATACATCAGGTCATATACAATCTTGTGGACAACGCGGTCAAATTCACGGAAAACGGCACCATAAGCGTATTTGCAGACGATGACGAAAACGCAACACTTATAAAGGTCGTAAACACGGGCGCAGGTATTTCCTCGGAGGAGCGCGAAAAAATATTCGAGCGCTTCTACAAGGTTGATAAATCGCGCAGCTATGACGTCAAGGGTGCGGGACTCGGTCTTTATATATGCAAAACGATAGTCGAAATGCACGGCGGCTCCATAGGCTGCAACAGTGAAGAGGGCAAATACACCGAATTTTGGTTTACTATTCCGAAATATCTTCCGCCTAAGCAGCTGTAAAAGTATTCAGATTATTTAAACCGAGTTAACAGTTCTGTAATAACCGTCGGTTATGATTATGACAACGATAAGAGAAAAGCTCTTGTCTTCATCAGATAAATCAAGGAGATCTTTTTATGGACGATTTCAATAACAACACCCCTTCGGGAAACGAGCAGCAAAACACCCCGGAAAGCACGGGTAATTTCCAAAGTGCTCCCGAAGCCGGCAATGACGCTCAAAGAGCGAACAGCGGCAGTCCTTATAACGGCGGCTATCAGCCGAATAACGGCTACCCTTACTCGAACGGCGGCGGAAACACAAATAACGGCAGTTCAAATGCAAACGGCAGCAACAACGGCTATTCAAGCGGAAACAACGGTTACTACGGCTCAAACGGCGCATACCGTCCGAGCTCGACATACAGCGGAAATAACAGCTATGTCTATTACGGAAATTCAGGCCAACCGCCGAAAAAACCGGTTGACAATAAGCCGTCAAAGCATAAAAAAGGCGGCGTTATAGCCCTCATAATCGCAGTTGTGGTTTGTGTGGCACTCGGTGTTACGGGCATTGCGGTTTCTCTCAGCAATAAGGACGGTGCCAAAAAGCAGACAAGCGAAAAGGCTTCCGCAGACAGCTCAACCGTTACTATAAACGAAACTCCCACCGCTTCCTCTACCGATAAGAGCGGCAGTCTTACCGCGGCAGGCGTTTATGATAAAATAAAGGACAGCTCCGTCGGCATACTCGTATACTCCGACAGCCGTTCCTCCTCCGCATCGGGTCAGGGCTCGGGCGTAATAGTCGGCGAGGACAGCAGTAAGCAGTACACATATATTATGACCTGCGCTCACGTAATTTCGGGCGGCGGCTCCGTCAGAGTTCAGCTATCCGACGAAACACAGTACGACGCTACCGTAGTGGGATATGACTCTAAAACCGACATCGGAGTTTTAAAAATCAAGGCTACCGGTCTTAAAGCCGCGGAATTCGGCGACAGCGACAAGCTCTCCGTAGGCGAGACGGTTTACGCGATAGGCAACCCCGGCGGAACGGCGTTTGCAGGCTCGTTCACAAACGGTATTGTATCCGCAATTTCTCGCCCCGTAAACAGCCAGATAGGCTATGAGATGATTTGTATTCAGCACACGGCAGCCATAAACCCCGGCAACTCCGGCGGCGCGCTCGTCAATGAATACGGTCAGGTAATAGGCATAAACTCATCTAAAATAGCAAGCACCGATTACGAGGGAATGGCATTCTCCGTACCGAGCGTTACAGCAAAGGAAGTTTACGACGAAATAGTTGCAAACGGCTATGTTACTAACAGACCTAAGCTCGGAATAACCTATTCGCCGGCGTCTTCAAGTCAGATGTACAGTATGATCGTAAGCCTTAAGGAGCTCCCGGCAGGGTCCTTGATAGTTCAGAGTGTTCAGTCCGATTCAAGCCTTGCGTCTCAGGACGTAAAGCAGGGCGACTTAATTACCAAGGTCAACGGCAAGGACCTTGACAGCGCAGACGATCTTCCGGACCTTATCGATAAATCTGCCGTGGGCGATACGCTTACGCTTACGATTTGCAGAATAGACAGCAATTACAACATCAATGAATTTGAAGTAAAGGCAACCCTCGTTGAGGATAAGGGCGATTCCTCTTCCGTAAAGACGGAGTCCACAACACGCAGCAACTCGTACAATCCGTTCAGCGCATACGGTTACGGCAACTGATAAGCTGCCGCAGCACAAGCGCTCCGGTTTAAATAAAAAAGTGAAGCCACGGTTAGCGCTAACCGTGGCTTCGTCAATTTTATCTTGCCGCGTCCGACACAGCCTTGCTTGCGGCTTCGCCCGCACCTGTCGCCGCGTCGTTTACTATGTCGCCCGCACCCGTGATAACGTCGCCTGCTATATCGGCGGCTCCGGTAACAACATCACCGACAACATCTCCGGCGCCGGTGACTGCGTCACCTACGGCGTCGCCTGCGTTTGTAACCGCATTTTGCGCGGCGGAGCGAGTAGTATTTCCGTTTCCGGTAACGGCTCCGTCCTCCTTTTTACCGCAGGAAGAGAACACGGCGCAAACAAGAAGCACGGCGAGCAAAACAGCTGCAACAGCCTTTTTCATATCTATCACCACAATCTTTCTTTTGTCTCATTTCGGACAAAATTATTATTTCCGTATTTTTTCTTTTTATTATTTTGTCAGGATTCCGCCGTCGGAATACAAAAGCAGAAGTATATCGTCCTCATAGCCCGTTTTTGTATCAATATAGACGAGCACCTCATTACCGTCCTTATCGGTGCAATGAAATTCCCAGCAATCTTTTTCGCCCTTGCTCTTTGTCGGAATTACGGCTCTTTTTGAATCAAGCACCGTTAAAAGTCCGCTGACGGATTTTTGAGCCTCCGCCTGTGGCAAAATATCGGAGCTTAAATTGCGCTCGGTATGATTCATAATATAGCCCTTGGCGTCAAATGACGCAATATCACCAGTTTCGAGATTTACGCCTACCTTTATGAGATCGGGATAATAAATAACACCGTCCTTTTTGTAGGCATAATTTACGGTGCAGACCCCGTCCGACGTGCTGTAATAGCTCTCCTTCATATCGGCATAGCCGTGAGACGATAAAAATTCGGAAGCCTTTTTCAGCGCATCGGCTGTCTTCAGCTTCGCTTCGCCTGCAAAGGACGAATCGAGCATATATATAACATATCCGCCGTTTTTGGTTACGGCAACCGTCTTATTATTATGAGAAAAACAATATGCAGGCACGTTTCCCGACTCTTCGCTTAAAAACGATATTTCCTTTTTGTCGCAGCCGAGAAAGGCAGCTGCCGCATCAAGGGCGTTTTCCTTTGATATTTCTTTTGCTCCGCTCGTCATTTTCGGCTGAGCCGACATAATATGGTCGGAAAACGGGCCGTCATAAATAAGCGTGGGATAATCGCTCAGCGACTGCTGTGCGTCCTCCATATCGCCTGCAAGATATTCCGTCTTTTCACCCGTTAAGGCAAGCTCGCCGCTTTTTTGTGAAAAGCTGAAGCTTCCGTCGAACATATCGGCGCGTATATTTGAAACCTCTCCCGACAGCGCATCGCAAAACGTGATAAGGGAGCGGAGATTTTCACGTTCCTCGTCGGAGATGCTTTCGCCTGAGGCAACCTTGCGGTTTAAGGTCTCGGTGAAATCGCCGACCTGCGATAAAAATTTATATGTGTTTTCGAGATTTGTATTTTCAAGCGGAAGCACGGAAAGCGAGCTTTTTGCCGCAAGAGTCTCTCTTGACAGCTCCGACGCCATACCGCTCAGCATCGGCGGAGTGCTTGAATACACCCCTTTTTTGAGGCTTGTACCTATTTCACGCAGTCTTCCGTCAAGCTCTGTAAGAGCTCGCTGCTGCGACAAAGTAATCTGTCTTTTGTATTTTGACGCGCGCACATTGCCGCATATCGATGCTGTGACAAGCACCGCCGCAAGTGCTGCGGCAAAGGATACAACGCGCACATAGGAGCGTCTTTTCATCTTCTTTTCCATAATTTTCACCTCTGCGATATTTTTCGCAAAAAAAACATAAATATACTTGAAAAAAGCCGCTTATTTATTTGCCAAACCGCACCTTATAGTGTATAATAATATACTGATTAAGTTTGAATTAAAGGAGCGGTCAAAATGGAATGTTATCTTGACAACAGCGCAACCACAAAGCCCTGTAAGGCCGCTGTGGACGCAGAAATTTCCGCACTGACCGAGCTTTACGGAAATCCGTCTTCGCTTCATCAAAAAGGCGTTGACGCATATATGCTTCTCGAAAAAAGCCGCGGTACGATTGCCGCAAGCTTAAAAGCGAGCCCCGACGAAATATATTTCACCCCCTGCGGCACCGTGTCAAACAACACCGCGATATTCGGTGCAGTCGGCGCAAAAAAGCGACTCGGCAAGAAAATAGTCACTACGGCTTTAGAGCATCCGAGCGTTGAAAAATGTATGGAACGCCTCGAGGAAAGCGGCTTTGAGGTAGTGAGAGTACAGCCGCAAAGCGACGGCAATATAAACGCCATAGACGAAAATACGATTTTGGTATCTGTAATGGCCGTCAACAACGAAGTCGGCTCTGTGATGCCCACAGAAAATCTCAAAAAAATCATAAAGAGCAAAAATTCTCCCGCTCTTCTGCACGTTGACGATGTGCAGGGCTATATGAAAATTCCGCTCTGTCCCAAAAGCTGCGGAATAGACCTTATGAGCGTCAGCGCACACAAGGTTCACGGTCCCAAGGGCGTGGGAGCGCTTTATATAAATAAAAACGTGCGCATAAACCCGTATATTCTCGGCGGCGGTCAGGAGAACAATATGTGCTCGGGAACTCAGGGTATGCCGGCGATAGCAGGCTTTGCCGCCGCTGTTGAAAACTGCGGAAGCGTCTAAAAAAATCTTAAGTATACGGCAAAGCTCAATCTCCGTCTGAGAGAGCGGATAAAAGAAATTCCCGGAGTACATATAAATTCCCCCGAAAACGCCCTGCCGTACATTATCAATATTTCCATAGACGAAATACCGTCTCAGGTATCGGTAAACTTCTTTTCGATGAACGGCGTATACATTTCGGCAGGCTCAGCTTGCTCCAAGGGGCACAGGAGCAATGTGCTGCAAAGCATGGGGCTTCCGCCCGACAGAATAGATTCCGCCATACGGATAAGCCTTTCAAACGACACCTCGATTGATGAAATTGACCGCTGTGCCGATGTCATAAAAATCGCTGTCGAAAAACTCAGAAAACACAAAGGATAAAGAAACAGCAATATGAAAGAAATAATACTTATAAAAAACGGAGAGCTTGCGCTTAAGGGCCTTAACCGCTCGTCATTTGAGTCAACGCTCGCAAAAAATATCAAAAGGCGTCTTCAGTCGCTCGGAAAATTCAAGGTAATCCGCTCACAGTCAACAATAACCGTAGAGCCTTTTGACGAAAGCTTTGATATGGAAGAGGCAGAGGATCAAATTTCACGCATATTCGGCATTGCAGGCTATGAGCGCGCCGCCGCAGTCGAAAAGGATATGGATGTAATCCTCAAAACGACTCCCGTGTATTTAAGCGAGGTTCTTAAAAACGCTTCAACCTTTAAGGTGGAGGCAAAACGCGCAGACAAGACCTTCCCCTTAAAATCACCGGAAATATGCTGTGATGTCGGCGAGGCGGTTTTAAACGCTTTTCCGCACATCAGAGTCGATGTTAAAAATCCCGATTTAACCATAGTAATAGAAATCCGCGAAAACGCGGCTTACATTCACGGCGACCAGAAAAAGGGCGCAGGCGGTATGCCCGTCGGCACGGGCGGCAAAGCGGCACTTCTTATCTCGGGAGGAATCGACAGCCCCGTTGCAGGCTGGATGATGGCAAAACGCGGAGTTGTTTTAAACGCCGTACATTTCGCCTCTCCCCCGTTCACATCGCCCATGTCCGAAATGAAGGTTCACGACCTTCTTGCTAAAGTAGCAAAGTACAGCGGCACAATCAAGCTTATAACCGTGCCGTTCACCGAGATACAGGAAAACATACGCGATAAATGTCCCGAGGAGCTTTTCACCCTCATTATGAGACGTTATATGATGCGCATATCAAATATCCTTGCCGAAAAAGAGGGCTGCGAGGCTATTGTCACGGGAGAGAGCGTAGGTCAGGTGGCAAGCCAAACTCTTACGGCGATGATGTCTACCGACAGCGTTTCGCGCTTACCGGTGCTTCGCCCGCTTGTAGGTATGGATAAGAACGAAATAGTCGTTATTTCAAGAAAGATAGACACATTTGATATTTCGATAAGACCGTTTGAGGATTGCTGTACGGTATTTACACCGAAGCATCCGCGTCTTCACCCGAAGCCCGAAGAAATCGAAAAAGCCGAATTATCGCTTGACAGCGACGCGCTTATAAGCCGTGCGGTCGAGGGCGTAAAGCAGGAGCTTATCACATTTTAAAGGAAAAAATTATGAGTATTGAAAAGCAGACGGTAGAACTTCTCAAAAGTAAAAAACTTAAGCTTGCCACGGCAGAGAGCTGTACCGGCGGACTCATTTCAAAACGCATTACCGACGTATCCGGCTCCTCCGAGGTATTCGAGGGCGGCGTTGTCTGTTATTCAAACCGTTTCAAAGAAAATGTGCTCGGCGTTTCCCCAGAAACCCTAAAAAAATACGGCGCCGTAAGCCGCGAAACCGCGCGTGAAATGGTAAAGGGCGTTTTGTCTCTTACAAAGGCCGATATAGCAGTTGCCGTTACGGGTATAGCGGGACCGTCTTCGGACGATACAAATAAGCCCGTGGGCCTTGTTTATATAGCCGTTTCCGACGGTAAAAGCACAATAGTTAAAAAGCTTCTAAACAATTTTACCGGCGACGTCAGGGAGCAAAACCGCAACATCAGCGCGGATACCGCTCTCGAAATGATTATGGAGGCAATACGATGAACGACGATAATGTCATCACCGAAAACACCGTTCCGCAGAAAAAAGGCGGCAAAAAGAAACAAAAAAAGAAGCCGATGGGCAAGGGCAGCAAATTTATACTCTTTATATCAATTATTGTTTTGATAGTCTCCGGAACCTTCTGTGTGAAATACGGTGTTGATATAATAAAGAGCAAAAAAGAGGCGGCGGAAATAGCAAGCCTTGCAAATCCGCAGTTTGACGTGCCCGAGTACGATTACGGAGACACGGTTTTCCCGGACGGCATTCAGGAAAAATACAAAAAGGCGTATTCCGTAAATCCCGATCTTGTCGGCTGGATAAAAATTCCCGGTACAACTGTAAATCATCCCGTTGTGCACGGCTCCGACAACAATTACTATTTAAGGCGCAGCTTCTACGGCAGCTACGAGCGCCGCGGAACTCCGTTTGTCGATTACCGCAACACGATAACCGACGGCGAATTTGACACAAACACCATTATTTACGGTCACAATTACCTCGATTCCACCATGTTCTCGGACGTTGAAAAATACAAGGACATCGAATTTTGGAAAGAAAATCCCGTAATTGAGTTTAACACTATCTATCACGATTACAAATGGAAAGTCATAGCCGTCTTTTTGACAAACGCGGACGAAAAGGACGACAACGGCTATGTTTTCAATTACATATACCCGTTTATGAGCGGCGAAAACTACGCGGAGTACTTTGACGAGATTGCTTCACGCTCGCTCTATTCGACGGGAATAGACGTAAATACCGACGACAAAATACTCACCCTCTCGACCTGCACGCGCGATATGGATATTTCAACGCGCCGCGGCGAGACAAACGCCCGTTGCGTACTGGTTGCAAGGCTCATACGAGACGGTGAAAGCGAAGAGGTTGACACCTCGCTTGCGACGGTAAACGAAAATCCGCGCTATCCGCAGATATGGTATGACAAATATAAAAAAGCAAATCCATATAAAAACGCCGAAAGATGGTATCCGAAAGGAGTGAGAGCTTAAATGAGCAAAAGCAAGGACAAGAAAAACAACGACAACGAGCTTTTATCATTTGAAGAGCTTAAAAATAAGGTAAACCACGAAACCGCAAAGGACGAAAAACCCGACAGCGAGATAAACGATTTACTCTCTGCCCTCGGTGACGAGTCGAATGATAAGTCACAGCCTGAGCCAAATAACGCTCAGCCGGCCGAAACAGAGCAGTCTCGCACCGAAAAAGCGGAGCCGCAAAACTTAAATGCGAAGTCAAAAGACGAAAGCGAAAAGAAAAACGAGGTTATCGATAAAAACACCGACAGAATCTACAATGATATTTTGTCTGCCATAAACGACAACTCTCAAAATGAAACCGAGCAGACGTCGAGAAGAAACAAATATTCCGGCGACGATAACCACTTCATCGATATTACAAATCAATATCAGAAGCCTCGCGAGGAGGAAAAAGCTCCCGCAGAAAACATCGCAATAGTTCGCCCCTCCAAGGATAAAAAGCCGGAAGAAAAGCCGGAAGAAAAGCCCGAGGAAGAGCAGAAGGAAGAAAAACCGGAAGAAGATGAGAAACCCGTCAAGACCTTCGGTGAGATGTTCAAGAGCGGTCTTGCGGCGTTCTTCCCGAATAAGCATGACAAGGTTTCCGAGATAATCAGAAAGGTAATAATGGACATCTCTGTTTTCACGCTTATCGGCTGCGCTGTTTGGTTCGGCGTGCTGATGGGTCAGAAAAACAGCGCCAACAAGCAAAACGCTAACATTAAAGGCCAGGTTATCGACGCCGATTCAAACCTTACCGACGAAGATGCGTGGGCGGAATTTTTTGCCAAATATCCAAACGTCACTCTGCCTCAGGGTATGATGCCGAAATACGCTTATCTCTATGCCATAAACAACGACCTTGTCGGTTGGATTCGCGTTCCGAATACGGCAATCGACGTCCAGGTTGTGCAGGCCGAGGATAACGACGAGTACCTCAAGCAGGATTTCTACGGCAATTACAGCCGTTACGGCTGCCCGTTCCTCGATTTCCGCTGTGACCCGAAATATCTCAGCCAGAACACTGTAATTTACGGTCATCACATGAGCGACGGCCTTGTATTTGCCGAGCTTGACAAATACAAGAAGCCCGACGGCTTTAAGGAGTCGCCGATTATAGAATACGACACTCTGTTTAAGACCTATAAATTTAAAATCTATGCCGCCTTTATAGCAGGCAGCGCGCCCGAGCAGGATAACGGCTACCTCTTTTACTACAACACGCCCAAATTCCCGACAAAGGAAAACTTTGACGCATTTATAGCGGCAATAGACGAGAGAAAGCTTTATTCGACAGGCGTCAGCGTAGACTATACGGATAAGCTTATTACACTATCCACCTGCAGCTACGAATTTTCAAACGCAAGACTTGTGGTTGTCGGCAGACTTCTGCGCGACGGCGAAAGCGAAAATGTAGACACTTCGCTCGTCACGGTCAACGAAAATCCGCGCTATCCGCAGGTATGGTATGATAAAAAAGGTCAAAAGAACCCCTTTGCTTCGGCGGAAAAATGGCAGCCCGCCGAATAATCGGTTTTTAATACACATTTATAAACAAGGATGGACAAGGATATGAATTTGAAATTGTTTTCACTTATTTCGAGTGACGACATTCCGGCTACTAAGCTTCAAATCAAAATTTCCGGCAGTCTTAACGCCTTTACCGACGATGACGTGTCCTTCAAGAGATTTTCTTCTCTCAAGGAGATGTTCCCGTCGCTCGGCAAAGCTCTCGCGGACTCCGAGCTTATAGTTATTGCCGTTGACCCGAAGATATATGTCAGAACAAAGACGCTACTTACAAAGGCACTCTCTCTTGACATTGAGGAAAATCCGACGGTCAAAAAAGCACTCGGACGCGCCGCGGAAATTCCCGAGTCGCAAAAGCTGCTTCAATCGCAGATGCCGAAGGGTGCCGTCCCGTTTTTAACCCGCGACGGAGTAAATTCCGGCTTTGTCATTTCTAAGGGACATCAACAGATAATGTATCTGCCTCTTGACGATGTACGCCTTGACACGGTGCTTCGCAACGGCGTTATTCCGTATCTCACGAGCGGCGAGACCATAGCTGTCCGCGAAGAGGCTTACGCCCCGAAAAACGCAACGGTAAAGCCGTCTGTTCCGCCAAAAAGGCAAGAGGCGCCGGCTCCCGAAAAAGCCGCGCAGACGCCTCCCGCGCTTCCCGAGAGTGTAGGGGAAGTCACTTCCAAAACCGTAAATATTCTTCGCGAGAGCGGTAGCCGTGTTGCGGTGAACGGCAATCAAAATTCCGAATATGTAAAATCCTTCGGCTCTGTTTCACCCGACTTTTTCGAGTTCTTCACATTTACACCGCATGTCGAGGACAAGGGCGACTTCAATGTCACCGATTACACCGCACAGATGGCAAAATCGGCAAAGGAGCTTGCCTCTGCGGATTTCGGCGCGTGCATTTCGGATATTTGCAATACGGACGGCTGTTCGTACATATGCATTGCCGTCGCAGGCGAGAGCTCCGCAATAGTCAGAAAGCTCTACCGCGAGCCCGATGAAAAGGATGAAAGCTTCATAAGAGACGCCGCAGAGGAGCTTATAGAGCTTATCGGCGAAAAGGCCTCCGGGGAAAGCTCCGTCGGCATAGAGATTTCCGGCGAAGCCGCAGCAGAGCCCAAAGCCGAAAAAACTCCCGGCAAAGGGAAAAAAGTCCTTGTTTCAATACTTGTAATAATTCTCGCTCTTGCCGTTGCGGCAGGCACATTTTTCCTTGTGAAATATCAAAGAGACAAAAAAGCCGCCGAGGCACTCGCAAACACTGCGCCCGAAACGACTTCCGAGGAAACGACCGTTCCCCCGGAAATATCAAAGGATACAGTTCCGCTCTCTGTTTTTATGCGCAATGAAGCGGTTAACGGAATTGACAAGGACGACCTTGCGAGAGCGGCCGAGGACACCGCA
>OHYN01000440.1_pt1 | contig 12662 bp, 9 predicted proteins | sample 1580251 | NCBI WGS metagenome assembly OHYN01 (sample SAMEA3882523, study PRJEB24775) | human gut metagenome | biome: human-associated habitat; feature: intestine environment; material: feces | place: Netherlands | collected 2009/2010
TTTCGTATTTCACAAGGAATTTATAATACGAACCCAGGCTGTTATTGTCGAAGATCCGCAGCACATCCATTTCCCCATATTTATCAAAATCCGCAAGCGCCGGGATATGCCCCAGCTTATTCTTCAGATTCGTATAATTCTCCCGGATTAATTTGATATCACTGAAGTTCGCATTATCAATCGCCTGGAAGATCCGCTTTCTGGAAATCTCATCGAAATGAATCGTGCTCGCACCCGGAATCACTCTGCCGCCTTCCGTGATATAACGGCGGATATTATCCTTGTTATAAGTGCGGTCTCCGGATAACGCAATCGGAATCATAAAATTATTGTTATAATTTCCAATGAAATCCAATATAACCACATACTCTTTTCCACTGGCTTTTCTAAGTCCGCGTCCAAGCTGCTGGATAAATACAATCGGGGACTGCGTTGGTCTTAGCATGATCACCTGATTTACCTCAACGATATCCACACCCTCATTTAAAATTTCAACCGAAAAAATATAGTCTAATGGCTGTCTATCTTCTGAACTCTCGTCCTCATTCATTGCCAGCCGCTCAAACGCATCCTGTCTTTCCTGTTCCGATGCGCTGCCATTTAAAGCAACGGTTCTGAAATTTTTACCGGTCGCCGGATTAATGATCTGATTGAACTTTGCGGACAGTTCCTCTGTTTCCTTTATATTGCTGCAGAAAATCAGTCCCTTCACTTTATCGCCGCTGTACCCATAATAATCTGCCTGATTCACAATATGTCTCACACGCTCATCACTTGTAAGCATGTTAAAATCTCTGGCTGCTTCCTCATCTCCAATCATAGACAAATCCGTAATCCCAAAATAATGGAACGGGCAGAGAAGATTCTCTTCCATCGCCTGCTGCAGTCGTATCTCGTATGCGATCTGATAATTGAAAATCTCATAAACATTTCTGCCTTCCACGTTATCATCACGTTTGTCCGGCGTAGCGGTCATTCCAAGCCATAACTTTGGTGTAAAATGATCCATGATTTTCCGGTAGGTATCTGCTGGGACATGATGTGCCTCATCCAAAACAATACAGTCAAATGCGTCTTTCGCATATTGAAGCAGATGTTCATCTCGATTCAATGTCTGAACTGTCGCAAACACATAATCTGCTTCATATTCATGATAACCGGCACCAACCAGTCCCATAGATACGGTATTTGCAAATACTTTCTCGTAAGATTTTCTTGTCTGTCTGGCAAGCTGGCCTCTGTGGACTAAAAAGAGAACTCTCCGAAAGCCAAGCTCACGCATTGCAAATGCAGAGGCATATGTTTTTCCTGTTCCGGTAGCTGAAATAAGAAGCGCCCGTTTTTCCCCTGCTGCAAGAATTTTTTTCAGATTTGTGATAAACCCAACCTGCATACTGTTCGGCTGTAACGTATATTTTTCAATTGACGTTATCTCATCTAATTTTGCAGCTTCCCTCTGATGTTTTATGATCTGATACCGTTCTTTATAATTTTCATAAAAAGTATCAAATGATAAAGCATACGGCGAATTCCACAGTTCTTTAAACTCAGCAACGATTTCTTTCGCCATCTCCCCCTGTTCGGTTGAGATCAGCTTTGTATTCCATTCACGATTACTGGTAAGCGCCGCACTTGTAATATTCGAACTGCCGATAATGATCCGGTAAATTTCGTCTTTTCTAAAAATATATCCTTTGGTATGAAACCCTTCGTCCGCTGCTTCCACATCATACATCTTTAAGGTAATATTCGATAAATCATTCAGCTTTTTTAATGCCCCAGGTTCACTGAAATTCAGATAATTTGTGGTTAAAATTTCCCCGGGAATATTTTTGTTTTCCAATTCTTTTAGTGTCTGAAGAAGCGGTGTGATGCCACTCATCGTGATAAATGCCACACTGATCTGAAACCTGTCACATTTCAAAAGTTCATCCTCAACGGATGAGAGCACCTTCTTTCCCTCTTTATGGTTATTAGACACAAACTGCGGTCGATAAAGGCTGTTAGATGCAGCCGAACCATTGATATATGCCGTTTCAAATCCCAATCGTAACTCATCAATTTTACTCATTTTTTCTCCTGATACTGCCAGTTACCAAACCCACAGTTTTACCAATGAAACAATTCTCAAAACACACTACATCCAGTATATTCCTTATTACAAACGTTTTCAACAAACATTCCCACGAATTCTCCATCAACTTTTCTTGATTTGTGAAATTGTTAATGTTATCATAAATGAAAACAAGGATAACAGGAGAGATTCTAGTGTGAAAAATAAGCTTGATAGCTTATTTTTCGCACGGCTATTTGTTTCTGAGCAAAAACAAATAGCTTTGATTGCAGATGAAAATTTGAGATTCTCATCGTATCTTCGCAACAAGTTGCTCAGAAATGAGGATTTTATGAAAAATGATATGAAGATTGTGCGGCGGGCAAAACGCGGAGATGTGGATGCATTTGCCGAATTATATGCCGGAATATATAAGGATATGTATCGATTTGCATTGTACACACTCCGAAATACGAGCGATGCGGAAGATGCGGTAAGCGATGCTGTTACGGATGCGTTTGCATCGATCCGGAAACTGCGCAGTGAAGAGGCATTTAAGAGCTGGATATTTCGGATTTTATCCAATAAATGCAAGGATAAACTGCGTGAGTACGCGGGTAAAAATGAGACCGGGATGGAAGATATAGAGGAACTCGCGCTTGATACCGGATCGGAGATGACAGAATGTATCCAGGTGAGGAAGCTGTTTTTTGAACTGGCGGATGAGGAGCGGCTGATCATCAGTATGCACCAGTTCGCAGGCTATACAAGCCGTGAGATCGCTGCAATATTACATATGAATGAAAATACCGTGCGCTCGAAGGAAAGCCGGGCATTAAAAAAAATGGGTGAGTGGTTACAATAAATTGCTATCAGTAGTTAATGAGGTAGTGAAAAAGGGATTTTTCATTACAGAATGGAGGTGCCTATGTCAGAAAAAGAAATTTTAGATAAAATAGAAAAATCTGCCGCACAGGAAAAAATTCCAGAGAGTATTGAACCGGAGCAGATCAAAAGAAAATTAAAGGAGAACCAGAAAAACAAGGTAAAACGGAGAAGCGGGATCACTTATTACGGGGCTGTAGCAGCGGCGGCACTTGTGCTTGTCATTGGCGCAGCAGGAGGAATCCATGCGGTTACCGGGGGCGGCACAGGGCTTATGACGGCGCCGGTGGGTATAGAAAAAGCGGCATCCGGGCAAAAGTCAGATGAAGGATCAGAAGGCAGCAGCGAATTAAAAGATGGAGCGACTGCAGGCGTAGAGAAAAATGCACAAAAAAAAGATGCAGGATCTTTGTATACAGTCGCAAAAAATTATGGAGAGGTCTATGATGCAATTTGCTCTGGCAGTGGTCAGGAAAAGGAAGCAGACGGAATAGCGGTTGCGGAGGGAGATAGTTCTAACTCTGGTGATGCAGCGACATATATTATGGATGACACATCAGATACCGTGGATGCGGCTGTAGACGGAGTGGAAGAAATCGGTGGTACACAGATGATAAAGGGCGCAGGAGCACAGGAGGGACAGACAGCGGCAGATATATCATCAGATACGGCAAAACAGCGGTATTCCGGGACAAATCTGCAGAAAGAAGGCGTGGATGAGAGCGATTTTGTCAAAACAGATGGTTCTTATATTTACACGGTAAGCCACAATGAAATATTGATTACGGATATCCGGAAAAAAGCATTAAAACAGATCGGAAAAATACAGATTTCTGAAACTTCATCCGACCGTGTGCTTGAGATGTATGTGGATGGTGATATTTTAAGCGTGATCGTGGAAAGTGAAGATTCCGGACTGGAAATGCAGGCAGATGATACAGAAAATTATACGGAAGACTGCTTTTATTATTTTAGTGAGGGAACACAGACACAAGTTCTTACCTATGATATCAGTGATCCGGAAAAGCCTGTAAAAACCGGGTGTGTGACGCAGGATGGAAGGTATCAGACATCAAGAAAGATCGGAAATATCATTTATCTTTTTACCAATAAAAGAATCAGTATGCCACAACAGACAAAAGAAGAAGCCGTTACGGAAGAAAATGTAAGTGGATGGATTCCGTTAGTCAATGATAAGGCGGTAGATGCAGAAGATATTTACGTGGACAATGGCGGTGGAGGAAGCAACAGTCTGCTGATATCCTCAGTAAATGTGAAAAATCCGGATCAGGTTCTGGATAATACCATGATTTTAAGTCAGTATGTGGATATCTATGTGAGTGAAAGTGCGTTTTATGTGTATCAGATAAAAGGTTCCTGGAATGATGCGGTAACACAGATTGCAAAATTTGGGCTTGCTGATGGGAAGATGGATGCTGATGGAGCAGTTTCAGTGAACGGGAGAATTACAGATACATTTGCGATAAATGAACAGAACGGAAAACTACGGGTTTTAACGACCAGTCAGGATTCAGTAAATGGAGAGGAAACGAATAATCTTTATTTGTTTGAGAAAAATCTGAGTCTTACAGGCAAGATAGAAGGAATTACACAGGGAGAGGAAATCTATGCGGCGCGTTATCTGGGTAACATGGCTTATTTTGTTACTTATCGCAATACAGACCCACTCTTTGCTGTGGATTTGTCGGATGACAAAAATCCCAAGGTGCTCGGTGAATTAAAGATCAGTGGATTTTCAGAGTATCTGCATTTCTGGGGAGAAGATAAACTGGTCGGGATCGGATATGAGACGGATGAAAAAACAGGGGAACATACAGGTATCAAGATTACAATGTTTGACATTTCAGATTCTTCCAGTTTAAAAGAGATGAACAGTCTCGTATTAAAAGATTATAATTACAGTGAGGCACTCTATAATTATAAATGTGTGCTTGCAGATGCGGAGGAAAATCTGCTTGGATTTGCACTGCAGTCCTATGGGGATGAGGAGAGTGCCGCATATCTTTTACTTTCATGGAATGGAGAAAAATTTGAAACATTGCTGTCGCAGAATCTGACCGATCAGGCTGGAAAGCAGGATGCATCAAAAGGTGCAGACACTTCTGCGTACCGGGGAATCTATGTTGGAGATATGTTTTATATTGTCAGTACAGAAACAATCACGTCTTATGACAGAACACAGGAATATTGTGTGAAAAAAAGCATAAGTTTTAAGTAGGAAGATGAAAAAATTTAAAATCTGTCTTGACGCAGAGGAACTGTTTTGTTAAAATCGTTACAGAACTTCTGCGACAGGCAGATGAATATGGCGCGGTAGCCAAGCGATAAGGCTCCGGTCTGCAACACCGTCATCACCGGTTCGAATCCGGTCCGTGCCTTTCAAAACCTCGAAAATATTTATTTTCGAGGTTTTTGTTTTATACATATCAAATGAACGATGAGCAAATATCTGGTTGTTGATAAAGATATGTGCAAGTTGGAAATGTAGTGGATACAGATGGAGAAAAAAATGCTGACTGAAGTTTTTTATTTACACGAAAAAGGATCTCTTGCGGATGCAAGACTTTGTACCTATATACTCGATGATTCTGATTCGATTGCGATTGAGAAACGTCCGATGATGCTCATCTGCCCGGGAGGCGGTTACGAGCACACGTCTGACCGGGAAGCAGAGCCGCTCGCCATGCATTTTCTGAGTATTGGCTATCATGTGGCAGTGCTGCGCTATTCGGTGGCACCGGCAGTTTATCCGACGGCCCTGTTAGAGGCAGCGGCGTCCATGAAGCTGATTCATGAACATGCGAAGGAGTGGTATGTGGACACAGATAAGATCGTGGTGCAGGGATCTTCTGCAGGCGGACACCTTGCAGCATGCCTTGCGATGTTCTGGCATACAAAGTGGCTGGCAGAGATGGCGGGTGTAACAAACGATATATTAAAACCTGCAGCAATGCTTTTAAATTACCCGGTTATTACTTCCGGAGAATATGCACACCGGGGATCTTTTAAACAGCTTCTTGGCGGAAATGAGACGGAGGAACTGTTAGAATTGCTTTCACTGGAAAAACAGGTCACAGACCAGTCGGTTCCGGTGCAGAACTCGCTGCTTTTGATCGGTGCAATGAAAAAATATGAGATCCCGGTTGAGTTCCATATGTATCCGGTAGGAAAACACGGCCTCAGCACCTGCAGCAGACTTACTGCCATGCGGGATGGTACGGGGATCCAGAAGGAGTGCGGGAGCTGGCTTCCTTTGGCAAAGAGGTGGCTGATCGCACTCCGGGATGAGTAAAAAATTATTTTAAAACAATCTTTACAAATTTCTTTTTACCACGTTTTACGACAAGTCCGTCAGCACCGAAAGCGTCAGCTCCGTAAGTGGTCTGGATGTCTGTTACTTTTTCGTCAGCAACGGAGACACCGCCCTGCTGTACGGCACGTCTTGCGTCGGAGCGGGATGGAGCAAGCTCAGCTTTTACTAAGAGAGCAAGGATATCTAAATCGCCGTCTGCAAAATCAGCAGCAGTCAGCTCTAAGGTCGGCATGTGGGCAGAGTCGCCACCGCCTGCGAATAAAGCGTGGGATGCTTCTTTTGCTTTGTTTGCTTCTTCCTCGCCGTGAACCAGTTTGGTCAGCTCGAAAGCAAGAATCTCTTTTGCCTGGTTTAACTGTGCGCCTTCCCAGCTTTCCATTGCGTCGATCTCCTCTAATGGAAGGAAAGTCAGCATACGGATGCATTTTAATACGTCCGCATCAGAGACGTTTCTCCAGTATTGGAAGAAGTCGAATGGGGAAGTCTTGTTCGGATCAAGCCATACAGCACCGGACTGTGTTTTACCCATTTTTTTGCCTTCGGAATTTAAAAGAAGGTTGATGGTCATCGCGTAAGCGTCTTTTCCGAGTTTTCTACGGATCAGCTCGGTACCGCCTAACATGTTGCTCCACTGGTCATCACCGCCGAACTCCATGTTACAGCCGTATTTCTGGTATAAGGTGTAGAAGTCGTAGCTCTGCATGATCATGTAGTTAAACTCTAAGAAACTTAACCCTTTTTCCATACGCTGTTTGTAGCATTCTGCGGTCAGCATACGGTTAACGGAGAAATGAGCGCCGACTTCACGCAGTACGTCAATGTAATTTAAGTCCATCAGCCAGTCTGCGTTGTTTACCATAAGTGCTTTTCCATCGGAAAAATCGATGAAACGGCTCATCTGTTTCTTGAAGCAGTCACAGTTGTGCTGGATCGTCTCCGGTGTCATCATCTGGCGCATGTCGGTACGGCCGGATGGATCCCCGATCATGGCAGTTCCGCCGCCGATTAAGGCGATTGGACGGTTGCCTGCCATCTGGAGACGTTTCATTAAGCATAGTGCCATGAAGTGTCCTACATGAAGGCTGTCTGCGGTCGGGTCAAAACCAATGTAAAAAGTAGCTTTTCCGTTGTTGATCAGATCTTTGATCTCTGCTTCGTCAGTTACCTGAGCGATCAGGCCTCTGGCAACTAATTCATCGTATAATGTCATAATTATAAATCCTCCTGAAAATAAAATTGCATTAAAAAATCCCCGTCCCAAAAAGGACGAGGAAAAAACTCGTGTTACCACCTTTGTTCACAGACCATTCACATGGTCTGCCTCTGCGAGTGTCCGACAACACTCAGGCGCTTGTAACGTGCGCCGCTACGTCACAGCCTACTATCGCATCCTTAGAAATACGAATTTGGTGTGAAGCTCGGGGATGTATTCGAAATAAGTTTTCCGTGCACCTCTCATCGACCGGTTGCTTTCTGTCCGTTCCGCTTATTTTTACTTCTTCCCGTCAAAGCTGTTGTTCTGCTTCAATTAACGCCATTATAGACGCGGTGCGTCGGATTTGTCAAGAAAATATTTTTTTAAAGACTGCGACCTTTTATCTTTTTTATGCGTCTAATCTATGTAAAGGTTCAGTGGTCAGAATGTTGCCACGGAATCATGCAAAGAGCATGAAAAAATTGTATACTCAGAGGTAAAAAACGACATGGGATATGCAATGACATGCCTTCTATGAGCTCAGAAGAAACAACAGAATATACAGGATATTTAAGCCGGCGGAAAGGAAAGTTATGAAAAAAGAAGAATTGGGAGAGCTGATCATCGCATCCGAGGATATGATGTATCATGTGGCAAAAACGCTTCTGTACCGTGATGCGGACTGCGCAGATGCGATCCAGGAAACGATCGTGAAAGCATTTTCCAAATTGCATACATTAAAATCGGATGTCTATGCGAAGACATGGCTGACAAGGATTCTCATCAATGAATGTTATACCGTGATGAGGAAAGAGAAGAAAGTGGTGTCGCTTGAGGATTATCAGATGGAGGAGCGTGCGGCAGAGACAAAAGATTATTCGGAATTATATGAGGCGATCAGCCGTCTGTCAGAGGATGCGAGGCTTTCTGTCACACTGTATTACATGGAGGGGTACAGTGTGCGGGAGATAGCGGGGATCTTAGGTGTGACAGAGAGCGCCGTAAAGAACCGTCTGTCGCGTGCGAGGGCGAAACTGAAAAACGAATTGGAACAGGAAAACAGTTACGGAATGGAGAGTTGAGTATGAATATTGAAAATATGGAACAGGAATTTCCGAAAATGCCACAGAGCATGCGGGACATGATAGAAAAAGAAGTGGAAAAACAGGTAAAAGTGACACCGCAGAGAGGTTATTTTTCCCTGAAAAAAGCGGTAGTGGCGTCACTGGCGGCAACGTTTGTACTTGGAACGACGATTTTTGCGGGTACAAAATTATATCGCATGAGCAGCAGTCCGCAGGGTAATTACGGTATGACGACTAAAATTGAAAAAACGGATGCGACAGAAAATACAGAAAAAATAGATCCGGCACCGCAGCTTGCAATGAAATTATCTTATCTGCCGGATGGAATGACAGAGACGGAAGAAGGAAAATACAGCTATGAACAGACACCGGGGCAGGGAGGTATCTCGATTGTATTTTATCAGATGGATACCGGTGATGAGGCATTTTGGATGCAGGATCATTATGTGACGGAAAGTGAAAATATACAGGTTGGAAACCACGATGGTGTCTATGAAAAAATGCAGAATATTGTGGGTGATGACTCTGCATTTGACCAGATGATCTATGTAACTTATCCGGAATATCATTATGTCATGCAGATGTATGTCTGTCATGATGTGACAAAAGAGGAGGCCTGCAAGGTTGCAGAGGGCATTATTTTAGCACCGTCGGAGGAACTTGCGGATGGCACGGTGATAAGTCCATATAACTGGAGCGATTATGAGGATGCTATGGCGGAGAATAGCGGTGAGGATGAGGCGTTAAAGACGACAGCCACTGCGGAGGAGATGAAAAATCTGCATAAGATCGGCGAGGAATTTGCTGTGACGGGAGAAGCTGATGGAGAATCACAGAATCTGCGGATCAAAGTGACAGATGTGAAAGTGACGGATGATGTCGCAATCCTTGATCCGGTTTTTATGGATCGTGATATGCTGGACGTGGATGAAAATGGAAAACTTCTTCCGGATACGATTTCTTACATCAAAGCCGGAGACGGCATCAATACGCTCGATGAGGTCATAAGCAGCAGGGAAGTACCACGGAAATTAGTATATGTTACGTTAGAATATACCAATGCCGGGGAAACAGATTTGAAGGATGTTTTGTTTTTTGATTCCGTCATGAAGATAAGAGAAAAAGACGGAGTTTACGAGATCTGCGGCGGGGAACAGCCAAAAGAGGGGGATGTATGGGATACAGTTCAGGCGGACAGTAGCAGTTTAGAGCATGGCGAAGAAATGGCATATTACGATGTGACCGGCGGAGAGCGGGGAAACAATTATTTTGACAGCATCAAAGCCGGGGAGACAAAGATATTGCATGTGGGATTTGTTGTGGATGAAGATGCACTCCCGTATCTTTATCTGAATACCGGTACTTCCGGCAGCACATATATGTTTACGGAGGAGGATTTAGAGCAGGGACTGGTGGATATCCGGCAGTAGAAAGTAGATAGGGAAAAAGGAAAGTGCACCCGGAAATCGGATTGTAGGAACGGTTTTCGGGTGTCTTTTTTGTGTAATGATTGAAAGCCAGTAAAATGCATGATAATATAAAACAATCAGAAAGAATGGTTATGCTAGAAAGGATCAGCCAGTAAAAAGAAAATTTACAGTGTGAACCGTAACAATTTGCAGGCTGGCAGTGTGGAAAATGGATAAAAAGGTAGTATTTCTTGATGTAGACGGAACAATGGTCAACGAAAAAGGCGAGATCCCGGAGTCCGCACAGTACGCAGTCCGTACGGCGCAGGCAAACGGCCACCGGATGGTGGTATGCAGCGGACGCAGCCGTTTTCAGATCTATGATGCACTGTTGGAACTTGGATTTTCCGGGATCGTCGGTGGAGCCGGAGCCTTTGTGGAGGACGAGGGAAAAGAGTTTTATCATGCATATATTGATGAGGAACACAGAAAAAGCAGTTTTGATTATTTAGAGAGCAATGGATTTTTATTCTGTTACCAGGCGGATGACGGTGTGGTGTTGAACCAGAGAAGCTGCGACGGCATGTTAAAGGTTTACCGGGATGCCGGAATGAGTAAAGAGCGCTTAGACCGCCTGATCGGACGGATGCACCTGACCGAGGAGCCATGGAAAAACGAAAAAAATGAGAAGATCATTTATTACGGCGCACCGTTTCCGGTCGCAAAGGTTCATGCGGACATGGAACCATATTTTGATGCAGTGGCGATCAGTCTGGACGGAATGGGTGATTTTGCGGGCGAGATCGGGATCAATGGCATCAACAAGGCGACAGGCATGGAACGGTATCTGAATCATGTCGGCATTTCGCGGGAAAACTGTATCGCGATCGGTGATGGGCCGAACGACCTTCAGATGATGGAGTATGCCGGGATCAGTGTTGCGATGGGAAATGCGCGGGATGAGGTAAAGCGGCTGGCAGACATGGTGACAAACCATATTGATGAGGATGGAATTTTGCATGCGTTTGAGCGCCTTGGACTGATAAACGATTGTATTTGATGGAAAATGATGATACCATGAAATGGTGCAGGAAAAACCACGAATGGGATCGTGATGAGAGATCGGAGGAGCCCTATGGATAAAAAATCAGTTCGGGCAGTTGCAGTCACTATTTTTTCCGGGGTGTTATTTTTGGAGAGCATGTTTGCAGGCGGAGTCGCAAGCGAGGAGACAGGAAAAGTCTTAGACGGCATGCGGGGATTGCGTAGAGTGAATAATGTGCATTATCTGGTAACGAACAGTTATTCCGGGAGCCAGGACATTGTGCAGCAGACGCAGGAGATCTGGGCTGACCTGTTAGATGAAACCTGGGCAGCGGAGTATAAGAATACGGATGCCGATGGTGCCATGACGTTTTTAAAGGAATTTTGTGATGGGGTTACGGTCAATTCTTACCAGGCAGGAGTCTGGAGCCAATGGAATGGCTACAGTACGACGACGGATATTCCAAATTATCAGGCACTTACGAATCCTGGCTACCGTGAGGAGGACGTTGTTTCTGCTGAATGTGTAGATTTAGATGACGGGGCGACGCAGATCATTTTTTCATTATCAGGGCAGCAGTTGAAAGAAAAAAGAGATCAGGCGCTTGATCTTATAGAACCGGCTGGTATGGAGGTGGAAGACGATACGGAGCAGATGGATAAGATGTCCGTCTATTACGAACAGTATCAGAAAACAGGCTATCAGAATGAGCGGATCGCATATACCATTAATAAATCCGGTGTTCTGACAGGAATGGAATACAGTTTTGATGTGAAACGGCCAAAAGTTGTGATAAAGGGTGGCGAGCAGAAACTTGAAGGGGAAGAGGAATATGCAATGGGAGTGAAGATAGAGGTGCTTTCCTATAACCAGGCGAATATTCCGAAGGTGATAAGAAAGTGTGCGGCAGATGCCGGATATGACAGGTGAAGGCTGATGGAGATATAGATGATTTTCATTTATAACGGAAGAATGTGCATTCTCATGTTGGAAACAACAGAGTGATTTGATTGTTGAACAGAGTGCAATGTTAACTTGATGGAAATAAAAAGTTGACATTACACTCTTTTTTGAGTAATATTGTTAACTATAAGATGAGCGGAGGTTAACAAAAATGAAAACGAAGGGCGTAATTTACTGTGGATTATTTACTGCACTGATTGCAGTCGGGGCATTTATCAAAATTCCGATACCGGTCGTGCCATTTACCCTGCAGTACCTGTTTACGATGCTGGCAGGTCTGCTGCTTGGTTCAAGACTGGGAACGGTGTCTGTACTTTCGTACATGCTGCTTGGGCTGGCTGGTCTTCCAATTTTTTCGGAGGGCGGCGGACTGTGGTATGTGTTTAAACCCAGTTTTGGATATATCATCGGATTTGCAGTGGGTACATTTGTGACTGGATGGATTGCGGAACATATGGAAAAAAAGACCATTGCACGGTACCTTCTGGCAAATCTGGCAGGACTGTTTTGTGTCTATGCAGTCGGTATGATTTATTACTATATCATCTGTAATTTTGTGATTAATACGCCGATTGCGGCAGGACCACTGTTTTTGTACTGCTTTGTTTTAGCGGTGCCGGGGGACATTGCCTTAAGTATTCTTGGGGCAGTGGTGGCAAAGCGTGTCAGACCGGTGCTTGCTTATGAGGCAGT
>OHYN01000461.1_pt1 | contig 12177 bp, 9 predicted proteins | sample 1580251 | NCBI WGS metagenome assembly OHYN01 (sample SAMEA3882523, study PRJEB24775) | human gut metagenome | biome: human-associated habitat; feature: intestine environment; material: feces | place: Netherlands | collected 2009/2010
CAGACGCTCTCCGGGTTTTAACTCTCCTTTTAAAATCGCCTCACGCAGTGTGTTAAACACCACATCCCGAAGTGGCAGATACGCATCCATATTCAGCGTCAAATCGTCTGTCATAAACCTGTTTTCCTCCATTTCTTCGCTTATCTCATGTTGTTGTAAATACTGGTCAGGTAAACCTGCTTTGCCAGTCCGGATGCCTGCATCGCCTCATATGCCGCAACCGCTTTCTCCTTATCATCAAATAGTCCGAATACCGTCGGACCACTCCCGCTCATCATAGCTCCCGCAGCTCCATGTTCCATCATATGTTCTTTGATCTCTGCGATTACCGGATAATTCGGAATCGTCACAGTTTCTAAAACATTTCCCATATCTGAGGTAATGGCTGCAAGGTCTTTTCGTCTGATGTCTTCCACCAGACGGTCAATATCCGGATGAACTGTATTTTCATCCAGCTTCAGATTCTCATATACAAACTTTGTCGATACAGAAATCTGTGGTTTTGCGATCAGTATCGGACATTTTACCATCGGTGGAAGTGCGGTAAGCTGCTCACCAATTCCTTCTGCAAGTGCGGTTCCACGCATAATGCAGTAAGGAACATCTGCACCGATCTTAACCCCACGCTGCATCAGTTCTTCTTTGGACAGTCCAAGTTCAAACATACGGTTCATACCATAAAGCACCGCTGCAGCATCTGTACTTCCACCGGCCATTCCCGCTGCGACCGGAATATACTTGTGCAGCTTCACATCGATACCGTCCCTGATCTGAAATTCATCCATCAGAAGTTTTGCTGCCTTGTAGACAAGATTATTCTCATTTGTCGGCAGAAAAGACAGATTTGTCGTCATTGTAATCCCGCCTGCTGTCTTTTTCATTTCAAGACGGTCAAACAGGTGGATGGTCTGCATGACCATTTTCACTTCATGGTACCCATCCTCACGTCTGCGCACAACATCAAGCCCTAGATTTATTTTTGCAAGTGCTTTTACTGATATTTCCTTCATAATCCCCATACCATCGTCATGTATTTTCGTTGTTTTTTGTATACAACATAAATCTTATCATTTTAAGGCAAAAAGGTCAATTCCATCTAAATTATTTTTCCCGAAAAGCCGATATATTTTACAGAAGGAAAAGGAAAAAATACATGAACAAATCAGTCATTCATTTACTGGAATGGAGGAATTATTTATGACTATGAATGCAATTAACAGCGTAAATTCAACAACTAACAGCTATCAGACAGGCACAGCTTCTAAGACAGCTTCTACATCTACAGACAAAACCACAACATCTGATAAGGCAGAAACCGGTGTCGTATATGAGAAATCTTCTCAAACAGACAAGGATACCGTTACCAAAAAAACTGACTATGCAATGGTTGCAAAATTAAAAGCAGATGCTGAGCAGCGTACTTCCCAGTTACGCAGCCTGGTTGAAAAAATGATGACCAAGCAGGGAACCGCAATCGCAAATGCCGATTCCATGTGGAGCTTCTTAGCAGATGGTAACTTTACCGTTGATGAGGAAACACAGAAACAGGCTCAGGCAGATATCGCTGAGGACGGCTACTGGGGTGTAGAGCAGACCTCTGACCGTATCCTTGATTTTGCAAAAGCCCTTTCCGGCAACGATCCGGAAAAAGCAGATCTTCTGATCGACGCTTTCAAAAAAGGCTTTGAAGATGCAACAAAATCCTGGGGCAAAGATCTGCCGGATATTTCCCAGCGTACCTATGATGCTGTTTTGGAGAAATTTGACAAATGGAAAAACGGTTCTACGACCGAAGCTGCCGGAACTGAAACAGAAAATTAATATGTAAATTCTATCACATGAAAAAAATGCAGGAATCATATTTTATGATTCCTGCATTTTTACTTACAAACTTTTTCGCTGCGGTAATTCCTGTATTCCAGATAATAATGTTACCGCAGCGTGTGTAATCTAATCTGTTATTTTTCTTCTAAGATCTTCTCAATACTTGCTAATTTCACACAAACAACAAAGATTTCTGCTGCTGTTGTCAGATCCTCTAAGCTTGGATAAGACGGTGCGATACGGATTACGGAATCTTTCGGATCCTTTCCATACGGGAACGGTGCGCCTGCCGGAGTCATCACAACACCTGCTTTTTTTGCTTTTGCAACAACATTCTTTGCACAGCCCTCTAAAGTCTCATAAGTGATGAAGTAGCCTCCCTTTGGTTTGTACCAGGTTCCTACGCCCAAATCGCCAAGTTCTTTGTCAAACATGTCTGTGATCATCTCGAACTTCGGACGTAAGGATGCAGCATGTTTGCGCATATGCTCTGTGATGCCGTGGATGTTCTTAAAGAAACGTACATGGCGGAGCTGGTTTACCTTATCATGACCAATGGTCTGAACCTTTAACTGTTTTTTGATATCCTCCAAGTTGTTTGCGGAAGTTGCGATTGCAGCAACACCGGAACCAGGGAATGTGATCTTACTGGTGGAACAGAATTTGTATACCATATCCGGGTTTCCTGCACGCTTACACTCTGCAAGGATCTCAATCAGATGATCCTGATCGATATCATATAAATGATGTACACAGTAAGCGTTATCCCAGTAGATACGGAAATCTTTTGCAGCCGGTTTCAATCTTGCAAAACGGCGCACAGTCTCATCTGAATAGGTGATACCCTGTGGGTTGGAATATTTCGGAACACACCAGATACCTTTGATTGCCTCATCTTTGCTGACTAAATCTTCTACCATATCCATATCCGGACCGGTTGGCAGCATTGGTACATTAATCATTTCAATGCCAAAATATTCTGTGATGGCAAAATGTCTGTCATATCCCGGAACCGGGCATAAAAATTTTACTTTATCTAATTTGCACCATGGAGTACTTCCCATAACACCGTGTGTCATGGAACGTGCAATCGTATCGTACATGATATTTAAACTGGAGTTGCCATAGATAATGATATTATCCGGGTTGCACTCGATCATATCGCCGATGAGCACTTTCGCCTCATGGATACCGTCAAGCACACCGTAGTTGCGGCAGTCTGTTCCGTCTTCACAGGTCAGATCCACATAGGATGCTAAGACGTCCATCATTCCCATTGACAGATCAAGCTGTTCCTGGGATGGCTTTCCTCTGGACATGTCAAGTTTTAATCCACGCTGCTGGAATTTCTTGTACTCTGCCTCGAGTGATTTCTTTTCGGCTAACAGTTCTTCCTTTGTCATTTCCTGGTAAGATTGCATTGTTTGCTTCCTCCTCTTGGTTCGCTATACATTATTTATCATTCATGGGAATATTCCCCTTTGATCTTGTGGAAATATTCTCTGATCTGCTTTTCATAACCGTTTTCTGACGGTCTGTAAAACTTCCGGCCGGTCAGTCCGTCCGGCAGATACTGCTGCTCTACATAATGATTCGGATAGTCATGCGCATATTTATAGCCTACGCCGTGACCGAGCTTCGATGATGATTTGTAGTGGGCGTCCTGTAAATGTGGCGGAACCGGAGCTGTTTTCGTATTCTTTACTGCTTCCATCGCATCAAAGATTGCATTGACTGCCGAGTTGCTCTTTGGCGCACTCGCCACATAGGTAACCGCCTGCGCTAAGATGATCTGCGCTTCCGGCATTCCAATACGTTCTACCGCCTGTGCCGCTGACGTTGCAACCACGAGTGCCATCGGATCTGCATTGCTCACATCCTCTGAGGCACAGATCATGATCCTTCTTGCAATAAACTTGATATCCTCCCCCGCATACAGCATCCGCGCTAAATAATAGACTGCCGCATCCGGATCGGATCCGCGCATACTTTTGATAAACGCAGATACGGTATCGTAATGGTTATCGCCGGACTTATCGTACTTTACCACACGCTTCTGGATACATTCGGAAGCAACGGAAAGCGTGATATGTATCAGACCGTCCCCGCTGCGCTCAGTTGTAAGGATTCCAAGCTCCACCGCAGTCAATGCGGCACGCGCATCACCATTTGAGATATCTGCAAGGAAATCTAAGGCATCCTCATCAATCACGGCATGGTATGCACCCATACCTTTTTGCGTATCATTTACCGCCCGCAAAATAAGAGTTTTGATATCCTCTTTTTCTAAGCTTTTCAGTTCAAAAATGATCGAACGGGAAAGAAGAGCCCCATTGACTTCAAAATAAGGATTCTCAGTCGTCGCACCGATTAAGATGATGGTTCCATCTTCCACGAACGGCAGAAGATAATCCTGCTGTCCCTTATTAAAGCGGTGAATCTCGTCGATAAACAGGATCGTCTTTTTTCCAAACATCCCCATGTTATTCTTCGCCTTAGCAATGACATCTTCCATGTCTTTCTTCCCGGCAGAAGTTGCATTCATCTGTAAAAATTCTGCGCTTGTGGAATTGGCAATAACCTTCGCAAGCGTTGTCTTTCCGGTTCCCGGAGGTCCATAGAGGATGATGGAGCTGAGCTTATCCGCCTTGATCGCACGGTACAGTAACTTGTCCTTCCCGATGATATGCTGCTGTCCGACCATCTCATCTAAAGTCGTCGGCCGCAGACGCGATGCAAGCGGTGACTCCGTCTCTTTTTTCTGTTCTCTCATATATTCGAATAAATCCATGTTTCAACCTGTCTTTCTGTTGCGTACATTTGCTCTTTTTGCATTTTTCATTCTGCAATCTTGCATTTTAAAGTTTAAAAAAACATTCTTTTGCAATAATTCCTGCAAATATGACAGATTCGCTTTTCAAAAATTCATTCATCTACTACCATACAGGAATTTTTCCGCTTTTGCAAGACGTAAAATTATTTTCTCTGTTCTGTATGTTTTTCCCTGAAAATCTGTCACCTTACTGTGCAAAAGCATGGACATACTTCTGAAATGTTTCTCCACGCTCCTCAAAGTTTTTAAAATAACCGTAAGATGCTGCTGCCGGTGAAAGGATACATGCGCCTCCCGGTTCGGTCATCTGTACTGCTGCTTCAACTGCCTGCTCTAAATCTTCCGCATAGACACAGTTCTCACAGTCGCCGACTTCCCCGAAAATACGTTTTCCGGATGCGTATGCACAGATAAACTGAAATTCTTTATGCTTCCTGATAAATGCGACCAGAAGATCATAATTAATTCCACGGTCCATACCCCCAATCAGGACCGTCTTTGCATCCGGAATACTCATCGCCGCATTGATGGCAGCCTCCGGGATCGTTGAAATCGAATCGTCATAATATCTGACGCCCCGATAAGTTCCGACATACTGCAGGCGGTGCGGCAGTCCTTCAAAGTCTGCCATGCTCTTTAACACAGCCCCTTTTTCGCATCCAAGCAGTTCTGCCACACGCTCCACAAACTGTGCATCATACTGATTATGCTCTCCGGCAAGTTTCAATTCATAATGCACACCTTTGGGCTGATGAAGCACTGTCCTTTGCGCCTTTGTATCGATCTGCGGTACATTTTCTCCCACAAAGAAATAATCTCCGCTCTTCTGATACGCCGCAATATGGCTCTTTGCCTCAAAATATTTTTCTACTGTTCCATAATAGTCAAGATGCTCCTCATAGAGGTTTAAAAAGATTGCAATGTGCGGTGACACATTCGTATGTGCAAGCTGATGGCAGGACATCTCATAAACAATGATCGTATCTTCAGTCACTTCCTCGAAATAATCAAGACAAGGCTGTCCAATATTTCCGAGCAGTAACACAGGTCTGCCGCTGCATGCCTTCAAAACAGTATAGAGCATTGCAGACGTCGTACTTTTCCCTTTGGTTCCGGTGATTCCTATTACCTGGTCACGAAACTGCTGTAAAAATAATTCTGTCTCTGAGGTATATTTTGGATTTTCCTCATTCATCACAATGCCAGGACTTTTTATGATAAAATCGTAATCATCCTCGTCGATCTCTTCTTTCTTCCCCTCAAATATATCCACGGACGCCGGTTTTACGCATCTCTGCAGAAAGTGCTCTGTCGCCTTTCCTTCTCTGCCGTAACCCCAGATCAAAATCCGTTTTCCATTCAACTCACTGATGATGTCCATCTTAATCTCCATTCCTGCCCGTTCCCCAGGGCATCTCTATTCCTGCTGTTTATGCCCGATTCATAAAATCCTTTAAAATCTCTAAGAAATGCTCCGGCACCTGGTTTTCGGATACCCACTCGGAAAGCATCTCATCTAACTCTCCCGGAGCAGCTTCGATCGTTTCTTTATAGCGCTCGGTTAAAAGACTCTTTCCACCGCGTGCAATAAATGTCTTTAATGCAACAAGGACTTCGCGTCTGGTTCCCACGCACTCAAACGGTTTGTTCTCCTCAATGCCGGTCAGCTCTCTAAAATCAAGATCAAGCGAATCTTTTTCCAACAGATTTTCTCCGAAAATGTGCACCAGTTCTTCCTGTGATAAAAACGGAGTTAAAATGATATAGACAAACAGACATTTCGGGCAGTTGCAGCACCAGATTCCCTGTTTGCTTCCCGCATTACAGCTCCGGAATACTTCATGATAACTCTTACATTTTGAAAACAGCCATGCAATCTGCATCTCAGTGAGCGGACGTAAGAGACTGAAATAATGGATATCGGAATCTGTCACTTTCTTTATATATGATACAAAATCCTGCTCAAACTCAAAGCTCTTTGAATATTGATGGTTGACAAAAGAATCTTTTACCGTCGTCTCGTTTGCACTTGTCTCATTCGAAAGCACGATATAGCGGTTGCCACTCAAAAATGCTGAAATAAAGGATGAAAATGCAACGACTGCAGAGAACGGAATGTGTCCGTTTAAATATCCCTCTGCATTAAGTTCTAAAATCTTTTTGTCGAGAATACGTTTTGCAGCGTAGTCTCCCTGTTTGTGGTCACAGACTGCAATGACATTTTTTGTGGTCGCATTGCCATTGATACTGTAAGTAGTAATCTTTTCTCCCTTTAACACCTCAAGGGAAACCACGGAATCCTTTCCACCGCCGACAGACACCAGACATCCATCATAGGACTGTGTGTCATGCAATAGTGCGCACGCTTTGTCCTCACATTCGATCGTAACAAGATCCTCTTTTGAAACCACGATTCCATTGCGGTACATAAACTCGCCAAGTCCGTTGTAATATAACTTTTTCCACCATTTTTTCTGTTCTGCGGAAAGTGTTCCACACAAAATTTTTAACTGCTTCGGGCAGGCACATTTCCAGTAGCTGATCGTCTCTGCCATTCCAAGATGAAATGCAAGCGCCTTTAAGATTGTCTCATCCACGCGCTCCTTTGCCGGAAACTCCCACTTTGACTGAAATTCACACAGCCCCGGTATCTCAAAATGATACACGATCCGATATGCACTTTCGATATACTCTACGGAATAATCTTTATATAAAAAAGAATTGTATTGATTTCTGAAATCCTCAAACTTTGACAACGTAAATCCTCCATTCCGGACGCGATACGCCCCAGACCTATTTTTATTATATGAAATCATCATCTGCGATAAACATTATTACACAGCAGACTCTGAAATATCATAGCACACATCCTAGCAAAAGTCGATAGCGGAGGGACGCACAAACGGCGTTCACCAAAAAAGGAGTGGGCATTTCGCCCACTCCCTATACAATCATTCCATTAATTTTTCTTGCCAAGTGTAACGGAAATCGTCTGCTCCTGATATTCACCATTCGTAGAACGCTCAATCTTCACATCAACCGTTGTACCTGCTTTATAATACTCCATTGTAGATGAAAGTTCTTCCATGGAACCAATCTGTTTTCCGTCAAACTCTGTGATGATATCACCTTTCTGGATACCTGCCTGCTCTGCTGCGGAACCTCCGGTTACCTGTGCAACATAAACACCGGATGGCATGTTATAAGTTTTTGCAACATCATCTGTTACATCGACACCTACGATACCAAGGTATGCGCTGTCAGACTCATCTACTTTTTCTTTCGTGATCAGATCATTGATAATCGGTGCTGCCGTATTGATCGGGATTGCATATCCAATACCCTCTACGGAAGTATCGGAATATTTTACAGAGTTGATACCGATAACCTCACCGTTTGCACTGAGTAATGCACCACCACTGTTACCAGGGTTGATTGCTGCATCTGTCTGGATCAGATCTGCAGTATAGCTTGTGTCACTCTCTGAATCACTGACAGATACCTGACGGTTCAATGCACTGATATAACCAACGGTTACAGACTGTCCATAACCAAGTGCGTTACCGATTGCGATACAGGAATTACCAACTTTTAAGCTGTCAGAATCACCAAGTGTGGCTACTTTAATATTATTCATCGTATCACTTTCAATGCTGCTTAACGCTACACGGATGACTGCAAGATCCGTAGAAGGAACTGTTCCTTTTACCTCTGCGCTGACTGTTGACTCATCATTAAATGTAACTGTCAGACTGTTTGCACCGTTTACTACGTGATTATTCGTTGCAACATAAAGATAATTATCATCCTGACTTACGATGATACCGGATCCACAGCTTGTGCTCTCATAAGTCTGTGGCATACCGCCCCAGAAACTCTGGTATTCGGTCTCGCTCACATTTGTGATTGCCACGATGGACGGCATTACGGATGATACGATGTCAGATACATCCGTTGCTACATAATTCGACGATGTGGAAGTTGCCTCCACCTTGTTGTCTGCTTTGGTCAGTGCATTCTGACTGCCGCTGTCTGATACTGCGGTTTCATCATTGCCAAATGCCTTGGACGATACAAGATGTACACCCTCAAATGCAGTGCCTGATACCAGTCCAAAGACTAACGCGATGGCTGCGCATTTTGCAAGTTTCGTTCCAAATCCACCCGGTTTTCTTTCTCTCTTTTTCTTTTGTTTTTTACCAGTCGTCTGTGCGTTCTGATAAAATGCACCGTTGGTATTCTGATATCCACCATTCTGGTAAGCACCGTTCTGCTGATATCCTGTGTTCTGGTATGTGCCATTCTGATATGCACTGCCCTGCTGATATCCTGCGTTTTGTGAATAAGAATTTGTGTTCTGATAAGAATTGTTGTACTGGTTTACGTTTCCTTCATTTGCATGTTCTGTCTGCTGATTGCTCTGGCTGCCGTTATTGTATGAATAGAAGGAATCCGAAGACCCATTCTGATTGTTGTTGTTATAATTGTTACCATCCATAACGATTTCTCCTTTCGTATTCGGAATTTCTTTTCCTTTTCTGATTATGAGTGTACAGAGAAATTGTGTTCTATTTGTGACAAAACAATCAAAAAATTATGTTTTCTTCTCAAATATAATTGATAACCTGATATAGCAGATTCCAAACGCCAAGACCTGCCACGATAGAATAATACAGATCTCTCCATTTCTTACCCGGCATTTTAAATGCCAGAACCAATATAATAAACATACACATCCAATCCGTCAGATAATAAACGCGCGCACCGGACGCATAGATCGTCGGTGAGAAATGCATGATCGCCTCACTTGCAATTCCGCCAAGCCACACCAGCATAAGGACTACGTTATGTTTTGAAACTTTCCATATCAAGATACAGGTAAACAAAAGTGCCGCGATCCACCAGCACATTGCAAACCAGTTTGCCGCCTGCATCTCTTCGATCCGCGGTACCTGCTCCAGCCGTACTGTAATATCTGCGATATGAAGACCACAGTCTGAAAACACCTTGATTCCGGCAAACGGCAGTAATGCAGCTGCAGAAAACAGTCCTGCAGCCGTCATACATGCCACATCTGATGCTTTTCTTTCATTTTTACATATAATATGCAGGATTCCCGCCAGCCAGATTCCAAACAACAACAGACGGTTTTCATTTGCAAAAGAAGAAACCAGCCATTGAACTGTAACAAAAAGATGCTCCCAAAAAGAAAGTTCCTCATACTGCGGCATCCAGTTCTGTACTTCCGATGCAACACGGATATCATTTCCCGGTGCTAAAAACAGAATCACAAACGCCACGACCGTCACTGCTGTCTGTATGATAAGAAGAATGGTTCTTTGCTTTTCATGCTTTCTCAGTATCACCACCAGTACCGCCAGCACCTCAAACGTCACAAGCACCGCCGCCATCTGTTCGATCGACATACTTGCGAGAACTGCGCAGGGAATGGAATAAAAAAAATGCCAGGTATTATGATCCCCTGAACCACCATCTCCCGTGTCAAATACAATATCTGCAACCGGAACCAGTGCCCAGATCCCACAGGTAAATGACCATGTATAAAAAATGGAACCGTTGATCCAGATTGCCGCATATCCAACGGTCATAATCGCCATCAGAAGATAACCGCTTACTACTGCAACCGACTCGCCCGGCAGAAAATTTTTTGTCCGGATACCCGCTGCTTTTTCTGCCAGTTTCAACACGCCGCATGGAAGCAGCACAAGCATCATGGCATTTACGATACGCCAGAACCAGATTCCCAGTGAAAATGCAATGTACACCATTGCTTCCCCGGACATCCTGCCGACCCACGTCTGATAGCGCCAGCTTAAATACTCGAAAAATCCCATTTCATGTGTATACTGATAAAAAAAGGCATCGTCGCCATCGGAATATCCCACCTGTGTCAACAGGAGGAATGCTCCGAAAAACATCAATGCCCAAAATAAAACTTTTTTAGAAGTCTCTCTCATAATTTACCTATTCCCGTCTGATACTTCCTGATTCCACAAACGTTTCCAGTACTCCGGACTCATCGTACATTTTAAGATCTGTTTCCTGCTCAGCTTTTTATACCGTTTGCCGAGCCGGTAACCAGCATACTTTCCAACACACTGGATTCCAAGTTCAAAGATAAGATACGGCTTTCCAATTGAGCACAGATACTTCATCGTACTCTTTACCAGCTTCATTCCCTCCGCTTCCGAACTGATCTGCTCAAAGATCTCCGGATGCATGGTCTGTGAGACAGCCAGATCAAAATTGCGGTGAAACTGCTGTCTTACCGTATAGTTGTGGGAGTGAATGACTTTTGCTTCTGCCTCATATTTTACATAATATCCCGCAAAAACTGCTTTTGCGGCAAAAAACATATCTTCATTAAAAATAACCGGTGATTCGAATCCGCCAAGTTTATGAAACAGATCCACTCTGTAAGCCGCACATACATCGGAACAGAAAAACGTCTTGATCCCCATTTCTTCTATATCCGCTTTTCCCTTTTTCCTTCTTTCATCCGGATAATTAAAAGATCTTGTATAGCGTTCCACAATGCGGCAGTTTTCATTCGGAAGCTGTCTTGCATAACAGACAGCCGTATCCTTCTCTTCCAAACCCTTTACCAGATTTGCAACCAGATTTTTATCTGCCGGAACCGCATCCTGTGTCATAAAGATAACAATATCCGCATCGGAATGTTTCACGCCACACATTCTGGTACCGCCATGATCAAACATTTCTTTGCTGATATGATACAGCGTATACTCACATGGAAGTCCACAAAGACTCTGTTCGATCGGATACTTTTCCACAGCTTCTTTCCACAATTTTTCTTCTGTGTTTAAAATAATGACCCTATGAACGACAAAGGTCTGCTCCTGCAGTTTTTGCAGGAGCAGACAAAATGTGTCATCCGGTCTGTAAGTCGGTATGATCAGATCTGCTTTCATTAATATCCTTCTCCCTGATGGAATCCGGTATCATTGACAATCTGAGCACTGTTATTCTTGACTGTATCGGTCGGTGCATATTCATTATCATCGTATAAAAATACATGAAGCTGTTTTACATTGGATTCAAGATCACATGGTACAACAACGCTTCCCTTATTTCCAAGTGTTGTCGTATTCTTCTCAAACGGGAAACCTATTGTCTCACCAAGGCTGTAATTGAATACTTTTGCGGCAAGAGAAATCAGTTCTGTATTTGAAAAACTTGTCTTGATATCACCAAATAATTCGTCGATCAGGCTGTTGATCGTAGTAAGATTTGCCTTCTGCGCTTTCTGTACCATTGCAGTAAGAACAGTACGCTGGCGTTCTGTACGCTTATAATCATCTCCTGTAGTATAACGGATACGCGCATACGCACATGCCTGAACACCATCCATCTCTACATTTGTTCCGCCACCGGATAAGTACTTGGAATTATTTTTGGTCAGTTTATTGATCTCATCCATATAACCATGCATCAGCACAGCCTCTTCATCAGACACCTCCGGGATCGTAACTCCGCCC
>OHYN01000463.1_pt1 | contig 12122 bp, 9 predicted proteins | sample 1580251 | NCBI WGS metagenome assembly OHYN01 (sample SAMEA3882523, study PRJEB24775) | human gut metagenome | biome: human-associated habitat; feature: intestine environment; material: feces | place: Netherlands | collected 2009/2010
TTCCGTTCTCACGGAACAGACACGCCAAGGGAAATCTGGAATTTCGGGGAAAAGGGAACCATGTTCTACGACGCCATTGAGAAGTTTATTAAGCTGAGGTATCATCTGATGCCGTATATTTATTCCCTTGCAGGTGCTGTACATTTTAATGATTATACGATTATGAGAAGCCTTCTCTTTGACTTCCCGGAGGATAAAGAAGCACGCAAGGTTGAGAATGAGTTTATGTTCGGACCGTCCCTTCTGATCTGTGCTGTTACAGAGCCGATGTATTACGGACCGGAGAGTACTGAGCTCCATAGAGAGAAAACATGAAAATGCTATCTCCCGGCAGGTACGAAATGGTACGATTACTGGACAAACAAGGAGTATGAAGGCGGCCAGTACGTAACCGTAGATGCTCCGATCGACCGAATGCCGATCTTTGTAAAAGCAGGAAGCATTATCCCATGTTTTGAACCGATGCAGTATGTGGGAGAGATTGAACTGGATACCCTGATTCTTGATGTATATCCGGGAGAAGACCGTTATGTGCATTATCAGGATAACGGAGCGGATTTTGCCTACCGTGACGGTGCTTATAATGTGTATGAGTTTACGCATGAAGGGGACAAAAAAGAGGCATCCGTGCAGATGAAAAAAGAAGGTTATACGAAATACAAAAATATTTTGTTTGAATAATTCTAACGCATAATGGAACCCGCACAAAAGTATTCCTCACGCATATGATATAGAGATGTTAGCGACAGGAGCAATGTGTGGACTATAATCAGGAACAGTTTTTCCGTATGCAGATGGATGTGCCGAAAATGCCTTTTTATATGAGCTATCCGATGCAGAATCTGTATCTGACGGAAATGGAATATGAAAAAGATATGGAACGCATGAAGGAGCTTTATCCGAAAGAGGTGAAGACAATCCTTTCTTATGTGGAAGATGAGTGCGACAAGATGGAGTATGAGGGGAGCCTGATGTTTGACGAGTATCCGGACCGCCTGATGTTAGAACAGGTGGCAGAGCGGATCTACCGCAATGTGACAGGGGAAGAAAAGAATGTTGAGGCAGAACAGTACTGGGGCGGAATGAATCCACCGCCGGGACCCGGGATGCCGCCCCCACCTCCACCGGGACCTGGAATGCCGCCTCCACCGCCCCCTGGAGGACGTGATGATATGCGGAGCCTGATCGGGGTATTATTAAATAATGAGATGTACAGACGGCGCTGCAGGCACAGAAGATGCAGACGCTGGTGGTAAAACAAATGTTACAGAAAATGGGCAGGTCATAGGTACACTGCCCGTTTTTTAATTCTCTTTCTTAAAATTTCAAAAAGAATCAGCGATAGGCATTGCGGATTTGAAAAAAAATGCATACAATATATCTGTCGCTTTTTTTCGGGTTTCAGAAGAAATTACAAAGATGGCGGTTTTAACAGGGAAAATGATATTTCATTCACATAGAGTAAGGAGACAATATCGTGCAGAAAGGTGCAATTAAGGCAGTCGTACTGACCGTCATTTTTTTTGTGGCAGTCGGAGTATTTAGTATGATGACAAATCATGTCAATGAAGATTTGACAACAGAAATGAAAAATGCCACATTACCGGTCATCACATTAGAGAGCAGTGAACAGGAAGTTAATGAATTATATGGATATCATACAAAGATGAATGCTGCGAGTATGCGCGATACGATCACACCGATTGGAAAAGACAGAAAACTTCCGGTTACGATCCAGACATACGAGACAAGCGTGGATGCGATCTCTTATGAAATACGAAGCCTTGATGGGGAGAGACTGATCGCCAATGCAGATGTCAATTCCTATGATGAGAAAAAAGGTACGATCAAAGCAGAACTTGAAATCCAGAATCTGCTTCAGGAGGGGGAAGAGTATTTACTTCTTATTAATTTAGAGAGCGGAAATGATGTCATTTATTATTATACAAGGATTGTGGAAATGCCAAATGCGCATGTAGACGAATCCCTGAAATTTGTAAAAGAGTTTCATAATACCACATTCAACAGTGAGACATCGGGAACACTGTCAACGTATATGGAAAAAACAACCGGCGATAACACAACATTACAGTTTGTTTCATTAAATTCTTCATTAAAACAGCTTGCATGGGCAGATTTTAACGGAGAGCAGTTAACGACGCCGGTGCCATCCATAAAAGAAATTACGGATACCTATAATGTGATCGTGCTGGATTATGTTGTGACGAGTATCGGTGAGGGTGGCGAGAGTGAATATTATAATGTAGAAGAATATTACAGAGTGCGCTATACAAGCAGCCGGATGTATCTGCTCAATTTTGAACGCCGGATGAATCAGATTTTCCGCGGGGAAAATGCAAGCTTTTTTGACAATTATATTGAGCTTGGGATACGCTCCGGAAATGTGGAGTATCAGGCGAATGAGACGGGAACCACGGTCGCTTTTGTACAGGAGGGCGAACTCTGGAGTTACAATGAGACGGAGAATACACTCGCAAAAGTGTTCAGTTTCCGTGGATATGAAGGAATTGACAACCGTGAAAATTATGGGGAACATGATATCAAAATTGTCAGGATCGATGAGGCGGGAAGCCTTGATTATATCGTATATGGCTATATGAACCGCGGAAACCATGAGGGGGAAGTGGGAATTGAGGTCAATCATTATGACAGTCTTTCAAACACAAATGAGGAACTTGCATTCATATCTTCGGATAAGGCATACGAGGTCATGAAATCCGAACTTGGTCAGATGATGTATGTGACTGAGGGCGGAGAATTATATCTGATGGTCGATGGCAGTGTGTATGGAATCGATCTTAGTACATTGGAAATGAAAGAGCTGATCAAGGGACTGGATAAAGAAATATATGCGGTTTCAGAATCCGACCGTTATTTTGCATGGACGAAAGACAGCCAGAACGGACAGAGTGATACGATTTCGCTCATCAACTTTTCCAGTGAAAAAACATTTACCATAACAGAAGGCAGTGGAAAGTATGTAAAACCGCTTGGATTTATGGGAGACGATTTTGTATATGGCGTAGCGAATGCGGCAGATGTATCAACGGAGGCTGCGGGAAATGTAATCTTCCCGATGTATCAGATTAAAATTTTAGATGTTTCATCCGATACGCCGTCCGTTTTAAAGACATACGAAAAAAATGGATATTATGTTTCCGGGGTTGATATTGAAGATTACACTATGTACTTAAACCGTATTCAGTATAATGGTACGGCGTATGTGGACGCAGATCAGGATATGATCATGAACCGGGAGGGAGATGGAAATAAAATAGTTTCCATTGTAAGCAGCAGTTCTGACAGTAAAGAGACCCGGTTTGAAATATCTTTGCCGGAAAATGTGGGGGAAAAGGCTCCAAGACTGCTGACTCCGAGAGAAACCATATTAGAGCAGGATCGCACGCTCACACTTGAAGATAAGGGTGGTAACGGAAAATATTATGTTTATGTAAAAGGTGATGTGGTTTATACCACAGATCAGGTGGCAGGTGCGATCACAAAGGCAAATGAAAAGATGGGAGTCGTAGTAGGCGAGGATCAGGAGTATATCTGGAAACGTTCCAGAGATGCAATCAAACCGGCACTCTCTGATATCGCAGTCGGCGCGGAAGATGCTTCTTCCGGCAGCATTGCTCAGTGTATCAATGCAATGCTTGAGAAAGAAGGAATTAATATCAGTGTCAGTGCATTGATTGCAGGCGGTGAGACACCGAAGAATATTTTGAGCAATACAATGAAAGATGCAAGAATTTTAGATCTGACCGGGTGCAGTGTGGAAGAAGTCCTTTACTATGTAAGCTGCGGTAATCCGGTATTTGCAATGACGGGAAGCAATGAAGCGGTTCTGGTGGTAGGATATGATGCCAATAATGTCATTATTTTTGATTCTTCATCCGGAAACAATTTTAAACAGAGTATAACGGAAGCAGATGAAGTGTTTAAAGGAGCAGGAAATGTTTTCTTCACATATCTGAAATAAAGCAAATGCAGAAAAAGGCAGGTTTTACAGATACATTTCCAATATAAATACATGAAAAAAAGAGAAAACTGCATAAAAAAACAGTGCTTCCATAGAATAGTTCGTTGAACTTTAACAGATTTAAGTGAGACGTATTGCAAATTAAAGTCGAATGGGTTATATTTTGAGAAGTACTTGAAAAGAGGAAGAGGATGAATATGAGCAGAAAAGAAGTAGTGGTTTCGAATGTTTCAAAAGAACATGATAATCCAATTGCAGAACTGGTTCAGGTGGCTTGCCGCTATGACAGTGAGATTATCCTTGAGAGCAATAACCGCCGGATCAATGCAAAGAGTATCATGGGAATCATGGCATTTAATCCTTCAAAGGGTATGACAGTGAATATTGTCGCTGAAGGAAGCGATGAAGAAGAAGCATTAGACGCAATGGAGAAGTTTTTAGTTTGTGAGTAAGTTTTGTTGAGGAGGGAATTCATTATGGCAAAAGGAACTGTAGCAAAAAATAATGCAATCAAAGCAGAAAAAACAAATCAGGTAAAGGCAGCAGAGCCGAAGACAAATGAGAAGGCCAGTGATGTTTTACAGGCAGCAAAAAATGCAGCACAGGATGTGAAGACAGCAGTCAAAGAGTCTGCATCTGAAGTAAAAGCAGCAGTAACAGAAAAGACAGCAGCAGTCAAAGAAGCTGTAGAAGAAAAAGCAGCAGCAAAGACTGAGACAGTCAAAGATACAGCAGCTGAGACAAAAGAAACAGCAAAACCGGCAAGAGAAAAGAAACCGTCAAGAGCAGCAAAGAAAGCAGCAAAGGCAGCAAAAGAAGAATTAAAACCGGAAGTATTTATCCAGTATCAGGGGAATGAAGCGATTGTTGCAGATGTGATTGAGAAAGCAAAAAATGAGTTTGTTGCAGATGGTCACAGAGCATCATCCATCAAGAGCCTTCAGGTATATTTAAAACCGGAAGAATTTGCAGCGTACTATGTGATCAACCAGAAGTTTGCAGGAAGAGTTGATCTGTTTTAGGAGCGTTTGCCAGACGGACTTACATAGAAATGAGATAAGAAGAAACCGTTATACAAAAGTGTATGATGGTTTCTTTTTTTGATGCCAGAATGTTTATAGACATGCATTCCATTGTATAAGAAAAGCCGGCACGAAAAAGTACCGGCTTTTTTGATATTTCAGAATGAATTATTTCTGCTCTGCCTTGTATTTAGATACCAGACGTTCGATTCTGTCATACGGGTTTAACAGATCGCTGATGGAAGAATCATGGTTTAAGGTATCAATGATATAAGCGATGTATTTGCTCATATCACAGCTGATGTAATATGGTTTGGATAAGAGTTCCGGTGTCTGATAGGTAAGGTTTGTGGTAACGACTTTGTAGATCGTTCCATCTGCAACTGCCTGATCAAATTTCTCTAAACCGTTTGTGAAGAGTCCGAAAGTTGCAACGACGAAGATACGGTTTGCTTTACGTTTCTTTAACTCTGTTGCAACATCGATCATACTTTCACCGGAAGAAATCATATCATCGATGATGATAACATCTTTTCCCTCTACGGAGGAACCTAAAAACTCATGCGCAACGATCGGGTTGCGTCCGTCTACGATACGGCTGTAATCACGTCTCTTATAGAACATACCGACATCTAATCCGAGAACGCTTGCAAGATATACAGCACGGTTGGTACCACCTTCATCCGGGCTGATTACCATCATATGATCGGAATCGATCTTTAAGTCGGTTACTTCGCGTAAGATACCTTTTACGAACTGGTAAGCAGGCTGTACGGTCTCGAAGCCTTTTAACGGGATCGCATTCTGTACACGCGGGTCATGTGCATCAAATGTGATGATGTTATCTACACCCATTGCAGTCAGTTCCTGTAATGCTAAAGCACAATCTAAAGATTCGCGGGAAGTACGTTTGTGCTGACGGCTTTCATATAAGAAAGGAATGATGACGGTGATACGTCTTGCTTTACCGCCAACGGCTGCGATAATACGTTTTAAATCTGCATAGTGGTCATCCGGTGACATGTGGTTCTCATGGCCGCATACGGAGTAGGTAAGACTGTAATTTGTCACATCGACCATCAGGTACAGATCGTATCCACGGACAGACTCTTTGATCACACCTTTTGCTTCGCCGGTTCCAAAACGCGGAACAGCGGTAGAGATGATGTAAGAATCGCGGCGGTAATCTTTAAAGGCAAGATCAGATGCATGCTGATGCTGTCTTTTTTCTCTCCAGCCGACCAGGTACTTGTCTACTTTCAGACCAAGCTCTTTGCAGCTCTCAAGCGGGATCAGACCGAGTGCTCCATCAGGTAAGGTTTCCAGGTTTCTTTCATCGTTTGGCATTGAATGGTTCCTCCATAAAAATTTGTTTACATGTATTTCAATAGATTGCTCTAATTGAAGGCAGAAAATGTATTTTGTGTTTATAGAACATCAGCGTCTTCGTTTCTGCATCCGGATATCTTCCCCGAATAATTTGATCAGAACATAATTGTCCATAATTCTTGATAAGATTCGCTCCGAATACAGATCGGTAAGCTGGGACAATCCGAGGTTTGTGGAAATGATGGTTGATTTCCGGTGCAGGATCCTTTCGTTTAAGCACAAAAACAACTGGGAAGTCGTAAAAGAATTTGTAAGCTCTGTGCCGAGATCATCGATGATCAGAAGATCGCAGGTAAAAATATTTTCATTTGCGGCAATCGCTTCCTCATCTTTTGCAAATACACCCTTGCTTAATATATCAAATAATTGGAACGCCGTAAAGTAAATTACAGAATGACCGTGATCCATCAGCTCTTTTGCAACACAGTTTGACAGAAACGTTTTGCCGATGCCGGTATCTCCGTAAAAGTACAGATTGGAAAATGTATCATCAAAGTGATCAATAAAATCATGACATTTCGCAACGGCATCTTTTGCTGTTGCCAAAGATGATAACCCGGTTGCAGGATTTATGTCTTTATCAGAATAATAGTCAAAAGAAAATGTGGAAAAATTCTCACGGAGCAGGATGCTTTTTAAATTCGACTGGGTATAGACTAAATCGATCGCAGCCTGTGTAAAACAGTGGCAGCGTTTCCCGTCGATAAAACCGGTGTCCTTACAATCCGGGCATTTGTAAGAAGTCTCCAGATAATCAGCAGAAAGTCCTGCTTTTTTCAGAAGATCCTTTTTTTCACTGCGGTAGGAGGCAATCTGTTCTTTCAGGGTATTAAGAGCCATGGTATCACCGTCTAAGAGCTTTTTTGCCTGTGCAACGGAGCAGGTCGCAATGGCATCATCGATCTCACGGAGACGTGGGATCTTGATGTAGGCATAACGGGTCCGTTCTTCCCTGTCATGTTCATTTTTTAACTGTCGGGCATCATATGCCCGTATAATCTCATCGTATTGTGAATTTGTCAGAGGCATGTTCTTATCCTAATCTCCATTTTTGCCTGTTTTAGTATGAAGACAATGTTTTCACACTACTCTATGGTATCAATGTTTTGAATTGGTTGTCAGTAACATTTTTTCAAGCTCATCATATTCATAGGAGCGCTGCCCGATGCTTGTAAACTTGTTTTTCGGACCGGCAGCCTCCTGTGCCGATGCTTTGGTGCGTTCTTTATGTTCAAGATTTAAACGTTTTACATCTTCCATGGTATGTACGTTTAATTTACGCCAGTTCGAGAGCATTTTGTCAGTGTAAGGAAAACTCGGCTGGTGGATGCTCTGGATGGTCTGCTGACATGCCGCACAGATGATATCGATCGAAAAACCATATTCGGAACGCCATTTTTCAATATAGTCTGTCTCGGATGGAACCAGATTTCTTCCTGTAATGCCAAAGGAGCGCATCACCGCATAGTAAGCCGGACTGTGGATCTTTGCCTCCTGTTTGGCAGCGGTTACCGTCCGGATGCCGCTTTCTGCCCATTTTAGCGCCGTGGCTTCGATGTAGCGGATAGCGGTGTGGTTTTTGCTGACACAATATTCCACCAGATATGCGATCAGATCCGATGAAAATGAAAGCTCATCATATAAATAAATAAAAGTATTCATATCCGTCTGGCTGAGAGGGCGTCCAAGATAACGTTCCGCGACAAAAAGAAGTTCCGCAATCTGGTCATTTTCCTGAAACTGTTTTAATTCATCGCGGGTGTAATCCCTTTTTGGCGGGAAGGATTCTGTATTTACCGAAGAAATGCCGTCATCCGGGGAATGATATGTGTCTTCTAAAGAGGAGACACTGTCTGCTTCAGGTGTTTCCGCAGCCGTTTCATTTTCCGGAAAATCATCGCCTGTGCCGGTTTTATCTCTGGATGCAGAATCAATCAGGCAGATACCGGTCAGGTTGTGCTCAGTATCATATTCTAACCGTAAAAGATGCATACGTTCCCAGTAACTTAGGGCGCGTTTGACATCCTTTTCCGTGTGTTCAAATTTATCTGCAATCGAAGAAATCGAAAAAGCGGAATCCGGGGCATTCATCAGACGCAGCAGGTACAGGTAGATCTTTACAAATTCCCCGTTTGCGTCAGACATATATTCATCAATAAAAATATTCGATACACTCGTGGCAGAAGATGCACTGTCACTGTGGATTAGTATTTTAGCCATGAAGGAAACCCTCTTTCGATAATATTCTAAAAGTATAAGTATAAATATTTGCTGCGCCACAAATTATAGCATAGGAAAAGAAAAAAGAGAAGAACATTTTTGAATACAAACGCTGTAAAATCAAGGGTTGCGGGGAATGTGGATAATGTGGATAAAAAAGTGGATTCATAAAAACGGAAGTTATGGCAACTGTGCCGGAATACAGAAAATAAGGGACATAAAAGAAAACGGAATCCGAAAATGGATATGTGTTATGTTAACAAAAAAAATCCACATTCGATGGTTGAAGTTTTCCCCAATCGAATGTGGATAATGTGGATAACTTATCGACCAAGAAGATGTTCACCCACGTTTACGATATCTCCGGCCCCCATAGTTATCAACAGATCACCGTTTATACAATTTTTCAGTAAAAATTTCTCGATCTCTTCAAAGGAAGGAAAATAATAGCATTCTGTTCCTTTTTCCTTTAATTTTGCAAGGATATCCCTCGAACTGATGCCGTAAGTATTTTTCTCACGGGCAGCATAGATATCAGCAAGAACGACCACGTCTGCCATGGACAGTACATCTGCAAAATCATCTAAAAATGCTTTTGTCCTGGAATAGGTGTGTGGCTGGAAAGCCAAGACCAGGCGCTTGTGTGGATAATTTTTGGCTGCGGTTAATGTTGCACGGATCTCTGTCGGATGATGTGCGTAATCATCAATGATAGTAACCCCGTCCACACATCCTTTGTACTGGAAACGGCGGTCTGCACCTCCGAAAGCGGATAATCCGGCAAGAATCGCATCCGTTGAAATGCCAAGATCAAGCGAGAGTGCGATTGCTGCAAGTGCATTTGATACGTTGTGCATGCCCGGAACGTGAAGTTTTACATCCATGACCGGGGTACCGTGATGCATTGCCGTAAAGGAAGCGCATGCTGTTTTGTCAAAGGTAATATCAGAAGGATAATAGTCACAGGAGTCATTCAGTCCGAAAGTGATTACCTGCGGATCTAAGCCGCTGGTGAGCTCTGTGTAGTTTTCAATCTCTCCGTTTATAATGATCGCACCGTCTTTTTTTGTATTTCCTGCAAATTTTCGGAATGAATTGCGGATGTCCTGAATATCTTTAAAGAAGTCAAGGTGTTCCGCTTCCACGTTTAAAATAACACTGTATCGTGGATAAAAATGGAGAAAACTGTTGGTATATTCACACGCTTCGGATACAAAAATATCGGACTTGCCTACTTTTATATTTCCTTCAATGGCTTTTAAGATTCCGCCGACGGAAATGGTAGGATCAGCCTTTGCTGCGAGAAGAATCTGGCTGATCATGGATGTGGTCGTCGTCTTTCCGTGGGTACCGGCAACGGCGATGGAATTGTTGTAATTGTCCATAATCTGACCAAGCAGTTCTGCGCGGCTTAACATTGGGATGCTGCGCTCCTTTGCGGCCGCGTATTCCGGATTGTCTTCCCGGATAGCAGCGGTGTAGACGATAAGATCAATGCCGTCGGTAAGATTTTCAGCCTTCTGACCGTAAAAAATACGGGCACCCATGTGCTCTAAATGTCTGGTCAGTTCGGATTCTTTTGCGTCGGATCCTGAGATGGCAAAATGTTCTTCTAAAAGTATCTCAGCAAGACCACTCATGCTGATGCCGCCGATTCCGATGAAATGGATGTGCAGCGGCTGGTTGAAATTGATTTTATACATTTATTGATACCTGCCTGTTTTATGAATTATTCTGTTTGTTTCATTATACCCGTATGAAATTAATTTGCAAATTCTTTTGGGGAAAAATCTTTTCGACAGAAAAAACGAATTGTAGATAAAATTTTATCAATTTGTGCAATGTGTCAAAAATATGTAAAATCAGTAAAAAATATTGTGGAAAATGATGTACATGGGATTTGAAGTGTGGTATAATTAAAAATACCAAAAGGAATAGATTGACTAGAAAGTGACGAGAGGTGATTGACGTGATTCGAAAAGAAATGATAGCTATGCTATTGGCTGGAGGACAGGGCAGCCGTCTTGGAGTGCTTACAGCAAAGGTTGCCAAACCGGCAGTTGCGTTTGGAGGGAAGTACCGCATTATCGATTTTCCACTCAGCAACTGTATTAATTCAGGAATTGATACTGTAGGTGTTCTGACACAGTATCAGCCGTTACGTTTAAATACCCATATCGGAATTGGTATTCCGTGGGATCTTGACCGTAACAATGGCGGTGTAACGGTTCTTCCACCTTATGAGAAGAGCAACAACAGTGAGTGGTACAGTGGAACAGCAAATGCAATCTACCAGAATATGAATTATATGGAGAGCTATAATCCGGAATATGTCCTGATCTTATCAGGCGACCATATTTATAAGATGGATTATGAAGTGATGCTCGATTTCCATAAAGAAAATCATGCAGATGTGACGATTGCAACAATGCCGGTACCAATTGAGGAAGCAAGCAGGTTTGGAATCGTGATTGCAGATGAAAATAAAAAAATACAGGATTTTGAGGAGAAACCGGCAGAGCCGAGAAGCAATCTTGCATCCATGGGAATCTATATTTTCAGCTGGAATGTTTTGAAGGAAGCATTACATGCCATGAAAGACCAGAGTGGCTGTGATTTCGGCAAGCATATAATTCCGTATTGTCATGAGAGAGGAAAACGTCTTTTCGCCTATGAATTTAACGGTTACTGGAAAGATGTCGGAACGTTAGGATCCTACTGGGAAGCAAATATGGAGCTCATCGATCTGATCCCGGAGTTCAATCTCTATGAGGAATACTGGAAGATCTACACAAAGAGCGATATCATTGAGCCGCAGTATCTGTCAGAAGATTCTGTGGTTGAGAAGAGTATCATTGGTGAGGGATCCGAGATCTATGGAGAAGTACATAGTTCTGTCATCGGTGCAGGTGTTACGATCGGTAAGGGAAGCGTAGTAAGAAACTCGATAATTATGAAAGGGACACAGATTGGTGAAGGTGTCACGATAGATAAGTCAATCGTTGCAGAAAACTGCCAGATTGGAAACAATGTGGTGCTTGGAGTCGGTGAGGAAGCACCGAACAAGCTGAATGCAAGCATATATTCTTTTGGTCTTGTAACAATAGGTGAAGATTCCGTGGTGCCGGATGGCGTTCAGATAGGAAAGAACACGGCGATTTCCGGAGTTACGGAAAAAGAAGATTATCCGGATGGAATTCTTGAAAGCGGTGAAGTAATTATTAAGGCAGGTGACTCAGAATGAAGGCAATAGGTATTATTTTAGCTGGCGGTAATAACAGCCGTATGCAGGAACTATCCAATAAGAGAGCGATTGCAGCAATGCCTGTTGGGGGCAGCTATCGAAGCATTGATTTTGCACTCAGCAATATGAGCAATTCGCATATACAGACAGTTGCAGTACTGACACAGTACAGCGCCAGATCCTTAAATGAGCATCTGAGTTCCTCAAAATGGTGGGATTTCGGAAGAAAACAGGGCGGTCTGTT
>OHYN01000468.1_pt1 | contig 12068 bp, 10 predicted proteins | sample 1580251 | NCBI WGS metagenome assembly OHYN01 (sample SAMEA3882523, study PRJEB24775) | human gut metagenome | biome: human-associated habitat; feature: intestine environment; material: feces | place: Netherlands | collected 2009/2010
CTGTTACACAGCTGGAAAGCGGAAAACCGTTCATCTTCACAGCAGAAGTTGCTCTGAAACCGGAAGTAACTCTGGGTGAGTACAAAGGACTGGAAGTTCCGAAAGCAGATCTGGAAGTAACAGAAGAAGAGATCGCAGGCGAACTGAGAAAAGAACAGGAAGAAAACTCCAGAGTCCTGGATGTTGATGACAGAGCCGTTGCAGACGGAGATAAAGTAACACTGGATTTCGAAGGTTTTGTCGATGGAGAAGCATTTGACGGTGGTAAAGGAACAGATTATCCGCTGACCATCGGATCCGGATCTTTCATTCTAGGATTTGAAGAGCAGCTGGTAGGTGCAAACATCGGTGAAGAAAAAGAAGTAAACGTTACTTTCCCGGAAGATTATCATGCAGAAGACCTCAAAGGAAAAGCTGCTGTATTTAAATGCACAGTAAAAGCAATTAAAGTAAAAGAACTTCCGGAATTAGATGATGAATTCGCAAAAGATGTTTCTGAATTTGAAACATTTGCAGAATACAAAGCTGATATCGAAAAGAACTTAAAAGAAAGAAAAGAAGCAGCTGCAAAACGTGAAAAAGAAGATAAAGTAGTAGATAAAGTAATTGAAAATGCACAGATGGATATCCCGGAAGCTATGGTTCAGCTTCAGATTGAAGAGCTGTTAAACAACTTTATCTCAAGACTTCAGCAGCAGGGACTTTCCATTGACCAGTACTATCAGTTCACAGGTTCTGACCGTGCAGCAATGGAAGAACAGTTAAGACCACAGGCTATGAAGACGATCCAGACACGTCTGGTACTTGAAAAAGTTGCAGAAGTAGAAGATATCCAGATTTCTGATGAAAAAATATTTTTCTGTTCCATCTTTTATCGTTTCCACCTTGTATATCATAAGCTGCCTCCTTTCCTCTAACGCTATACACAGTATACCCACTTCATGCCGAAATAGCTATTCATCAATACCAACAATCCCACCGAAAACGCCCTTGAAATACGACCAAACTTTTCGTGCTAAATCTGCTATTTCTGTAGCAGAACCACGAACGGTTACAGGTAGTATTCCACGCCTTTCCGGTTTCGGATAAAGTGCTGGATATCCTTGATGTCTTTTGCCATCTTGCAGCTTGGAAGCGCACACATCACTTCCTCATGATACCTGCCGCCTTCTCCTGCACGCTCGTCTAAAATGGACACGACACAAGTATCTGTCTCGGTGCGGAGTGCCCGTCCGAATCCCTGTCTTAGTTTTTTCTGCATGTCTGGAACAATCACTGCCTGAATATAATCTTTCAGGCTGGCATATTCCTTCTTCTGTGCTTCGCTGATGGGATCAGGAACAGCAAAGGGCAGTTTTACTATAATCAGCGAAGATACCATATCTCCAGGGAAGTCTACTCCTTCCCAACAGGAGCCGGCTGCAAAAAGGACAGCATTGTCCATCTGTTTAAATCTTGTGATCTCTTCCGGTGAATGTCTCCACACCTCTATCATCGGGAACGGAATTTCATCCCTTAACATCTGGTAAACGTTTCCCATCAAATGATAAGATGTGAACAGCACCAGCGTATGCCCGTAAGTCGAACAGATCAGTGAATGGATATGGCCTGCTATCATCTCCGCCTCTTCCTGACTTCCTCTTCTGGATTTTTTCAAATTCTTAGGCAGATATAAAAGACAGTTCTTCTGATATTCAAACGGGGAGTCTGCCACATATTCCCGGACTCTCCGCACTCTCTGTAATCCTGTCATTTTCCGAATGTGGGAAAATCCCTGTCCGGTTTTTAAAGTTCCGCTTGTAAGAATCGCTCCCATTCCTCTGCTCCATAACATCTGGTCCAGATACTGTGGAATCCGTCTGCTGGATGCACACAATATAATCCGGTGGTCATGGTCCTGCTTCAGATGCAGCACATACTTCTTATCCTGATGGAAAAAGCATTCCAGAACACTTCTGGTCTCTTCCAGCTTGTTTCTGATCCACTTCGGAATCTTCTTTTCTAATTTTTCTATGATCTTATTCATGGTCTGTATCCCCTCATATAAATACATTGCACACTCTTCTGTCATGTGGAATTCTTCTTTTATCCCATATCTGGTTCTGTGGTTTTCTCCTATGATGTCCAGCACCATACGGATCGTCCCAGACAGTTTTCTTATCTCCGGGCCTTGGTACTCTTTCCCAAGATAAAAGCAGATTTCCCGGATATCGTCATAACAGAGGCTCTTCCCGAACATCTGCTTTGCCGCATCCGGCAGCTTATGTGCTTCATCGACAATCAATGCCCGGTAGTCTTTTAATAACGGGCGGTAATCCTGCAGCCTGTGATAACCATCAGCCAGCAGATAATTGTGATTACAGATCTGAATGAACATTTCATGATCTCTGGAACGCTCCAGATACTGCTGATACCTGCATGAGCCTCTTTTCGGGCAGTCTCCCGAACAGAACTTCGGTACACTCACCATCCTTCTGTCAAACCCACTTAAGTTGGACACTTCGTCCATATCATAATGTTCTTTCAACGACAGCAGAGCTTCTTTCTGCAACGCATTTTTGTTTTTTTCTTCGATTGCAACGATTCGTTGCTCCAACCTCTCATCGCAGACAAAATGCTCTTTCCCTTTTCGTATCACAGCTTTAATAGGGGCCTGAATCGTCCCGTTCTCCTGAAGAATCCGGGAGAGAAAAGGGATATATTCTGTAAGAATTGCTTTCTGGAGTGTAATGCTGGAAGTAGATATCACGATCGGACGCTGCTCATAAGGGGAACATCCTTCTGCAAGGAGAGAATATTTTCTCATCAGAACACAGGCCACCAGATAGGCATACGTCTTGCCGATACCGACACCCGCATCACACAGTGCTATGTTTCTTCCCAGCAGGTTATCCAGCATTTCGTGGCATAACATAATCTGTTCTTCCCTTACTGCCATTCCATGTTCTGGAAACAGCACACGAAAGATTGTATCAATTTCACGATGCGCTCTTTTTAAATATTCTTTTGTGTAATACATAATTTGTTACCTAATATGCGTGCTGATACCACATCAATACGGCTGTAAAGGATTTCTCCCTACAGCCGCATGTATCTGATATCAACGACACATTCTTCCTTGATTTCTTATACTTTTGTTTTTTGGCGTTGTATTTGTCCTCGACTCCCCCATTGCCTTACGGGAACATTACAGGCGGATGCTTGGCATTGCACCACTCATGGATTTTCTAAAGGTCTTGCTGATTACAACCCAAAGTCCATCCTCTGCTCACTGGCAGTTCCTATGTATCATTATCCCCTCGTAAGTGATCCTCGCAAAAGACCGCCACGATCCTTGTTTCAGTTAAAGATGATTCGCTCGAAACAAAAACACCACAAAAGAACTCTGCCTCTCACTTTCTGGTCTGATTTCTTCCATGCCCTTTTCATCTGTCCTCGCGTCTTCCTGCCACGCTTCTACTTACGGGAACGTACCTGTAATGCTGGTATAGGATTGTCAAAGTACACTGGCAAAATTTACCTGCCTATTAAATAGCCGACGAAAAACGCCATAATTATTCAATTTTTGATAAATTTTTTAATTTTTTTCTCAAACGGTTTCTTTTGGTATAAACGGTCTGTTCTGCCATTCCCATAATTTTGGCAATCTCTCTTCCTGAATATCCCCATGTACTAAGCAAAAGTATCTCTAATGTCTGATGTTCTGTGCCCTTTAATAATTCATAGATCCGTCGGTCTCCAATGTTGTCTAAAAGTTCTCGGATATCCTGTGCAAACCGTCCTCTGTCCCTTTGTTTTATGGAATCCATATCCTGCATCATTTCATCCAGATGTTCCCGGAATCTGCGCTCTTCCAGAAAATCTTCCCTGTCCATCTGGCGCAACTTTTGGATCTTCTCTTCTTCCATTCCCAGTTCACGCAGTTTCTTTTCTTCCTGTTCTTTCCAATAATTCCACTTTCGTTCTTCACTTGTCTTGTTATAAGCCATTTATCTTTCCTCCGATCTGATTTTTGGTATAGAAATCAAATCGGAGCATGGCGGTGACCGGATATGTACGTTATAATGTTCGAAAAATGTCGAATAAAAAAATGCTGCAACCTCTTCGATTACAGCACTTCTTTTTCCCTTACTCTTTTGTTTTTTTAAGGACTTCCATTGATGCAAATATAACTCTTCTCCTTGTCATGCCTTACTAAAACACCACAAAAAGAAGTATATAGAAAAAGACTGTCAGAACTGTGTAATGTAACAGTCATCTGCCAGTCACTTTTCGCATAATTCGACATTTTTCTACATTTTGCTCAATGTCTGTCTATATCTAAATAATATCCCACCTTTCGTATACTCTGAATTATCTTTGCAGCCTCCGGTTCTGTCTTTTCCATTTTTTTGCGGAGTCTGCGTACAAAACACCAGATCATGTTGGCAGAGTCATCTCCATATGGTTCTTTCCATAACTGTTCAAAGATAATCTCATGGGTAACTACCTGTCTGGAGGCATCTGCCAACAGATACAGGAATGCCTTTTCTCGCTCATTTAGGGTTGCAAGCTCATGCTTCCCCCAGTAAACAGTATGATAACGGCAGTCAATTAGAAGTTTTCCTTTCCTTATGATCTCCTGCTTTTCTCTTTTTCTTCCAGTGTTCCATGTGATATCGGAACGTCTGAGTAATGCATACAGGTACGTGTTGATCAAGCTGACCGAAGGATGTGGAAATACTAGGTCTGCACCCCATTCGATATACTTTTTTACCGCCTGAATCCCCGGTATCACTACAATAATCGGAGCCCTGCTGTACTGCCGGACTTCCCAAATCAGCCTGCCCAGCTTTCCGTTATCATTTCTCACAAGCATCAATACTGCGTCATAGACCGCTATGGTATGGAATTTTTCAAACACATCCAGATTAACGGTCGTACATTCCCACTCATTTTTTAACCCTTCACAAAGTTGACTCCACTTATCTACCTCATCCGCAGCAATCAATACTTTTTTCATTTGTATCCCTTTTCTTATGTTACTTCATTTTTAAAGCAGAAAAGACAGTGAAATCTCTCCACCGCCTTTCCTGTTTTTGATTTAATTCGTTAATTTCATTTCTTCGTTTAACGTATTCTCTTCCTTCATCTTCCGTACCAATTCTTGAATCTTTTTATAAGATTCTTCGCTGATTGTATGTTCCATCCGACACGCATCATGATTTGCAGTTTCCGAAGATACTCCTATTCGTCGTAAAAATTCTTCTAAAAGCACATGCCTTGCATAGATTTTTTTTGCAATCTTTCTTCCTTCTTCTGTCAGTTCAATGCTGCCATATCGGTCTTTTATTACATATCCATCTGCCAGCAGTCCACGTACTGCAACTGAAACACTCGCTTTGGAATAGTTCAGATAATCACTAAGCATAGAATTACGAACATATCCTTTCTGACGTTTCAATACATACGCCGCTTCCAGATAATCTTCTTTGGATTCTCCAATTTTCATATACTACTTTATCCCCTTTTGGAAAGTATTTCTTCTGCATTCCTGCTGTTAAGAAATTCTGCCATTCTCCATTTCATATACCACATCTGCCACATTCATTGTGGATACTCTGTGGGATACCAAGACAACTGTTTTCTTCTTGGCCGATTCTTTCAATGATTTTAAGATAATTCCCTCATTTAAAGAGTCGAGGTTCGATGTAGGCTCATCGAGCAGGATCAGAGGGCATTCATGGAGAAATGCTCTTGCAATTCCGATTCTCTGTTTTTCACCACCGGACAGCGTATCACCCAGTTCTCCGACTTCTGTATCATATCCTTTCGGAAGTGTCATTATGAAATCGTGGATAGACGCTTTCTTTGCAGCTTCCATAATCTCTTCTCTGGATGCTCCCGGCTTTGCGATTGCGATATTGTTTGCAATCGAATCATGGAACAGGTGCGTTTCCTGTGTGACATAACTTTCCATATCTCTCAAATGCTTGGTCGGAATCTTGCGGACATCTGTACCGTCTACCGATACACTTCCATCCTGCACATCCCAGAACCGCATCAACAGTTTTAAGAGTGTAGATTTTCCGGAACCGCTCGCACCATGAATCCCTGTGATTTTACCCGGCTGTAATTTCAGTGAATAGTTATCTAAAATAACCTCATTATCATAAGCAAATGTTACATGCTCTGCCTCTGCTCCTGTAAATTCATGTTCCATGCTCTCTGCACCGGAAGTTTCCACGTCACCCGGAATTTCTTCCACAAGCGGTGTCTCTTCCAGAAGAGAAAGAACACGCTCACCACTTGCCAGTGTCTGGTTCAGGTTATTGGAAAGGCTTGATAATGCTACTACCGGTCCGAAAGAACCCATCATTGCGATGGTACAGGTTAAGATTCCCTCGAATCCCATCGCACCTTTGTCGTACAGCCAGATTGTCAGTGCCAGCATTCCAAAGGATGCAAGCAGGATAACCATGTTCGTAAATGAACGCTGTGAGCCTTCCATTTTGCTTAATGACTCCTGCATTCCTGCAAGATTTTTGGAACGCTCAGACATCTGCTCTTTTCTCTTTTCACCCTGTCCGTACTGGATGGTCTCGTCCAATCCTCGTAAAGAGTCCAGAACAAAGCTGTTCAGTTCTCCGAAGTTTGTCCGAAATTCCATTCCCTTCTGGCTGCCACGTTTTCCATTCCACATCGGGATGGCTACTCCGACAATCAGATAAGCTGCCAGTGCAAGCACGCCTGCTAACCAGTGATATCTTCCGATAAAAATCACCATAATAATTGAGGTCAGTGTTGCAATCGCAATCGGGGAAATGGTATGTGCATAGAACACTTCCAGTAATTCGATATCGGTTGTAATAATCGAGATCAGATTTCCCTTATCCCGTCCTTCCAATTTTGCAGGGCAGAGCTTTCTCAGTGCCGCAAACACTTTGTGACGGATGATTGCCAACAACTTAAATGCGATAAAATGATTACAATACTGTTCCACATAATGCAGGATTCCACGAAGCACTGCAATTACGATCATGACTGTGATAATCGTTTTTACTGGAGTAAATACCAGCCACATATTGTCCACCGGAACAATCATTCCGGCTACTCCTGTCAGAAGACCATGCACGATGACCTGTCCTGCCAGTATCGTCAGGAAGATTGCACATAAATAACCCAATGTTCCAAGGATGATTGCTGCCAGCATGATATGGAGCAGGGGTTTTACCAGACCAATCAGACTTCCCATGATCTGGATGGCACTTCTGCGTTTTGTTGTATTCGTATTTTCACTCATTATGCCATTCCTCCTTTTCCATAGTTTTCCAGTGCCATCTGGCTTTCATACAGATGTCTGTACGCACCATTCTGGCTCATCAGTTCGTCATGCTTTCCGCTTTCTTTGATTTCTCCGTCTTTTAAGAAATAAATCTTGTCAGACTTCACAACATTTGCCAGTCTGTGAGAGATCAGAAGCACCGTCTTTGTCTTTGCCAGTTCGTGAATCACATTCATGATCAGTTCTTCACTTTCTACATCGATATTGGATGCGGCTTCATCAAAAATATAAACCGCACTGTCTGTCCGAAGCAACGCTCTGGCAATCACCAGTCTCTGACACTGACCGCCGGACAGGTTGCTTGCTTTTTCCAACAACTGTGTCTGCAAGCCATCCTGTGTCTGTAAGAACCCTAAGAGATTCACTTTCTGAAGGACAGCTTCCATCTCTTCTTTCGTTGCGTCCGGTTTTGCCATCTTCAGATTTTCTTCTACTGTACCTTTGAACAGGTAGCTGTTATGGCGAACCAGAACAACCCTCTGCATCAGATTGGTTTCATTCACTTCATTAAGCGGTACGCCACCGATGGTAATTTCTCCGTTATATCCCCGGTTCTTTGCTGCAAGGATTCCGGCAATCGTACTCTTACCACATCCGGATTCACCAACCAGTGATACAAAACTTCCTGCCGGAAGATTTAAGTTGATTCCTTTTAAAATCTCTCTGTCCTCTTCATAAGAAAAGTGCACATCTTTTAATGTAACATCTAACGCGACCTCCGGCAGTGTTTTTTCTCCAGCCTGTGGTTCCGGCAAATCTAAAATTTTGAAAATCTTATCACTCGCTGCCATACCATTCATTGCGATATGGAAGAATGAACCAAGCAGTCTGAGCGGCAGGAAAAACTCGCTGGCAAGCAGAACAATACATAACGTTCCTGCTACACTGATATTTCCTTTTAAGAATTCGGACACCGCGACTGCCATACCGATCGCAGCTCCACCATAGGCAACAATATCCATCATGCTTGTGGAATTGAGCTGCATGGTCAGCACCTTCATCGTAATCTTACGAAAGTTCTGGGATTCCACATCCATCTCGTCTGCTTTCTGCTGGTCTGCCTGATAAATCTTCAATGTGGTAAGTCCCTGTAAATTTTCAAGGAACGAATCTCCCAGTCCAGTATAGATGCTCCAATAGTTATTTAATAATCTCTTCGCCACTTTCTGTACCACCACGATAGAAATCGGGATCAGTGGTACACAGATCAGCAGGATCACACTCGCTTTCAGGCTCACTCTGCAAAGAATGATAAATAAGGTCAGTGGTGCGATCAGGCTGTAAAATAATTGTGGAAGATATTTTCCAAAGTATGTTTCCAACTGCTCCACACCCTCAGTTGACACCTGTACGACCTCCGAAGAGGATACCTGCTCACTGTAGGAAGCTCCCAGCTTTAACATTTTCTCATAAATCTTTTCACGCAGAATCCGCTTTACATCCACACACGCCAGATAGGAAGACCTTACTCCCATCCGTTCACAGATAAATCGGATCACCACAACCAGAACTAAAATCAGTATTGTCCGCTCAATGATCGGTACGGTTACTGCCCGGTATACTACCCGTTCCAGTAAATCTGCGATAGAAAAGACTGCCAACACTTGCGACAGGAGGGCTGCCCACTGCCACAAAATCGTATACACGATATACTTTTTTGCGTGGGACAACAGCCCCACCAGTCTTGTTTTAATCATAAAAATCTTACCCTTTTGTTTCTTTCTTCGATTCTTTTTTACTGCATACCAGATGCCATACTGCAAGAACTGGATGGTATAATAACATCCTTGGTCCTGAAAAACGCATAACCTGCCTGATCTGTTCTCTCACCTCTGGCTTATAGCAATGCACTTTACAGTTTGCGCAAAATGTCTTTTCTTTCATAAAAGGACACTTTTCACTTCGAAGTCTTGCATAATCCAAAAGTTCCTGACAGACAGGACAAATCTGCCCTGCCTGCCTGTCTTCTTTCGGATGTTTTTTCCGGCAATACAGCCGGATCATCTCTTCCACGACATACTGTTCTTTCTGCCGTTTCTTTTCTACTTTGTCCATCTTACTCTACGCTTTCTGCCATTTCAGCTTCAGGCTTTTCTGTCTTAACTCTTAAGAAGAAGTATAACAGGTGGCATACCCACACAACTGCGATACAGATTCTTCCGATTGGTACATTCTTCATGCAGATAAAGCCGATTGCCATGACTACCGTTACCATTCCGATAATCTTGCATTTTGTTCCTATTGTCATGGCTCTTTTCTGAACAAAACTGTCCAGATGTTTCTTATAAAGATTCGTTCCTACGAACCAGTCGTGCAGTTTCTTAGAACTCTTTGCAAAGCAAAACAGTGTTGCCATATAAAACGGAACGGTTGGCAGGATAGGAAGTACAATTCCTATCGTACCAAGTCCCAGGCAAAGAAATCCAAGCACGATCCATACTACTTTTAAAGGATTTTTCATCTTCTTTCTGTTCTCCTGTGGGAGTTTTCCTCCCCTTTATTTCTTGTCGTTCTACTACTATTTTCTTCTTACACCGCCAGCACAAACTTCCGTCCATCAACCCTTGTCACACCAAGCTCAATGCCATACAGTTCCCGGATGCTCTCTTCCGTAATCACTTCTTCCGGATCACCTTCCACCAGCACTTTTCCATCTTTCATGCCGATGACATTATCTGAATATGCGATTGCCTGATTGATGTCGTGCAGTACCATGATGATGGTTATTCCAAATTCCTGATTGAGTTTTTTCACCAGTTGCAGGATCTCAATCTGATACCGGATATCCAAATAGGTAGTCGGCTCATCGAGGAACAGCGTCTTTGTTCCCTGACAAAGTGCCATTGCAATCCATACACGCTGACGCTGTCCACCGGAAAGTCTTGACACTTCTCTGTCACGATATTCTGTCAGATTGGTTACTTCCAATGCCCACTGAATCATACGCTCATCTTCGGCACTGTCTCCCTGCATCATTTTCTTATGTGGGGTTCTTCCGAATGCCACCAGATTCTCAACGGTGATATCGTCTGATGCACTGTTATACTGCTGAACAATCGCAACCTTTCTGGCAAATTCTTTTAAATTCAGGTTCTGGATATTCTTTCCTTTGAGGAAAATATTTCCTTTTCTCGGATATAAGTTTTTCGTCATCAGGGAAAACAATGTAGATTTTCCACATCCGTTTGCTCCCATAATCGTTGTGATTTTACCTTCTTCAATCTTCAGGGATACGCCCTTTAAGACTTTATTTTTTCCATAGGAAAAGTGCAGATCTCTAACTTCCATCGCAGGCTTGTCTGCCCACTTATCCGCTTTTTTCACTTTCTTTGCTGCTTCATTCTCTGTAGAAGTCAAATCCATATTCTTTTCTTTACTTCGCATACTTCTTAGACCTCCTTAACAGAATGATGAAGAATGGGCCTCCGACCACACTCATAATGATGGATGCGGATACCTCATACGGAGCAGCTATCGTTCTTCCGATGGTATCTGCCAGCAGGAACGTAAACGCTCCGAACAAAGCACTAAATGGAACTAATGCCTTGTGGTCGCTTCCTACTAAAATTCTTCCGATATGCGGAACAATCAGTCCTAAGAAACTAATCACTCCGGCTACTGCTGTGGAAATACTTGCAAGCAATACTGCTATCAGTGAAATCACGATACGCATTGCATTGACATTGATTCCAAGGCTTCGTGCTGTCTTATCTTCCAGTGCTAACAGATTACACATCTTCGTCATAATCAGTGCCAGAACCAGTCCGATAATTACATACGGTACTAAGGTTTTCACATCATCCCAAGTTTTCATTGTGATATTACCATTGACGATGGCTGCCACGCCAGACATGTTTCCGCCATTCATTGAATTCAGCGCACTGGATAATCCGGTGAACATTGCATCGACTGCCACACCGACAAGGATAATTCTTAAGGGACTTAATCCCCCTTTCCATGACAGGCTGTAAACTAAGACAAATGCAATCACACCACCAAGAAATGCAAATAATGGAGTGAAGAAAAATAAAGTCGGTGCAAATGCGGTAATGAGTACCGCCGCAAAACTTGCTCCACTGGAAATACCGATGATTCCCGGATCGGCAAGTGGATTTTTTAATACCGCCTGAAATAACACACCCGATACCGCTATCGCAGCTCCGGCTAACATGGAGATTACAATTCGTGGGAATCGTAAGTCATAGATTGTTGCCACGTCTTCATTGTACTTTACAAATAATCCTTTCAGTAGTTCCGGGAAGCTGACTTTCAGGCTTCCGATATTCACTGCCGCAAAAAATAATGCAACCAGCAATACGATCATTACAATAAAGGAAATGGCTGCTTTTGCTGTTTTCCGATGCTTTCTTGCTTTATCCTGACCGGAGAGGTTCTGGACTTCCCTTTCGGAAGTCTCAGAAGTATTTTTTAATTCTGTCTCTTTCATCTGTCCTCTCCTTTCTACTTGCTCTGCTGTTCGTTGTATTTTTCAGTTGCGTCAGAATCCTTTGCTTTCTTCTGTGCATTATCACTGGTTTCTTTTGCTTTTGCTGAATCTTCATCACTTTCCGGATAAAGGATTGGCTGTAATTCTTCCAGTGCCTGTGGATACTTAAACGTAGCACTCATACCGAAATATTCATAAGTCAGATCATAAACTCTGCCGTTCTTCACAGCATCGAAATGCTGCCAGATGTCATTCTCCGCAAAATCTTTATTGAACATTTCTACCACCTGATCCGGC
>OHYN01000480.1_pt1 | contig 11783 bp, 10 predicted proteins | sample 1580251 | NCBI WGS metagenome assembly OHYN01 (sample SAMEA3882523, study PRJEB24775) | human gut metagenome | biome: human-associated habitat; feature: intestine environment; material: feces | place: Netherlands | collected 2009/2010
CCCCTGTTTAGGTGCTGCGGCACCTCCGCAGGCAATAACCGCAAAATTGAAGCTCTTATCATTATTTATTACAAATCCACCTTGTGATTTCTTAATGCTTTTGACAGGTGTGTCTGTAAACACATTTACACCTGCTCTTTCGGCGGCAGATGAAAGCACACACACCACCGAGGCGGCAGTCTGTGAAATCGGGTATGCTCTGCCCTCCTGCTCACTCATCAAAAGCAAACCCATATCGCGAAAAATCGCTTCTGTTTTCTTCGGAGTGTATTTTTCTACCGCCGGGCGCACAAATTCGCACGCCTCAAAGTAATTCTCGGCGACTGCATCAAAATTCAAGATGTTACACCTGCCGTTGCCTGTCACAAGTATCTTTTTCAGCACCTTCGGATTTTTCTCAAAAACGGCAACCTCAATATCGGGTCTTTTTTGCTTTAAGGCTACGGCAAACGCCATACCCGAAGCACCGCCTCCTATTACGGCAACGGAAATCATATATTCATCTCCTGCTTTTAAATTATACTTTGCCCAACGTACAGTCCGGCACAAAGCGTTGCAGCGCGGTTTTCCGGCTCTTTATCGCAAAAGCTGTGATAAACTCCAACTTAAACCAATACAATTATATCAGCCGAAGACGATTATTGCACCCCTTTTCTCACAAATTCTTTAAAGACTGTGAAAAAAACGCAAAAACCATCGCATAAAGATAAAGGAACCGTAAAAACAGCTTTACGGTTCCCTTTAAACTCTTAAATTTTACCGCGAACGGATTTCATTATTCGTCGGTCTCAAGTTCAGCCTTACGAACATCCTCAAGAATTGATTTTTTCGTACCTGCGTCGCACTGACGGTAAAGGCCTATCAGAATTTTTTCATCGGATGAAAGCTGTGAAATGACGCTTTCTTTTTTGTGACGCTTTGCATAATCGGTCGCTTGATCGCGCAAGCGATAAATATTGATATCGTCAAGGCTTAAAATATAATCCACGCTGACATTGAAGATTTTTGCAAAGCGCTGAACCGCAAAAATATCCGGCCGATTTCTGCCTGTTTCATACGAAGCGTAGGTAGACCTTTCAATTTTCAGTATTTCCGCTATTTGACGCTGAGAATACCCGTTGTAATTACGAATAAGCTTCATTTTTTCTCCCAGCATAATAAGTACCTCCTCGCCTGTACTTTTATACTGTTTATTATATAAAACTATTCGATAATATACGAAAAGTGTTACTTATTAACACAAATATTTTTTAAATTATATGTATATAAGTAACCAAACGTGTATGAAGCTTCGCGAATACATTCGGCACCGCCGAAAAACATCGCATCATTTAAGATAATGTATAAAAAGACCGCTTAAAAGCTTCGGCTCAAACCAAGTTGATTTGGGAGGCATAGTCATAGATTTGTCGGCTATATTCATAAGCTCGTCAAGAGTTGTCGGGAACATGGAGAACGCAAGCTTTTCTTCGCCCGAGTCAACGCGCCGCGAAAGCTCGGAAAGGCCCCTGATGCCGCCGACAAAATCTATTCTCTTATCGGTTCTGGGGTCATCAATGCCGAGTATAGGCGATATGACATTATCTTGGAGTATTGATACGTCAAGACTTTTGACGGCATCCGATGACTCTGTTATTTCAGGTTTTGCGAAAAGAGCATACCATTCACCCGACATATACATACCGAAGGAATGCGCCCTCTTAGGACGGTACTCATTTTTCCCATGCTTTTCTATGTCGAATTTATGTCTGAGTTCAAGCAAAAATTCCTCATCGGAAAGTCCGTTTAAATCCTTAATCACTCGGTTGTAATCAAGAATACGAAGCTCGTCGCTCGGGAAAATTACGGATAAGAAGAAATTAAATTCCTCGTCTCCCGTGTAATTCGGATTTTGCTCACGGCGGCGAAGCCCTACCTTAACGGCCGAAGCGGCTCTGTGATGACCGTCCGCAATATAGAGAGACGGTATGTTTTTAAACTGTGCGATTATAAAATCAATCGTGTCATTGTCAGACACAACCCAGACTCTTTCACGGACATCATCGGACACAAAATCATAAACCGGCTCGCTTTTTTCTTTTACATCTTCAACAGCAGACGAAATCTCGTTATTTTTTCTGTATGTAAGAAATATAGGACCGGTGTTTGCGTCAAGAGTGTCAACGTGCCGTATGCGGTCCGCTTCCTTATCGGCTCTTGTCTTTTCGTGCTTTTTGATGACGTCGTTTATATAATCGTCAATAGCCGTACAGCCTACAATGCCGGTCTGCGTTCTGCCGCGCCAGGTCTGCTCATATATATACAAGCACGGTTTTTCGTCCTGCTTCATAACCTCCGCCGAAACAAGCTTAGACAAATTCTCGCGTGCTTTTTCATAGACACGGTCGTCATAGATGTCAACCGATTTCGGAAGATCTATCTCCGCCTTATCGACATGCAGAAATGAATACGGATTGCCGAAGACCATCCTTCTCGCCTCATCCGAATTCATAACATCATACGGCAAAGCCGCTACCTTGGAAGCGTATTCCGGAGTCGGACGAAGCGCCCTGAACGCTTTCAAAACTGCCATAATATTACCTCGCTTTATTTTTATGAATATGAGTATATACAGTATATATTATAAAAAACGCCAAAAGTCCGAATGACGCACCGAGACAATCCACAAGTACGTCTCTCGGCTGGCACGCTCTGCCGGACACAAAATATTGGTGAAGCTCGTCCGACGAAGCATAAAGTGCCGCGGACAAAAACGAAAGTGTGTGCTGCGATTTTAAAAACACCGACTGCCAACTGCACGAAAACAAGAAGCAAAGTGCCGCATATTCAAGCGCATGTGCGGTTTTTCGGACGGTATGTTGTGTTAATGTTATATGGAAGAGCTCGGTTATACGGGAAATAACCCCGGAGCTGAGCCCCGATGATTTTGACGAAACCTGAGAAGACAGGCAAAAAATCGTCACCATCAGTGCAACTGTGAGCGTCCAAGATATTGCTATATAGATTTTTTGCGATACGCCGTATTTGTTTTTCATTTTGAATACCGTCTCTTACGATTTTTTTGCATTTATGAAACAGACGTTATCCGCAGAGGAATAAAAGTATATTCCGCTTGTCTTTTTTGATGTTACAAAATAGCTGTTCTCATAAAACACGGGCATTATTACCGCCTCGGAAACAAGATAGTTCTCCGCATCGGCAACGGCGGAACGCTCACCCTCAAGGCTGCCCGAATTATTTTTGATATTACGGATTTTCTGTGATAAAACATCGGACTCATATCCGAATATATTGTTTTGGTCAAAGCCCTCTATAATTTCGCCCGCAAAAGACGATTTCGCCTTGAACGGGTAAAACGCCACGCTGTAATTGCCGTCGTTTACCGCTGCCTCAAGGTCGGATTCCGAAACGACCTTTACCGTGGAGACGAATTTTACTCCGAGGGTTTTCTGAAGCTTTTGCACCATCTGCTTCACGAACGGCTCATACTGCTCGGTGCAAAGTATTGTAGTTTCGACCGACGATGAGCCGAGATCCAAAAGCGCGTCGTTGAAATTCTTTTTTGCAAGCGTCTCGTCATAAGACAAAAGCTCTGCGGCATTTCCGTTTCGGTAATCCTCGCCGCCTATCTTACATGACGGCGGCACTATGCCGTCTGCCTTTGAAATATCGCTTTGCGAGTCAAACAGCGACGAAGTATCGCACGAGCGGCAAAATGCAAGCCGCATATTTTTATTTCGGTAATTATTGTCGTTTTGATTGAATATAAAGGAATAGGTTACGTTTTGAACCGCAACCGAATTCAAATCCTTTTTGTTTTCTATTGACGAGAACTGCGATGACGAGAGGAAAGCCACATCATATGTAACCGAATTCATCTTATCGGCGACTTCCGAATCGTCGTTGTTTATATAGAACGTCACAGACGACGGCGAAACCGAGGATTCTCCGTTATACTCGTTATTTTTAGCCAGCTTTACTGAGGTCTTTTCCGTCCATTTTGACACGTGAAACGGTCCGTTGCACAAAAGGTATTTCGCGTCAAGCCCGTACTTACCGTTTGTGAGATTGAAAAACTCCTCGTCGCACGGCATGGCACCCGGATTTGTCAGCGCATAAAGGAAGTTGTCGTCGGCGTACGAAAGGTTGAAAACTATTGTAAAATCATCCGGCGTACTTATGCTTTTCACCGCCGAAAACAACGGCGCGTCGGCGGAACCGGTCTGTTCCGAGAGGGTTCTCTCAATGCCGAATTTAAAGTCCTCCGCCTTTACGGTTATATCAAACGTATCCTCGTAATTTTCGCCGAGCACAGCCTTATGCCCCGAAAACATAGCCCAATGCGAATTGTTGCGAAGCTTAAACGTATATGTAAGGCCGTCGTCTGAAATATTCCAATCCGTGGCAACGCCCTTGCCTATGGTGCCATCCGCCATTATGCGGACAAGCCCCTCGTAGCAGTTTGCCGCAACGAGCTTTTCGGAATTCGAATCCGCTATCTGTGGGTCAAGGCTCGTCGGCTCATCCATTATCGGCATTGAAAAAGCCTCGCCTGACTTCTTTCTGCCGAAACAACCTGTAAAGGAAGTTGCTATTACACATAACATTATCAAAATTGAAATTATTTTCTTTATCAATTTAAATTACCCCTATAAAGTAATGGTGTTAATCAATTGTCGTTTAAAGTTTATTTCATTTTAACACAAAAGGCTTTTAAAATCCACACATTTGTTATATTGACTCAAGTCTTTATCTCACCTATAATATATTATAAAGAATAAAGGAGAATTAATTTATGCAGACGTTTGAAATAATATTGTCCGTAATTTCCGGCCTGTCGCTTATATGTGCGCTCGGAGCCTTGATTTTTTCTAAAAGGGCGGCAAAGCAAAGCTCCTCGGAGGATTTTGCCGTATTGAATTCCAAAATATCAGACCTTACAAAGAGTACCTCCGACGAATTTCAGCGCAACCGTATAGAAACGCATCAGAGCCTTGAAAATATGTCGGCAAAGCTTGAGGCGATGACAAAGCTCAGCTATGAAAACCGCGAAAAAATGAACGAGACCATAGCGCAGTCGCTCAATATGATACGCGACAAGAGCATAGAGCAAAACGAGCGCCAATCGAAAATAATCGAGACAAGCATTCAGAAAATGCAGGAGAGCAACGAAAAGAAGCTTGACCAAATGCGTATGACCGTTGACGAAAAACTCACCTCAACTCTTACAACACGTCTTGACAGCTCATTTAAGACTGTCTCCGAACAGCTTGAAAAGCTGTATAAATCGCTCGGCGAGATGAAAGAGCTTTCAAACGGCGTCACAAGCAATGTCACTACTCTCAACCGCGTTCTTACAAATGTTAAAGCTCGCGGCACATGGGCAGAGGTTCAGCTCAAGGGAATACTTGACCAGACAATACCCACCATGTACGAAGAGAATGTTGCGACGGGCGAAAAAGCAACCGAGCGCGTTGAATTCGCCGTTAAAATACCGTCGAACGAAAATGGTGCTGAGCCGACGCTTCTACCGATAGATTCAAAGTTCCCGATGGAGGATTATATACGCCTTTGCGACGCAGCCGACAACGCCGATGCCGCCGCATTGACCGCCGCCAGAAAGGCACTCGAAGACAGGATACTCGGCGAAGCTAAGGAAATACGCAAATACATAAACGTGCCGAAAACAACGCCGTATGCAATTATGTATCTTGCGACCGAGGGACTGTACGCCGAAATTGCGTCTTCGCGTTCGGGACTCCCCGAAAAGCTGCAAAACGAATACAATATTATGATAGCCGGACCAATTACCATAACGGCACTTTTAAACTCGCTGTCGATGGGCTTTAAGACCGTTGCGATAAACGAAAAGGCAAACGAGGTCAGAAAGCTTCTCGCCGCGTGCAAAACACAGTATGATATATTCGGCACGGTGCTGCAAAAAGCAAAGAAAAAGATAGACGACGCAGGACGTTCGCTTGACGACGCACAGCACCGCAATTCCATAATTCAGAAAAAGCTTCGCGGCGTTGAAGATATAGAGCGTTCCGAGGCGGAAAATATATTGTCGATAGACCAAGGCTTCGCCGATACCGAGGACGACAATTAAAATAATCGGCAGAAAAAAGCCGGGCTGTAAAGAACGAAAGTCCTTTACAGCCCGGTTCTTTTCATTTAACAATAGATATACACGACCGAAATCACACTCAGACTTTTTTAGGGCCGTACTGATTATCGGGGGCGCTGCCGGTAAGCATGTATACGAGAATAAATATGTAGCCGACAACCGGGATGAGCCCCATCAATATATACGTGCCGCTCTTGCCTATGTCGTGAAGTCGGCGCACCATAAGAGACAGCGACGGCAGTAACACTGCAAGGCAATACAGCATCATCAAAATATAAAATATCGCGCCGGCACCCATATACGCTATACTCATATCGCCGTAAGCATCATACGCTGCCAGGGAAGAGCCTCCGGAAATCGCAAACAATATGCCCAAAACCATATAAACAATATTATTGAACAGGTAAACCCACCAATATTCGCTTCTTGTAGCTCTGCCGTTGAAATTCACATAGTTTTTAAAAAACAACTTTACCGCCTCGCCGAATCCGATTTTGCGTGTCGGCATATATACGGGCGCGCCGTAAGTATTCTGTCCGTTCCCAAAATTCTGCGGTGCTCCGTAAGGCGGTGCGCTCTGCTGAGGAGCCGAAGCAGGCTCAGCCTTGGCTCCGCAATTAGGGCAATACTGCCCGTTAAAATCCGTTCCACAATTTTTACATATCATAAAAATGCCCCCTGTTATATTATTTGGCATTTCCATTTTATAATATTTTTCACAAAATATCAACTGTTTTTGTAATGTTTTTAGACATTATTGCCGTCCATGGCCGTTTAATTCTTTTTCAATGCAAATTTCGGCTTAGTCTCATTTAGAACAATGCCGACAAATATAATCACGAAACCGACGGCTGTTTGCAGCGTCGGCCTCTCATGATAAAAAATCATTGAAAAAAGTATTCCGAATACCGACTCCAAGCAAAGTATAAGCGAAGAGCTTGACGCGGTTGTATGCTTTATACCCATATTCATAAATACAAAGCAAAGCGCGGTTACAAATGCGGTAACATATACAAGCGATAACACCGAGCCCGTAGATATATGCTTTGGGAAGCTTTCGCTTGAAATAAAGAAAATAAAACAGATAAAAAATGCGGTAAAGAACTGTATAATCGTATGAAGAATAACGTCGAGATCACTGCACCATTTTTCAACCGCCACAATCTGAAGCGCATAAAATATACCGCATATCAGCGTAAAACCCTCACCGAGAAATGAAAATGACATTTTTCCGTCAAGGCAGACAAGGCCTATCCCCGTTATACAAATCGCCGCGGCAATGAAATTATATATGTCGGGACGTTTTTTGCTAACGGCCCAGCTTAAAAACGGCACTATAACGCAATAAACCGTGGTCAAAAACGCATTGGTTCCGGGCGTTGTGTGCTTAAGACCTATTGTTTGGAATATGTACGCAAAGCCCAAAAACGCTCCGGTAATCGCACCTGTCCAAAGGTATTTCAAATTAAGCAATTTCCATTTTTTAACAAATACAATGCTCAAAAGTATTGCCGAGAAAAGAAATCTCACACACAGCAAAAAATACACCGGCAATTCATCCAGAGTGTTTTTTAATATAAAGAAAGAGCTGCCCCATATAACGGCGCTCGAAAAAAGCATAAGCTTCGCGGCAACAGTGCGTTTTGTTTCAGTTTTCATCTAAAAGCTCCGTAAACGTATTTATGTAAAAATCGGCTCGATTTTTAATTTTCGCCATTTGTTTTTCGGCTGAAGCGTCATATACTCCGACCGTTTTAAATCCGCCGCAGGAAGCGGATTTTATACCTGTCAGGCTGTCCTCAAACACTACCGTATTTTTCGGTACAGCGCCTATTTTTTCGCACTCTCTCAAATATATGTCGGGAAATTCCTTGCCTCGCGACACTTCGTCTATTGATGTGGTAGCCTTAAAAAGCCGCAGAATGCCGAGCCTTTCAAGACACGGCATATAAAGCTCCTTCGAGAGAGCCGTTGCCACGCCGAGCGTTTTACCCATACCGCTCAAGCAGTGCAAAAAATCAGCCGCACCGTTTTTTAGCGGTACGGTAGATTCATATTGATTCTTCGACAAACGAGTCCACATATCTGCAATCTCTTCTTTTTTCACGACGCCTTCAAGCCGAAATCTCTCAACCGTGTATGCGGCTCCGTCGCAAAGGCTCATATGATTCACATTAAAGAGATAATCCGAGGGTGCTTTGATGTTAAAGTCGCCGAGAACCTTAACGTAAATATCATCCCAAAGTCCCATGGAGTCAAGAAGCGTTCCGTCAAGGTCAAAGATATAACCTTCAAAAGAAAATATATCCATCAGTATTTAATCTCCGGTGCCAATTTCCTGCGATAAGTCTTCCTTCGGCGCACCTCAGAGTGGTCTATTGACGTATAGCTGTCGCTGATGCTCCCGTAAGAATCAATCGCATATATTTTTATATTATACACTCCCGGAGCCTTAGAGTAAACAGGAAGTTTGACTTTATCAGCCATGGAGGAGATACCCTTATAAAAATCCGAGAAATATTCGTACCGCGTTCCGTCGCTGTAAAAGACCGCATAGCTGTGAACAAAATCATCGCTTTCGCCCTTGTCAAAGCATAGATATGTATTCCCGTTTTCATCATATTCCGTATGGCCGTAGGCGTTCGGCATAACGGGTAAGCTGTTATGCTTTCTTTCGGAAATAAAATCGGCTTTTGTGACAGCGTACGGTATTTTGACGCTCATATTCGGTTTTTCCTCCTTGCCGAGGCGGAAATTCATACGCCTTACGGTTATGCTCTCTTCTTCGAAATCAAGCAAATAGCCCATTGGGAACATATATGCGTCCGGCGGCACGGAGCCGTTAACCTTTCCCTTTTCGAGTTCAACATATGACGTAGACTGAGTTCCGAAGGCGGTAAACGCGCCCTGCCAGATACTTCTCTCATCAAGAAGCGAATAGTGGAGATGGCCTGCGAAATTTATCAAATTAGGATATTGAGAAAACAAGTCAAAAAGGCCCTTGTCTCCCCAATCGTCGCTGCCGTACACCGTATTTTCTGCACAATTATGCGTCGTGACAAAAATCAGCCTGTCGCCGCATTCTTTTTTTGCAAGTTCAATTTCGATTTTGAGGTACGGCAAAATTTTTCTGTAGCCGTCGGACATTTTTTCGCAATCGGGCGATACGCCGATAAAGTGAAAGCCGTTTACCGTATAGTGAGTAAACGGCGATGAGCCGATTTTTTTGGTAAAAAGCCGCCTGCAATTTTCCGGCGTCCTTAAGCCGTAATAATCGTGATTGCCCATTATGCTTTGAATAATCGGAATTTTTTCGCCGAAAACACTCTTAAACGCGGCTTTATATGTATCGTATGCAAAGCCGCTCGCCATATTGCCTATATCGCCTGCAAATATAATCATATTACAGCCCTGTTTTTTGAGTACGGAAAGCGATAAGACAAGATTGTTTCGGAACGTCGTCTCGTTTTTTCTGCGAACAGGGCTGAGCTGGGAATCGGAAATTATGCCGATCCTCAGCCTTTCGTTAATATTAAAGGTTTTTCGTTCAAATTTAAACTCCATTTTTGATTGCCTTTCTTTTTACGGCAAGCTCAGATAATATTTTCCCTTTCTTAACGCCGCTGAAATCATAAAAACAAATCGGTATAAGCGAGAGCAAAAAGCCGATCCCGGGAATTACGGTAACAAGAGAGAAAAGACCTGTAACGGTGGAGGCACTCTGTACAGCCGGCACACCCGCCGCTGACGGCTCGATAAAATGAAACAAAGTAAGTGCCGCAGAAAATCCTATAAAGCCTACTGCATTGTTGAATTTAGTGACGAAGGAGTTGAGCGAAAAGCACACACCCTCCATTCTCTCTCCGGTCTTCCATTCGAGGTAATCAAGGCTGTCGCCTACCATCGGATACGGAAGAACGTTATATGAGCCGAGAGAGAGACCGCCGATTGTCATAAACGGCAATGCGAAATATATGTTTATCTTGCCGAGCAGGAATGCGGCGGTAAGGCTTACGCCTCCCGTAACGGCAGCTATTACGCAGGTCGTTTTATAGCCGAGCTTTTTATAGATAACAGGCGTAAGTAAAATGCCCGCAAACATACCGCTGCCGACCACAAGATACAGGAGTAGCAAAACCGTGCCGGAGTTAAGCCCCGGAATATTTATTACATAAGTCGCTATATACAATGCCGCCGGCATAATAAGGTAACGAGGCGACGCTGCCATCGACATAAGAAGTGCCATCATCATAGGCTTATTTTTGCATGCAGCCTTTATCATATCGCGCACGGCAATTTTTTCGGTATGAGTGGAAAAACGCTCTTTTGAGTTTTTGAACAGCGTTAAGTAAGCCGCCGATGTTATTATACCCACAAATATCGACATTGCAAAGTAAACATATTTTTCCGGAATAAAAGACTGGAATATCGTAAGCAATCCCACCGGGAGCAAGCTACCTACCGAGCCTACCGTAACGTAGAACGACAGAAGCGAGGCTCTCTCGTCGCTGCTCGGCGTAGCAACACTCATAAGCCCCATGGCAGGCACATCGGTAAGCGTATATGCCATACCGAAAATTATGTAAGAAACGGCGGCAAATATCATTTTAAACATTGTAGGCGCTCCGGTCAAGGGCATAAACAGTACTATGGTGGTGACAAGCATCAAAAACGAACCTATCAAAACATAAGGCCTCATTTTACCGTATTTCGTGCTTGTTCTGTCTACTATTACACCCATCATAGGGTCGTTTAAGGCATCCCAGACCCTTGCGACTATCATAAGCATCATAACGAAAGCCGACGGAATTATAAGTATGTCGGTAAAAAAATACATAAGGTACGATTGGGTTATGCCGGCTACCATATAGCTGCCGACTGCCGCAAATCCGTAGGAGGCTTTTTCCTTTTTAGAGATATATTTTTCCATTTTTTCTCCTTTTTTTGCAATTCATCTTTATTTTTTATTTTATAAAAAATTATATTCGTCGAAAACACGTTGTAACAATCAAGACTTCGTTAAATCTTTGTAAACTTGTGTAAAAGCTTTGCTTTGTAACACATTGAATAAGCCGACATAAGATGTTATTGAAGCTATGGTCGGCGGGAACAGAGCATCGATTTTTCCCGTCGGCTGTAAAATCGGCGATTTAAAGGCAAAATCATATTTGGTCGCCGAAATAATTACAGGAGGGATTTTTATGGCAGAAACAAAATCATGCTGTAACGACAAGGTATCCGGCAAAATTCGCGAAGCCGTGTGCATAGACACTAACCGAGTTTACGACTCTTGTGCGGATAAGGATTGTCTTGCGGACTTGAGGGTGTATTTTCCGCCGCAGTATCAGCAAACAATAGACAGGGCGACTAATGTAAGATGCAGGGGCTGTGAGATACTTAACGTCTTTATCGATGTGGAGAGAGTGCCGTTTAACCGCGGCTTTTACTCGGTTGACATCACATTTTTCTTCAAGGTAACGCTTGACGCATATTCCGTTGCGGCGGCTCCGCCCGAAACGGTGTGCGGATTTACCACATTTTCAAAAAAATGCATACTCTACGGCAGCGAGGGCAAGGTAAGGGTATACTCCTCAGAATTCCGTGCGGACTCGGGCGACAGGCAAATCATTCCGCAAAACACAAATCCAAACTTGAG